>TARA_R100000789_G_scaffold74018_1_pt1 | contig 12472 bp, 11 predicted proteins | sample TARA_R100000789 | Tara Oceans TARA_R100000789 (sample SAMEA2623403) | marine metagenome | biome: marine biome (ENVO:00000447); feature: mesopelagic zone (ENVO:00000213); material: "saline water (ENVO:00002010), including plankton (ENVO:xxxxxxxx)" | depth 450 m
GTGCGAACAAACCGCAGGTATTCCAACGGGACGCCAGGCAAGGCGGCTTTCTCTCGCAGCTCCTTTTCACTGTTAGCGGTTTGCAAGTCCTCATCGGTCAACCGACGTGCGGCCCACCAGGCTCCCAGCGAATTGTCCAGCAGAAAGCTGACCATGTAGGGTTCGGTGAACAACTGCGTCACAGCGGGAAGTTCGCGGGCGCCGATCTTCACCTCTGATTCGTTGATGCGTTTCTTCGAATCAGCTTGCCAGAATTGATACACCCAACCCAGCGAATCCGAGGCCGAAAAGACTTCGGTAGGCAGACCGGAAAGCAGCTTCTCCAACTCATGCTGCTTTTCTGTCGGCAGAGTCACTTCGAAGACAGGAGAATCGACGCGAAAAATCTGTGGTAGCATACGTGCTGCGAAATTGGCTGCCACTTCCCAACCGTTCTTCGGCGCATCCGGGAACAATTGAGGCATCAACTCACTGATTTCGTCAACAAGATCTTCACAGTCCGCTAACGTCACTGCCACCGGATCGTCCAGATCGGGATACATCAACAATCCGTTTTCGGCTAAGAATCGAGCAAAAAGCATCCGGTGCCAATGCTGATACGCGATTTCTTCTCGCAGCCGTTCGGTCTCTTGAGTTTGTGTGGATGCGTTTCTGCGATCCCCGAGTTGCCGACCATGAATTCGCAAGCGGCGACGCAAATCCTTGTCAGATTCCTCCGTTAAGCTCTCCGTCTTTGCCGCGCCGACTTCCAACTGATCCAGCGCAGCTTCCGCTGCAGCCTCAGCGATATCGCGAGCCTTCTTAACGGCGGCTTCGAGATTCTTCCGAAGTGATTTTTCGAGGGGCTGATTGTGTTCGGTCATGAGCCTGAAATTCAGAAATGCGTTCGAGGATGCGTCTGGTTAACGAAGTAATTCTGAGAAGTCAGGTATGCCCTATACCTCTCGGTTGGATTCCTATTTGATCATGACAGGACCATCGCCAATGGCGCCCGTTAACTTGGCTTCGACTTCTTGGATCCAACTGGCGATATCGTCTTGGCTGCGTAGTAACCGGCGTGGGAGTTCGACGGTCTGCGTGCTCGGCTCCAGCTTCTTTGCTGCGACTTCGCGTGCCTTCTCGAAACGCCCTGATACCGCATCGATCCGGTCATCCCAACCGGCAATCGGATACGCTCCCAGCGCGGCGACCAACTCTTGCTGCGAGCCAACGTGCAGCTCGCCAGGATTGCTAATGTCACAATTGCTCAAGATTTCATCTTGCTCGGTCTGACTTAGCTTGGACCACATCGAGTCAGCGGCCAGATGGTTGCGTTCAGAATCAAGCCTCTTCAAGTAGGACGTATGCTTGTCCGACAGTTCGGCACGCAGCGTTTGCTCGACCGACTTCACCAACGGTGTAATGGGATCAGGCTCGGCGAGCAACAGCCGATTTTCCTTGATCGCTTCGGCTTGGGCGCGTGCCTCGGCGGCCGACTTAACGTTACCAGCATGTGCGAGCAAGCCCTGCAGTTGATTCCACGCTGGCAATCGTTGATTGATCTTTTTGCCGGTTTCCTCCCAGACGCTAATATCGGCCTTTAGCTCATCGCGACGACCATAGATCGTGAGCAATTGTTCGTTACCGCTCGCCAGCCGAATTTCATCGATCGTGGATTTGTCGACCGGCTCTGGGCGCGGTTCTTCACCGCCAGCCGCATCGGCGAGTCGTGTGATCACATCGATAAATTTATTGACCGCCGACAGCTCCTCACCTGAGGCCGTCGCGACGCCCACCTGCTGAAATACTTTGCGGATTTGGATTCGCTGGGCCGTCGAAACCGTCGCTGACTCGATTTTGAAAAGACACTTTCCAAGTGCTTTTCGGTCGATGTCGGTCGGCGTCAATATGGTGCCCTTTTCATCACGGGCGTTGATGATTCCTGCAACCAACAACGCTTGCAATGCGCCATCGATTGTATCGCGATCCCAGCCGTAGGGCGGTGATGCGAAGTGAGTGCGGATTTCTGAGCCTTTCTTGCCGGCACCAAGATGCCCCATGATCGCTTTGCACACAGGATGCTTGGCTGGCTCGTCGTCATGCCCAATCATTTTTAATGCGTCGGGCGCTCCTTCCTTGGCTTTCTTGTAGACCTTATCCCAGCCAAGCTGATCGCCGACATGAAATTTTGGATACATGCGAGTCAAGGCATGCTCGCCCGCCTCCAAAATCATCTCCTGCAGATTGTTCCCGGCGATCTCGTTTCCACCACCTTGAAGGACACGCGCACCCTGAAACGATTCGTTCAGCAACTGCTTGATTTTCTCTTCCGCGGTGGATTTGGTCGTCGCCATCGCGTGCTTGGCCTCAATGCCCTCGGGCGAAACCGGCTGGCCACGCGAATCAAGTGTCGCCGTCGCCGCTTTGCAGTCCATCAAGTGTTTGCGCAAATCGTCTGCAGATCGCTTGGGCAGGAAGACAAAGATCGTTGCGGAGTCGTTACCCGCTTGCCGTGCGTCGACACGTACGGAATTCTCGTCAATAGACCATCCGTCGCGAACCCAAACGGTGACATTGTCAGAACTGACTGGCGAGGAACTGTCAAAGTGAAACGAGAGAGTACGCCCGGCCTTCGATTCCCCATGGTTCAACGAGCGTTTCTTAACGAGTTCACCGAACTGAGCCCGCATCCGATCACTCCGTTCGTTTTCAATACGATGTGACTCGTTGGCGAGTTGGTTTCGCTGGTTCAGGAATTCATCGTTCCAAGCAGAACTTTCCTCCGTCTGAATTCGATACTCATTGCCCACTTTCATCAGCAAGTCGCACTGGTCCATCAACTTGGGGACTTTGGTGCGCAGGTCGGAACTACCGGTGTTCAGGTCTTCGAGCATCAAGTCACAAACCGTGTCTGCTTCGGCTTTGACTCCTAGCTCATCATTATAGGCCGCAACCTTGTTGATTAAGAAAACCAATCCACAAGCCCTGGCCAGCAGTTGTTCTTCGGAAGAGCCATTCTTCCATTTCATCGTCTGCTCATAGACTTTCCGCGGAAGAACGCGGTTACCGAGCAGCTCGCTTGCGGAATCAAAGTATAGGAAGTCTGTCGCCACGACGTTGCCAATCGTATCATCCTGATTCTCTTGGGTGACTTTGTGCGCCAGGCTTAATTGATTTCGTAATTGACTATCAGTCCCCGTTTGATCGAGCGCTCGAAGTGCATTTTCCCAAAAGCGACGTCTGACTGGCAGAATTGGGTAATCGGCGGCGAAATACTTTTCATCATCATTTCGGTGGGAGATCGATGTCGACTGCAATTGCCTTGTAATCTCACCGAGGTTCGTCTGCATGTTTTCTTTGATCGGATCGATCGCTGTTGGTTTTTTCGCCAAGATTACCTGCCGGACGACAGAATCAACATCGGCGTCGGAAAGTTCGATACGAAGCGTGAACCGGCCTTCGAGCTTCTTAAGATTCGAGGTGCCGGTAACGGCGGTTTGCCCCGTTGCGACCACCATTAGTTTGCCACCAATTCGCTTACAACAAGACTCGATGACCTCCTGAACTTCGATCGAGCGATCTGAATTGTTGCCGATGAATTGCTGAACTTCGTCGAGCACTAGGAGAGTCAATGGAAACTTCCCGTCGACGGTCAGCGCATCCTTGATCCCGCTGATCATCTCGTCATTGCTAATGTCAGTGACGAAGGGGTACATGTTATTGAGTGTCTCCACACAGATTTGTGTGGTGGAGAACAAATTCGGCTTCACCTCTACAAGCGATTGGTGTAGATCTTCCGCCGCATAGAGGTTGTCCAGTTCTTCGTCCCAGTCAGCTCCGGTTGACTCGACTTTGTCTTTGACTAGATCGTAGATTCCTTCGCGCCGAAGCCACATCACAAAGCTGGCAACGGGATACTGGATCGGTAGCCCAACGGACTTGAAAACAATACTCAACAAAGCCAGGCGAACACTTCCGGCCGCGCTTGAGCCCAGCGTTCCTGATGCCGCGTGAAGTCCTCCCTCACGCTTGGCGGTGTTATCAAGCTCGATGAAAAGCTCTCGAACACTCGCAGGCAGATCGGCGATGTCACGTGCTCGTGTCCCATCGGCAAACTCGGTGTTTGTCCAAAGCGCACGCAGCATCTTGACAAGGTGGGATTTACCCGAGCCAAAGAAGCCACTCACCCAAACTCCCAACTGCTGGGATTTATTGACGTTCCGCAAAAAGGAGTCGAGGATATCGACCATTCCTTTTTCGTATTGCCCGTCACACACAAACGTTTTCAGTTCGTACCGCAACACATCTTGCGATCTGGAATCATGAACATCATCGTTGACGTTGGCGACGCCCTCATTTTCCAGTTTGCGCTCAGACGGCGGAGTAACGTATATTTGTTTATTCAGCATGATGAACCTTGTCAGACTTCCTATTGATCGGAAGTGATTGGAATCGCCAAGTAGCCCCAGCCGTCATATGCGTCCAGGAGCCTGTAGTTATTGCTTTCGTAGCTGCCTGGAAAGAAAACGACCAGTCGGCCCGGCACCATGGGTGCAATGAGATCGACGACATCTTTGACTTTCAAGAATCCGAAGAGTGAGCCCACACCGGCGACTGCCACGACATCGTTTTCAGACACGCATTTCTCTTTGCAGAAAAGCTCGAATTGCTCGGCGATGTAGAGTTTGAACTTGGGTAACGCTGTAAGCAGGGTCTGAGGACTCTCGAAATTGCGCCCGACGTACCGTTTTCGCGTCTCCATCCATGAAGGAAACATGTCCGTCATGTCGAATAGTGCCCAATCATGAACCGCGGCTTTGGTAGCGATCTCGAATTCATCCAAACGTGCTCGCAGGCGTAGCTCCATGTACTCAGGGTAAACGCAAAAGATGACCCTTTGAGCTGCAGAACGATCTGTCTGCCAAGGGACACTGATGTGTTCGCGGTAGTTGTCCAGCAGTTGCTTAACCTTGCTCACGAATCGCCTCCAACTCTTGCTCTGTCAGGATTCGCGGGAACGCAACCTCAACAACCGACCCAACGTGCTTGACGTCTACCCATCCGCGCCGTGCCGCCGTCTTTGCAAGCTCGATTGCCGTCGTAGGTGAGCAATCGAGAAGTTTAACGTATTCAGACTCGAAGTTGAGAATCCCACGATTCCCGTTTAGGTACCCCAAAAGTAGCGCAAATGTGACGGCGCCGGGCGTTGGAGTTACTAAAACCCGCTTCTTCTTGCTGCGTCCTTGCAAATGGCCCGATTGCGTCCAGGTTCCTGCGAGTCGTTGAGCAACCGATGTCAACATGACAGGACTGTATCGACCGGCAAATTGATCCTCTACAAACTCAGATAGCTTGTCGCGATCGTAGGCTTGTCCTTCCCGCATCTCTAATAGGAATCGTGTGCAATGGCGAAGTAGAGGATCGCGGGCGTAAGCGCACAGCAGCGCGAGCAATCGCTGAGAATCCGGGCACCGCTCCCATAGAAACGTGAGTGCTCGATAGATGATTTCGGTGCGATCAAAAGAATAAAGTCTGACCAAATGACGCGTTGCAAGACGTCTTGCTTCTCCTGATGGCTTGCCGAGCAAATTCTCACGGTCAACCGCATTGACGACTTGCTCCTTGTTCGGGCAAGGTCCCAGTTCCTGAAGAACCCGTGCGACATCATCAAACATCATTGTGCGCGCGAGGTGCGTACCCCCGTCGCCAAAGCGAAAGCCAAATGATTCGAGTGCGGTGATGTCTAACGTCGCCATGTAATATGGACCTTCGGTGAATTATGTGATTGAAATAGGATCAGCGAGGAAGACGTTACTTTTTGCGGGCTGGCTGATCAACCTCCTCTAAAAGTTCTTCGAGTTCTTCTGACTTGAATAAGCGGTAGTTGTTGATAGGATGACGGTATTCTGTGATTTTCCCAGCCTTGCCCCAGTTACGAACGGTGTTCGATGAGACCCCTAGAAGCTCCGCAGCTTCTGCGACTGTCAAAAATGAATCTAGCTTGGTCATCACACTTCCCGTGGTTAGAGCCGAATGAGTCCAAAGCTTACCAAAGGTCAACATTATTGTGAAGCGGCCTGACATCACGGATTTTTAACAACTGGCATCGCTTCAAAGGTGGCCGACTGGCTCGCTCGACATTGCAGTGGAAACGTCTGATTAGGCAGGGCGAAATGCACAACTTGCTGAAACAAGGATGAATAACCGGCAACAAAAAAGCGGCCGGAATGTGCTGGCACATCTGGAAATACTTTGACGCATTGTGGACGTTTGCGAAAGTCGCGGGAGTGGAGCCAACGAACAACACCGCTGAGCGTAGCCTGCGCGGCGGCGTGATCAAACGCAAGTTGAGCTTCGGCGTCAACAGCGAGACGGGTCGCCAGTTTATGGAGCGGACCTTGAGCGTGCTGGCCACGTGCCGGCAACGCGGCCTCAATGAATTAACCTACATGACCGCGTGCGTGAAAGCCCACTTCGCAGGCCAAGCTTCGCCCAATCTGCTCGAATGGAGTCATTTTTGTTGGCTGTAAAGCCTTCATCGAGAGGATTAATCAAACCCCATTGGAAATGATCAGGCGGCATTGGCCAAGATTTGATTTGGATGAGGCAATCGAAAAGCTCCGGTTCTCATATTGAACTGGGTTTAGGTGGTTATCGGGAGCCGTTGTGACTGTCGATGCGGCTCATACAAACAAGTCGATTGCCCGACAGTTGCGTGGTAAGAACGCTAACTACGTGATGACCGTCAAGGGGAATCAACCGAAGTTGTATGAGCTCATCAATCAGAAGTTTGAGGAGCTTTCTGAGAACGACTTACAGCATCCCAAGGTTCGGCGTCATACGACACGCGAATCAAACGGAGGACGGCACGAATACCGACGCTATACCGTCTTCCCTGCCCCTGCCGAAATGAAACAACTCGGGTGGGTCGATGTGAAATCCATTGGGATGGTGTATCGCGAACGAACGGTCAACGGGAAGACGTCGCAGGAGTTGATCTACTTCATCTCCAGCCTGCCGCCCAAGGTGCGAACCCTGGCCAAGCACGTTCGGGACCACTGGAAGATTGAGAACCAGATGCACTGGAGTTTGGATGTGACTTTTGCAGAAGATACAAGCCCAATCCGCAAGGACGAGGGAGCGGCGAATGCAGCGATCTTCCGCCGATTAGCACTGACAATTTTGAAGCGATACACCGATGAAAAGATGAGCATCCGGTCGAAACGACTCACCGCGAGCTGGAATTCGGAGAACTTATTGCGATATTTAACAGGAAATCAGGCATAATCTCATGCGATTGCCCTGGCTTCATGCCGAACCAAAATTGCAAGGAATTGGGTGTAGGAATTAAAGTTCCATGCAATCTATATCAGCCGTTCTGCAACTCCAGTATACCCAGGGCAATCGCATGAAAAAACTCTGCAAATACAGCGTTTTCAGTGTGATTGTTAGCAAAAAGATACGATTTCGTGTCATCAACTTTAGTGGAACTGTCGCAAATGCCTATTTTTCAGGTGCTTTTGTAAGTAATTCTCATGCGATTGCTCTGCCAGTATACCATAAGTGAATCAAACATGTATTTCAGGGACGACTAAATATCTGGCTTACACAGTTTGCAATTGTGTAATTGAATTTCCTGACTCAGACTGATAATTAGGACTCTGTTAATGACTTAGATTCTACCGTTTTTTGAAACTCTGTCAGAAGCTCAGGATAGTTACCAGCGAGGTATCTAACGATTCGTGCATTGTCGAGCAATTTCCTCAAGTAACCGACGACAATAACAAGGTTTAAAACATTCTTACCGTATGATTCTTCGATTTGCTTGAAATCCTTGCTGATGGATTCCATTTCACGTTCCATACGTGCCATATCTGAGTGTGATAGGCCGTCAATTGCCTTTGATTGTTCAGATTCGATGAGTTGGTGTTGCGGAGTCGCGGCAATCAGGCACTTCATGTAGCCTTCCGAAAAGTTACTGGAGGCGCACATTAGCTCGGACATTTCAATTTGACGCATCGGTTTGGCTTTCCGAAGTTGCCGGAATGTACCAGCATTTGCAGGCTTTCCACGAAGAAGCTGGACCGCTTCGGAGCATATTCCCACCAGTAAATTTTTCTTTTCACGGATCTTCGCAACATTCACATTGAGTGCCGCAGCAATTGCTTCTTCAGATACACCGCTCTTGGCTGCTTTCATGAGCATAAAATGCTCTTGAATGACCGACAACCGATTGACCTTGTGATTATATGTGAAAGGTTCATCATCAAATGCGACCAGACAATCAATCGTCGTCTCTCCAGAATGTTTCAAAATATCGAGCCGCATGTGACCATCAAGAAGCATGTAGGACTCCCCCTTGGAATCTTTTTGAGGATGTACAACCAATGGTTCAATAACCCCGACTTCGCGAATGGAAGCCTCAATTCGGCGATATTTTTGAGTTTTTTGAGTTCCAGGTGTGATTCGTCGCAGAGGCAATATTCTGGAAATAGGAATGTTTTTGAGAGATTGTTCACATGCGAAATGAACGCGTTTTTCGGATTTCATTCAAACTCTCCTTTTAACTGTTCTGCAAGGTATGTGGGTAACGAATCAAGCGACTCTTTTCGCATTAACTCTACAAATACTTCATCAACAAAAAGCTGACGTAAAGCGGAAACTACAAATAAAAGACGAGTTTCACAGAGCCTGGCTTTGTTAATGACAATCCTTTGTCGAGCTGTTTCCTCCTGATAGGTCCGCAGCAGCCTTTCTGAAGAAACGGCGGTATTGTCTTGTACTTGAGGTATCGAACGAATTCCCTTTCCGTCTGTCTTACGTTTTTCAACGAGTCGGCGTGCTGCGAGCAATTTTCTCCCTCGGAGTACATTCTGCTCATAGGCTTCTGTCAGTGCGGTTTGAATCTGATGATCATCTGAACTCGCTATCGTGACAGCCACACTCACAGGGATTTGCCCTTTTTCCACAGCTTGAAGGAGACGCTCTTCTCCCTTCTTGAGAAGCTTTACCATGCCTCTTACATATCCCACATCCAGTGCGGTCTTAGCCGCGATCTCTGGAAATGAATATCCACGATCCCGCATGTCCGCTATGTCTCGAACCAATTCAATCGAAGTATGCTGCCTTCGAGCCAGGTTTTCGACGAGACTCATTAACAGCAATTCTTCTTTTGTCACATGGACTATGAGAGCCGGAATTAAAGATTCTCCCAATAATTGATATGCCTCATATCGCCCTTGACCACAGACAAGGTGATATTCGTCATGTCCGTTGGTCGAGTCTTTGGGCGTAACAGTAATTGGCTTCTTTAGACCAAGGTTTTCAATGTTGTCGACAATTTGTTTGAACTTTCGCTTTCCTCGTTCACGAGGATTCAAGATGATGATATTTTCCAGTGGAATCATATGAATTTTTGAATCACGACATTTGCTCATGCTGCCCCCTCGATTTTTTCTCTTGCCGCAAGCTGGGTAAAGAAGTCCAGATTGTCAAATTGGTAAGTATCCAAGTAAGCCCCGTTCGTCTCGCACAACAGTAGTTTGGGTTCGGCCAAGTCCATTAGAGGAAATAGGTAATAATCGGATATCTGTTCGTTCGAGGAGTCCATGCGTACTAAAATGGTGATGTCTGGTGCTATTTGTTCATCGATTTTGATGAGCCAGCGAAGCGATCCCGCAGAAGTCGGACGGCACCGGGAAAGTACCATCGAAGCACTATATTCACCGTTGATTAACAGCAAATCCGTCACAGAATCTTCCGTAACAGTCGCACCGACAGAGTCGAGTCGTTGCTTTATTTCATAGATCAGACTTGGATACATTTCCCGAAGGTGACGATTGATCTCAATGTATCCGTAGTCTCGGTTGGGAGAATAACCAGCAAGACGATAGGCGCGGATCAGGCTGCCAAATCGGGAACGAAATGTTGACGACGTTGGTATGTCTTCTTCGGCATCAATGATCGCTGCGGAAAGAGTCGGATGCTTCTTCGCCAAAAATTTCAGACGTTCTATCAGTTCCTCATCTGTAAACTTACGGTTGCGCTCCTGAATGATTCCCTGAGCAGTGTAGAAGATTTCAGGGGGAACTATTGAAGCGAATGCACCATCGGCGCGAACCCACATTTCAGGCAAGTTTTGAACATGTTTTCGTTTTAATTTGAATGAGGTTTTATTGTAGACATTATTCCCAATGTATTTTTCATTGGTCAGGACCTGATTAACTGTCCCTCGACTCCAGGACCGTCCGATGTCTGTAAGTATTCCTCTTTCGTTGAGTAATGAAGCGATTTCGTTCTCGCGTTTTCCCGATTTGACGAAGAGTTCATAAATCCATAAAACGATTTGTTGTTCTTCTGGAGGCCCGGGAACAAGAATCACCCGATCTGTTTGGAGACATTTCTGATCACCTCGGCTGAGGATGCCCTTCTCTGCTCCATTCTGATCAATCAGCATTCTGCGTAATCCAAAACCTGCTGCACCACCTTGTCGATAACCAAGTTCGATTAGTCGACATTGCCCTTTGAAAACCTTTGTTGATAACTCGCGGCTATATTCTCCAGCCATAGCCCGCTTAACGCTTTTGATAATGGTTGAGGTTGGACCTCCATCGTTTTCAAACTGCTCTGCACAGTAATGGACGTCAATTCCAGCTCTTTTGCAAAGATATTCGTAATATGCACTTTCGTCCGCATCCTGAAACCTTCCCCACCGGCTGATGTCATAGACCAGAATTGCCTTGTAATTAGCTTGGCCCTCCTGCACATCAGCGATCATTCGACGTAAAGCTTCTCGCCCCGCGACGTTCAATCCACTCTTACCCTCATCGGCATAAGTTGTGACGATTTCAAACCCACGACTCTGCGCATATTCGTGAATAATGTCTTCTTGATTTAAAGTCGAATATTGCTGGTGTTCGGTCGACATCCGAACGTACTGAGCAGCTGGCAATAAATTGTTATTCGATTGCGAGTCAAGTTGTGATGAAATCAATGGCGAATTGCTCATGGTCTGTGCCTTCAAATCATGTCAATAATTTGTTGACGAATTTGACTTGATTTGATTCTGCACTAAGCCCGTTTGATCCCTGCTCTAAGTCCGTTTGATTTGCGTTTGATTTTCTACTTTCTCTCAAACAAGTATCAAACCGTAGTAACCGCTTATTGTCCCGTCGATCGCCTTGGCAAGCTCAGTCATGCCTGCTGCGGTCAGACGATCACGAAGCCTTTTTGCAACTCCGCGTATCGAGGAAGATTCGCGATTCCCTTTCCAGACGTCATCCAATAAATCAACGTGCGCGACGTATCCATTAACCGATTGAACGAGCCGGTGGAATAACCAGAAAAGAAGTGTGTTGCCAAGAAAACATGTTTTACCATGCCATGAAATACAGAATGTTGTTACATCAGCAAATGGTATCTCTTCTGTAGCAGCGACGAATGGTTCGTCGAGTTCCAATGTCTGCATTAGGATTGAGATTGTGTTCTCAATTTGTGTCACCGCGATCACGTGTGTTTCTGCTAATGTCTTTAGCGATTCCTGAATCTGTCGTTTCTTTTCGATACTCAACATTACTGATAACTCCACACAAAGTTTGGAAATGAAAAGCACTTCTCAACTGTGTGGTCGTTTTTGATGATTGACAAGGACTTTATAGGTCAACATCAACTGACTTTTGGCTCTGAGACGAATCGGGTTTATTTTCTGAAAGTACATTACGGGCTGTAGCTGGTATCAAATCCGGAAGAAATTTCAATTGAAAATTGCTAGCAGGAAGATTAGCGACGTCTGTTCAAACAATTTTTCAGGTAGCTCGATTGTCGGAGATTGGATTTGATATGATTAAAAAGTTGTTAATAAATAAAACACTGCAACACAATGAAAATAGTGGGAAATGGTTTGTGGCTCTCGTCGAGTTTATTCATGAATTCATCACCAACGCAAAATGAGTGACTCACAACATCGAGATGAGTCCTGAATGATTAACCTTTACTTCGATTTCCTGGGCTGATATTCCAGCAAACCTGGTTGTGAGCAAAACGAAGTAACAGTCGTATCTGCCTGAAATAGTTTGAGCGACTTCAGTTCATCGGGGAGACGTCGTATGCACATAAATAACGATGAGAAAGCGAAACGCCACTTCTTGAATGAGTGTGACTATACCGTCATACCCAAGTTCTTCATAAAGACGCTCAAAGTAATCTCTATCTTAGCTGAGATTGATTCCTCATCACTTCAGAGAGTACTATATTAGATTGACTGGCGGCGTTTGCGTACCTGCCGCTTCATGAACTGTTAAAGGATTTCGCAGATTACCGGGGATGGTACAAATCCCCGTTTAAACAACTTGAACGACGCGCGAGCGTCAAGTCTGCTTCCAGACAAATACCGCCAAATAGAGCTTCAGCTCGAAAATCAAAGAAGCAGCACCTTGAGCCGCGCCCCGAAAGGGGCGCTGGCCATGTGCTGTTCTTTGGTGCCCCTTGGCGGGGG
>TARA_R100000789_G_scaffold89967_2_pt1 | contig 12440 bp, 10 predicted proteins | sample TARA_R100000789 | Tara Oceans TARA_R100000789 (sample SAMEA2623403) | marine metagenome | biome: marine biome (ENVO:00000447); feature: mesopelagic zone (ENVO:00000213); material: "saline water (ENVO:00002010), including plankton (ENVO:xxxxxxxx)" | depth 450 m
CTCAGGAAACTTACTGATTGATTTAGAAGATGAGTACAATTTATCTGCGTTCATCTGCGGTTCAAAATCCTATTCACTCATACCGCAACCAGAACACCAGTACGCCGCTCCCCCAGAAACAACTGAAGGTCAATAACTTGAGGAACACGATCAACATCACACGCACCGCCGAATTGGGTTTGACTCGCCACTCCCACAATCCAATCGGCAATGCCAGAATCGGTCCTGCCAGAAAGGCCCACTCAAAGACCAGGCTCAAACGTTTGCACAGCCAGTAATAAACGATCGACACCGCAACAAAACCGATCAAAGGAAGTCGATCCTTCCAGAACGATTTCGATTTCTGTCGAGAAATACTGACACTGGCAAGCACTGGTTCAAAAGCAACAAACAAACACAACGGCCAGGTAAACACAAACTCCTGAGTCCAGAAACTCAACCAGGTCGTTCCCAATGCTCCCAGTGTCAATGCCAGAGATCGATAACAGATAATCCAGGTCAACCAGCGTCGCCCCGGCAATGCCAGCCAGGCAGGGATGCTGGCAAGTAGTAAACTTCCCATCAATAAGCCGAGCGACCAGAAATACCAATTCCAAAGCCTCTCGTTCGAGGGAAGATCAAACGCAAACTCCGGCTCCACAGGAATCACTTGTCCCGACCAGTTTGAGTATCGAACTTGCGGAATCTCATCGAGACTCATCCGCTCCTGTCCTTTTGCCAGCAGATCCAGTTCACCCACATAAATACAGGCAGCTCGTGTTTGATTCCGCACATACAAGCAGCCGCGATGCAGAATGGGTGGCGTCCAGGTCAGTTCACCCGTCAACACCTCACAGCGATCAAGAATTTCACATCGCTCCCGATTCGGTCTGAGTAAAATCAACTCTCCGCGCTCATTCAGCATGATGAGTTTTCCATCGGCCACAACGATTCCCGACTGACCAATTTCTTCAGAGATATCATTATTCGAACGCTGAGGCTTTCCCGAACCCTGCTCCCAGAGTTCTTCTCCGGTCAGAAAAGCGACACAACGAAATTTCCCACGCGATGGCCGTTGCGTTTTGGATTGAGGATCGAAAATATCAAATCCATAAATTGCATCATCGACCAGCACACTCGAAAGCACATCGTTCGAAAGAGTTTTGGAACGCCATACGATTTTCAAGCTTGACTGCCCAGAGAACTCCTCTGGTATTTCGAGAAGTTGTGATCCCGCTTGAAATGGAGCCGCAATCCACAGGTAGGGTTCCCGATAAAGCGGCCAGGCAGAATGCTCGTCGTACCCATGCGACAGTTCCATATTGATGAGCAATTCGCCCGTTTTCAGGTCGTGAATTACCAGAGCATTTTCCAGATATCCCACCACCAGTTGTCGACCATTGCGGACAATCGGCATGACTGGGCTGTAACTGCCTGGCTCATCCCCGGCTGCCCACACCGTCCGACCATCGTTAATGTGGAGTGCAACCAGACTCGCTCCTGCCCCTCCAACGGGCAGCAGGATTAATTCATCAACAACTGTCGGAGAACTGGAATACCCGAACCCGGTTCCCCCTTCTCCTTTAAAATCCTCGATGACATTTCGCGACCAGAGTTTCTTTCCCGACTTCGCATCCAGACATCCAATCAATCCAGCTGGACTTGCGAACAAGACTCGGCCCTGAGCCAATGTGGGCGTCGCCCGCGGTCCGGGATAGACGCCTGCAATTTCATAGGGCCAGTCGTAACGATAACTCCAGATCGTTTTTCCAGTTCGTGCATTCAGACAATACAAATACTGACCATGCAACGATTGCGCCAGCGTATAAACGCGATCGCCCTTAGCCACAAATGCAGAGTAGCCCTGTCCGAGATCCCGCACCCACAACACGGGTGGACCTCCCTCCGGCCAACTGTCTTCGAGATGGATTTCCGAAGAGTAGGCGTCATGATTCTCACCTCGTACTGAAGGCCAGCCACTCTCCTGAACGCCAGCAGGTAAAAATGGATTTTCGTCCAGAGCCAACAAACCTGATGCAGATGGCATGAACATGCAAATTGCGATCCATCGAATGACAAAATTATTTCGGCTCACAGACAACCTCAAGGTCTTAGAATTCAGTCAGATTCAAAATCACAGTCCATAGGAATTCGATATAATTGTCATGTCAGAATATTTCGGAATGATCTCTCCAATCATCATGACCTGAATCTTCTGACATTCCTACCGGCACAGAGATTCCTCAATAGTAATCTCTGCCATTCCAGTTTTTGACAACTCAATTCTGCGACGTAGATTTCAGAGGACATTCTTCGAATTCACACCTGAAATGATTTCCATGCTGGCCACGACACAGGAATACGTTGCAAAATCCAACAAGACTGATTTACAGTCTCCGAAAACAACACGCCCATTTGCTTCACAGATCCCCATCGAGGAGAATCTGTGGATTGAAGTGGTCGATTCCCTCGACAGCTTAGCAGCTTATCGCAAAGACTGGTCTGCACTGTGTGCGAATGCCGTTGTCAAAAATGTCTTTTATGAGCCCTGGTTTTTGTTGCCAGCGATTAAACAGCTGCATGCGGATAAACAATGTCGGTTTATCTTCATCTACCAGAAAAACAAACGCATCACCGACCCTGACATCTTGTGTGGATTCTTCCCGCTCGAACAGACACAACTGCGTTGTTTTCCGCAAACCTGCTGGAAACTGATCACAGACAATTATCTCTATCTATCCTTGCCGTTACTGCATTCCGAGTTTGCAGAAGAAGCGATGCATGCATTTCTGAAATGGACTCAAATTGCACGAATTCCGATCATGCAATTCGAACGCACGCAGTCAGAAGGGCCGTTTCAACATGCGTTGACTTCGGCTCTGAATCAACGGAATTTGTTGCCGTGCAGTGTCGAGCAGTCCACGCGAGCTATTCTTAGACGCAAACCGGATTTGAACGACTACTTTACAGGACGAGGTCATTATCGACGCGACATGCAACGTCGTCGGCGGCGACTCAGCGACAATGGCAATGTTGAGTTTCGCATCCTGCAGAATACCGGACAACTCCGCTACTGGCAGAACAGTTATCTGACTCTGGAAAGAATGAGTTGGAAGGGGAAGAACGGAACCGCCATCGCTCAGGATGATCAGGCCACTCAATTCTTTCTGGACGTGACTTCCAACGCGATGGAGTTGGGCATGCTCCAGATGCTGGGGCTGTTTCTAAATAACGAACTGATAGCCGTGAAGTGCAATTTATGCTCGGGGGAAGGCAGCTACTCATGGAAAATTGCGTTCGATGAGCAGTACTCCAAATTCTCTCCTGGCGTTTTACTGGAACTCGAAAATATCGAATACTTTCACAACCAGACTCAACTGGAGTGGATGGACTCCTGCGCCTCCGAAGCTCATCCGATGATCAACCGATTGTGGCAGGATCGAATCGGCATGCAAAGTATTTACATCCCGACCGGCAGATTTCTGGGAGAAATGTACTGTAGTACTCGCCCAGTGCTTCGTTCCATCAAACGATACGCAAAGCGAATGCTGAATCGACAACCCTGAATAAACGCGAGGGTGGCGGGGGCGCTCCGCTTTAGCGGAAGCCCCCGATACTTAAGCGATTCGGGGGCACTGGTAGGGTGGACGAAGTACACAAGAGGTGTTCCATTTGATGCTGAGTTGATTAGAAGGCCTCCTACGGCTGCGCCACCCTGAAAGATTCTTTCGGGGGCACCCATTTAGAATAAATCAATACTTTTAAACCAGATGTTCTAATTATTAATAGGAAGAATCGTTCCGATGATCGATGCCGTCCAAACACGACCTGTGACTGAAGTCAAAACCAATTCCAAACCCGGCGAATGGCTCTCCTGGAATCAGGAAGAGTTCGAGCACTGCTTCTCGAAACGTCCGTTCCTCATATCTCACGATTTGTGCAATCATCCATTTTTCGATGTCGAACGCCTGCTCGAACTGGCTCAGAAACTTCCTGCGGATCAAATCGAATACAATGCCGGCCAGTTGCCTGTTTCGATCTCCCATGCCGAAACCCCGATGAACGGCCTCTCAGCCGATGAAACCATTCGCCGGATTGCTGAATGCAAATCCTGGATGGTCATGAAGTACATCGAACAGGATCCCGAATATCGGCAGTTGCTGGAAGAGTGCCTCGCCCAGGTTGCTCCACTCACCGAAAAAATCGCCCCTGGTATGATGAAGCCCCACGCGTTTGTCTTCATGACTTCCCCTGGCTCGGTCACGCCGTATCACATCGACCCCGAACACAATTTTCTACTGCAGATTCGCGGTGAGAAAATCGTTCGCCTGTACGACGGCAACGATCCGACATTATTGAGCCCACGTGAACTCGAAGATTTTTATTGCGATCGCGGACGAAACCTCGTCATCAGCGAAGAGAACAAAGAACGCTGCTGGACCTACCGCCTGAAACCAGGCCAGGCCCTGCACTTCCCCGTCACTTTCCCACACTGGGTCGAAAATGCAGATGATGTCTCAATCTCATTCAGCATCACCTTCCGCACACCCGATCTCGATCGCCGCCGTGCGTTATACCGCATGAATTCCGGCTTCCGCAAACTGGGATGCAATCCAGCAGCACCCGGTACTAATCGCCTTTGCGACAATGCCTGCTATCAAGCCTTCCGCGTCTGGCGAAAAGCCTCCAGTTTTCTTGGGAGGTAATAGTGCAGTGTGCACACGGATTTACACAGATGTCTTTCGTCTGTGTTATCTGGTTCTGCCGTAATTCTTCCTCTAATTGTAATCGAAGGTGGCTGGGGTCGAAGCGAAGCGTAGCCCCCAGTTTTATAAGAATGCGTTTTTCACATTGAATTCAATGAGACAAATGCAAACAAAGCAGCGCTTGCCACCAAGCTGAAAATGGGAATAAACATTACGTTTCCCTTCATCAAGAAAGCAGGCCCGAATTTCTCCGGGCCTGCAGACGAGAGACGACTTCTCTTTAGCAGTTGCAGGACGATTCAAATTCTTTCACTTCACGCTCGGCTTCTTCTTTGCCCTTGCCGTATCGTTCCTGAATGACTCCGACCAGTTCTTCGCGACGACCATCGATCTTATCCAGATCGTCGTCCGTCAGATCGCCCCATTTTTGTTGGGCCTGGCCTTTGGTTTGTTTCCACTTCCCTTTAATTTGATCCCAGTTCATGACTGGCTCCTTTCAAATAATTACATTCTTGCCGTAAACTCGTGGACTTAAATTCGCCCCAGTACAACAAGAATCACCACAATTAAAACAATTAAACCGACGCCACCACTGGGGCCATAACCCCAGTTTCGACTATGCGGCCACGCCGGGACCGCTCCCAGCAAAAGTAAAATGAGGATGATGAGTAAAATCATTGAAACTGACATGGCTATTTCCTTGTGATGTAAATCTTGTATGCAGCCTTGTGTCAGTGACAACTTGACTCAAGGAATCCTCCCTGAACCGCTCGTATTATTTATTTTTGTATCGATCCCGCAGATCGCGAATTTTGTCGTGACCCGCTTTGACAATCGAATACTGCTCGGTCAGCACATCATTCATTGCACTGCCGGCGGTGTCCTTCAGCACATCTTCGTAAGCTTCTTTGATGTGATCTTCACCTCGTTCGGCTTCAATCAGAATGACGTAGGCATCGCCACCGTTCAGCTTGGCACGAATGTCAATCCAGGTGCGATGCACACTAGCTGCGACGGAACCATCGTCTTCCGCCTCTTCGCCATTCCATTCCACATAATTCTGCAGTTCCGTTGCCAGACTCGATCGGTCATGAGCGATTTGACTGAACAATGCCGAGAGATTCTTATCATCGATCTCTTCTGCCGCTTCTCGGAAGCCATCATAAGAATCGATGTTCGCCCGAATCAGTTTCTGAAGTTTCTCGACAGTTTTTTCTTTAAGATCGTGTTTGGTTTCCAAAGCCATGACTTGCTCCTGAGGTTGATAGTTAATGTTCTGGTTATGTTTGACATGCTTGTAAAGGATTGTTTATGCAAAGTGTGTGCCGTTGGACTCAGGAACATAGAAACGGCTCAAATCAGTCCCAAAACTGAATTATTCTGGTAGCCATTCGATCAAGCTGGAAGATTGCTAAGCAGTACTCACTGAATGAATTGACTTTCCGTCGATTCCATATTCATCAAACACTCTGTAACACGATCTCCTGAATGGTTTTATGGGATGGCACAAAAATGCATTTCAATGCATTTACATAACAATCCCCCACCCTTGACAGGAGATGAAAGCATGTCCTCGATACCCTGGCGGATGCCTTCTACGACGTACTACGAGATGTTTTGAGTGCAGAACGACAGTAGACCAATGCCTTACAAAAATGGCCAAGAAGGCTTCTTCAGAAGATTTACGGAAAGCGTTTACTGAGACCGCAAAAGCTGCTCGTGCTAAAACCCGTAAAGCGATGAAAGGCTTGATTAAAGAAGCTGAAGAAATGATGAAGGAAAAGGCCGATAACGATGTCAAAGATGCGGTGATGATTGCCTGTGCTCAAAAGGTCGAGCATTACGAAATCGCTACCTATGGCACCCTCTGCACCTGGGCCGAAAAGCTGGGTTACAAGAATGCTCTGAAACTCCTTAAGCAGAATATTGATGAAGAAGAATCTGCCGATAAGAAACTGACTGAAATTGCCCGCAGTATTAATCAGGAAGCGATGGTTTAATTCCTTGAGCTGTCGGTGTTGAATACAATAAAAGCCGCTGAATTTGCCAACTTCAGACAAATCCAGCGGCTCCATTTATTCATGAATCAAGGAAGTTGTTCTGGGCTTATCCCTCACTACTGACCAGAGTTTTCTTGCCCAGAATCGCATCGATTTCCGCTTCGAGGGAAGTTGTGTCTTCCGTGAGTTCTTCGTCGAGCAATTGATCGAGAGGATCGGTTCCGAGAGCTTCCTGAGCTTCGGCAATCCGGATTTCTTTTTCGATCTCATCGGCCAGTTCATTTGCACGAGCCAGATCGGACTGATCAAGTTCTGGTAAAGTTGTTCGTTGTTTGAGTTGTTGAGCGACCGCCTGAGCCTTCAGTTTTTCGAGTCGATGTCCGAGTAACTTCCGCTGATTCTGCCATTCCGTGAACTGCTTGTTGAGAGCCACGACGGCCTGTTTTTGAGCAGAAACCGCTGCGTCACAAGCCTCGGTTGTTGCAGTCGATTCTTTCCAGGCAGCCAGTTTGTGACGTAAAGCCTGACTGATATCGTCTTTATTCACCTTCTGGCAGCCAACTTTGATCGTGGCATACTCACTGGCATCCAGCCAGCCTCTCAGGTGCTTCATTTCGGTCAGCAGATTATTGCTTTTCGATTCCTGACGTTGCAGTTCCAACTCAGCATCCTGCAGACTGATATTCGCTTTGGCGACCAGATATTTCTGGGAAGCGACCTGCTGGTTCAGTTTTCCAAGCAGGACTTCGAGTCGATCGATTTCGACAGACATCGGAATCGCCTCTTTGACTCCGTTATGCACCCGATTGCGAACCACCTGGGTGTATTCGCTGATCTCAGCAAAAGAAAACCCGACGACTGCAAACAATAGAGCCGCTCCGATCCCAACCCCAATCAACTTTTTCATCGCTCCGACTCCTGTATCTCATTAATTTTGATTCGATTTCCCGCTTCAAATAAGGAAACGAAGCAACAGGAAAATTCTTCCTTGAGAAATCAAAAAATAATTTGAAATGCAGAAAGTCAGATAAAGTCAGATTGAGTAGTGATCCAGAAAACTGGGGGCTACGCTGCGCTACGACCCCAGCCACCCCAAAGTTACGAGTTGCAAAAAGTAGAGTTAGGAGTATTTTCAATTTCCTTTGAGTTCCCGCAGCGAAATCAAAAATTCCTCAACAGCTTCGTGATTTCTTCGAGTCTGACGAACAATCAGCACGCGGGCAGTATGGGTTTGATGGAAAATGACTGCTCCCCCAGTGCCATCGTTAAATTCCCACGGGCCGGGCGTAGAATTCATGACGGCATCTTCAAACCAGTTGGTCACAGCATAGTTTCCGCCAAAACCACCAGTTCCCGCCATTCCGTCATCAAACTGATTCAGCATAGCGACCTCGGAAGGCATCAACGTTTCCAATGTTTCAGAAGCTGGTTTCATTTTTGGATCTATGAGCTGAAATAAACCTCCCCCACTACCTGGCTGAGGCATATTGGGACTGCTCCCCCCAAAGCCACCATTGAAACCTGATCCGTAACCAAAACTGGAGCCTCCATAAACTCCGCTCGAATATTCAGGCAGAAGAGTAGCGGGAATTTCATTCTGAGCAATCAGATCAGAAACATCATAAACCTGAACCTGCATCATTTCTTCTGCCGCAATCTCTGTCGTCACTGTCAATACTTCATAATCGAGGACGTAATCGAGAGAATCACCAGTGGAAGAGAAAAGCAACTTGAGAGCTGACTGCAGCGAGATGTCTTGACAAGCAAATGTCATGGGATTGCCTGGAGCGATGCCCTCATCTTCCAGAGAGACAATATCAAGTTGAAAAGGAATTTTCGTAGTCTCAGAGAGAAATCGGAGAACGTCTTCCAAAGGCGTCTCTACGAATTCCAGCGAAATCTTCTGCTTCAATGCTTCCAGATGCCTGGATCGAGCACTCTCTACGATCTCCTGATACTCCATCGCCAAACGAGCAACGTCACTTTGAGGATGCCACTCTGATGCTTTTGCTTGATGGGAACTGTCAATCTTCCTCAGAGTTTCCAGTAAGATAATAACATCCTGCTGAGCATGGAGGTTGTGTTTAATAGAAATCAGATTACCCCATTGAAACTCCAGAGGAGAAATTACTCCCCCTTCGCCATCTTCATTACTCCAATAATGATTGGAAGGATATTGCAGGACCTGGATCAAATGTTCCATGTCGTCATAACGACCTTCCTCGGCAGCAGATTCGGTCCCCATACCAAAGCCACCCATGTCATCGCTTCCATCAGGATCACCCCCAAATGGATCGAATTCTTCAGCTGAAGGATCTGGTTTCAGAGATACAAAATCGTTGACGGGATAAAGTTGCGTCTCCTGACTTTCTTCAATTTCCCAACGACTGCCAATGACGAGACTTTCATTCCGAATTGTCCAGCCGAGACTCAGATCGCTCCGATTCAAAAGATGATGGAGCATAGAGCGGGTCGTAATTTGCTCCGCCGTGAAAGAAAACGGTGTATCCGTGGCAATGCCTTCATCATCCAGACTTCGAACATCGAGAATAACAGGAATGCTCAACAATTCACTCAAATAATGGGCCACCTCTTCGAGTGGGACTTCAACAAACTGAAAATCATGCTTTTCATTCAAGGCTTTCATCAACTTCAGTTGAACAGAGTCGCGAGATGATGTTTTCGATTCGGATTTCCCAGGTTTCGCCTGAATCGTTTCCTTGTCCTTGTTTGGAGGATCGGCAGGAACATGACTTGGCTGATTGAGTGTCAATAAACAAGCAGTCAGCAGCATCAGCAGGATTGATGAGCGCATTTCTTTCTCCTTGACGTGTTCTTCGAATTGAAACTCGATGACTGAAGCATCGAGCGAACATCATGACAAAAGCAATGTTTTAGGACGTTCAAGTCCGACAGAAGAGAAATTTAAAAGTTAAGAAATGCAACCAGAATCATTATGCGACAAATTGAAATGGGAAAGAAATAGAATGAATCCCAGTCGCGATAAGAATTGATTATGTCCGAAAGTATCAAAATTGCAAGTTTAATAAACCTGCTGGAGAATTCTTTAGGTGAGACTCACGGATTGTTTCTTCGGCGATTCAGCAAGCCTTTCAATAGACCTTCAACCGCTCCTGCTCCCAATTTTTTGAGTGGTGCACTCACTACCTGGGGCTTATCAAAAGTTCCCTGAACTTTGATTTCCACAGGCTGACTTCGCAGGAACTGAGCGACCGCTCCGGTTTTCTCGGGCAATAAGTCGAGTGGAATAGTCAAAGAGATGTCGAGGGTCTGATCCAATCCGACAGATCCGCTGCTGACTACGGAAATCTTTCCTGCCTGGAATGTCAGAGAATCGTGATAGATTCGCTCTCCACGGCGGACAAAGCCGATACTTTGTTCGGGAAGCTCCAGCCATTTGGCTCCCTCTTTAAGAAAGCCAGTGTCCGCATCTCCGCCAGCCAGTCTCATCATCCCGGAGATCGGAGCCGTCGCAGAAACCACCATCGGACCAGGACCGAGTCGACAGGAGTGGACCAGTAGCGATCCTTCCAGTTTATCGGGAGTACCAGTCTGCATATCGACAACCAGCGTTTTCATTCCAAGCGAGAATTTTCCAGAGAGTTCTGTCGCATTCGCAAATACCGGTGAGACATATTTCAACCAGCTCCGACACATCGGTTCGGTGAATTCCACATTTTCCAGCACCATTCCCGGCTCCATCACGAATCGATTCGGTTGGTCTCCCTTCCCGAATTCTATTCGAGAGACGCCTGCAAACTTACCTTCAGCCCCAATTCGAACAGTGACCGGAACAATTTTGAGGATATCGTCCGAATATTTTGTCCATAATTCGCCACGTTCGGATTCGATCCCATAGCATTCCAGATTATCCCACTTCCACAATGCGACTGCCGAGAGAGTTTGTTCTTCAATTAAATTCTCTTCCGTAGTTTTCAATTCCGGCTGTTGTGCTGGTGATTTGTTTGAAACAGTTGGAACGCCTTTTGTTTCTGACTGAGGCAAATGGCCTTTCACCGCAAATTCAGAAAGGGAAAGTTTCTCAACATCAATAACGTTCTGTAAATTCGGAGCGGCTAACTGCAGCAACGGCATCACATCGCCTTCACCATTACCAGTGAGATCCAGCAAAGGGCGAGTGTTGCGATCAAGAATTGTTCCAGCCATCGAAATCTGACCGGGCTTAGTTTTGAGCGTTAAAGAATCCAAGTTGATACTGTTGGCCGCCACTCCAATTGTACCATCGGACTGCAAGATGAATTGCCCCAGATCCAGCGGAGGCATGGCAGCTTGGACGGGATCGTTTGGAGTTCCTTCCAGAGTCGAATTCTGTTCAGGAACTTTCGAAGTGACAACGCAATTGGCCATGTCGCAACGCAGGTTGAACTTGCCGGGAGCGGTCGGGAGTGTATTATCGACATTGATGCTGGCTGTGAAATTAGACGAGCTTAATTGATTGCCGGGAATCCACTCACTGGATTCCATTTTGAAATCCTGTGCGGTCAGCGTCCCATCGAAAGCCAGTTTGAAGCCTTCTTTAAAACTACCTGTCCATTTCGTGGTAAATTTCCCATCGGTGTTAGAGGCGGCCAGATGCAGGTGCGGTACAAATTGCTTCAACCAGGGCTGAATCAACTCCAGTGGTGTCTTTTCGATTTGTCCCTGTACATCTCCCGCGGTCACCTGATTGTCGACCATCGCCAGTTGAAAATTTGCACTCACTTTGCCGGCAGCCTGAGGCGCTTGGCTTTCTGTCGTGAGCACGGTCTGGCTGGTCAATAATCCTGACAGAAGTTTTGTAGACTTCTGCAGTTGGATTTGAATATCGTCGACTTCAATCTTGCGATTGGTCACCCGATCGAGAATTGTCACTTTCCCATCGACAATTTTGAGATTGATCGGATTGGAGCCATGCTTCAACTCCGGCCACTTCCAGGAATTGGAGCCCGTTGCTCCGAAGACTTTTTCCCAGTTCGTTTCACCGTAGGCACTCACTTCGTAATAGAGTTCAGGCCCCTTGATTTTCAGTTCCAGCGACTCCGGCCCACTCCAGAGCAATTTCCACAACGGGGTACTGACTTCAGCAGAAGCGATTTTTGCCAGAGCTCCCCCCTGTTTATCACGAACCGTCAACCCACTCACCTGAGCCGGCTTCCACCACGCGAGATTCGCATTGTCAATTTCCAGAGTCCCATCAAAGTCGCGCATCAGCTCATCAGCGATCTGCTGCTTCATCGCAGTGGTCGCCAAGATCTGCGGCAACATCGCCGCAATTCCTACGACAACTAGCAGCAGGACGATAAACATGCCCAATAAGACACGAGTCCAGCGTCGTTTTCGAGGTGTGGAGTCTGCCTTGGCTTTGGGTTTTTCATTGATTTGTTCAATTGTGACTTGAACCATAATTCACCGCTCCAATTCCGGCTGCTACTGCAGTTTGCAGATTACTGTAGCGCCTGTTATGGGTATGACCCCTATATTTCCAGTCAACCACCCGCTAGGCATTCATGGAACCGGCTCTAATTTTCCAGGCTGCAATGCGAGCCTTCTTTTATGAATATTGTGGCGTATTTGTGAGAAAATCAAGATGAGAAATGATAACCAAACGGGACAAGTATTCAGTTAAAAGTTGTAAACGCAAAAAACCGACCGAAAACTGACAGGTTTCCGATCGGTTAATTTTCTGCGGACATTCTGCAGATCAGTGGCATCCGCAACCGCGGCAGCCACGACA
>TARA_R100000789_G_scaffold96710_1_pt1 | contig 12439 bp, 13 predicted proteins | sample TARA_R100000789 | Tara Oceans TARA_R100000789 (sample SAMEA2623403) | marine metagenome | biome: marine biome (ENVO:00000447); feature: mesopelagic zone (ENVO:00000213); material: "saline water (ENVO:00002010), including plankton (ENVO:xxxxxxxx)" | depth 450 m
GCCCATGTGATGCTGACCACCCGCGAGTTTGTCGGCGACGGCTGGGCGAAGCGCAAAAACCGCGACTGGCATCAAACGGAGATGATCGAGGAATGGCGCGAAGCTTGGTCGGATCACCAGAACCGCGAGCTTGAGCGCATAGGTTCATCCGACCGCGTGGATCACCGCAGCCTTGAGGATCAGGGCATCATGCGTGAGCCGCAAATCCATCTTGGCCCGATTGCCACCGAGATCGAGCGCGACGGTCGATCGTCTCACCGGGGCAACGAAAACCGTGCCATCGAAGCCCGCAACGGCTTGCTCAATGACATCACGCAGGCCGGAAATGTGCTGGATGCCAAGATCGCCTTCGAGAAGCGCAAGCTTGCGGCATGGCAGGACGCCAAACGCGGCCAGCTCCGGCTTGATCAGACCGAGCGACAAAAGCAGTTTGAGGCGCAGCTTGCCAAAGACATGACCGCATTCGAGGCATCGCTAGATGCCGAGATCGGCCAGACCAAGCAGGGAATATCCCGCGCCCATGAACAGGTGGCATCCAGGCTTCAGGTGCGTGGCTGGCGCAAGTTCATTCGCGATATCACTCTGACCACCCGCAAGGACAAGAAACAGCTCGAACAGATCGAGTATGAGCGTGCGCGTCTTCAGGCCGAGGAAGACAGCAAACGGCAGGTGCAGGAGGAACGGCAGGGATCGCAGCGCCAAATCCGTGCAGCCGAAGAGATGAAAAAGGCCCGCTTGCTTGAAGATCGTCTACAAAAGGCCGAGGAGCGCCGGGAGGCAGAGGGATGGGCGGCTAAGGCGGGGAAGGGCGTGCGGGCCGCACAAGAGGCGCACAGGGCGCAGGAAAGGGATAAAAAGAGCCCTGACCCCGATCAGCGCCAAAGCCGCAAGCCCGACTTGCAGGAAATCCGCAAAGAGCGCCAGCAGTCCCGCCGTGAACGTGAGCCGGATATTCGGGAGCGGCGTTCACCTGGCGAAGTCAGGCGCGATCAGGCCGAGCGCCGCCCGGTCGATATGTACAAAGGTAAAGGCCATGAGGATCACACCATCCCTACCCCGCCGGATATGGACGCGATCAAGCGCAAAGCTGAGGCGCGGCGGGAGAAACAGCGCCAAGATCGGGGGAATGAAGAGGTTCGGGATTTTGGTGATGACTTCGATATCTAATTGCTTCGGTTCATTTAGCGCCAATGGGTAACCGTTACCTATTATGATAACGGTTACCCTATTTGATAACGGATAACTTATTGGATAACGGTTGACTGATGTTGATGTTTCATGAGATGCTTCTTCTGCCAAGTTTTTTTGGCAGAAGAAAAATCATCGAGCAGCCATGCCAGTTATCACATTCTTTCAAACGAAAGGCGGGACTGGGAAAACCACCTCCGCCTTCTTGCTCGCCGAGCTTCTCGGGAAGAGCAACACCGTCACAGTGATCGAAGCCGACCAGAATGAGCCTTTTAAAGAATGGCTCGCAGCGGGCGGTGAAGATCATGGGTTCAACATCGTTCCCGCCTTCGAAGAAGACGAGATTGTACAAGCCATCCACAAGGCCAGCACGCAAAGCGCTTTTGTCATTGTGGATTGTGAGGGCAGCGCCAATCTTACAGCCGCGCGCGCCGCATCGGTGTCTGATTTGGTGGTCGTCACATCTAACGGGAAGCCGCTTGATCAACGCCACGCAGCTAAAGCCATCAAGTACGTTAAAGACGTGGGGAAACGCCTACAGCGAGATATCCCGATCCGAGTATTGTTGACCATGCAGCCAGCCGCAGCGCGTTCTCGCACGCTTAAACAGGCCGAAGAGGACATGCGCGAACACGGTATCGAGGTCTTCAACACGCAACTGATCATGCGGGATGCCTTTGCCGCAATCTTTGGATACTGCACGACGCTCTTCAAGCTTGACCCGAAGAAGGTGAACGAACCTTCCAAAGCCTACTTTAACGCCAAGGTCTATGCACTGGAGGTGGCCAGAACGCTCAAGGCGATAGAGGCGGCTTCTGAGCTAGACAGTAAGGCGCCGACCAAAGAAGTACGGGCGGTCGTGTGATGGCGAAAGAAGGCGGAATCCGAAGCGCATTTGACGATGATGATGGCGACGACCTACTTGCCAGCTTTGCACCGAAGCCCGCAGTGGATGCGCCGCCCGTACAGAGTGCCAAAGCCGTTCAAGCTGTCGAGCGCGTTGCAGAGAAACGCGGCTTTCAAAAGCGTGCCAAGCCAAAGAAAGGTGTAATGCGTCGTTCACAGTCCTATCAGACAGGCCGCAACGCGCAGATCGCAATGAAGGGCAGGGCAGAAGACAAAGCGCGCATTTCAAGCATCTGTGAAGAACATGACTGGGTACAAGGTCAGCTTATACAGTACGCGCTTGATGCTCTCGAAGAGAAGTTACGCGATCCGGCTGATCCGTTTTGGTCAGACCGGAGCTTTGAAGGCGTCGATTAGGTGATCGTGAAACAGGGAACCTAATCCTGGATGAAGCCGATGAATTCGCTTTCAAGTCGCCATTTGGCAGAACTCGTCGTTGGCCCGCTCGTTATCGCTTGTATGCACCGCGCTTTTTGCAGAAGGCGAGAAAGTGCTTGTCGGGGTCTTTGACTGCGATCCCCTTTTCCTGCACCCACGCGCGCCATTCGTTCTCCAAGTGGTGCATGTCCCATCCGGGCGCAAGGCGGCGCGCATCCTCGTGGGTATCAGGGGCGAGCCGTAGTGCAGTGAGCGACAAGGGTAGGGCGGTTTGTCGTGTCTCTTTCTTCGGCCGCACGATCACCACGTCGTCTTCAATGGTGAAGTTGTAGTCGGGCATGTGATCGTGCTGTTCATCGTCTTCGATGATCTTGCCGATCAGGCGGCGAAATTCCTTCACGGTCGAGCTCGACCCGCACTTGTCGCGCAGGAGCTCAAGGCCGATCTTCCAGACAGTTTGCGCCCCGCAATGCTTGCGCGCGATTTCGTAGAGGCGGCGCTCAAGGGGCTTGCGCAGGAAGAAGTACTGCCTGTTAAGCGTCAGAACATTGTTGTTTTGGATCGCATCGAAGACCCAATCGGACAGGGTGATCTCAACATCGAGCATGCGCCCGTCGCGAGTTTCTTTCACGATCTCGGCTGCGTCGATCAGGCTAAAGACTTTGAAGTATTCCTTGCCGCCTTGGCGCAGGTTGGTTTCGATCTGCGTGCCTTGGAGGCGGCGCAGCGCGTCTTTTAGAAGCTCATAGCCACGGCCAGAGGTTTGGCGGTTTGTGGCCACCAGCAGATCATAAGCTTTGAAGCGCAAGCTGCGATGCACCTGGCGGCCTTCGTTGAGGGCGGCCATGCATTGGCTGATGCAGTAGATCAGAACGTCCCGATCATGCACGGTTGCGAGGCCGTGGCGGGAAGGGGAGACTTCGATAAAGTTCTCTCCCCGCACGTATTTTCGCGGGTTCATATCGGGCTTGGTCGAAAGCGTAAAAACAGGGTTCTCCATCGAGGCCATGTCGCCCTTGGGTACAGCATCTACGATATCGCAGACGAAGAGATCGCGTTGCGGATGCCGATCCGGCAAGAGCGGAGATCGGGCAGGGGGGGCAGCGTTATCATTCGTCATTTCACACACCTGCGTTCGGGATTAGAGTCGTCATTTCACACACCAGTCTCCACTATCGGCATTTCACACACTGCCCGTCAAGATTCGTCATTTCACACACCCACGCGACCTGTGGAAAACTCGGCGCTTCTTTCGTCACTTCACACACCAAGATTCGTCACTTCACACACCATCTTTCGTCACTTCACACACCCAAATTTTGACTCCGGCAAGATTCTCACTTCATTTTCATAGACTTACGGGACTGCCCTAATCCTGTAACTCCTAATTAACTCTATATAACTCTCTCACAGCTCTTCGAGCTGCTTCGTAAAGGCATCGGCCTAATCGGCCGATAAGCTATATGCGCCCCTTCGCCCCTATGGGGCGAACCCGCGCCCCCCACCACAAAAAAGGCTTCAGGACTCACCAAAAGCAGATGCGCAAATCGGAGAGGCGTCCTTGCTTTCATGAAGCCCTAAGACCATCACGAACCCCGCTACAAGGGGTGGTTGCTCGCCATGCTCAGATGCTTCGCATCCTGCGCGTGGCTCCGCTCCCGCTTCGCGCCCTTGCAGCGTGAACCGTGCTGTTCTTTTTTCGGGCTCAAGCAAAGGACGGCTCCGAAAGCAGATCAACTTTCACTTCTCGCCGAGGTTCCTGGCGGATAGGGCAACGCACCAAACCGACAGGACGGCGCTTCGACCCCCATGGGGTGTAAGGCAAATACAGGGGAATAACTTCTTTGCTTAGAAAGAAAAATTTGACATTTGGTAACGTATGTGTCACCATAATTTCTTATGGTTGAGCTCGTTGTCTATGTCACTGAAGAAGGAAAAGCACCGTTCGAGGACTGGTTTACCAAGCTCGATACGGCCGCAGCTCTGAAGGTTAGAACCGCGCTCGCGCGGGTTGAGACCGGCAACTTGGGCGATGTGAAGCCCGTAGGGCAGGGCGTGTCCGAACGACGTATCACCTTCGGCCCAGGCTATCGCGTCTATTTTGGCCAAGATGGCGACAAACTTGTGATCCTGCTTTGCGGCGGCACGAAAAAACGCCAGTCCAAGGACATCGAGCAAGCCAAGGCATTTTGGGACGACTACAAAAACCGAAAACAGAAAGGAGACTGACATGCCACTGACTAAAGATTTCAAAGAAACCATCAAGGCACGCGCCGAGCGCGATCCTGAGTTTCGTGTTGGCCTGTTCCGTGAAGCGATCGAGGCGATGCTCAGCGACGATCTTGAAACGGGCAAGGTGCTGCTGCGTGACTACGTGAACGCGACTGTCGGCTTCGAAACCCTTGCCGAGGATATGCAAAAAGACCCCAAGAGTCTGATGCGCATGCTCAGCGCCAAGGGAAACCCGCGCGCAGATAACCTGCTGGCAATGGTTGCCCGTCTGAAGCAGCGCGAAGGCGTATCTCTCGCGATCTCGCGTGACAAAGGCTTGCACGCTTAGTCGCGAGCGCTAAAAACTGAATACTTTCGTCATTTTGGCAACATTATTGTAGGGCTATCTACCTGCCCCGCGAGAATGATCATAAAGAGTAGCGTTCCAATTATAACAAAGTTACCGTTTGAACAGGCGGGAGGATTGCTATGATGGAAGCGAAACGGGACAAGACTGAACAGCGGATGGTTCATGTCAGGCTTGAGCCAGAACTTCATCGCCGTCTGCGGATTGTAGTAGCCGCTGAAGATACATCAATGCAGGAATGGTTGGCCCGAACAGTAGATCAAGCTGTCACTGAAGCATGGCCAACGATAGCAGACAGAGAAGATCAAAAATGAGTGTACGAACCGCAGAGCTACCGTTAGCTGCACCGATCCCAGTGATTGTACAACAAGGCAAGATTCTGGACTTTATCGACGGTCTTACACAACGCAACGAAACGCCTGAAGAGTATGTCCGGCAGGAGATCGCCAAATCGCTTGTCCGTGAATACGACTATGCAAAATCCGAGATATCAGTCGAGTTCACTTTGCGTTTAGGCTCGCGAAAGCCCCGCGCTGATCTAGTGATCTTCGATGAAGGTGACGAGCACAAACAAGACCGTGCGAAGGTCATCATCGAGTGCAAGTCTCAGAAAGTCAGATCGAATGACCGTAAGGAAGGCATTGGTCAGCTCCAAAGCTATATGTCCGCTTGTCCGAACGTTGACTATGGTATGTGGACCAATGGTGTGGAGCGCTACTGTTACAGGCGCGTTGAAAAGAACGGTCAAATCGCCTTTGACGAAATCCCCGACATACCTGGAAAGGGGCTCAGCGAAGATGATGTCGAGCGCCCACGTTTCGACCAACTTAAAGCTGCATCATCGGACGCGTTGTTGTTCGCGTTCCGCCGGTGCCACAACTACATCGCTGGAAACCAGGGCTTGCAGAAGCCAGACGCGTTTTGGGAACTACTAAAAATCATCTTTTGCAAAATTCACGACGAACGCAGTTCGGATGAAGTAGAGTTTTACGCCACCTCGAAAGAGCGCCACAACATGAATGGGCGTCTAAAGGCAAAGGGACGGATCGACCGTCTCTACGATCATGTCAAAGCCGAGTACAATACGATCTTCCGCGAGAACGAGGAGATCGAACTGAACCCTGAGGTTCTGACCTATATCGTTAGCCAGTTGCAGATGTATTCACTCCTCGAAAGTGACATCGACGTAAAGGGCCGTGCGTACGAAGAGATTGTTGGGTCTAATCTGCGAGGCGACAGGGGAGAGTTTTTCACGCCACGCAATATCTGTCAGATGGCGGTAACAATGTTGGACCCCGGTGAACGTCAATTGATAATGGACCCCGCATGTGGAACAGGCGGGTTCCTCATCACTGCAATGAACTATGTTATCGAAAAGGTCCGAGAAGCTGAAATTGCGAAATGGGGCGAAGTCTCTCGCGCCGAAGAAGCGATACGCGCGAGGGTTCAGCGCTTCGCAGAAAAGTTCATCATAGGCACCGACTTGAACCCTAGCTTGGTCAAAGCCTCCAAGATGAATATGGTCATGAATAATGACGGGGCAGGCGGCTTGTTTCAGGCCAACTCCCTCAAGGCTCCGGCGACATGGGAAGACGCCCTGCGCGCGCGAGATGTAATGGGCAGCGTGGACCTTCTGTTTACCAACCCACCCTTCGGTTCCAAAATTCCAATCGACGATCCCGCCATTCTCGAAAAGTACGACCTCGGGCGCGCCTGGAGCTACGATGCTGATTCCGACGAATGGACGATGAAGGCTGAAACCCAGAAATCGCAGCCGCCGGAAATCCTGTTCATTGAACGCTGCGTCCGCCTGTTGAAACCTGGTACTGGGCGGTGCGCCATTGTTCTCCCTGATGGGATTCTTGGTTCACCAGGCGCAGGATATGTCCGCGAATGGATTCTAAAACATACTCGTATACTCGCCAGCATCGACCTACACCCAGACACATTCCAGCCGCATGTTAGCGTTCAGACAAGTGTGTTGGTGTTACAGCGGAAGACCGATGAAGAGATGGCGATTGAGGCCGCCGCTGGGCGCTTCAATGATTATCAGGTCTTTATGGCGGTTGCTAACCATATAGGCCACGATAAACGCGGGAATATTACTTACGTCCGTGACAGGGCGGGTAATGAAATCGTTGAAGAATTCGAAGAAAAGACCAAGGATTACGAAGACGGAAAACCGATTTATAAAACCCAACGGAGCCAGCGCAAAGTCGTTGATGACAACACCCTTCAGATTGCACAGGGATTCCGCGCATGGCTATCAGAGCAAGACTGACGGCCCCACGCGAGACGCGTGAGGAATGGCTGTGGCATGAAGTAGAATCGACATCGCTTCCCGCGTCGTTCTTGTTTGCTGGTGATCGACGTATGGAGGCCGAGAATTTCTTGGCACCTGGTTTTGCAATACGTCATGCGATCACATCGAAAGACAGCGGTTGGACGACGTTTTCAGGCGTGGCTCGAACGTGGCAGCCGTCTCGCCTTAAGGGTATCCAGGTGGCTTCTGATTACGGCACACCTTTCCTTGCTGCGACGCAAGTGTTCGACGTCCGTCCGGTGCCCCGCAAGTGGCTGTCGCTCAACCGTACAAACGATCATGCACAGCGATATGTTCATGAAGGGACTATCCTTCTGACATGTTCTGGAAGCGTTGGGCGTGCAACTCTTGCTGATAAAAGTATCGCTGATATTCTGATATCTCACGACCTCCTACGCATAGATGTTCGGGAGGAGCGGATGCGAGGTTGGGTTTATGCCTATCTGCGTTCACCAACGATCCGGGCAATGATGACGTCAGCCCAATACGGACACATGATCAAGCATCTCGAAGTCAGCCACCTCGACGCTTTACCATTTATCGAGATTCCAGATGAACTTCTGAGTAACTTTACCCAGCTCACAAACGATGTGGTGCGCTCACGAGATCGTGCCCATGATCTCGTGCATGGAGCTGAAAAACGCTTTGAAGAGGAAGTTGGCGCTATCTCTGATCTTGTGGATGGAGCACAGGGTTTCACGACAAGTGCAAGCGCAATCTTCGGGAAAGGTCGGCGGTTTGAAGGATACTACCACAACCCAGTTGCCCGCTCAGCGGAAGAGGCTATAGCTGAAAGTGGTCATCGACTTGAGAGATTATCTGACTTGGTGGACCGGGTCTTCATTCCAGGTCGCTTCAAGCATGTGTACGGCCCTGATGGGCGGCCGTATCTTGACAGCGCCCAAATCCTCGAAGTTTCTCCGGATATTGATAAAAGGGTGCTATCTCTCGACGCAGAACGACGGGCGGGATACTTGGTCGAAGCTGGAACGCTATTATTGCCATGTTCCGGGCAACTGCACGGAATAATTGGAAGCGTAGTTCTGGCAGGCGAGTGGCATGAAGGCAAAGTGCTAACAAACCACATCTTACGAATTGTTCCCAAGGACCAACCGAAAATTCGAATTGGATATTTGCAGGCGGTTCTTAGCCATCCCCGGCTGGGTAGACCCCGCGTCCTGCGAGGTGCGTTCGGATCAAGCGTACCTGAACTTTCAGTGCTCGACATTAACAATATGACGGTACCGAGACTTTCGGCAACCGCTGAAGATGCAATTGCCGACGACATGGAAGAAGCAGCGACGCTCATGGCGCATGCGAATTCGGTCGAGGACGATATCTCGGAAAGAGCAGAGAAAATCGTTCAGAAATTTCTAGCTTAGCTAGAGCGCAATGTTCTGACGAAGTGTCCCAAAACGACTGTCACTGTAAATGGAGCGCGCATTGAGACTTGAAGATATCGAGCCCGATATTCGCAATAGAGCATTCGAATTTTTCTATTGGTTTTCCAGGTTTGAGTTCGCTCTCAAGGAAAATGGGCTCCTGAAGCACGATGCCCCAGGCTCGCGAGCTGAGCCTGGTTGGGATGAGTTCATTACGACACATCAAGCAGAGTATGTCCTAACTGATTTGGCTTCTCGGCTCGTTCAAGCGAACCCGAAACGTCAGATTGTTGGCCAACACGGGCTTGAGTTCGTCCCAGTCGGCTTTGACGATCAGCCGTCCGAATTGGCGAAAGTTGTGAGGCTTCTCAAGACGGTTCGAAACAACCTTTTCCACGGAGGCAAGCACGGTGCTGACGGATGGGATGATCCGCAGCGCACACGTCATCTTTTAGATCTGTCCATTAGCATACTCGACGAACTTGCCGAAGTCGGTGGGATCGATGGGGACTACAAGTGCTACTATTGAAGAAATGTACCGGATAAGCTTCCACGAACCGTGCATAAATCAAGAAATCTGCACGCGCTGCGCACAGTCTAAACCGGCAAGGTACACACTTCGTTAAGTGACTATGCTTCTTTGATTTGGACAACAGTGCCTCGGTGCTCGTTCAGAGCATGCCAATGTTGCCGAGCAGCTCCCAGAGCTTTGATGCCTGGTGTTGGTCGCCCATCCTTGCCGTCGTCCATTTTCACCCATTGACCGCGCAAGTCATCTACGACGAGCTCGATAAGTTGTCCTTGTGATAGGGTGAGGATTTTTTCCTTCAACGGCTCATTTCCGTAGATGTGTTTTGCCCAAAGCGCGTGGTCCCGGACTTCAACGTGGCTCATGGTGTCTCTCCCGGACATGTGCGTAAGGGTGGTGGTTACCCACCCCATACCACCCTCTATAGCCCCTTATGGCCCCAGAAGCAACGAAGGGCTGTAGCGAGTGTGCTGGTTAAAGACGCGCGCTTTTTGGGGGCGTTTTGCACGCAACTTATGCACGCGGTAAGTGCCTGAAATGAAAGAGACGGCCGAGGCGTTCATAATTCGTGATTTTTGCACGCGTGCATCCGGATGCTATAACCGAATGTTTTTCAAATCTCAGGATCGCGGGAGAATAAGAAGTGGTGTGGATTCTTCTTCTTGAATTCGTTCGATGAACTCGCGGCCGTGGATATTTTTGGCAATGAGAGTTCTAGTAAGGTCAGGTTGGGCGGCGGTTCTTAGTCGGATTTCGGAGCAATCCTGGGAAATACTTAGCGCCTGATGTTCTCCTCCCGTTAAACGTTCTGCCATTACGTCTCGTGGCATGTGGAACGCAAGCTCCTGGAGTTTCGCGCATTGCTGTTTCGCCCGATGCTCTGCTGCCTCCTTCATATTGAGCCAAATCAGAGACTTGATCTGTGCGCTGCCGCAAAGAGCAAGACCGGCAAGAAGGCTCCGGAGCAGTCCTGGATCGACCTTTGCTTCGATAACGATGCAGCGAATTCCATCGTGCAAATCGTCGAAAGCATAGTTCAGCTTCTCCTCGCCGGACTTGAGCACCAATTCAGGGTCAGGGCGCAATTCCGCTTCCTGCATACGATCAATGGCGGTCCTTATGTTGACGAGCTTCTTTCGTAGGTCCATTTCACGCCACTTAGATGGCAAGCTGGCAATCGAAGCTTCAATCCCATCCAATGTCTTGTCGATCTCATTTAGCCGCCCCAATATCATAGCGGCTGTCGCAGCGGTTACTCCGATCCCCACCACTGATGACGCTAGAGTCGCCAGTTGAAGCGTCTGGATCGTCCCCATCATCGTCTGCATCGCATTGAGCTTGTTTGATATGGCAGCGTTCTGGGCTATCCCAACTAAGCTTGTCGCGCCAGTTGGATCCAATGAAAAACCAGTTTGCAGCGCTTTTTGTAGAAGTCCGGTTTCCTGAACGTGACCAACGATTTGCCCTGTACTCACATCTTTTAGGATGGAGCCGTATCTAACAAATTCCCCAGAATGAAAGCCTGAGAGGAACTTTGCGGGTATTTCAAAGGGAATGCTCATTCGACCATCTCAATCCGCTTGAGCGTGACCCCACGAAGCTCGCCCAGTAGAGTGCCCTTCAAGGACGGGATTAAGGGCTTTTCGGGGTCACCTAACACCCGCGTTTCAACGGCCTTGTGAACAGCATTCTTGAAACGGGACTTCAGGTGGGACACAGCTTTTCCTCGGGCTGTGGGTCCTGCTGCGACAAGTACAGCGCTTCCTGCTAACGCAACTACAGGTAGAGCAAGCAGAGCACCACCTCCAAAGGTATACCCCAAAACCGTTACCCCTGCTGTCATTACACCACCTGCAAAAAATGGTATTCCGGCAATCGGTGCCGCAGAGACCGCAAGTGCGGCCCCTGCTGTCGCTACTTCGCCATAGCTCCAGCTATCAAGTGCTCCGTCACCTTCGACTGTTTCCAATGATGATCGGAACGATTTGTCCAGATCGTGCGTCAGTTCGCGATAGAGCTTCTCAAGCCACTCAACAACGATTGGCTCGATCTGTTCTGAATGGAACTTACCTTTCCTAATGAATGCTTTGACCGGCATCGCGTCGATAACGTTATCGACCTTGTAGTAGAGTGCTGGCAGGCGGTCAGGTAGTGTCTGCGAGATGTGATTTTGCTCTGTTTCCCACCAATCCAGTATTTCGGCCTTCTGGATTTCGACTGGCAGCTGCATAATCTTCCTTTAACGACAAACAAGAAATAGCTGTGTTCATTTTACTTTACAACAACAACAGCACCGTTGAACGCCGTTTGTAGCCGAAGGCATGCTGACAGCCGGACTGCGCTCTGCATGGTCTTCGCGTAACTGCAAATAATCAAGACTTATGCACGCCTTTTTCCTCTCAATGAAATCAATCGCTTGGAGCGTGCATTAATCGCGTGCATAATGGCCGCATGAAAATGATCGGCTACGCGCGTGTTTCCACTTCCGGCCAGACCCTCGATGCTCAGCTCGAACAGCTCAGCGCGGCGGGGTGTGATCCGGTATTCAAGGAGACGATGAGCGGGGCACGCAGCGATCGGCCGGAGCTGAAGAAAGCCCTGGCCGACCTCTCCGAAGGGGATGTGCTGGTCGTGACGCGGCTCGATCGCCTGGCACGGTCAACGCGCGATCTTCTGGATATCGTCCACACCATCGAAACCCAGGGCGCGAAATTGAAGGCGCTTGCGGATTCATGGGCAGACACCACCACGCCCACTGGCAAGCTCATTCTTACCGTCCTGGGCGGTCTTGCAGAATTCGAGCGATCCTTGATTGCCGAGCGCACAGCAGAGGGCCGCGATCGTGCCAGACGGGCGGGACGGCGGCTAGGCAGACCCCCGAAACTCACACAGCATCAGCGCGAAGCGGTTCTCAAGATGCGCCGTGAGGGACAGGACAATGCCGAGATTGCCCGCCTTCTCGGTGTATCCCGTTCCACGGTTTCCCGCATCAAGTGACGCTGCAAAGCTGATCCCCTGAAATCTGACAATAGATCGAGCGTGTCACGCAAGGGCACGCTTTTCCTTTTTGCGCCTGGACTTTGAGCGCGCCCGTCACGGCCTTCTTTACTGGCATCCCTGACAGAGCCCCCCATCCCTGGCAACGGCATGCGCCG
>TARA_R100000789_G_scaffold4890_5_pt1 | contig 12425 bp, 11 predicted proteins | sample TARA_R100000789 | Tara Oceans TARA_R100000789 (sample SAMEA2623403) | marine metagenome | biome: marine biome (ENVO:00000447); feature: mesopelagic zone (ENVO:00000213); material: "saline water (ENVO:00002010), including plankton (ENVO:xxxxxxxx)" | depth 450 m
GGCTGGAGGCCCAAGCGGGCGAGATGGCGGCGCTCGATGCGATCATTCGCGACACGGCCCGCACGCAGGTCTTGGCCGGATCGGTGGAGGCGGGGATGATCACCTATGTGACCCGGTCGAAATGGTGGGGATTTCCCGATTACACCACGCTGGCGCGGCGCGGGGATGACCTCGTGCTCTATGCGCGGCTCAGGTTCGGCGCATCAGATTTTGGCGTCAACGCCGCCCGTGTCGGGGAATGGCGCGGGCGTCTCGGGCAGGGCGGATGACAGGCAGCCGTCGGAAATCTTGCGCCACATGGGCACGTTGAGCGACATCTGGCATTGCGCCATGAACATCTTGCCATCCACCTGCAGGCAGATCATGTCGCCCAGTTCCTGCCGGTCGCCGCGGCTGTCGGTGCAATAGCAATCGACCGTCTTGCCGTTGTAGGTCGCATCGGCAAGGGCGGGGGGCGCGAGAAGAAGCGCCCAAAGAGTGAGTAAGCGCAGTGTCATGGGGGAAGTCTAGCACAGGCTGGCCCCTTGACCAAACCGCGTCGATAGGAGAATGCAGGCGCATGTTGCCACAAGACCGTCTTGACCAGATCCTGCAACGTTTCGAGTTTATCGAGGCGCAAATGAGCGCGGGCAGCGGGGATATTGCCCAGCTTGGCCGCGAATATGCCGAGCTGCGCCCGGTGGTGGAGGAAATCCGCGCCTATCGGGCGGCGCTCGATGCGGCGGAACAGGCCGAAGCGATGCTCGGCGATCCCGAGATGCGCGAGCTGGCGGAAGATGAGCTGCGCACGCTCAAGGCGGAATTGCCGGGGCGCGAGAAGGCCTTGCAGCTGGCGCTCTTGCCGAAGGACGAGGCCGATGCGCGGCCCGCGATCATCGAGATCCGGCCCGGCACGGGCGGCGAGGAGGCGGCGCTCTTTGCGGGGGATTTGCTGCGCATGTATGCGCGCTATGCCGAGGCGCGGGGCTGGCAGTTCGAGGTGATCGAAGAGGCGCAGACCGAGCTTGGCGGGATCAAGGAAGCGGTGGTGCATGTGAAGGGCGCGCATGTCTTTGCGCGGCTGAAATATGAAAGCGGCGTGCACCGGGTGCAGCGCGTGCCCGAGACGGAATCGGGCGGCCGCATCCATACCAGCGCGGCGACGGTGGCGGTGCTGCCCGAGGCGGAGGATGTGGATATTCATATCGATCCGTCCGACATTCGCATCGACACGATGCGCGCCTCGGGCGCCGGCGGGCAGCATGTGAACACCACGGATTCGGCGGTGCGCATCACCCATATTCCGAGCGGCATTGTCGTCACCAGTTCCGAGAAATCGCAGCACCGCAACCGCGAGATCGCGATGCAGGTTCTCAAGACGCGGCTCTATGATCTGGAACGGCAGAAGGTGCATGACGCGCGCAGTGCCGACCGCGCGGCGCAGGTCGGATCAGGCGACCGGAGCGAACGCATCCGCACCTATAATTTCCCGCAAGGACGGATGACCGATCACCGGATCAACCTGACGCTCTATAAGCTCGATCAGGTGATGGCGGGGGATCTCGATGATATTATCGACGCGCTGACCACGGATGCGCAGGCGGCGCTCTTGGCCGAGATGCAGGGATGAGCGTGCAGGCGGCCCTGCGGGCGGGGGCGGCGCGGCTCGGGGCTGCGGGCATCGGCGAGGGGGCGCGCGAGGCGCGGCTCTTGATGGCGGCGGCGCTCAGGCTCGATCCGTCGCGGATGACCTTGCATTTGCACGATGATCTGGACCCGGAGGGTGCGGCACGGTTCGAGGCGCTAGTGGTCCGGCGTGCGGCGCGCGAGCCGATGTCGCACATCCTCGGCCAGCGGCAGTTTTACGGGCGCGCCTTCAAGGTGACGGGCGATGTTCTCGACCCGCGGCCAGAGACGGAATGTCTGGTGGCGGCGGCGCTGGAGGAGGGGTTTGAGAGGGTGCTCGACCTTGGGACCGGCTCGGGCTGTATCCTGCTGAGCCTTCTGGCCGAGAGGGAGGGGGCGCACGGGCTTGGCGCGGATGTCTCGGCGGCGGCGCTCGACGTGGCGCGGGAGAATGCCGCGCGGCTTGGGCTGGCCTCTCGGGCGGCGTTTCAGGAGGCGGATTGGTTCAAGGGCATCGCCGGGCAGTATGATCTCATCGTGTCGAACCCGCCCTATATCGGAATCGCGGAAATGCCGGAGTTGGCGCCGGAATTGGCGCATGAGCCGCGCGGTGCGCTGACCGATGAGGGCGACGGGCTCAGCGCCTATCGGGCGATTGCGGCGGGGGTTCTGGCGCATCTCGTGCCGGGGGGGCGGATATTGGTTGAGATCGGCCGGACGCAAGGCGCAGACGTGGCGCGGATCTTTGCAGAGGCTGGTTTGCAGGCGGTCGAACTGCGCCAGGATCTCGATGGGCGTGACCGGGTCGTGATGGCGAGATCGGCGTAAATTTACCGAATGCTACGGAATCTATGCTAAAATACGCCAATTGGGGCGGTTTTCGCTTGTGCCGCCCGGCATGACATGGTTACACAAGTGGTGTCGGCGCGGTGGAAGCCTGTCTGAGGAAGTCCCGCCCGATACTAAGCCAGATAATAACGGTGATCAGGGTCCCTCGGGACAGGGGCAAGTTTCAAGCCCGATCACATCGGCCAAACAGCACAAGGCTCAGCTGCAAGACATGAGATCATCCAAATCCCGCTCGCGCAATAAGTCGAACCGTAACAACAACAATCGGTCGATGGGCAATGTCACGAACCGCGTGTTCGACAGTTCCGGCCCGGAAGGCAAAGTGCGCGGCACGCCACAGCAGATCATCGACAAATACAATCAGCTGGCGCGTGATGCGCAGCTTGCCGGTGATCGGGTTGCAACGGAAAACTTTCAGCAGCATGCCGAGCATTACCTGCGTCTTCTGGGGGCCGCCCAGAAGGAACAGGACGCGCGCCGCGAAGAGCAGGAGCGCCAGAACCGCGAACGTCAGGCCGAGCGCGACCGCGATCGCGGCGACCAGAACCAGCAGGGCGGCGATGCGCAGCCTCAGTCCGGTGGCGACGATCATGGCGCGGGCGAGAGCACGCTTGTCGAGACGCCCGAGAGCCAACCCGAGGCCCAGCCCGAAGCGCCCAAGCGTCCGCGCAAACCGCGCCGCAAGCCCAAGGCGGATGCCGGTGAGGGCGAGGGTAAATCCTCGGATCAGGACAATGGCGCGGCCCCGGAAGCGGCCGAGTAAGTCAGTCGCCTGACGCATAACAATTCAGCAGCGCGCGATCGGGAGCCCCCCGGTCGCGCGTTTTGCGTTGTGTTGGGCGAAGGTGAAAGAGAGGGGCTGTAGGCCGAAAGGGCGCGATCCGGCAAAGCCCGGATAGCGCATAAAAAAAGGCCGAGCACTAAGCTCGGCCGAAGTCCAACAGGGAGGTATGATGATGACGGTGTAACCAACGTCATCGTCATGAGGAGCATCTAGTGATTGTTTTTTGACCATTCAAGAAAAATAATGTCGCAGGTGCAGCAATGCTGTTATGCGTTGCGTGCATGTCTCAGCGCGCCTGCAGCAAATTATTGGTTTTTAATGTTTTTCCTGTAGGCAATAATTTCTTCCTGCACGAAATCCCGGAAGGCGGCAATCCTTTGGGAGTGCCGTAGCTCTTCGGGATAGGCGAGGAAAACGGGCACTTCGCTCGACTCAACTTCGGGAATGACGCGCACCAGCTCTGGAAAATCATTGGCGAGGTAGTCGGGCAGCACGCCGAGACCGACATTGTGCAGCACGCCCTGCAGCACGCCGAAGTAATTGTTCACCGAAAGCTTGGACGGCACGCCTTCGGCCATGAGTTGGGCCACCAGCGTCGCGCCGGCGCCGACCTGGGCCGCCGAAGGGTTCTGACAGATGAGCCGGTGATCTTCGAGATCCGACATTTCCTTGGGTTCGCCAAATTTCTCGATATAGGCCTTGGTGGCATAGAGGCGCATATGCACGCTCATCAGCCGTTTGCGGATGAGGTCGGCCTGGCTCGGCTCTTTCATGCGGATCGCGACATCGGCCTCGCGCATCGGCAGATCGAGCACGGATTCCTCGAGCATCAGGTCGATGTTGAGATCGGGATAGCGTTCAAAGAGCTTGGGCAGGCGCGGCGCGAGCCAGAGCGTGCCAAAGCCCACGGTGGTCGTCACCCGCAGCTCGCCGAACACCTCTTCTTCGCTGTCGCGAATGCGGGCGGTGGCGGCGTCGAGACGTTTCATCATGGCGCGCGTCGCATCGAAGAGCAATTCGCCCTGTTCGGTGAGAATCAGCCCCCGTGCGTGACGGTGAAACAGGGTGGCATTGAGCGATTCCTCAAGCCCACGGATCTGGCGGGAGACCGCCGATTGCGACAAATGCAACAGATCGCCAGCATGGGTCAGGCTGCCCGCATCGGCCACCGCGTGAAATATCCTGAGCTTGTCCCAATCCATATTGGTAACTTTCGATCCGAGAAACGTGACTTAACGCAATAGCAAATAATTGCCGCGCTTGCACAGTCATACGTCGCGTATGTGACGATTATTTGCTTTGTAGGTCAAAAATTATGACCTATTATATCTCTATAATGACGCATTGCCGCGGCAGAGGGAGGCCAGCCATGAGCACGCATGATATTTCTCTTTCCGACAAGTTCGATCTTGGGAAGGACCGGGTTCTGTTGAACGGGACCCAGGCGCTGGTGCGGCTGATGCTGACCCAGTCGGCGCGGGACCGGGAGGCGGGGCTCAACACCGCGGGGTTTGTCACCGGCTATCGCGGCTCGCCGCTGGGGGCGGTGGATCTGCAGATGCGGCGCGCGGGCAAGGTGCTTGGCGAGGCGAATGTTCGGTTCGAGGAGGGGCTGAACGAGGATCTCGCGGCGACGATGCTCTGGGGCAGCCAGCAGGCCGAGCTGCGCGGTGAGGGCAAATATGACGGCGTCTTTGGCCTCTGGTATGGCAAGGGGCCGGGGGTCGACCGGTCGGGCGACGTGATGCGCCACGCCAATATGGCGGGCACCTCAACGCATGGCGGCGTCCTCATGGCGATGGGCGACGACCACACCGGCGAGAGCAGCACCGTGCTGCACCAGAGCGAATGGGCGCTGGTCGATGCCTATATGCCGGTGGTGAGCCCGGCGGGGGTGCAGGAGCTTATTGATTACGGCATTTACGGCTATGCGCTCAGCCGGTTTTCCGGGCTTTGGGTCGGTCTCAAGACGATGAAGGACACGGTCGAGGCGACCTCGGTCATTGATGGGCGCGTCGACCGGGTGCAGCTCAGCCTGCCCAAGTTCGACATGCCCGAGGGCGGGCTCAACATCCGGCTTGGCGACACGCCGCATGCGCAAGAGGCGCGGATCATCGATTACAAGCGCTTTGCCGCAGAGGCGTTCAGCCGGGCCAACGGCATGGACCGTCGGATGATGGGCAAGCCGGGGGCGAAGATCGGCTTTGTCGCGGCGGGCAAGAACTGGCTCGATCTGGTGCATGCGTTCGACGTGCTCGGCATAGACGAGGCCGAGGCAGAGCGGCTGGGGGTGACCACCTATAAGGTGGGGCAGCCTTTCCCGCTTGATATGCGAGGGTTCCACGATTGGGCCGAGGGGCTCGAGCTCATCGTTGTGGTGGAGGAAAAGCGCAAGCTGATCGAGGTGCAGATCAAGGAGGCCATTTTCGACGACCGGCGCGGGCGGCGGGTCTATGGCTGGTACAAGGGCGGCGCGGGCGGCATGCATCGCGACGAGCTTTTCCCAACGCGCGGCGCGCTCGACCCGGTGATGATTGCCGAGAAGATCGGCGGCATCCTGATCGAAGAGGGGCGCGGCACCGATGGCATCAAGGCCGGGCTGGCGCAGATCGCCGAGGCGCGCAAGGCCGACAATGCGCAGGAGATCGCGGCGCGTCTGCCCTATTTCTGCTCGGGCTGTCCGCATAATTCCTCGACCAAGCTGCCTGATGGCAGCCGCGCCTATGCGGGGATCGGCTGTCATTATATGGTGCAGTGGATGGACCGCGAGACCACCGGCTTTACCCATATGGGCGGTGAGGGCGCGAACTGGATCGGCGAGGCGCCGTTTTCCACCCGCAAACATGTGTTCCAGAACCTCGGCGACGGCACCTATAACCATTCGGGTGTGCAGGCCATTCGTGCGGCGCTCGCGGCCAAGACCAACATCACCTACAAGATCCTCTACAATGACGCGGTGGCGATGACCGGCGGTCAGCCCAATGAGGGCGGGCTTACCGCGCCCCGCATTGCCCATGAGCTCAAGGCGATGGGGGTGAATGAGGTGGTCGTCGTCTATGACGAAAAGGAAGATGTGGACGCGGCGGCCTTTCCCAAGGGGATGGAGATGCATGAGCGCGCCGATCTCATGTCGGTGCAAGAGCGCCTGCAAGAGGTCGAGGGCGTCAGCGCCATCATCTATATCCAGACCTGTGCCGCCGAAAAGCGCCGTCGCCGCAAGCGGGGCAGTTTCCCCGATCCGGACAAGCGGGTGCTGATCAACACCGATATCTGCGAGGGCTGTGGCGATTGCGGGGTGCAGTCGAACTGTGTGAGCCTGGTGCCGGTCGAGACCGAGCTTGGCCGCAAGCGGGCGGTGGATCAGTCGAGCTGCAACAAGGATTACAGCTGTCTCAAGGGGTTCTGCCCCTCCTTCATGACCATTGAAGGCGCCAAGATCCGCAAGGATGCGGCGGCGGATTTCACCCTGCCGGATCTGCCGATGCCGGAGCTGCCCAAGATCGACGGCACCCATAATGTGGTGATCACCGGGGTTGGTGGCACTGGCGTGGTGACCATTGGCGCGGTGCTGGCCCAGGCGGCGCAGATCGATGGCAAGGGCGCGGGCATGATGGAGATGGCCGGTCTCGCCCAGAAGGGCGGCGCGGTGCATATCCATTGCCGTCTGGCCGAAGCGCCGGAGGATATCAGCGCCATTCGGGTGGCCACCGGCGAGGCGCATGCGCTCATCGGCGGTGATCTGGTGGTGAGTGCGGGGGCCAAGACGCTTGGGCTCACCAGCCGGGAGCGCACCGGGGCGGTGGTCAACAGCCACGAGATCATCACCGGCGATTTCACCCGCAACCCCGAGTTCGCGCTGCCCTTTGACCGGCTGAGCCTGGCGCTCGAGGCGCGGCTGGGCGAGGCGGTGCAGATGTTCGACGCGACCGAGCTGGCCAAGCATCTCATGGGCGACTCGATCTTTTCCAACATGATGATCTTTGGCGCGAGCTGGCAGCGCGGGCTGATCCCGCTGAGCCATGGCGCGATCGAGGCGGCGATCAAGCTCAACGGGGCGGCGGTCGAGCGCAATCTGCGGGCCTTTGAGATCGGGCGCTGGGCGGCGGTCCATCCGCAGGAGGCGGCGGCGATGCTCAGCCCGACGGTGGTCGAGCTGCCGAAGAGCCTTGAGGAGAAGATCGCCTATCGCGCGGCGCATCTGACCGCCTATCAGGGCAAGCGGCTGGCGAAACGCTATCGCGCGCTGGTTGACGGGATCGAGGATGAGGCGCTCCGCGAGGCGGTGGCGCAGGGCTATCACAAGCTTTTGTCCTACAAGGATGAATATGAGGTGGCGCGGCTCATGCTCGACAGTGAGGCGCGGGCGCGAGAGGCCTTTGACGGCGATCTCAAGCTGAGCTTTCATCTGGCGCCGCCGATCCTGTCAAAAGAGGGCAGCGACGGGCGGCCGCAAAAGCGCCGCTTTGGTCAGTGGATCCTCACCCCGATGAAGCTGTTGGCGCGGCTCAAGGCGCTGCGGGGCACGCCGCTCGATCCCTTTGGCTATACGGCCGAGCGGAAGATGGAGCGCGCGCTTATCACGCAATATGAGGCGGATATGGCCGAGGCGCTGCCGCGTCTCACTGCCGAGACCCGCGATCTCATTCTCGCGCTGGCCGAGCTGCCGCTGCAGATCCGCGGCTTTGGCCCGGTGAAGGCCGCAAATGAGGCAAAAGCCGCCAAACGGCGCGAAACCCTCTTGGCGGCGATCCGGCAAGGCGGTAACCCGGTAAAGGAGGCGGCCGAATAGGCAGGTGTCATATGGCCGTCATCGCAATGTTGCATTCTGTCGCCCGCTGAGAGCGGGGTGAGAAGGACAAGGACACATGCACCAGGACCGTCATATTGCGCGTGACATCAGCTATGCGCATTCGGCCCAGAGCCGCAGCGGACGCGCCGTGATCCGCACCATGGAAACGCTGTCGGGCCGGATCGGCCTCATCAAGCGGGCCCATGGCTATGAGCATGAGGTGGCGGCGGGCCGCGATTTCTGGGCGGTGATGGTGGAACGCTATGGGCTGAGCCTCGACGTGATCGCGGGCAGCCTTGGCAATATCCCGCGCGAGGGGCCGGTGATCCTTGTGGCGAACCACCCTTACGGCATTCTCGATGGGCTCATGCTCGGTCATGTGCTCAGCGAGACGCGGGGCGATTTTCGCATTCTGGCCAATTCGGTCTTTCGCAAGGCGCAGGATCTCGACCGGGTGGTTCTGCCGGTGAGTTTCGACGAGACCCGCGAAGGCGTTCAGATCAACCTCGAGACGCGGCGCAAATCGCTGGCCTATCTCGGCGAAGGCGGTGCGATCGGCATTTTCCCGGGCGGGGCGGTGGCCACTTCGGCCAAGCTCTTCTCGCAGCCTATGGACCCGGGCTGGCGTCTGTTCACCGCGCGGATGGTGGCGAAATCGCGCGCCACGGTGGTGCCGCTCTATTTCGACGGCCATTGCAGCCGCATGTTCCAGATTGCCACCCATCTGCATCAGACCCTGCGGATGGGCCTTCTGATCAAGGAATTCGGCAAGCGCGTCGACACGCCGGTGCGCATCGGCATTGGCGAGCCGCTCACCCGAGATGTGCTCGACCCGCTGTCGCGGGACGCGAAATCCCTGATGGAATTCCTCCGTCGTAAGACGTATGAGTTGAGCCCGAACCCGATCGACCCCAACAGCGTCGGGTACGAATGGACGTGATCTGAGGGAGGCGCGCCAGAGGGCGCGGCGGGCAGTGACATGGCGGTAGGTATCTTTGACAGCGGTCTTGGCGGGCTGACGGTTCTGAGCGCAATCGAGAAACGGTTGCCCGATCTGCCGCTGGTCTATTTCGGCGACAACGCCCATGCGCCCTATGGGGTGCGCGATGCCGATGACATTCACAATCTGACCCGGCAGCATGTGGAATATCTCTGGGCCAATGGCTGTGATTTGGTGATCCTCGCCTGCAACACCGCCAGCGCCGCCGCGCTGCGCCGGATGCAGGAGGCGGGCGTGCCGCAGGGCAAGCGTGTGCTTGGCGTCTTTGTGCCGCTCATCGAGGCGCTGACCGAGCGCAACTGGGGCGACAACTCGCCGCCGCGCGAAGTGGCGGTGAAACATGTGGCGCTCTTTGCGACGCCGGCCACCGTGTCGAGCCGGGCGTTTCAGCGCGAGCTGGCGTTTCGGGCGATCGGCGTCGATGTCGAGGCGCAGAGCTGTGGCGGGGTGGTCGATGCCATCGAGGATGGCGATATGATCCTCGCCGAAGCGCTGGTGCGCAGCCATGTGGACGCGCTCAAACGCAAGATGCCCAATCCGCAGGCGGCGATCCTCGGCTGCACGCATTACCCGCTCATGGAGGCGCAGTTTCAGGCGGCTCTGGGCGAGGATGTGGCGGTCTATTCGCAGCCCTCGCTGGTGGCCGAGAGCCTCGCGGATTATCTCGGGCGGCGTCCCGATATGCGCGGCGCGGGCAAGGCCACGCGTTTTGTCACCACCGGGGATCCGGGCCGCGTGTCCGACCGGGCCACGCAGTTTTTGCGACGAGACATTCGGTTCGAGCCCGCCTGAGCGGGGGCGGGGCCCACAGGCCCTGCAATCAAGCCCTGCAACCAAGCGCCGCATTGAAGCGGCGCGCGCAATCCAATACATCCATGTCACATTGAGACGAGGGAGGCCGTCAGATGGCCCATAAAATCGCAATTCTCGGCGCATCCGGCTATACCGGGGCCGAGCTCATCCGCCTGATCGCCACCCATCCCAATATGGAGATCGTGGCACTTGGCGCGAATTCCAAGGCGGGGCAGAGCATGGCCTCGGTCTTTCCGCATCTGCGCCATCTGGCGCTGCCCGATCTGGTGACCATCGAAGAGATCGATTTCGCGGGCGTCGACCTGTGTTTCTGTGCGCTGCCGCATGCCACCTCGCAGGAGGTCATTCGCGATCTGCCGAAGCATCTCAAGATCGTCGATCTGAGCGCCGATTTCCGGCTGCGCGATCCGGCGGAATACAAGAAATGGTACGGCAATGATCATGCCGCGCTCGACTGCCAGAAAGAGGCGGTCTATGGGCTCACCGAGTTCTATCGCGACGAGATTGCGAGCGCGCGGTTGGTGGCTGGGACCGGTTGTAACGCGGCGACGGGGCAATATATCCTGCGGCCTCTGATCAGCGCCGGGGTGATTGATCTCGACGATATCATCCTCGACCTGAAATGCGCGGTGTCGGGGGCGGGGCGGTCGCTTAAGGAAAATCTTCTCCATGCCGAGCTCAGCGAGGGGTATAATGCCTATGCGGTGGGCGGCACCCATCGTCACCTCGGTGAGTTCGATCAGGAGTTTTCGGCGCTGGCCGGGCGGCCGGTGCGGGTGCAGTTCACGCCGCATCTGATCCCCGCCAACCGCGGCATCCTCGCCACGAGCTATGTCAAAGGCGCGGCGCAGGCGGTGCATGAAACCCTGCAAAAGACCTATGCGGGCGAGCCGTTCATTCAGGTTCTGCCCTTTGGTGAGACGCCGTCGACGCATCATGTGCGCGGCTCGAACTTTTGCCATATCGGGGTGACCGGGGACCGGATCGAAGGGCGGGCCATCGTGGTGGCGGCGCTCGACAACCTGACCAAGGGATCGAGCGGCCAGGCCTTGCAGAACGCCAACCTGATGCTGGGCGAGGCGGAGACCGAAGGGCTTATGTCTGTTCCGGTGTTTCCATAAGCTCATGTGATGAATTAAAAGCGCGGTGTAGCGATATGAAAACCCTCAAAAAGAAGCGTCGCGTGCAAATCGTGATCGTGGCCGTGGTGGCGCTGGCTGTGGCCTCGTCGCTCATCGGTTATGCGCTCAAGGATGGGATCAATTTCTTTCGCTCGCCAAGCGAGGTGATGGCCGCGCCGCCCGCGCCACATGAGGTGTTTCGCATCGGTGGGCTGGTGGAAGAGGACAGTCTCGAACGCGGACAGGGGTCTGTGATCCGGTTTCGCGTGACCGATGGCGGGGCCTCGGTGCCGGTTGTCTACGAAGGCGTTCTGCCCGATCTCTTCGAGGAAGGTCAGGGCATGGTCGGCACCGGCAGTTTCGACGGGCAGGTGTTTCGCGCCAGTGAAATCCTCGCCAAGCATGACGAGAGCTATATGCCCAAGGAAGTGGTGGACGCGCTCAAGGAGCAGGGCGTCTATCAGGACCCTGCGAACGGTGGCTGAGCGCGATCTTAACCTCTGAGCCATGAGGATGGGGCGTCACCTGAACAGGAGTGCGCCCCATGCAAGATGTCGCCAGTCTGGCCCGCGAAATCATCGCCCGGGAGGGCGGCTTTGTGAACGACCCGGATGATCCCGGGGGCGCCACGAACCATGGGGTGACCATCGGCACGCTGCGAAGGCTCGGGATTGACCTGACGGGCGATGGGGCGGTGGATGTGGCGGATGTGCGGGCGCTGAGCCAGGCCGACGCCGAAGCGATTTTCCTGCGTGACTATTTCGAGCGGCCGGGGATTGACCGGCTGCCCGAACCGCTGCGCCCGAGTGTGTTCGACATGTATGTGAACGCGGGCGCGAATGCGGTGAAGATCCTGCAGCGGCTCTTGCGGCAGATGGGGCATGATGTGGTGGTGGACGGGGTCATCGGCCCGCAGACCGAAGCGGCGGCGCAGGCGGCTGCGGGTGCTGCGCCGCGCCATCTGGTCGATGCCTATGGGATCGCGCGGCGGAACTATTATTTCCGCCTGGGCGATCTGCGCCCGGCGAGCCGCAAATACGCGAGAACGCGGCGCGGCGGTAAGGGCGGCTGGATCAGGCGGGCGGAAGAGTTCATCTCGCCGCGTTATCACCTGACCCCGTCGGAATTTCACGAAAGGGTGGCAAAATGGGGCTGATGGCAGAGATCCTGCGGCTGATTTTCGGCAATGGCCGCAATGTCATCGCCGAGACCGCAGAGGTGTTTCGCGAAAACGCCGAGGCCGGATCCTTGCGTGAGGCGAGCCTGCGGGCCGCCGCGCTTGAGCAATTTGGCGCCGAGTTCGCCCATCCGGAGCGCAGCCGGTTTGATCGGGTGATGGATGGGCTCAACCGGGTGCCACGCCCGGCGATGGCGCTCGGGACATTGGGGCTTTTCATCGCGGCGATGGTGGACCCGCTGTGGTTTGCGGCGCGGATGCAGGGGATCGCCCTCGTGCCCGAGCCT
>TARA_R100000789_G_scaffold89967_4_pt1 | contig 12394 bp, 8 predicted proteins | sample TARA_R100000789 | Tara Oceans TARA_R100000789 (sample SAMEA2623403) | marine metagenome | biome: marine biome (ENVO:00000447); feature: mesopelagic zone (ENVO:00000213); material: "saline water (ENVO:00002010), including plankton (ENVO:xxxxxxxx)" | depth 450 m
TCTCACCGCAATGTGCGCCACCGGTTCTGGGACATATATTCTCGATGGCAATAAGCGGATGCGGGAGCGTCCGATTGAGGACCTCATCCATTCCCTGCAGAGTTTGCAGGTCGATGCGAAATGCACAGAAGGAAACCGCTGTCCACCTGTCAAAATTCAAACGACAGGCTTACCGGGAGGCACCGTCAATATTGCCGGTTCGCTTTCGAGTCAGTATTTGAGTGGCTTATTGATGGTTGCCCCTTATGCTCAAGGTCCTCTGGAAATCATAGTGGAGGGAGAACTCGTTTCGATTCCCTATATCGAAATGACACTCGATGTGATGAAACGCTTCGGTGTGGAGGTGCAGACGGAGGATCTGCAATCGTATCGCATCGAGCCTCAAAAATATCAGGGGTGTGACTATCAGATCGAGCCCGATGCCTCTGCTGCCAGTTATTTCTTCGCCGCTGCTGCGATCACTCAGGGAAAAGTCACGATTCCCGGTTTGAGCCGCAGTGCCATGCAGGGAGATGTTCATTTTGTCGATGTGCTGGAAGAAATGGGCTGCGAGGTCACCTGGGAAGAGAATTCGATCACTGTACAAGGTCGAAAACTGCAGGGCATCGATATCGATATGAACGCCATCAGTGACACCGCTCAAACTCTTGCAGCTGTAGCCGTGTTCGCAGTAGGCTCGACCCGCGTGCGGAATGTCGCCCATATGCGAATCAAGGAAACGGATCGAGTCGCGGCCGTTGTCACGGAATTGAAGCGACTGGGCATCAATGTGGAAGAGCATACCGATGGATTCACTATTCATCCAGGTCCCATAACCCCAGCGAGTATCAAGACATATGACGACCACCGCATGGCGATGAGTTTCAGCCTGATCGGCCTGATGAACCCAGGCATTCAAATTGAAGACCCCGCCTGCACGGCAAAAACATACCCGCACTATTTTGAGGATCTGCAGAAATTGTGTAAATCTGCAGTCTGAATGGTTGAGTGGTGGCTGGGGTCGAACGAAGTGAAGCCGCTGGAATTATCACGCACTGGGGGCTTCGCGTTGCTGCGACCCCAGCCACCCATGATCTCATTTCAGACCAGAAAGATCGCATAAGCAGAACCCCTATAATCCCGAGAAATTCCTCGTGAGCATAGGGGAATGTTTCTTCCGTTTATTGACCCTGAGGAACAGACTTGGATACACTGAACGTTTTCGCAAGTCATTATCGAGCAGGAAAATAACGCATTGTTCGCGATCATCAGTGACATTCACGGAAATCTCGAAGCGTTGCAGGCCGTTCTGGCTGACATCGCCAGTAAAGATATTTCGAAAATCTATTGTCTGGGGGATATCATTGGATATGGCCCCAATCCCGGCGAATGTATCGATCTGGTGATGGAAAAAGCACAGGTCACCATCCTTGGCAATCATGATCAGGCAGCCATGTTCGATCCGGAAGGTTTCAACGCCGGAGCCGAACGGGCAATTTTCTGGACACGTAAGCAACTCGAAACGGGCGATCAATCCAAGAACGAACGACGCTGGGAATTCCTCGGAGAGTTGCCACGATTAAGACGCGAAGAGAAGTATATGTTCGTGCATGGCTCTGCACGAAACCCGTTGAATGAGTATGTCTTTCCGGAAGACATTTATCATCAACGGAAAATGGAACGGATTTTCAGCCTCGTGGAGAGACATTGCTTCCAGGGGCACACACATATTCCGGGAGTTTTCACGGATGATCTCAATTTTCTTGCACCTGAAGAGATTGATTTCCGTTACGAACTCGGCGAGCACAAAGCGTTGATCAATGTCGGTTCAGTTGGTCAGCCACGTAATGGAGATTCCCGCTCATCCTATGTGATCGTCGATGATGCGTTAATTCAATTTCAACGTGTTGTCTATGATTTCGAGAAGACGGCCGAAAAAATTTATCAGATCCCCGAACTCGATAACTTTTTAGGGGATCGACTGCGGGAAGGCCGTTGATGCTGGAATAATGAACTGCGGATTCCGGGCATCGATTGTGGATCAGTTTTCGTCTGAACTCATGACGAACTGCTGATCTGTGTTCGATGTGTCGCAGTTCGCGATATCTGTCTCCCTGGCAGCCATTGACACAGTTAGAATGCCGTGGAATATAAATTCCGCGGCTCATATTTTTGAAGAAGAGTTTCGATCGATGGATCAACAACGGCGTCTGGTTACGTTTTTTCTGCTCTCAATGGGCGTGATGTTCCTCTGGTTCAATCATGGTCTACCATTTTTCTATCCGGAATTGACCAAACAGAAAGCCGCCCAGCAGATTGCGGCTCAAAAAGAAAAAGAAGCCCAAAAGAACATTGGTCCTGAAGTGGGGACCAGCAGACCTGCAACACCGAACCTCTCTCAGAATGGGGCAAGCTCTGCGGAAAATCTCAACTCCGACACCACTGCTCAAGCAGATCCTCAACCCGAGGAAATCAAACTCGAAGAATATCCTTCCCGTCTGATTACACTCGGCAGCAGTGACCTGAAATCCAAAGATTACATGCAGGTCGAATTGACATCGCAGGGAGCAGCAGTGATGTCACTGCAGTTGAATGATCCCCGCTATCGCGAACTGACCGACCGGAATCAACCGCTGCATCTGCTGGGAACTGTTGAAGGAAGTTCACGTGTCAGCTTCGATATGAAAAGCGGAGCTGTCGATCATTTGCTCATGGAACACGGCAAGACTCTCGAAACCGTTAACTGGCGCGTCGATGAGGCTACTCTGACCGATCATTCCGCCACTTTCGAGTATCCCTCACCCGATGGAAAACTCCTGCTGCGGAAAACATATTCATTCGAACCGGGCGATCCAGCTAAGCGAGACACATTCTCCAAAGGCTATCAACTCAATGTCATACTCGATTTTGTCAACCTGAGTGACCAGCCGCTCGAGCTGCAGTACGACCTGCAGGGACCAGTCGGGTTTCCACTGGAAGATGAGGAAAACACACGTCGCTATCTGGCCATTCAGGCCGGCTTTGATAACGGCAGCGGAGTTCGACACGAACAGGTTCTTGCCAGTGAAATTGCCAAACAGGCAACTGCAGGCGAAATCGAAAACTTCAAGGCTCCACTTAGATATCTGGGAGTCGATGGTCAATACTTTGCTACCCTCTTAGCCCCTCAGGAAGATCAGACTGAAAATAATTGGATCAAAATCGCTCAGCCCTTGTTGCTGAAAAAACGTGCGAAAACAGAATACAGTCTGATTAGTTTCTCGCTGGAATCCAATCCTGTAAAAATTGAGCCTCAGCAAACTGTTACCCAGGAATACACACTGTTTGCCGGCCCAAAACGGATCGCTCTGCTGCAACCGTTCAGTGCAGAAGATATGATTGAATATGGCTGGTTCGGCTGGCTGGTCAAAATCATGATGGCCATCCTCGGCTTCTTTCATAACAGCCTGATGCTGCCTTATGGCATCGCAATTATCATGCTGACCGTGATGGTGCGTGCCTGCATGTACCCCATCTCCCGCAAGCACGCTTTGGCAGCTAAGCGAATGAAAGAGCTGCAGCCGAAGTTTGAAGAAGCCAAAAAGAAATACGAAAACGACAAGGAAAAACTGGCCAAGGCACAGATGGATCTGATGAAGGAAAGCGGATTCTTTGCAGGCTGCCTGCCAATGCTGCTGCAGATTCCGATTTTCATCAGCCTGTATCAATCATTATACATCTCAGTCGATTTGCGAATGGCTCAGTTCCTGTGGATCGACAACCTGGCCGCTCCCGATCATCTCTTCACCATGCCATTTGCATTACCCTGGCTGGGTTCCAGCTTCAATCTGCTGCCGATGCTGACCGTCTGTCTGTTCATCGTTCAACAGAAAATGTTTGCACCGCCTCCAGCCAACGAAGAACAAGCTCTGCAACAGAAAATGATGGGCTACATGATGATCTTCATCGGATTCATGTTCTATAAGGTGCCAGCTGGGTTGTGTATCTACTTCATCGCCTCTTCACTGTGGGCGATCGCCGAACGAAAAATCCTCGATTTCCACGATACGACAGCTGAAACACTCAGCAAGAAAAAAGCAGAGAACTTCAAGAAACCTGTGAATCAGGACGCTGGCGATAAAAAGGCGGGCTGGCTGCAAAACAAGATGGCGGCTTTGGATGCGGCGGCCAATCCATCGAAAAAGACATCGCAATTGAAGCCGGTCGATTCCAATAAAAAGGGCAAATCGAAGTCGAAATAATTTGGGGCATACGTTTGTTATAGAAAGCAATCATGAAGTAGAAGCGGTTCCCGCTCCCAATGGGAGAGGCTTAGGATGAGGGCAGTTGAGGTGAATTGAAATTTACCACGTCGAAGGAATCCCCTCATCCGGCCATTGGCCACCTTCTCCCCAGGGAGAAGGAGATGTCTCACTCAACACTCAACTATAAACCCTCAACCCGGCAAGCCCCATGTTCGGCGAAAATTTGCCCCTCAGACCGATCGCTTTACTTTGCCGTTCGTTGAGCACGCTCCTCGAAACGGGGGTCTCTGCACACAAATCGTTTCTGATCGCCGGAGAAAAAGCAGCTGATGTTCGTGTCCGCCGGGCAACGATGCAGATTGCTGAGGAACTGCAGAAGGGATCTGACATTGCAACCGCACTGAAAGATCAGGAGATTTTTCCGACTCTAATGGTCAACATGGTCGATGTGGCCGAGCGGACTGGGGCTTTGCCCGAGATTCTGACCGGACTGGCTAATCATTACGACAACCTGCTGCGGCTGAAAAAAGATTTCTATTCCGCCATTGCCTGGCCAATTCTGCAATTGATCATGGCTGTCTTCGTAATAGCCGGCTTGATTTTTCTCCTCGGCTGGATTGCCAACGCTCAAGGTGGTGAAGCGATTGATGTTCTCGGCTGGGGACTGACGGGAACATCCGGAGCATTAATCTGGCTGGGAATGGTTTTTGGAACAGCAGCCGGGGCGTTCATCCTGTTTAAGTTTCTTCGTGCGAACTTCGCAGGCCAGAAATATATGGATCGCATGCTGATGCGGGTTCCCGTCCTCGGCTACTGCATGCGATCATTCGCCATTGCCCGCTTTGCCTGGGCTTACCATCTGACACAAAATGCGGGGATGCCGATTGATGAAAGTATCGAAGCCTCGATGATGGCGACCAACAATGGAGCTTTCATCGGTGAGGGGCCACGAATCGTGTATTGGATTCAGGAAGGCTATACAGTTACGGAAGCACTACGGCAGTCCGAACTGTTCCCGCGTGATGTCATCGAGATGATCCACGTGGGCGAAACATCCGGAACGGTACCCGAAATGCTCGATCGACTCAGCCCGCAATTTGAAGATCAGGCCCGACGAGCACTCGATGCTCTTGCAGGAGCTTTGGGCTGGACAGTCTGGGTGATTGTTGCCGGCTTCATCATCTTCGTCATCTTCAGCGTGATGTTCTGGTACATCGGATTGATCAACGAGTTGCTGTAAGCACAACTATTAGTTTGTCAGTATACGGGTGGTGTCGGGGGAGCTCCGCTTTAGCGGAAGCCCCCGAAAGTTCAACAATTCGGCGGCTTCTCTTCGAGAGCGCCCCGCCGCCCAATTCAGGTATTGAAGTATCTGGGGGCTTCGCTGCGCTACGACCCCAGCCACCCACCCTTGTTATTCCTGCGTCATCCATTCACGACCCGCAGGAGTCAGTTCGAGACGTTCATCGTTGAGTCGCTGGATATATCGTCGCTCCAGCAGGACTCTCATCCCGGCTGTGAACTCTGTGATGGTCGCTTCTTCACTCGACTTGAGAAAATCTTCCCGTAATTGATGAATTGTTCGCTCGGGAGCCGTATATTCGAAAACTTTTCGATACGGCTGCAGAATCAATTGAGCGAGTTCCAGTTCTCGTTCTGTATAGTCCTGATTAGTCATAATTCTATGATAGATAATGAGTAACGATAATTTGAAGAAGAAGAGGCCAGAGTAATAAGTATTGAATCCATTCGCAAATGGAAGAAATCTTGAATCTTTTTTTGGTTTTTTCTCAAAAGTCCTCAAGAAGCCTCAATGGTGTGTCGATACTAACGATAAGCGAGTTTACAGATTGAATTCTACGCCCACTTGTAAGCGTTCAATCACCCACCTCGGCCACCCCTTGGCCATTACTCGTCAAATCCCCATTTCCCCTCAATCGACCCTACCGATCAGGAGCCCGTCACATGCGATGGCCCGTTTTGCTGACATTATGTCTTTCACTTTGTGCGATTGGAATTGAACAATCGCAAGTTGTTGCCCAGGTTTTCCCGGGACTTGCCCGTGCCTGTGGAGGTTGTGGACATTGTCGTGGCTGCCGTCCACGATTGTTCCCACCAATTTTCTGCAATCGCTGTCAGAGAAATAATTGTGCCTGTCCGCCAGCCTATGTACCACCAACTCCTTGTGCTCCAGTCTGTGCCGCACCAGCACCTGTTGTTCCTCAATACACGATGCGAATGGAACCGCGACGAGTCGCAAGCTGGCAGATGGTTCCGCAAACTCGCTGCCGTCGCGTTGCGGAATGTGTGCAGGTCCCAGTGACCACTTACAAACGGGTAGTGAGCTATGTGCCTCAGACGGAGATTCGTAATCAGGTCTGTTATCGCAATGTGGCTGAACAGGTGATGGTTCCACGCCGTTGTTTTTCAACCGTCTGGGAACCCCGCTGCGTTCGCAGCTTTGCTCCGGTCTGTCCTCCGATTGCCCCTCAAGGATGCACCGACTTTGGCGGATATGATCCAAACATGATGTACAACAATCCCGGTACAACATATCAGGGGATTCAAACCCCCGGCTCACAGCCGACTTTGACTGTCCCGAGTGCTCCACAGATGGACCAGAAAGTCCCGAGCCCAGTCGATCAGCAATCGATGTTCTCTCCCTGGAGCCCGGTTCAACAGCGAAATCCCAATCCTTACTATCAGGCAGATGCCTACTCGGATGGTTATCGCACAATTAATCCAACACGCACAGCTTCTGGAGCTTATTCCGGAAGCAACTATTCCTGGTAAGCTCTATCGAGCATTCATTATCATGCTCTAATCGGTACTGCATTATGCAGATTACTGTAGTTGTCGGTCAGGCTGTGCCTGACATGATGAATTATTGACTTCGAATTATGTCAGGCACAGCCTGACCGACGAATCTATCATCACTTAGTCCCCTTAACCGTTGGTTGAGGGGATTTTTGTATTGATCAAACCACGGTTTTTACATTCAGCAGAAACATGATGATCAGAATTTAAGATGGAAAGATAAGGAGCAGTTAGCAGAATCATCAACTTTCTGCTTTTGGAAACTCGAACCTTCTGATGGAAGACCAGTTGAGGATCTTGCGAAATCTTTCGCAGGACCGCTCGATACGTCACAAACATAACCCGCAACATCCTGCGGCCTGGTCCAGACAGATGACGCTCCAGTTCGCTGGCCTCCTGGTAAAAGGATTCTGTTCGTTTCACCTGGAAGGTAATCAAATCGAGCCAGTTCGAACGAATGTCTGGATCCTCCCAATCATTGTCCAGACATCCAAAGTGATCGAGTTCCGTCTGCGGAAAATAACACCGGCCCCGGCTGCGATCTTCATGGATATCCCGCAGGATATTTGTCATCTGAAATGCGCGCCCGCACGTTAATGCCAATTCCCGTGTCTCGGTTAGATTCGCACCCCAAATCGCCTGGCAGCAGAGTCCCGACATGCCAGCCACCTGATCGCAGTAATGGCAAAGCTCATCAAAATCTGCAAAGGGAGTCCAGTCCAGATCTCGCTGCATCCCATCGAGAACACTCATTAACCAGTTCACATCAATGGGATATTTCTGCAGCACATCTCGCAGGGCAGGAAAAAGAGGATGATCAAGTACTTTGTCTGCTTGCAGATTCGCAGTCATTTCCCGCCAGTCAGCCAGTGATGTAGACCCAGTTGATGAAGTTGGAGTTGCAGAATTGAGTAGGATAGAATCGTCGACAAGATCGTCGGAAATCCGCATGTAGGCGTAAATTGTACACATGGCCCGATACATCGGTTCGGGCAGAATACGGAATGCAATATGAAAGTTACTGCCTGCATTGCGGGTCACAGAGACCGCATAACGGTACGACGCATTCACTGAGTCGAACCGCTGAACTGGCATGAGCACTTCCCAAAACGATGGAGGCTGAAAAGCTTAAGCGTATTGATCCAATGAAAAACAGGGTGGCACTGGCTCTGCCAGTGCCACACAGCTAGAAATATTACCGGAACGCTCTACGACATCTACTCGTCGCGACTCCGACTCGACCGTCGACGACCTCCGTTACCGGAAGGTTTGCGATCTCCGCCTCGACCAGAATCAGAACGTGGGGCTCCACGGTCCGAGTTTCGTCGTTTGACGATCATCCCAATCGCGTCACTCCAGGTTGGCACGCTTTTGTATTGAGGTGATGGTGGTTTTGTCTCAATGTTGTCTGTATCGTCGTCGTCATCCTCTTCGACTTCTTTGGGGGCAGACTTGGCAGAAACAGACTCTTTCGCTTTCACTTCCTCAACGGGAGTGGATTCTTTGTCGCGTCCCCGACGAGATCGTCTTGGGCGTCGGCGTGATTCGGAATCGTCGGGCTTATCTTCGGGTGCTTCTTTTTTCAAAGAAGGTGATTTGACTTCGGCATCATCGTCATCGCTTCCCCAGAGCTCATCAATTAGAGAAGCATCAATTTCCTGCTGAGCAGGAGTTTTCTCTGTTTCCCGATCGTCATTCTCTGCGGAAACTTCTCGATCTTCACGCTGCGAAGAACGCCCACCCCGACGACGTCGACGGCGGCCACGTTTTCGTGGTCGGTCTTCCGTTTCAGAAGTCTCATCTTCTGAAGCCGCTTCATTGACGGACTCGTTCTCATCATCATCGTCGTCGTCTTCATCGTCTTCAATTATTGCACGAGTTGAACGCTGCTTACGAGGCTGATCCTTTTTATCCCAGTCCCAATCATCGAGTGCTTCCCAGAAATCGTCATTCTGGTCGGCTGTTGAACCTGATTTTTTTGTCTCTGCGACGACTTCAACTTCTTCAATTGTTTCTGACTTTGCCCTCGGCTTACGAGAAGGGCGTCGAACTCGTTTCGGCTTTACGGATTTCTCATCAGGTTCAGGATCCGAAGAATCGAGATCTTCAGCAAAATCGTCTTTTGCCTCGGTAGTATTTTCGGTGACCGCTTCCAACTCCGGGCTGGAATCATCATCTAAATCTGAGAAATCATCACTGTCGACAATTCCCAGTCCAAACGGGTCTTCATCATCGAAGGTGGCGCGCAAGTTTCTTACTTCAAGTTCAGAGGGTGTGGGGTCAGTACTTTTCACAACTTCACTCAGCTTTGATTTATTCTCAACAGGACTTGATGCCCGAGGCTGATCGGCCTGTTCTTCAAGAACTTCGTCCTCTTCCTCATCGTCGAAGGAAAAATCAAAATCAGTTTCCAGATCGTCATCGACTGCTGCTGCCTCTTCCCCCTTAACTTTGGAAGGCGAGGCAACAGGGTTCATCTGTTCGACCACTTCGGCCACAGAATCGATGTCCAGGTCATCAAAATCGGCCTGATCATCAAAATGGATACCAAACAGGCTGCCTGCGAGAGATTTCCAGGAAGACTTTTGTTCAGGAGTTTCGGGTTTTTTCTTGTCGTTCATCGCGGAATTGTATTGAAAAAGAGAGGGGATTTCAAGGAAGTCGAGTGCAGGAGAGCAGTAGTTTTGCACCAGTTTTCCACCATCCTTTAGAGATTTTCATTCACGGGTTGACAACGACAGCGAGAAACCGATAATCCCTCAGACAATTGTTTCTGATACTGATTTGATTCTTATATAAGCCACTCTGATATATTGAGTCCTGGAATGCATCTGCGAAATGTGGAAATGTTCTGTAATGCTGTGGAACTGCGAAGTTTTTCGCGCGCAGCCGAGCAGCAGAAGGTTTCTCAGTCGGCTGTCAGTCAGGCCATTCAGCAACTGGAAAAGCGACTGGGAATGCAGTTGATAGACCGTTCGAAGAGGCCTTTCGAGGTGACAGCTGCCGGTCATCTGTATTTTGATGGTTGTCGAGATTTGCTGCACTCTTTTCGGGAAGTCGAAGATCGGGTGCGGGAACTCGGGGATAAGATTGTCGGCCGGATTCGCGTTGTGGCGATTTATTCGGTCGGATTGATTCAGATCAACGAAACGATCGATCGCTTCGAGCGGGAGTTCCCTGAGGTTGAAGTCTTGATCGATTTTGTGCATCCTGATGAAGTCTATCGGCGAGTGGGACAGGAGCAGGACGAACTGGGCCTGGTCTCCTTTCCAAAATCCAAGGGGATGTTCGAGTGTCTCCACTGGCAGGATCAGCCGATGGTGATTGCGGTTGGTCCCGATCATGAGTGGTTTGACCGCAGCACAATCAGTGCAGCAGAACTTGACGGCGTTCGTTTCGTCGGGTTCAAACCAAATCTGTTTATCCATAAAGCGATTGATCGCTGGTTTCGCGAAGTCGGAGTCAGCGTAGAAACCGTGCATGAGTTCGACAACATTGAATATGTGAAGCGCGATGTTGAATCGGGATCGGGTGTGGCATTATTGCCAGAACCGACTTTGCGGGATGAGTGTCAACGGGGACGGATGAAGGCGATAGAAGTCGAAGGAACTTCCTGGGTCAGACCAATGGGGATGATTCACCGGAAGAGCCGTGAGCTTTCACTGGCGACACGGAAATTCATTGAAGTATTAAAGAATGAATGCCATTCGGAATTGAGTGTCTCCTCAGACCATTGAGACAATTGTATGTCTCATTAGAACTTTGAGACACAGGCACTCAAAACAGGCTTCCTCCAAGTGGAAGCCCAGCTGAACGCAGCAGGACGCTGACGTTTCGTGCGGTTTTTCCGCCGATTTTGTGCCGTCTTACGGGCGGACTGCGAAGGATGCCGCAACAGGTAAGGACGATATTTAACTCAGACGATGAATGATGAAAACTATGCAGAACACAAACAGCTCTCCGTTCCGCAAAGACAGTTATCCGGTTGCATTCGATATGTACTCACCGGATTACGAACATGAAAATTGCGGCGTCGGATTTGTCGCCAATATTAATGGAGAACGTTCGCATCAACTGATTGACGATGCCGATCGGATCAACCGTCACATGACGCATCGTGGAGCGTGTGGCTGCGAAGAAAATACGGGCGACGGAGCCGGGATGCTGACCGCATTGCCCGATGAATTCCTGCGTAAGGTCGTCAAAGAGCAGTTCAATACTGATCTTCCTGAAGCTGGGTTGTTTGCTGCTGGTGTTATCTTTCTGCCGCAGGATGAACAACGTCGCGAATACTGCAAGCAGGTTTTCAACGATTTTATTAAAGAAAATGGTCAGAAACTGGTTGGCTGGCGTCCGTTGCCTGTCGATCCTGTTGCAGCTGACATCGGTCCGACCGCACTAGCCTGTATGCCGGTTATGGAAATGCTGATTGTGGCCGCTGCTGAGGGAATCGATCAAGAGGAGTTTGATCGCAAACTGTTCCTGATCCGTAAATCCGCCAGCCATAAACTGCGCGTTCCTGAAGAGCATCCCGAAGCACTTCTATTCTATGCCTGTTCGCTCTCTTCTTCGGTCATTATTTATAAAGGGATGATGACTCCGAGTCAGGTGATGCCCTATTACAAGGATCTGCAGGATCCGAGTTTCAAGACGCATCTGGCTATGGTGCATTCTCGATTCTCTACCAACACACTCCCAAGTTGGGACCGTGCTCAGCCTTGTCGGTACATGGCTCACAATGGTGAAATCAACACACTCCGCGGCAACAAAAACTGGATGTTTGCTCGTCAGGGAATGATGAAAAGTGAACGTTTTGGCGACGATCTTCAGAAGCTATTCCCAATCTGCGAATCGTATTGCTCCGACTCCGGCTCGTTCGATAACGCCTTGGAATTGTTGACTCAATCCGGTCGCAAGCTGCCCGAAGCTGTGATGATGATGATTCCTGAAGCGTGGCAGAATCATCATTCGATGTCTCAGGAGAAGAAGGCGTTCTACGAGTATCACTCGGCCATGCAGGAGCCGTGGGACGGACCCGCTTCGATCTCCTTCACCGATGGCCATTTCATCGGTGCAGTGCTTGATCGCAACGGACTTCGCCCGAGCCGATATTATGTGACACACGACAATAAAGTTGTGATGGCCAGTGAAGTTGGTGTGCTTGATATCGAGCCGGAAAATGTGAAATTCAAGGGTCGATTGCAGCCTGGCAAAATGTTCCTGGTCGATTTCGATGAAGGCCGCATTATTGACGATGAAGAAGTCAAAAGCAAAATTTCAAATTATCGCCCCTATCAGAAATGGCTGGAAGAACAGCGGATTACTCTCGGCGAACTTCCCAGCCACGAAATTCC
>TARA_R100000789_G_scaffold99510_3_pt1 | contig 12390 bp, 11 predicted proteins | sample TARA_R100000789 | Tara Oceans TARA_R100000789 (sample SAMEA2623403) | marine metagenome | biome: marine biome (ENVO:00000447); feature: mesopelagic zone (ENVO:00000213); material: "saline water (ENVO:00002010), including plankton (ENVO:xxxxxxxx)" | depth 450 m
TGATACTAGATAAATTCCAGCCAATATGGGCATTGCGCGACTTCATTTGTATCAGTACAAGTCGGGCGATACACTTTGGCTGTGAAATCACATGAGAATCATTAACGCTCAGCGTGTTCATTCACGTTGAGCGTTTTTTTGGTTCTGCAGCAGTACCTGACCGACAGTAATTGAATCCGTGACTGATACTTCCCTGAATGTGACTCTGGGACGACTTCGTCTCCGAAATCCAATCCTGACTGCGTCCGGCACGTTCGGATATGCTCGGGAAATGGCTCCCTTTGTGGATTTCAAAGAGCTCGGTGGCATCATTCCAAAAACCGTCACGCGGGAACCTCGCATTGGAAATCCGCCGCCTCGCACCATCGAAACCGCTTCCGGCATGCTCAATTCCATTGGGCTCGATAACGACGGGCTTGATATCTTCATTCAGAAGCATATCCCTTATCTGCAGGAACTCGATACAGCAGTCATTGCCAATATCGCCGGTCGAAGTGTCGAAGATTATCAGACAATGGCTGCTCAACTGGCTCCCTATGACAAGCTGGCGGGAATCGAACTGAATATCTCCTGCCCGAATGTCAGTGGTGGAGTCGATTACGGTACGAATCCCGAATCGACGGAAGAAGTGGTGAGAGCCGTCCGCAATGCTTGCGATCATCCCATTATCGCCAAATTGACGCCTAATATCACGAATATCGTCCCGATTGCCGATGCTGCCAAACGCGGCGGAGCCGATGCGGTTTCGTTGATCAATACTCTCCAGGGAATGGCGATCAACTGGCGTACCCGTAAACCGATTCTTGGAAACATTCTGGGAGGCCTGAGTGGACCGGCGATCAAGCCCGTCGCATTACGGATTGTGCATCAGGTCAAGAGAGCGGTCGATATCCCGATAATTGGTGTCGGCGGCATATCAAGCATCGATGATGTGATGGAGTTTCTGGTCACAGGAGCATCGGCAGTGCAGGTCGGCACGGCGACCTTCTACAATCCTTCAGTCAGCGGCACATTAACGCAACAACTACGCAATGTGATGCAGGAACAGCGAATCGATTGTCTCGAAGATTTCATCGGAACCTTGAGAATCGACCAGCAACCGCGCTCTCCTGTGATGGAACCGACCAATATCTCCAAGAGTTAATTTTCCCGCCACCCAGTTATTACAACTTATTAAACAGCGAAATAACCGATGCGAGTACTTTCCGGCATTCAACCGACAGGCCGATTCCACTGGGGCAACTATTTTGGGGCCATCCAGCAATACATCGCTTTGCAAAACAATGAGCAGGCCTTTTACTTCATTGCTAATCTGCACGCCCTGACGACCGTTCGCGATCCGGCTCTTTTGCAGGAATACGTCTGGGAAGCAGCGGTCGATTTGCTTGCGTTAGGCTTGGATCCTGAACAGGCCAGCCTATTTGTGCAGTCGGATGTGCCGGAAATTTCCGAGCTGACCTGGTTGCTGATGACGGTCACGCAAATGCACCTTCTTGAAAAATGCCATGCTTATAAAGATAAAAAGGCGAAGGGGATTGCAGCCGATGCCGGTCTGTTCACATATCCTGTGCTGATGGCAGCCGACATCATTTTGTACGACAGCGATGTCGTTCCAGTCGGGAACGATCAGGTGCAGCATATCGAAGTGACCCGGGATGTTGCCCAACGATTTAATCATCTGTACGAGACGGAAGTGTTTGTTCTGCCGGAAGCGAGTGTGCTCGATCAAACCGCCAAGGTTCCCGGCACCGATGGCGAGAAGATGTCGAAAAGTTACAACAATACCATCGAAATCTTCCTGCCAGAAAAGAAGCTAAAAAAGAAGATCAATTCGATCAAAACCGATTCCAAAGCCGTCGAAGACCCCAAGGATCCTGAGACCTGCCCGGTTTATGCTTTGTATCGTCTGTTTGCTGATGAACAACATCAAAAAACGCTGGCGGAACGCTATCGAGCGGGGGGAATGGGTTACGGAGAAGCCAAAAAACTGGTACTGGATGCTGCTCTGGAGTACTTCGGAGAGGCCCGTGAAAAACGCCTGAAACTCGAAGCGGATCCCGATTATGTTCGAGATGTCCTCATAGCCGGAGCAAAAGCCGCCCGTGAAAAGGGCCGGATTGTATTGGAACGTGCCCGGGATGCCTGTGGTCTGAAACAGTTTGCAGCCGGTTAATAAATATTTGGACAAAGAGTAGCTGGGGGCGTAGTGAAGCAAAGCCCCAGAGTTGCTAACATAAAATTACAAGCACGATGCGCAAGCGAATGTGTCCAGTAATGCAGTTTAGATACACTCGCTTGCGCTTCGTGCTTGTATTCTCAATATCAAATCATTTACTCGTTCCCAAGGAGGACCTTGGGAACGAGTACAACATGACCTGCTATTGGTGGACTCCTGATCGCCATGGATTTCCCAGTCCGAAAATTCACATGAAATTCTTTGAGAATCTGAGGGAATGGCGATAGGGAACTGGAAACAGAATGGCGCATGGGTATGATAAAGTTGTATGCGAGAGATACCATCAGTTCTTTGCAGCATCTGCTTAAAAGTACGACCCGCAGCCGATTGCACACCAAAATTTGAGTTTTGAATACCTCTGGCTGCTCAAATCCCATGAAAAATGGGCTCCCCTGATTATCGCTGACTCTTTCGGAACGTAAATTCATGGCCGAACTGTTTCACGAATGTGGCATTGCTGCGGTTTATCATCTCATTCATGATGATGTTTCCCCGCTTGTCCCCAACAACGACCCGAATCAAACAGCCGCTTTGATTCCCCGTCTGCTCCTCGATATACAGAATCGAGGCCAGCTCGCAGCAGGGATGACGAGCTACAACACCGAGCGTAAGCAGCTCATTCGTACTCATAAAGATATTGGGGGAGTGAACGAAGTCTTCCGACTGGGACGAAAAGAAAAAGCAGAGCAACTGATCAAAGAGTACAACGGACGAGCAGCCATCGGACATGTCCGCTACGCCACCTGCGGCACCGATGACCGCAGTTATGCACAACCTTTTGAACGCTCTCATGTGCAGAAGTCCAAATGGTTCAGTTTTGGATTCAACGGTCAACTGGCCAACTACCAGAAACTTCGAGAGCAAATTGAAGAGCAGGACGATTTCCATCTGGCTCGCGAAACCGATACTGAAATCATTATGCATCTGCTTTCCCAGGATTTTTCCATTCATGGTCGAGGCGATCTCGTCGGCACAATGAGCCGTATGAGTAAGAAACTCGATGGCGCCTATAACATCGTCTTCCTGAATGCGCGCGGCGATATGTTTGTTGCTCGCGATCCCCTCGGTATCAGACCCGTCTGTTACGCGATTGATGGCCCTATGTTTGCCACGGCCAGCGAAAGTGTGGCCCTGTGGAATCTCGGCTTCGACAATTCCAGCATTCGTACACTCGAACCGGGCGAAATGATTCTCGTTCAGCATGGTCGCATCGAAAAACATCGATTTGCCGAAAGTCCTCGAAAAGCACATTGTTTCTTCGAATGGATCTATTTCGCCAACGCCGCCAGTTCGCTCGACGAACGCAGTGTCTATCTTTCAAGAACGCAGCTCGGAGTGCATTTGGCCAAGCAGGAGACACTGGAAATCGACGAGGACACGATTGTCGTTCCCGTTCCTGATACCGCTAAATCCGCAGCTTCTGCAATGGCGTACGAACTGAATATTCCCTGCCTGGAAGGCTTGATGCGGAACAGGTACGTCGGTCGAACCTTTATTGAATCGAAAGATCGAGCCGACAAAGTCCGCCTGAAATTTACACCACTTCCAGAAGTTTTCCGCAATCGCAAGGTGATTCTCGTCGAAGACTCCATCGTTCGCTCAACGACAATGAAGGGGCTGATTGATCAGATTCGTGAACGTGGCGGAGCCAAAGAAATTCATGTTCGAGTTGCCTGTCCGCCGATCATCTCGCCCTGTTTTTACGGCATCGATATGTCCAACATCGGCGAACTGTTTGCACCGAAATTCATGGACGGCCCGGAAATGACCCCGGCTATCGAAGCAGCGATGGCGAAAAAACTGGGAGCCGACTCCCTGCGATATCTGCCGGTTAATACCTTGCACGAAAGCATCGGCATCGAGGAAAGCTCTCTCTGCCGAGCGTGTGTAAATTCCGAGTATCCAACCGAAGCGGGCCGTGAACTCTATCAACTGGCTCTCGAATACAAAGACGATCCTGAACGTGCACAAAGCGAACGGGCTTATGATGTTCAGACTTTGATGTCGACGCGTTCTTAAAACTGAGTATTGCTCAGTTGAATGTAGTAATCTGTCCTTCTCCTTGGGGAGCGGTTTCCTTTCCTTCTCCTGAGGGAAAAGGGGCCGAAGGCCGGATGAGGGGATCCCTGCGACGTTCTTATTGCAATCAACGCTGATTGCCCCTCACCCTAACCCTCTCCCTGAGGGAAAGGGAACTTTAAAAAGTAGAATTCACTCAATTCTTTTTCTCAAACTTCGGGTCCGGTTCCGCTTCAATCGGTCCGAACACAATCGGCTTAACGCCCGTGCCTTCATAACCCTTTTCTGGCTTGCCGTTTTCCTGAAGATGATTAGTTGCCCAGAGAACGCCGCGGGAAACGACATCCAGCCAAACGTCGGTATTCATCGTCTCATTATGATGTCCCAGTGAAGTACCGAACATTTTTGTGCCGCCGAATTTGTTCGACCAGATCACAACCATGTCGCGTTCATTCTCCGCACTGTAAGCAGTGGCCAGTGGTGTGCAGTTCTCCCAGATTTTATCGATCTGATAAAGCTCTCCGTTCGGCGTTTCCCATTTCTCTGGGAACGCTTTCATGATTGGATTTTCAGGAGCCTGATTCACGACATCGAGAGAAAGTTTGGCTTTGTCGTGTCGGACGGAAGTCAGACCGATCGCTTCCCGCCAGGAGTCCGCCCCTTTGGTTGAGTTGCGGTAACTGTGTAATGCACAGTGAATAAATACGCCGGGCGTTCCGCCATAATGAGCAGCCGCGACCGATTTCACAAACTCATCATCGGTCACGCCACCAAAGCATTCATTGTGAACGATGATATCGTAATCCTTCGCCCAGCCTTCTTTCTGGTAGACAGAGACTTTGTGATCTTTACCCGATCCTCCTTCATGGACAATATCCCAGCTGATACTCAATCGCTGACTCAAACCTTCGGTGATGATTCGCTTCTGATTCTCATAATCGTGGCAGCATCCCCCGGTGATCAAGAGACCTTTCAGTTTTGTAGGTGCCTTCGATTTAGCATCGTCTGCAATCACTCGATTTGAAGTTGTCAAATTCAGGCAGGCCGAGAGGAGTAGTATCAAAAGAGGAATGGTGCGCATGTAAGATCCTTTGTTCAACAATGAGTTTTGAGGCTAGATTGAAATGGTGACAGACATTCAGCCTCCCTATCATTCCCAGATGGACTCGATAGTGCAACTCATATGAAGTGATCCTGTTGTGTTGACTCGCTCGGCTGTCTTTCTCATGATGAAATTGTAAAGACTGATGCCAGCATCCCGAAAGATTCAAACGGAGCTTCCATGAGATTATTATTTCTGATTGTCGGATTAACCCTTGGTCTAACCAAGACGGTTCAAGCTGCGGATAAACCAAACATCCTGTTCCTTTTTGCTGATGATCAGCGGACGGACACGATTGGCGCCTGGGGAAACCCGCATATTCAGACTCCCAACATCGATTCTCTCGTCGAACAGGGATTCAGCTTTCGCAACAACTACTGCTTCGGCTCCAACAGCGGAGCGGTTTGCATGCCGAGCCGGGCGATGGTGCATTCAGGCCGAACGTGGATGCACTCCAATAACAATATGGATGGTGAAGTCACACTCGGCGAATTATTGCGAGAGCAGGGATATCAAACCTTCACCACCGGCAAATGGCATAATGGCAGAAATTCGATTCTGAGAAGTTTCGAGCACGGCCAGAACGTTTTCATGGGTGGCATGTCCGATCACACTCGGGTCCCTCTCTCGGATATTCAGGATGGCCAGCTGATTTCCCGCGGGATCGACAAAGATGGTTTTTCGAGCGAGCAATTCGCCGATGCAGCCGTCTCGTTCCTGAAAACTCAAAAGGGCGAGCAGCCATTCTTTGCGTATGTCGCGTTCACCTCACCTCACGATCCTCGCAATCCTCCTGAGAAGTATCGTGAAATGTACTACAAGAATCGTCCCCCACTTCCAGAAAACTTCCAGCCGCAACTCGACTTTAACAATAGCAATCTGATCATCCGCGATGAAATGCTGGCTGCCTGGCCGCGTGAGAAATCGGTCATCAGCGATCAACTCTGCGAATACTATGGCTTGATCACTCACATGGATGAGCAGATCGGTCGCATCCTGAAAGCTCTCGATGAAACCGGGCAACGTGAAAACACCATCATTGTTTACTCAGCCGACCACGGCCTCGGCATGGGCAGTCATGGATTGCTTGGAAAACAAAGTGTATTCGAACACAGTATGAAAGCTCCGCTCATTTTCGTGGGCCCCGGCATTCCACAGGGAAAATCGAGTGAGGCTTTTACCTATCTCCTGGACATCTATCCCACTCTATGTGGTCAACTTGAAGTGAAAGCTCCGGCTCGGGTAGAAGGAAAAAGTCTTTCAGGTATCATCAAGGGTGAACAGAAGTCGGTTCGCGATTCTATCTTTCTGCCTTATCAATCCACTCAGCGTTCCGTCCGCGATGAACGCTGGAAGCTATGCGTTTATCCACAGATCAATTTTCAGCAGCTGTTCGATCTGAAAAACGATCCTCACGAAATGCATAATCTGGCGGAGATTCCAGAATACGCCATGCAAAAATCAAAAATGCTCGAACTGATGAAAACCTGGCAGTCAGAAGTCGGAGATGAGCAGACGTTAACCGTCAAAAATCCTCAACCCAAAACCAAAGACCTCACAGACCATCCACGCAAACCCGATGCCCATCAGCCCAAGTGGATCGTCGAAAAATACTTCGATTGAGTCCTTTCATCATAACCCGAAGCGTCAGTGAGGGGACGGCTTAAGTTAGTAATTTCGGCTAAACGTTCATCAGTAAACCGTTATGTCTTTTGATGCAATAAAACTCTGAATATTAACAGTTTGAACAGACTCCAGCCGGTGTTCTCATTCTCTGGATCCATGCTAAGATGCTTAATTGATACACAGTTCGTGTCAGACAAGCCTTTAGTAAATAGCACTTAGAAATCGTTTCAGGAATGATTGAACCAATTATTGCCGATCAATCCGTCCGTCACCGTCCCATACGTGATGGTCGGGTCTGGCTGGCGGTCGGCTTAGGAACCGGCCTCTCTCCATTTGCTCCAGGCACATTCGGCACCATTCTCGGCTTACCACTCGTCTGGGGATTGAGCAGTCTGGGTGTGATCGGGTTCTGGCTGATTCCGGTCACAATTCTGCTTTTTGCAGTCGGAGTTCCAATTTGCAGTTCTGGTGCCAAGCACTTCGAACGCAAAGATCCGCCGTGGGTCGTCTTCGACGAAATCGCAGCTTTTCCAATCCTTTATATTCTCTCGCCATTTACAATTACGACGGCAATCCTCGGCTTCATCATCTTCCGCTTTTTCGACATCCTCAAACCCTGGCCGATCAAACGCTTCGAAAAACTCGCAGGCGGCGTCGGCATCATGATCGACGATACGATTGCAGCTGTGCATTCGATGATTGTCCTGAAGATCATCCTCATGATTATTGCCAGTGGATACGTCGTAAATTGATCAACACTGACAAGCTCGAAGCGCAAGCGAGTGTGTTCATTTGGAATTTGGCTCACTCACTCGCACTTCGTGCCTGAATCTGAATCGCGATCTCTCCCCGATTATTCTCCCAGCTATTCGCGTGATCGTTAATCCGAAAGAACAGCGTTCCCGATTTCGGAGCGGTCAGACTTCTCTCACTGCCAATCGGAATCGGCTTCAAAAAGACTCTTTCTTTTTGTGCATCCGCACTTTCTGAATCATAAATCACTGCCTGAACCATTCCCAAAGGAAATCCATCGACATATTCCACGGAAACCCCCTGAGGTTCACAGATCCAATCTTTAGGATCGTCATCGACAACATACTGTCCTCTTGCAGTGATCTGGTAAGTTTTCCCAGCCATCACCTGATAACCAGAGTTTTGCCAGTTGTGATCCGCATCCAAACTGAAGGAGACATCCGCAGACGTCTGCTGAGAGCGAGAAATCCAGTCAATCAGCATCTTTTGAAAATTGAAGCCTGGCTCCAGTTGTGAGGTGAACACCAGCCAGTCGGCTTTGAGTCGATCGGTTTGATGACTCAACATTTCATTTGTCATCTGCTTGAACTGCTGAGCCGATTTCGCTTCAGTTAACAACGTAAACTGTTCTTTCGTCTGAGGATGTTCCGCCAGGAAATAGCACAATGCCCAGGCCCAGGCATATGAGGTGTCTCCCGAATAAAACTCCCGAGGCTCAATCTCTTGCACTGCATTCAGCGTTTTGAAACGGCCAGCGTCGATTTCCTCCCGAATCAATTGCATTCGCCCAAAACCACCATCGACCTGAGAATCCCCCGGCACCTGTGCAAATAAAACGTTCCCCTTTTCATCAATCTGATGAACCGCGATCCTCTCGGCCATCCCTTCATGAAACCAGACTGGTATCGCGTAGCCCTGCACATCCAGCAGACAGTGCACGACTTCGTGAAACAGCAGGTGCCGGCGAAAATAATCCGTCTGCTGCTCCCGCATCCAGAATTCCTGACCACGATACAAGCCGTGCCGGACATCCTTCAATTCCTCAGGAGCCAGTCCCGCCTGCAGAAACAATGCGGGATCCTCCATGATCGATCCCTGCAGCGATTTCAATTCATGAGATGGAATTCGATCTTCCCGTTTCGATTGAACCCAGGAAATCAGCTGATCAACATATCCGGGGAGTCGTTGGAACTCCCCTTCATTCGACGGCTGCACGGCATCGCTTCGCAACTCAAACTGAGCCGACGAAAAGACTTCAATTCCCAACTCGTTCAATTCGGCTTCACTGAACCTGGGCTCAGTTACAGACTTGGGAGCAACCTGCGGAAGCGGTTCTGAGGTCATCTCCGGCTCTGCTGGCATCGGCTTAAGGGCATCGCTCTTATTGATCTCGCGGCCTCCCGCGACAATTTCCACCTCAACCGACTCCGGCTGGACAACTTCCTCAGCAGGAGGAGCGGGGGATGACGGAGCAGAATCACACCCCAGATTAAGCAATCCGCACAGAATCCCGGCAGTCCAATTCCAGAAAAGAAGCGATTTTCGCGAACCTGACGGCAAAAAAATCTGTCGTATCAAAAACATTCGCTTCTCGTTTCCAAATTATGTGGGTGAACCTATCCTGAACGCAGGTAATCACTTAGAATCATATTCGCTGAAATGATGCTCCCTGTTACTGTGCCGTATGCAGGAAATTTGATCAAGTCGAAACGAAAAATATCCGAAGTAATTGACTACCTGTGTGGATTAGCTAAGATGCTCCCACACAAACAATTTGGCCCTGTAGCTCAATTGGTTAGAGTACCGGACTGTCGATCCGGTGGTTGCGGGTTCGAGTCCCGTCGGGGTCGCTTAAGGTCAGTGAAGTTTATTCTTTCTGACCTGAGAAATTTGAAAAGCCTCTGGATTTTTCCAGAGGCTTTTTTTGTTTTATGAGGGATATTATATGAACAGATTGATCCAAAGGATGTAGTATTACTGATACGAAACGCAAATTGCCTTAGCATCCTTTTCGATTTGAGTTGATTTTGTTCTTTCTCGACTGCGGTAATGTACTCATGCATTACCGAACTTCGACGGTCGAATAACTGTTCGTATTTCGGAGATCACTCCATGCGAATTTCCTTCGCCCTGTTAATCATCATATTGTCCGGCTGCTCAACAAGTGGGTTGCCCACTAACGCATCCAGGGCACTGCGTAATGCAGAGACACTCGAACTGTTTTCACTTGACCCTGAGATCCGGGACAAAACTGACGACCCGACAACATTTCACGGCTGGGTAATTCTCGGTTCCACAAAGCTTCAAGATGGGAATTTACGAGACTCTCTAATCGATGCATTAGAAAAGGGTGTCGCCGAAAACGATGGAGCCGCTGCCGGGTGCTATGACCCGCGGCATGGAATTCGAGTAACTTATAATGGAAAACAACATGACTTTGTGATCTGCTTTCAATGCTTTCAAGCTCGGTGGTACATTGATGATGTCGAGAATCAAGGTTTCCTTTTGTCACAATCACCGCAACCGACATTTGACAAGTTGCTTCGCGATGCGTCAGTAGCACTCCCCGCACCCGCTTACTAGACGAACGCGGTTAGCTCAGATAGCTTTGCTATCAGGGTGGACGAAGCCCACATGTGGTATGCCGTTTGATGAAGAGTTCTGCTAACAATTGCACCGCCCTGAAAGAATCTTTCAGAACCTCCGATGGAGTCACAATAGTTCGATTTGATGCTTTTATGGTTTATCCGCAACTAACCAAACATTGCAAACAATGCCTGTGCATTATGTCAGAATCTGAAAACAATCGTCGATTTCATTTCACGCAAATTACTTTGTTTTTCGCGATGGCCTGTACAATGATTCTCGGCTTTGGAATCCGTTGCGTGCCACTCGTATTTATTATCTGGGTTGTCTTGAATCTGTGGAAGACTGAACATAGTAACTGGGCTATTGCGGTCGTTGTTGTGTTCCTGAGCTTAATGTACTTTGGCGTGGGCAGATCGGTTGACGTCAGGTTGGATACGGGAGACCAGCGCATAGTGCAGTGGGGTATTCCGGTTGATTATCGACCTATGTATGAACCTGCGCGAAGTTCATTACTGAAATTGAAGATGGAGAACGCACGAATTGAATGGTGTTGGTGTGCAAAACAAGATAGTAGCAATCGACCTGATCGAATGATGTATAACTTCTATGCGGCTGCGGCGGCTTGGGGTGATGTTAATCCTGAAATTGCCAGGCTGGTGGTTAGGGACATTGCCTTCTATATGCAAACAACACATGCGAATAGAGGATTGCCCGACTCTTTCTCCATGATCAGTTTTGACGTTATCGATCGAACTAATGGAGTAGTTCGTATCGCAGACGGATGGCAAAAGAATCCACAAGTCTTGGATTACCTTACTGAAAAGGGCTTCGATCTCAGTATAATAAAAAAAGTTCAGTAATTTAAAAAAGCGAATTGTGTAACCTGAACTACTCAATGGGGAGCAACTAATGGGCTATGAACTCCACATCGTTCGAAACGAAGAATGGTGGGATGAAGAAACTGGTGGTGGGATCTCGTTTGCGGAATGGTCTACGCTTGTGGATGCCGATGTCTCATTGCGAATGGACAGTTTTGCTGAGGTCAATTTAAAGGACGATATGAAACTTCGTATCGAAAGTGAAGGACTGACTGTCTGGACGGAATACGCTGGCAATGAAGAAGGCGGCAATCAGGCGTGGTTCGATTTCCATGAAAACGCAATCGTGGTTAAGAATCCGGATCAGGACATCCTTGTAAAAATGCTCGAGATTGCGAAGGCTCTGGATGCGAAAATTATTGGGGAAGAAGGTGAAGAATACCAATCACCAACTGACCACGGCGTGCCGACTCGCTTATCAAAGCAGGAGATTTTGTCAAACCAAAGCAAACCTTGGTGGCGTTTCTGGTAACTTCATGGATCGCATGATCAGGCAAACGGTTTGTCTTGTGACTCAGGATGCTCTATCTTTTAAGGACTGAAAAGGCTGGCAGTCATTTTCGCTCGGTGAGCTGCTCCGCGATTCGTGATCATTCCTGGAAAGTCTGGCCTGATGTTACTAACTCGATTCAGTCGTTTCGTTGCTCCGAGAGCATTTCTAAATGCAGTGTGCCTTCGCATGTGCGACTATTGTCCTGAAACGTTGCAATCGCTCAGGCAGAACACGGAAAACTTATTTTGGAAATGCTCTGGATTCCTGCGTGCTTTGGGCCTGATGTTCTTTCTGGTTTTGCCGCTCTCGCAATTGCTGATGGCTCAGGACAAGATCGATCATCGCAAGTTAACTCACTATTTGAATGATGAGGGTGAGGCGGTTCCGATTCGTTCAATGGACGATTGGAAAAAACGACGAGCCAGTGTTTTGCAGAGCATGCAGCAGGTCACAGGTACGCATCCCGGACGACGGACGAATTTCCCATTGCAGGTTCAGGTTCTCGAAGAGGTTGTAGAGAAAGCGTATCGTCGTCAAAAGATTACCCTCGACTCGGGAGATGGTGATCGCATCCCGGCTTTACTCTACCTTCCCAATGATGCGAATCCGAATGAAAAGAGGCCAGGCATCGTAGCTCTGCATCCAACCGGAGCGGCTGGTAAGTTGATTGTGGATGGTTCAACGGAGAGAGAAA
>TARA_R100000789_G_scaffold99981_2_pt1 | contig 12314 bp, 8 predicted proteins | sample TARA_R100000789 | Tara Oceans TARA_R100000789 (sample SAMEA2623403) | marine metagenome | biome: marine biome (ENVO:00000447); feature: mesopelagic zone (ENVO:00000213); material: "saline water (ENVO:00002010), including plankton (ENVO:xxxxxxxx)" | depth 450 m
GGTGAAATTTTCCAAAAGTAAGGGAAAAACCTAAAGGTTTCGCCTGAAGGCGAGGGTTGTAAACCCATCGCTTAGAAAATAAATGGCACAGACCTTCTTTTTGTGCAAAGAATGAGCAAGGTCTAAGACTCTCGCTTCAATGAGATCATTACCAGATAAAATCTGTGTAAATCCGTGCCCATCCGTGGTTCCAATAATATGAGAACGCGCGGTTCAGTCATCCAAGCTGATTTAAAATGAGTCGGGTTTGTTGCTGGGACCAGAGATGATTGTTGAGGTCGTGAATCGGGATCAGGCCACCGACGAGTCTGCGGCAGAAGAAATCGAGCTGGCGGGCAATGGTGTGACGTTCCTGATTCAGGGACTCGGATTTGAGATCTCCAGGATTCTCCATACCGCACGCCCAGTTCAGATGGTCTTCTCCTGTGATCCAAATCTGTCCTCGATCAGTTTGAATATGAAATTGATTGACATCCTGCTGGATACAAAAGTGAATGATGACTACAGAGACTTCCTGAGTTCGCAAAGTTTTCTGAAACTGATATGTCCACTTCTGTGGAGTAGTGGAGAGTGGTGTGCCGAGAAATTCATAACCTGGCAGGAGCCAGCGGAACCATCCCAGAGCAGCTGCAATTTCACCTGCCTGATCGATTAAGGAACGCTCTGGATTGAGTCGACAGGTCATTTCCTGGGGCCGCCCAAGTTCACTTGCCATCAGTTCCTGACAGCGTAATCCCGTCGGAGAAAAGCAGAGTCGATGTTCGACCGCAGTGAGGGCATTGGTCGACTTTGCCAATGTCGAGATTTGCTGCAATGCGTCTTCGGAAAGCAGGCAAGTATCTGCTAGATAAACCGATTTATTCTGCCTGAGGCACTCCACATAAGGCAGAATGCCGGGCCAGCCTGTTGAGAGCATTAAAATGGCATCGACATCCCAGTGGTGAATCAATTCCTGAAAGGATCGGCACACAGTCGCTTCCATCAGCTCGGCCGATTGACGGGCACAATGTGCGACATAATCATACACACAGGTCACTCGGACTCGATCTCTCAGCGATTTGAGAGCAGGTGCGTACAACTGCGAAAATTCCTGTCCGCTCGCACCGATCACTCCCAGTTTAATCATTCCAGTTAATCCGCAATTTCTTATCGTTATCGGAAGAGTACATTATCTTCACTCGTGAGGTTTCAAAGTTGAATTTTTGCACCAAGCACTTTAACAAACTCTCGAATCCAGGCCGGATGAGCAGGCCAGGCAGGAGCAGTCACAAGATTTCCATCGACGTAGGCTTCATTGACATTTTTGCTGATGAAGTCTCCACCCGCTAATGTCACTTCCGGTCCACAGGCAGGATAAGCGGTGCAGCTACGGCCTTTTAAAACTCCTGCTGCTGAGAGTATCTGCAAGCCATGACAGATCGCTGCGACTGGCTTGTTTTGAGTCATGAAATCGCGAACGACATCCAAAACCTGTTCGTTGAGTCGCAGGTATTCGGGAGCTCGTCCACCCGGAATCACGAGACCAGCATAATCACTCAATGTAATTGCTTCGAAATCTGCATTGAGTGTGAAATTATGCCCCGGCTTTTCGCTATAGGTCTGATCGCCTTCAAAATCGTGAATTGCGGTCCGAACCTGCTCGCCCGCCTTCTTTCCCGGACAGACCGCATGGACTTCGTAGCCGAGTGTTAGGAGAGTCTGAAAAGGAACCATGATTTCATAGTCCTCTACAAAATCGCCTGCGAGCAATAATAATTTCGGATTCGACATATTTTCAATTTCTAAGGTGACAGAGATAAGTCACCAGGTTTTCATCATGATGTGATTTTTTCAGTCAACTACTCAACTTTGAGATTTATCTATTGTTGTCGAGACTGGTTGAATCGTCAAATCGTATTTTCCAGCGGGACTTGATTGCTGACATAGATTCGTAGAAACTGATGTAAGTTAACAAACAGAATCCCAATCGAAACAGTGATAATGTGGCCTGGAGCACTTCAATGAATGATTTACTGCGTGTGTCGTTACTGCTGATGATGGCAGTTGTCTTGATGCCGGGCTGTAAGCCGAATTCGACAGTCACTGAAAAAGAGCCCGCAGCCGCTCCTGAGCCGGAAAAACGGCCGAATCTGTTAAAACGGAAAACTCAGGAAGTTGTCGACAAGAACAAAGTGATGGCCGAGAACCCGGCTTTAATTGAAGTCGAGAACAAGGTGACCGGGAATGATCCATTATCGACCGCTCTCACCGGCTATATTGCGGCATCATCACGCGTGAATGTGCTGAATTTTCAGCGTCAGATCGATTTGATGAAAGCCATGAATGAAGATAAAAACCCGACTTATGAGGAAATTGTCGACTTAATCAAACAACACAACATGGAATTCAATGCGTTGCCGGACTATCAGATGTTCGCCTACGATGAAACGACAGGTGGTTTCGGAATTCTGGAAGATCCCGAGGCCAAGAAAGCATTTTACGATCAGGTGAAGTAGATTTCTGATCGCAAAATACAAGCACGAAGCGCAAGCGAGTGTGTCAACTTAAATGGTCTCAACACACTCGCTTGCGCTTCGTGCTTGTAAGTGGTTAACATTGTATGTACCCAAGGAGGACCTTGGGAACAAGTTGAAAACCCTGTCGCTAAAAGATCGGCTGGTCGTGAGCTAATAAATCGGCGACATGAGCCGCTCCCAGGAGCGGGGCTTTGCTGGTCATGATGACGTAGATTGGAATTCTGGAGAGGGCATCTCGAAAGCGGCCTTTTCTTAGAAAAGCGTCGCGGAACGTATCGCTGTCAAGTAAAGGCAAAATTTTGGGAGCAATGCCGCCACCAATATACATGCCGCCGAAGGCCATCAGTTTTAACGCCAGATTTCCTGCTTCTGCCCCGTAAAGTCCGACGAACATTTCCATCGTACGAATACAGGCCGGGCATTCTCTGGCCAAAGCCGCCGCGGTGATGACGGCTGCAGGAATCTCTTCTTTCATCTTCTCAACAACGTGCTCTGCTGGCTTTTCTCTGTAAGTATTGACCAGAAATTCAAAGATGTTTTCAATGCCCGGGCCGGAAAGAACGCGTTCCCAGGAAACATTTTGAAACTTGTTTCGCAGGAAGCTGAGCAGGGCATCTTCTTCGTGAGACTTAGGAGAAAAGTCGGCGTGCCCGCCTTCGCTGCCAAAGGGATGGTAGCGGGTTCCATACCAGATACCCGCTTCACCAAGCCCAGTGCCAGCTGCGATGACGCCGCGGTTATCATCAATCTCCCGGCCTTTGTGGATGCAGACCAGATCGTCCTTATCCAGAATTTCAACTGACCAGGCCATCGCTTCGAGATCGTTGACCACTCGCGTTTTCTTTGTGCCGACGCACTCGGCGAGAACCGCTTCATCGACCATCCAGGGCAGGTTTGTCGTTTTGCATTTGCCATTATCGACTGGTCCGGCAACACCAAAGCAGGCGGAAACGACTTCGCAGGGATTATCCTGCAGGAACTTGCGCACGATCACATCGAGTCCCTCGTAATCTTTGGAGACGTATCGCTGCTCTTTGATGATTGCTTTGGGGTTGCTCTCATCGAACAAAGCCAGAACAGTTTTGGTTCCACCAATATCGCCCGCCAACAACATGAGGTTTTTCCTCGAATAAATTCTCCAGAGAGTGTGAATCAGGATCGTACTGTTCGAAACGAAGAGACACAATACTGCTTACGCAGGATCGTTTTTCTTAATACTGGCCTGCTTCAGAATTTCAGTGGGATCATATTCTTTTCCCGCCATCTCCTGCAGAACTTTTCGGGATTCAAAATCTTCTGGTCGAAACTTATGAGACATTTCAGTCCGGAAAATATGATCTCCCTGATGATAGGCTGTTACCAGGAGCAGGGTGCCGAAACCAAAAAGAGCCGCAAAAAGAATAATATAGGGTTGTAAACCTGTTCCAGAAGGAGCCACCTTTACGACAATATTCGGTTCCACTTGAGCAGCCAGAAGAAGTGGTGCCATATGCTGGCCGCCATTGGAAGCGTAGCTGTACAGCTTGAAAAAATATCCCACAAGTTTGACTGGAGCATTTACGTTTTCACCCCGAGGGAGTCGCTTATCCAGTGAGGTTGTCACAATACGCCAGGGATCATTTCCGGAGTCTTCCGTGGTGATCCAAACCTCATAAGCCGTTTTAACACCATAAGGATTTTCAATTGTTTTTAACGGAAGTATACGGCGAGCCGTCCCTTTCAGAGAGAGCAGCTCTCCACGATATAAATCCGGAGAGTGGATCAAATTGACATGCAAAATATCCTTGCGGGCATGTTTATTGAGCAAATCCACATCGAGCCGACTTATATGGGCCAGGATTCGATAATACGCATCCGATTCATCCGCTCGTAAGCCCATGAATTGATCATTGATACTTTCAAGCCATTCTGGCGGAATGTTTGTCGCAGAACCAACTCGCGAGGAATTCACGGTTTTTTCGGAGGGAACTGAGGAATTCACCGGATCTGGCGAACTTCCGAAAGGATTGGGAGACTCGCCAACTGTAAATGGCGGAGCGTCCCCTTCTTCACTCAAGGGAGCATTCTGTGCCGATTCGTTATCGGCTGGGATCAGCCAGTGCCAGGTTTCTGGACGAGCGGCCCACAGTATCGCAATGACAATAAACGATAATCCGGCAACCATGCCGAGCAGACGTCGCTGATCCTGTCTGTTTAAATAAGGAACTGGCTGCTGTGTGTCATCAAATCGCATGGTATTTACTTACTGAAGTAAGGTCTCTGAAAATCCAAGGATGCTGAACTGCCACACCATCTGATGCGTGAATTCAACATTCAACCCATATTAAATGGTACCGCTCTGGTAACTTGAGGAGAATATCGAAAATATTCTAAATAAAATTTGCCTGGCCGAAAACCTGACCTACGTTTGAGGTGTGCGGTACTGATCGGGACCACCGAAAAGGGACGCAATGGACATCTTTTGAATACTCAATAAGACTGTCCCCTAAACTCAGGTGTCACTTTCAGGCTTTGTATGGCCTGAAAGATATAATGTGTCAGGTTAAAAGATTTTGAGAGGAACCCCCGAGATGAAAAAAATCATCGACAATGTGAAGCACTTCCTGGTTTGCGAAGACGGCCCAACTGCAGTTGAATACGCTGTCATGCTGGCCCTGATCGTCGTTGTCTGTCTGACAGCGATCAAAGCCATCGGTACAAACGCCAATACTCAGTTCGGTAAAGTTCGCGATGCGATCAGCTAAGCCATTTCAAATGGATTCTGCAGTCGCATGGGCATCAAACATTTGCAAATCGCTGTGTTTGCTCCTGCCTGACGCTGCAGATGACTTTTGAATAAGTGATCAATCGAACCTGTTTGGCAAACCCCATTCGCATTGCGAAAGCCTCTTTGTGATCGATTGCGGTGTTTGAAAATACAAGACTGGACTGTTCGGAGTATTTCCGGACAGTCTTTTCCTCATTTTCCGTCTCGTGTGTTTATTGTGACCTAGACTTGAATAAAGGCCACTGAATTTCGTGACCTGCCAAAAAAACTTAGTCGTACAATATTTTCTCCGGCATTGAAGGTTTCAGCCATGTTTCCATTCTGGTGCGACAATTTGATCACAGCCATCTGTCAGGCATTTCCGCTGATTATCGGAGTTGCCACGTGGTTCTTCTCAGCCGGTGCCCGTTAAGGTTAGCCACTACTTATCACTGAGAATTATCGGGAACAAGTTTTCTCAGTTCTCGATTGAGATAACTTTCGATATCTCTGGCCAGTTCCTGCGACTTTACATACTTGGCCATCGCTTCTGCTTTTTCCATCGTCAGATGCCGAATCACTTCTTTGATTTCGGGAATCGCATGCGGACTGACGCTGATTTGCCGAATCCCCATGCCAATCAATAAGGGTACGCATTTCGGATCGGAGCTCATCTGTCCACAAACCGAAACCGGAATGTTTTCATTCTTTGCTGCTTCAATCACCATTGCAATCATGCGAATAATTGCCGGGTCAGCTGCATTATGCCATTTGGCGACTTGGGGATCGGAACGATCAGCCGCTAATGTGTATTGAATCAGGTCGTTTGTCCCAATCGAAAAGAAGTCGACTTCGCGTGCAAACTCTTTTGCCATCAAGACAGTTGCAGGAACTTCGACCATGATGCCGAGCGAAATATCGGCATTGAACGGGATGTTCAACTCTTCCAGATCTTCCATTACTTCCCGAACAATCAATCGGGCCTGTCGGAATTCGAGGAGTGAAGAAACCAGTGGAAACATGATGCCAACCTGTGCTCCTACCGAAGCTCGCAGCACTGCCCGCAATTGAGTTTTGAACATATCCATGTCGTGCAGCGACATGCGGATACTGCGTAGTCCGAGCGCAGGATTGGAGTCGTCGGAATACTGACGCCGGATCCAGCCCGGAATTTTGTCTGCTCCCAAATCGAGAGTACGAATCGTAATCGGCTGATTTGGAAACGCTTCAATCACCTCTCGATAGGAATTGAAATGGTCTTCCTCAGTCGGGATGGTATCTCGCCCCAGATATAAAAACTCGGTGCGATACAGCCCGATCCCATCGGCTCCTTTCTGCTCGCACTGCTCGGCTTCCTGAGGGAATTCGATATTCCCCATCAGAAAAATTCGCTGACCATCTTTAGTTTCCGAGACCAGATCTCGAAACTGACTACGACGATCAGAAACGGTTTTGTATTTCTGTCGAACTTCATTGATTCGCAGCAGTGTATCATCATCCGGATCGATGATAAATTCGCCGCTCGTGCCGTCGACGACGACCGTATCGCCACCGGAGATATCTGCGATAAACGGTCCTATGCCGACAATGGCCGGAATTTCCAGAGCAGCTGCCAGAATCGCTGTGTGACTGGTTCTTCCACCCACTTCGGTGACAAAACCGAGGACGACATCTTTTTTCAGGCCGGCAGTCTCACTGGGAGTCAAATTATGAGCCAGCACGATGACAGGCTGGGTCAATTCCGCCAGACTTTCCCGTTGTTCTCCCAGTAAATGACGGAGTATCCGCTTTTCGAGATCATAAATATCAGCGGCTCGTTCTGCAAAATAGGCATTTCCCAGAGCCTGAAACTGACGGGCGTATTTTCGGAGTGTTCGACTCGATGCGAATTCCGGGCTGTAGCAGCGATCGCGAATCAGCAGTTCCACTTCTGAAATCAGCTTGGGATCCTGGGCCATCTGCAAGTGAGCCGCGAAGATGGCTCCGTATTGCAGGCCGATCGCTTCATTGGCCAGTCGCTCATTTTCCAGAATTTCAGCGGAGACATTCTTGAGCGCCTGATGCAGACGTTCCAGTTCCTGATCCACAATTCGTCGGGGAATAAACCGTTGAGGGATCCGAAAATCTTCTGTCCCAATGACCAGAGCATCGCCGACGGCAATGCCGGGAGAAACCGCGATGCCGTTTTTAATAATCATGATTGTTCCCGAGAGATGCCTGCAGCGATGTCAAATCAATGTGAAATGGGTAATTATTGCTAGCCTATTGTAGCAGATTCTGAATCGTCTCGCCTATCAATACTTCAAATCTCATGTGAACACAGGGGTACGGCAGGCATGTGACGTAAAACCCTTGATTGCTGACGATTATGGCAGATATTGCAAGCCGGATCTGCACGATTCAAAACTAAAAAAGACTGCCGAGTTCTGCGGCAGCCTTTTTGGTGAGACTGGATGTTGGGCTATTCTTTCTTGAACATCTTGTCGTCACGATTTCCACGCGAAAGAAGATACGCCATTAAATCAAGGATTTCCTCTTCATGGAGCGTATTCAACAAACCATTGGGCATCATGGATGTTTTAGATGGTGACATCAATTCAATATCATCCCGTTTGATGACCGTCATTGCATCGGGGTTCATCATGTCCGTATTCACACGATAGGTATCTCCTGCCAGGTTAACGATGCGTCCGACAATGACTTGACCCTCAACAGTCACAAATTGGATCGCCTCATATTGATCGCTGATCTGTTTGCTGGGGACGACCACCGATTCGAGAATATCCCGCTTGCTGAAACGTCCTGCCAGTGAGGTTAAATCGGGGCCGACTGCTCCCCCCTGCTCATCAAAACGATGGCAGGCAAAGCAGTTGGCAGCCGCGAACATCTGACGACCGTGTTCGAAATCACGGTTGACGAGTTTGTCTTCCAGTAACGGAACGAGTTCTTCCATTTTCCACTCTTTGACCATTGGTCGAGGTTCGGCTGCAAATGGATTAGCGGTCTCTTCAGGAACCGCTTCCAGAATTGGTTTCAGGGCGAGCTTTTGTTCATCGCTCAACTTGGCCACTGCATCCTCACGAATGTGTTGTACGAATAATGAGAAACTCGCTCCTCCTCGATAGCCAGCTGCCCGGTTGAACCAGGCGAAAAACGTTTCCTGCAGTTCAGGTGTCCAGCCGGCGTTCAAATGACGCAGCGTTTTGGCGTAATCAATTTGTTCTTCCTGAGTCGGGGCTTTCTTCAATTGTGCCACAATTTTACTCGCCGCAGAAGGAGCCTGCAGATAGACGAGCATCTGTGCCAGTTCCGAATTCAATGGATACGCTTTTGCAGGGAAAGCAGGATCAAACTTCTTGATCAACGACTCCCGTTGCTCAGCCGACGGAGGTCCCAGTCGCACAAAGGCGACTGTGTAAACTCGCATCATTGTCAGTTGTTGAGGCAGAGAGAGTTCAGCCCAGTCCAGTTGATCGAGAACATCGAGAATAGCCGTCAAATCTTCGTTGCCGTAATCCTCAGCCGCATTCCAGTTGGGAACCGGAGCATCGATATTTTCCCCTTCTCCTTTATCTGTTCGTTCATAAGTTCGAGCCAGTGCAAGCAGAGAGTTGAGTGAAGTCCAGGCATCTTCTTTTGCGTTCAATGCCTTTTCACGCCATTCCTCAGCAGGGCGATGCTCGATCGCAATTCGAGCAGCGAAACGGATGAATCGATCAGCATGACTCAAATAGGGCCAGGCTTTTTCGACAGCTTCAGGATGATCTCCCAGATGCAGTGTTTCCAAATCTCTGCGAATTTTGCGAAGTTCAGCCAACTGCTTATCTTTGGCATCAACAGGTTTTGTCGATTCACTTCCCTGATAGGTGACACGGTACAGGCCCGATTGCACTTTTCGACCGCCGATGGCGAAGTACATCGCACCGTCAGTCGGATTAATGACACTATCGGTCAACGGCAGTGGAGTCCCGGTTATGAACTCTTCTGCAACAGCCGAGTAAGTCGAACCCTGTGGAGTCATGTGGACGGCATAGAGTTTTCCATAACTCCAGTCGTTAATGAAAAATGCTTTCTGATATTTAGCTGGGAACTTTGCACCATAACCAAAGGTCACACCAGTTGGTGAGCCAGGGCCGATGTTGAGGACAGGGGGTAAACTGTCCTGATAGTAAACCGGCCACTTGCCGCCACCATTTCGCCAGCCAAATTCTGCACCGCTGATGGCATGCGAAATTCGCGTCGGGCGATACCAGGGGGTATTGATGTCCCATTCCATGTCGGCATCATAAGTGAAGAGTTCGCCATCGGCATTAAGAGCCGCATCGTATTGATTCCGAAAACCAGTCGCGACCAGTTCCCATTCGGTTCCTTCAGGATTGATCCGGCAGATATATCCACCGGGAGCGGGAGTCCCTTTCATGAATCCACGACCATATGGTCGTGGCAACAAGATGTCCTCATCCCAGTGCCGAGGCACACGCGAGGTATCGATCTCGGTCAAATCCGTTCGGTTTCCACAGACAATATAGAGTCCTTTCTTGTCTTCCGTAGGGAAAACCGCATGGGGACCATGTTCGCCGGTCCCGTTGAGAGGACGCAGCATTTTGACGGTATCGAGTTTTTTATCGCCGTCGGTATCAGTGACTCGATACAGGCCACCAGCATATTTTTTTGCTTTATTGACTGAGACATACAACGAATCAAAGGCCCAGAATAAGCCTTGGGCTTCTCCGATATCGACATCGATTTTCTCAATCTTGATTCCCTCCGTCTGTCCCAGCGGAGGGGGTGTCACTTCATACAAGCCGCCGTATTGATCACACACGATCAGGCGACCTTCTGGAGCCACGCACATGGAAACCCAGGAACCTTCCACATCGTTTGGGACCGAGTACAGCAGTTCGACTTTGAAATCTTTGGCGATTTTCATGTCTGCAATTGGAGTCGCTTTCGGAATTGAGAGAGAATCCTCTTTGGCAGTTTTGTCTTCTGCTTTATCAGGTCGTTTCATCGCCTCTTTTTTGTCAGCTTTTTTCTCCTTGAGTTCACGCAGTTTGATGTTCCGGAACTGCGCTTTCATGGCTGGGCCACGATGAACCTGAAAAGCAAGTTTTCCGCTCATTTCCCGATCGCTGGGTTGATCGTCAATCACGACCACTGCGACTTTACCATCAATTTTATGCGTGAGACGATTTCCGCGAGCGGTAATCGTCAGCTCATGCCACTCGGTGAGATCTTTTTGATCGACTGGGACATCCAGCTTTTCTGCTGTTTTTTTGCCATCCGGTCCGATGGTCACTTTCTCGCCACGTTTGGCGACAATTCCGCGTCCCCGTTCATCGTAAAGCATGCCAGTGAATTCCGGTTTCGGATGCATATCTGCCTGATAACCACCAACCGACCATTGACCGACCTCCGGCATCAATTTGCTGCGGTATTGAACGCCGGAGTTATTTTCGCCTTCCAGACGAAATTCGAGCCGAAGCTCAAAGTCAGCGACTTCTCCGCCAGTCCAGACGAGAAACTGATTGTACTTCAGATGGTCGGGTCCGTTTGTCTTGCCGGTAATGACTCCGTCTTCCACCGACCACAATTCAGGATTGCCATCCCAACCCGTTAAATCTTTGCCATTAAACAGATTCTGAAATTCCTGAGCCTGGACAGAAACTGATCCCAGCCATAATCCACTGGCGAAAGTGAGAAGTGATAAGAGATGAAAACGCACAGTAAGCTCCCGATGAATCTATGAACAAATTGAGTGAGGTTTTATTCTGTGAATGATGGTTCGCTGAGCAGGTAGGATGCATCACTGAGGACGCCGCTCAGACAAATGAACGCAACAAAAAGCGTGGATGCATTGTTGAGTAATTGCCTTCGAATGTCAATCGGCTCGAAATGCAAGGGATTGACCATCAACTGTCCATATGAATGCCTATAACTGAGCGAATTGAATTCCAGCACTCGTATCGGATAGCATTCAACGAATACAAGCACGAGGCGCAAGCGTGTGTGTCGATTCGAGTGGTTCATACACACTCGCTTGCGCTTCCGTGCTTGTAGAAAATTAATTTCTCTGAGAGCTCAATCATTCAGCAAATTAATTTGCTGCAGGAGGAACCCCCATGCCACGGGAATGGCAATTTGTCAGCCACGATACCGGAATCGTTGAATCGTTGGCGCGAAATATCCGTAGTTCAACGCTGCTGGCTCAGGTTCTAATTTCTCGTGGCATGAATCAACCTGAGGATGCAAAAGATTTTCTCTCGGCAAAACTGAAAACGCTGCAGGAACCTGAACTGGTTCCGGGGGTGACTGAAGCATCTGAGGAAATCGTCGCGGCTATCCGCAGCAAGCGACGCATCACTATCTATGGCGACTACGATGTCGACGGCATGACATCGACATCCATTCTGTATCACTGCATCACTCAGGCTGGTGGAGTAGTCGATTACTATATCCCCTGCAGGCTCGAAGAAGGTTATGGTTTGAACTGCGATGCCTTGCGGGAACTTCACAATGCAGATCCATCTCGTCTGGTTGTCACTGTCGACTGTGGCATCTCCAGTGTCGCAGAGGCGGCTTTGGCTAAGGAGTTGGGACTGGATTTGATCATTACCGATCACCACACCATTCCCGATCAACTCCCGGCTGCGAAAATTCTGGTGCACCCCCGTATTTGCGAGAATTCTCAGGCATTTCCGCATTTGTGCGGAGCAGGCGTCGCTTTCAAGCTTGCTTGGGCAGTCAGTAAACGTCTCGGCGATGGAGAACGCTCAGACGCACGGATGCGGAATTTTCTTAAAATGGCCGTCGGCCTGACGATGCTCGGAACTGTGGCCGATGTTGTTCCGCTGGTTGGTGAAAATCGACTGATCGTCAAATACGGACTCGAAACACTGCAGCAACAGGCCGGGGTTGGACTGGCTGCGCTGATGAAAGAAATTGGTCTGATGGACAAGGCGGCTCTGACAGCCGAGGACATCGGATATGGACTTTCGCCACGCCTGAACGCTGCTGGCCGATTGGGACAGGCCCGGCTCGCCGTCGAACTA
>TARA_R100000789_G_scaffold39553_3_pt1 | contig 12277 bp, 12 predicted proteins | sample TARA_R100000789 | Tara Oceans TARA_R100000789 (sample SAMEA2623403) | marine metagenome | biome: marine biome (ENVO:00000447); feature: mesopelagic zone (ENVO:00000213); material: "saline water (ENVO:00002010), including plankton (ENVO:xxxxxxxx)" | depth 450 m
GGCCTGCGGCGATGTCGGTTATGGCCGCATGAGCGACCCAACCCAGATTGTAAAAGCGTTAATTGAGAAGCAGCCTAAAACGCCACAAACCTGGCAAGGAAAAACCTTTGTTATTACTGCTGGCCCAACTCGCGAAGCCATTGATCCTGTGCGTTATATCAGTAACCACAGCTCCGGCAAAATGGGTTATGCGTTAGCAGAGGCTGCCGCTCATGCCGGCGCTAACGTTATTCTGGTTTCCGGACCGACGCAGTTGGCGACTCCTTCCGGCGTTCAGCGAATTGACGTAGAAACTGCCGAGCAAATGCTTAACGCGGTACAGCAGCAACTGCAGCAGTGCGATGTCTTTATTGGCTGTGCTGCCGTGTCGGACTATCGGATTGCCGAAGTTGCCTCACAAAAAATCAAAAAAGAGCAGAATGACCAGCCTCCGCAACTTAAGCTGGTGCAAAACCCGGATATCCTGCAGCAAGTAGCCAGTTCAGAGAAACCACCTTTTACCGTTGGTTTTGCAGCCGAAACCGAAAACTTAAAGGCTAACGCGCTCCGTAAACTGGAACGAAAACAATTAAAAATGATTGTCGCTAACGATGTTAGCCAGACCGGTCTGGGTTTTAACAGCGACAGCAATAACGCCATTATTTTCAGTCAGGATAGTGAACAGTCACTTCCGACGATGAGCAAGCATGATATGGCCGTTGCAATTATTGATGCGATAGCCAAACGCTATTTTGATAATACAAATCCTGAAATCAGGGCTAATTAAAAGAAAGTGAGAACTCCATGACGCAAGTCGAAGTAAAAATTTTAGATGAACGTATTGGCCAGTCTATTCCGCTTCCTGAATATGCCACCCAGGGTTCTGCCGGAATGGATCTGCGCGCCTGTTTGGATCAGCCATTAACCATAGAGCCGGGACAAACCCAGTTAATTGGCACCGGTATTGCTATGTATATTGGTGACCCGAACTACGCAGCAACTATTCTGCCTCGCTCAGGCCTGGGCCATAAACACGGCCTGGTACTGGGTAATTTAGTTGGACTTATCGACTCAGACTACCAGGGCGAGCTTAAAGTTTCGTGCTGGAATCGCAGCGACAAGGCCTACACCATAGAACCTGGCGACCGCATTGCGCAATTGGTGATTTTACCCGTTGTACAGGCGCAAATGACCGTTGTCGACGAGTTTCACGAAACCGACCGCGGTGAAGGTGGTTTCGGTCACTCTGGCCGCTCATAAACCGAATTACAATAAATTCCGGCCTCTCAAATAAGGAAAGTTACAAGCATGGCAGAACAAAAACGTAACCGTCGTGAGGAAATTTTACAGGCTTTGGCGGCAATGTTGGAAACCAGCCCGGGTCAGCGTATTACAACAGCAAAATTGGCGGCTAACTTAGGTGTTTCGGAGGCGGCTTTATACCGTCACTTTCCATCAAAGGCGCGCATGTTTGAAGGGCTTATTGAGTTTGTTGAAGACACCCTCCTCACCCGCATTAACATGATCATGAACGAGGAGAAGAATACGCTCTCCCGTTGCTACGCTATTTTGCAGCTCTTATTAACCTTCGCTGAGCGTAACCCTGGTATCACACGAGTAATGACGGGTGATGCACTTATGGGCGAACACGACCGCTTAAGAGGTCGTATGGAAGACCTTTTTAATCGTATAGAAAGCTCAATAAAGCAGGTATTGCGGGAAAAAGCGATGCGGGAACAGCAACGTTTTATTGTTGATGAAGCCGTGTTGGCGAATTTATTGCTAAGCTACGCCGATGGAAAAATCAGTCAGTTCGTGCGCTCTAATTTCAAACGTTTGCCAACAGAACATTTATCGGCTCAATGGCAAGTCATGGAACAACAGCTAATAAGTGCGTAAAACGGGTTACTGTGTGAAACAGGTCACTCCGTTTTACGCTCACGACTCAATAAATCAATAGCTGCCTGCTGCGGTTCTTTGCCTTCATAAAGGACCGCATATATCTGCTCACAAATTGGCATTTCAACGTCATAGCGTTTGGCCAGAGCAACCACTTCACGGGTATTCCGATAACCTTCAACCGACTGACCAATACTTTTCAGGGCCTGCTCAACGCCTTTCCCCTGACCTAAAGCCAGACCAAAACGACGGTTTCTCGACTGATTGTCGGTACAAGTAAGGATTAAATCCCCCAGCCCGGCCATACCGGTAAAAGTATCGCTTTTAGCACCTAATGTCAGACCCAGTCGGGTCAATTCCGCTAAACCACGGGTAATCAATGCCGTTCGTGCGTTTGCACCAAAGCCAATGCCATCTGCCATGCCCGCACCAATGGCAATCACATTCTTCACCACCCCGCCCAGCTGTACCCCAATAAAGTCATTATTGGTGTAAACACGGAAGGAACGGTCACAATGCAGAAGCTCCGAAAGCTCATCGACAAAAGCTTTGTTGGTCGATGACATTGAAATAGCCGTTGGTAACCCTTTTGCCATTTCAATCGCGAAGGTAGGACCTGACAATACCGCCAGCGGATGTTCTTCGCCGAGAATGTCTTCTGCTACTTCATACAGTAAACGCCCTGTATCGGGCTCCAACCCTTTAGTTGCCCAGGCTACGCGAGCGTGCTTCGCTAACAAAGGTTTCGCCTGCTCTAACATAGACGAGAAAGAATGGCTGGGAACCACAACGACGACGTTTTTTACGTCATGCAATGCTTCGCTTAAATCTGCCGTTACACTTAAGGACTCAGGAAAAGGGCAGGCAGGAAGATACTCTTCGTTTTCATGCGCAGCCTGCATTATCGCAACTTTATCGGCGTCCCGGCCCCACAGCGTAGTCGCTATGCCTTTACGGGCGAAACAAATAGCAAGGGCGGTCCCGTAAGAGCCCGCCCCTAACACTGTCACCTGAGGTGTCTGCATTATCGTATCGCTTACGCGTCAGCAGTTTGCTGGCCTTGAGCCTGTTCAGCTTGCTGCTGCATGTGACGCTGGAAAATAGCATCAAAGTTAACAGGAGCCAGGTTCAACTGTGGGAAAGTCGCACGGTTAACAAGGTTTGAAACACACTCACGAGCGTAAGGGAACAAAATGTTCGGGCAGAAAGAACCCAGCATGTGTGCCAACTGACCTTCCTGGATTTCATCACCGATAGTGAAAATACCTGCCTGATGTACTTCACACAGGAATGCTACATCGTCTTCAACCTTGTTGGTTGCGGTCAGAGTGAGCACCACTTCGTAAACACCGTCTTCAATTTTTTCGTGTTTTACGTTTAAGTCCAGCTTCAGTTCTGGCTTCCACTCTTTGCGGAAAATAGCCGGTGAGCTTGGAGTTTCAAAAGAAATGTCTTTCGCGTAAATGCGCTGAATTGCGAATTGTGGTTGCTGTTGTTGGTTTTCAGCGGCCGCGCCGTTTGCTTGCTGTTCTTCAGCCATGATTTTACTTCCTATTCATTTTAAGTTTTAGACGAATTTTATTATTTTTTCTGCGAAACCGGCAATTTAGCACTGCGCCATGTGTTAATACCACCTTGCAGCACAGCCACCTGACTAAAGCCTTCAGCGATTAATTGGCTGGCAGCCGATTTTGCCGTCATTCCTGTTGCACAGACTATCACAATGGGGGCTTCTTTGAACTTTTCAATAGTTGAAAGTTCTTTTTGTTTGATTTTTTCAGCCGGTAATGACACCGATCCGTGAATGTGGCCTTTCTTAAATTCGTCTTTATTACGGATATCGACGAATACGCCATCACCCCGGTTGACCCAAACCGTTGCTTCTTGCGGCTGCAGGCTTTTCATCGGCGACATAGCAGAGCGAATCGTCGTCACTATTAGTGCGATTAACAGAACAACCCACACGCCACTCATCATTGGGTTGCGGCTGACAAATTCAAAAAGTTCTTGCATAAGACCTACCAGTAATCGTGGGTAACAGAAAAAAATAGCGGTCAAAGAGTATACCTGTACAAATCTCAGTTGCCAGAAAAATCTTGGGTGGATGCGTAAGCTCCGGAAATCGAGTAGAATGTTGACTAATTTCATCATCGAAAACACCGAGCAATGAGGCCCATTATGACTCCTACGATAAAACCTTTGGTATTGTTGATTCTTGACGGCTGGGGTTACCGTGAAGATGCACCGGATAACGCCATTGCAAAAGCCAATACACCGGTTATGGATCGTTTATGGAAGCAATACCCTCATTGTTTAGTCGATGGTTCAGGGGGCGCAGTTGGTTTGCCGGACGGCCAAATGGGCAACTCCGAGGTTGGTCATGTTAATTTGGGCGCTGGTCGCATCGTTTACCAGGATTTTACCCGCATCAGTAAAGCTATTTCTGACCGCAGCTTTTTCAGCAACACTGTACTGTGTGACGCATTAAATAAGACCGGAACAGCTAATGGTGCCGTTCATATTATGGGTCTGTTGTCTCCGGGCGGCGTACACAGCCACGAAGACCACCTGGTCGCTATGGTAGAAATGGCTATCGAACAAGGTGCAGATGATGTCTACTTGCACGCGTTTTTAGATGGCCGGGACACGCCGCCAAAATCCGCCCTGGCGTCTATTGAGCGCTTTGAAGCTTTATTTGCCCGTTTGGGTAAAGGCCGTTTCGCCACCTTAAACGGTCGTTTCTTTGCCATGGACAGAGATAAACGCTGGGAACGCATTGAACAGTCTTACAAAGCAATTTACCACGGCCTCTCCGGGGTTACTTCACCGAATGCCACAGACGCATTAGAAGACGCATACGAGCGCGGAGAAACCGATGAATTCGTTACTCCGGTCGTCATTGGCCAACCTGCACCATTGAAAAACGGTGACTCTGTTTTCTTTATGAACTTCCGTGCCGACCGCGCCCGCGAAATGACTCAGGCTTTTATTGATAATGATTTTGACGGTTTTGACCGCGGACCACGGATCGAGCTCAGCGACTTTGTCATGCTGACTCAGTACGCCGACACATTAAAAACACCTTGTGCTTTCCCGCCGGAACCATTGAATAACGTGCTGGGTGAGTGGTTATCTAAACATGACAAAACGCAATTACGCATCTCAGAAACGGAAAAGTACGCACACGTCACCTTCTTTTTCAGCGGCGGCCGCGAACAGGAGTTTGAGGGAGAAAAGCGCGTTCTAATCCCCTCTCCTAAGGTGAAAACTTACGACTTACAGCCAGAAATGAGTTCGGAACAGCTCACTGATGAGCTGGTTGAAGCCATTGAGTCTCAAGCCTTTGATGTGGTTATTTGCAACTACCCTAATGGCGACATGGTTGGCCATACAGGCAACTTCGATGCGGCCGTTAAGGCTTGTGAAGCTGTCGACCACAGCGTTGGCCGTGTGGTATCGGCTTTAGAGGCTGTTGGTGGTGAATGCCTGATAACTGCAGACCATGGCAACGCTGAGCAAATGAGTGATGCGACAACCGGCCAGGCGCACACAGCTCACACTAATGAGCTGGTTCCTTTCATCTATGTTGGTCGTCCCGCTAAGGCACAAAATGGGCGTTTATCCGATGTCGCACCCACAATTTTGCATTTAATGGGCATGGAGCAGCCTGACGAAATGACCGGCACCCCGCTCATGTTGTTAGAGCAGGAATAGGACAAACTCATGCAGCTACCGGTGTTCTTGCTGATTGTTCTGGGGTTATTGGTCAACCCGGCAGTAGCTCAGGACTACAGTGAAGACGACAAAGCCTCTACGGAGGCCGAAATAGCTGCTGTCAAAGAAGAACTGGCAGAACGCCTGCAGGCCATAGAAGAGCGTAACGCGGAACTAAGCTCAACCGAGCAACAGCTCCGCGACCTGGAAATAAGAACAGCAGAAGTCGCCGGCTCACTGCGTAAAACCCAAACTAAGCTCGATAGCGTCAATGCTGAAATTGCTGAGTCAGAGCGTAAGCGCAAAGAACTGCAGCAAAAGCAGAAGCAACAGATGGCGTTATTAGAAGATCAGCTCGTTTCCGCCTATATGAACGGCGACCATGACTTCCTAAAAATGCTGTTAAACCAGCAGGATCCCGGTCAATTCGAAAGAATGCTGAGTTATTACCAGTACTTCAACACCGCAAGAGTTGAAGAAATTAAGGTCATTAAGAGTACCCAGCAGGAAATTGTCGCACTTACCGAAGAGTTAAAACAGCAGCAAAACCAATTAGCCGCTTTACGGCAGCAACAGGAAGAACAGCGTTCTCAGCTTGAGCAACAACAACATCGTCAGGAAGAAAAGTTAGCGGAGCTGCAACAGCAACAACGTAAAGACCGTTCACGCGTGGGACAACTGGAACAAAGCCGGGATCAGTTGGAGCAGGTATTGAGCGCCATAGAAAACGCTCTGGCCCAACAAAAAGACGTGCAACTGGTTGGCTTACAGTCAGTCAAAAACCAATTACGCTGGCCAAGTGACGGCGATGTAAAGCGGGTGTTCGGTCAACGCCGAGAAGGTCCGGTTGACTGGAAAGGCGTTCTAATAGAAGGCAGTAACGGACAGCCCGTTCGCTCAATTGCTAATGGCCGGGTGGTATACGCAGACTGGCTACGCGGATTTGGTTTAGTCATTGTGGTTGATCATGGGCAAAGTTACATGAGCCTTTATGGTCACAACCAGACATTAACGAAAGCCGTTGGTGACAAAGTTCGCAAAGACGAGGAAATTGCACTTATGGGGCAGTCCGGCTCGCGTAACAGCCCTACTTTATACTTCGAAATACGCCACCAGGGGCGTCCGCAAAACCCAAGTAACTGGATACGCTGATGCTACGCCTTATTGCGACTCTGGCTTTACTTACTTGCCTGGCAGCTCCGGTTTCTGCCGGCAAGATAGCTATTGTTATTGACGACATAGGTAATCACAAGAATGACTTAAAAGCGGCGCTTTTACCGGGCAATGTCAGTTTCGCCGTGCTGCCATACACCCCCTACGCCCGGGCTTTTGCATTACGTGCACACCACCAGCAAAAGCAAGTGCTTTTACACATGCCAATGGAAGCAATAGAAAACGACCGGCCCGGTCCGGGTGTGGTCACCGCCGACATGAGCAACGCGCAAATAAAGCTGCAGCTGGTTAACGCTCTCGACTCGATTCCTTACGTGACCGGAGTGAATAACCATATGGGCAGTAAGCTGACTCAGCTACCCATGCCCATGCAAGCTGTTATGGAAACATTAGCAGCCCGCAAACTCTTTTTTATTGATAGTCGGACGTCGGAATTTAGTGTGGCTGAACAAATTGCCGGACAGTTTGGAGTCAGGACCTCTCGCCGCCATGTCTTTCTTGATAACGAAGTTGACCAAAATTATCTGCAACAGCAGTTTGACCAGTTGCTTCGTTTAGCCAAGCGAGACGGTCAGGCCATTGGCATTGGTCACCCCTACCCCGAGACGTTGAGTTTTCTTAAGCAGCATTTACCTGAATTGCAAAAGCAGGGAATTGAGTTGGTGTTCGTTTCTGAGCTAACTCAGGCGACTAACCAGAACGGGTATCTTCTTCCAGTGACGTCAGCAAAATAATTGCCTGCTCGCGGCTTTCACCGCAAATCTCTCTATCCGCTGAAAACTCTCCACACACGGCCGGACGTTCGGGCTTACCAAACAGCCGGCATAAATTATCATCGTCGAGTTGGACACAGCGCACACCCGCCGGCTTGCCATTTGGCATGCCGGGGATGGGAGAACTAATAGAAGGAGCTATGCAGCAAGCACCGCAACCAATGCGGCACTTCATTTAGCTCATTGCGAGACGAAGTTTCTTCATCGCGTTCTGTTCAAGCTGACGAACGCGCTCTGCCGATACTTCGTATTTTGCTGCTAAGTCATGCAGCGTGGTTTTATCTTCAGACAGCCAACGCGACTGAACGATATCCTGACTACGCTCATCCAGGTGACTCATAGCACCCAGTAGTTTCTGCTGTGTATGACTTTCGTAGTCTTCGGCTTCAATTTCTGCCGCTAAATCGGAACGCTTGTCTTCCAGATACATCGCTGGAGAGTAGGCACTACCCTCTTTCGAGTCATCGTCGTCGGAGCTTAGCTCAAAGGCCTGGTCGTGAGCACTCATGCGGGATTCCATTTCCAACACTTCTTTCGTGCTGACACCCAGCTCATCGGCAACAGTTTCAACTTCTTTCTGGCTAAACCAACCTAAACGTTTTTTCATTTTACGCAGGTTAAAGAACAACTTACGCTGTGCTTTTGTGGTTGCCACTTTTACAACGCGCCAGTTACGCAGCACGTATTCATGAATTTCTGCTTTAATCCAGTGAACAGCAAATGACACCAAACGCACGCCCACAGATGGATCAAAGCGTTTAACAGCTTTCATCAGGCCAATATTGCCTTCCTGAATTAAATCGGCTTGCGGCAGACCATAACCTGAATAACTACGGGCTACGTGCACAACAAAGCGGAGATGCGACATGATGAGCTCTTTCGCAGCATCGAGGTCACTGTTCTCATAAAGTCTTGTTGCCAACGCCTTTTCTTTTTCGGCGGTGAGCATAGGAATACGGTTGACTGACTGAATATACCCGTCCAGTCCTCCCCCTTGGGGAACCGATAATGCCATGGTGTTTAATTCAGTGCTCATTTAACAACCTCTACTTAAAATACCGACTTAAATTACTGCCTTTCAGTCAGCTTCTAAGACCCTTTTAGAGTCTAAAAGTTCCATTATGATCGTTGTCGATCAGGTGATTTAGTATAACTAAGCCTATGGCTTTCGCAACCCTATTTTATTCAGGCTCAATACTCTGTATATGACGTCTTACAGCCAAGTAAGAACCGGCTAAACCCAGGCCAACAGCAATCAACCATATAATCAATAATTCGCCTAACGTCAGACCGTTTAATTGAAACGGCGTTTCGTAAAGTTCGGTTAAATCTACTACGGCACTTTCAACCCACCAGATCAATAAGGCGGTTGCCAACCAGGCCACCAACCCGCCGATAATTCCGTACCAAACGCCCGTGTATAAAAAAGGGCGCTGAATAAAGGCGTTAGTAGCTCCCACCAGCTTCATCACCATAATTTCGTCACGCTTAGACAAAATGTTCAGTCGAATGGTGTTACCAACAATAAGAACAACCGACAGGCAAAGCACCACTGCCAGGGCTCCAAGAATATCTTCAATTAAATTGAGAATACCCTCCAGCCTGTTAAGCCACTCCAGATCCATTTTCGCGTAAGCCACTTCTCGCTGTTTTTCCAGCCGGTTTAACAGCTCCTTTGCCCGCTGCGGCGAGCGATGTGACTCAGCCGGAATAACCACCAGCACATCCGGCAGAGGATTCGATGAGAGGTAGTCCAGGGTTTCACCAAAGCCTGATTGCTCTTTAAAGTCTTGCAAGCCCTGCTCTTTAGGAATTAAGCGAACCGATTCAACGCCTTCTGAGAGTTCGGTTTGCGTTTTTAATGTGTCGACCTCGGATTGCTGCAGATCCTTTTTTAAGAACAAGGTGACTTCCGAGGCTTCCTGCCAGTTGTCAGCAATACTGGTGGTGTTTTTCACTAAAACATACAGTGATGACGGCAAAGTCAGGCTCAGCCCCAACACCGCCATGGTCATAAACGAAGCAAACGGATTGCGCCACAACTCGCCTAAACTGGCGATGGCTTGTTGAGCATGATGTACCGGCACCATGATTAAACGTCGCCACCAGGGCAAACGTCCGCGGCTACTTGCGCCCTTTTCTATACTGCGGTTACGGAACAATAAACTCATAGTCCACTGTCCTCCAGGCCATCGTTAATCATACGCCCGTCTTTTAGGGTTAAAGTACGGTAGCGTAAGCGTGCAATGAGGCCCAGGTCGTGGGTCGCTATGAGCACAGCAACACCCACTTTATTGAACTCTTCAAACAGGCGGATAATCTCCATCGACAACTTAGGATCAAGGTTACCGGTGGGCTCATCAGCCAATAGCAAGGGTGGCTTGGTGACAATAGCGCGGGCAATACCCACTCGTTGCTGCTCACCGCCGGACAACATTTGTGGATAATGCTTCACTTTGTCGGCTATACCGACTTTTTCCAGCGCGGCAACAACGCGCTTTCGCGCTTCCTGAACACTGTAGCCTTCAATAATAAGTGGCAGCGCAACGTTATCGAACACCGTTTTATCCATTAACAAACGGTGATCCTGGAAAATCATACCAATGTCACGACGCACATAAGGCACTTGCGAAGGCTTAATCTTTCGCAAATCGTGCCCGTTAATCAGTACCCGGCCTGCGGTTGGCCTTTCCATTAGACTGATCAGTTTGAGCAGCGTACTTTTACCCGCTCCGGAATGACCGGTTAAAAAGGCCATCTCACCCGGCTCTACGTGAAAGTCGACATGGCTCAGTGCCTGATGGCCTCCACGGTAGGTTTTACTGACTTGCTCAAAGCGGATCATCTTTAACTCGCTGTTGTTTCTTCTGATTCGTCTACGTTACGGTCAAATAGCGCCGCGATAAAGTCTTTTGCCACAAAAGGCCGTAAATCTTCTAAACTTTCACCCACCCCAATATAGCGAATAGGAATGGCGAATTGATCTGCGACCGCGAAAATCACCCCACCTTTTGCGGTACCGTCGAGCTTGGTCATCACAATACCCGAAACGCCTACGGCCTCGGTAAAAAGCTTCGCCTGACTAATAGCATTCTGACCGGTACCGGCATCTAGCGTCAGCATCACTTCGTGAGGCGCTTGCGGGTCAAGTTTTTTCATGACCCGAACCAGCTTTTTCAGCTCTTCCATTAAGTTGGCTTTATTCTGCAGGCGCCCGGCTGTATCCGCAATAAGCACATCAACATCGCGTGCTTTGGCGGCCTGAAGCGCGTCATAAAGAACCGATGCACTATCCGCACCGGTATGCTGAGCAATAACCGGAATGTCGTTACGCTCGCCCCACACCTGCAGCTGTTCTACCGCCGCCGCACGGAAGGTATCACCGGCGGCCAGCATTACCGACTTACCTTCAGCTTTAAATTGCTTAGCCAGCTTACCAATAGTGGTGGTTTTACCCACGCCATTGACGCCAGTCATTAAAATAACAAAAGGTGAGTCGGACTCAGGTATTTCCAGACGTTTATCGACGGGCTTTAAAATTTCAGCTAATTGCTCTTGTAATAACTCGTACAAAGCTTCCGCATCTTTTAGTTGTTTGCGGTCGGCCTGTTTAGTCAGGTTATCGATAATTTTGGTGGTGGTCGCGACGCCGAGGTCCGCCATGAGTAACTGAGTTTCGAGTTCTTCGAACAGGTCATCGTCAATTTTCTTACCGCGGAATACGCTAATAAGACCTGAACCGATAGACCCGGAAGTTCTGCGTAAACCCTGAGTCAGGCGTGCCCAGAAACCTTTCTTCTCACCCTTCTCTTTCGGCGCGACTTCGGTTGGTTCAGGTTTAGCTTCTGGTTTAGTTTTTGACTCTGGCTCTGGTTCAACTGCGGGCTCAGGTTCGGTAACCGACTCAGGCTGAGCGGCTTCCTTCGCTTCTGGTGCGTATTTCGACGCGTGTGATTCAGCGGTAACTTGCGCGCAGTCTTCCGCCGCACTGGGCAACTCTTCGCGTGTCTCGGTTATTTCTGGTTCCCGCTCGTCGTGAGGCTTAGATTCAGGCTCAGACTCTGATTCAGGCTCTGGCTGCTCCTGTTCTTCTACTACCGCATCTTCTTTTTTCTCTTCGGCCTCAGGTGCCTTTTCATTACGCTTTTTCTTAAACAGCGAAAACATCGACATATTGGTTTCCTTGGAACTGACACGCAGGAATCGTTAAACTATAGGCTTTAGTTTACCATGCTGTTAACAAACTGACGACGGTCTGAATAAAGGAAGCGACAGAGTGAGACAAAAACGCCAGACAAGCGCCAGCGGCGACTATCGGATTATTGCCGGACAATGGCGCGGCAGGCGCTTACCTGTTGCCGACAGCCCCGGTTTACGACCCACCACAGACCGAGTGCGCGAAACTCTGTTTAACTGGCTACAGTGGGACATTACCGACGCCCGGGTGCTGGACTTATTTGCCGGCAGTGGCAGCTTAGGCTTTGAAGCGGCATCGCGCGGAGCGGCTCAGGTTACTTTGATAGAAGCGGTAAAGTCCGTCAGCCAGCAGTTACAGAAAAACATTGGCATGTTAAAAGGCCAGAACATTGAAGTTGTTACTCATAACGCACTCGACTGGCTGCAAACTCAGCATAGTGAAGCTTATGACATTGTCTTTATCGATCCGCCGTTTCGTGAAGGACTGGCCGATAAAGCACTGAAACTGCTGGATGAAGGTAAATGGCTGGCCGCCGACAATC
>TARA_R100000789_G_scaffold96374_1_pt1 | contig 12256 bp, 8 predicted proteins | sample TARA_R100000789 | Tara Oceans TARA_R100000789 (sample SAMEA2623403) | marine metagenome | biome: marine biome (ENVO:00000447); feature: mesopelagic zone (ENVO:00000213); material: "saline water (ENVO:00002010), including plankton (ENVO:xxxxxxxx)" | depth 450 m
AGACCATTTTCAAATGGTTTCTGCAGTCGCTTGAACACCAAATTACCTAAAACACTGTGTTTGCTCCTGCCGTACGCTGCAGATTAATTATGAATATGCTCTAGATTCGAGCCATGACGATTTACCCGACAATGACTGGAAGGAAGCATGGCTCCCTGAATTGAAGAAACGAATTCTGGAGTCGGATCGAAATATTCCTGGAATCCCAGCTGAGCAGGTTTTCAAGAACTGAATTTCACTGCGGCATGGTTTAATAATCGATTTTGTGGATGTTAATGATCAATCACCGATTTCAGGTTAGCCCCGAAAGATTCTTTCGGGGCGGCGCAGCCGCAAGAAGTCTTTACGAAAATCTACTTGCAAACGGATGACTTCATATGGACTTCGTCCACCCAGATAGCGGAGCTATCTGGGCTATCCGTTTCCGATAAGAAATGCCCATCAAATATAACTGATGTATCAATAAACCACTTATCGCACACTCGAATACATCTTTGCTAATCTCGTCGGCGAAACCCCGCAGTGAGCAAGTGTGATGATGGTCCAGTTTCTGATCGTTTGTCGTAGGAGGCCCTTTTTTTGCCACCGTCGTGGGCTGACGATGATTTTTTGTCGCGAGACAGCAATTCGTCCAAGTTTTTTGAGTCGCTTGGAAAAAATCAAATCTTCCAGAAAAGGTTCTTGCGGAAAGCCGCCGAGACTGTTGAAAATGTCTCGCCGCAAATAGAGTCCTTGATCTCCATAAGACCAACCCAGCCAGCGGACTCGTTGACGGTTTCCCCATTCCATCATTCGATATCGATGAGAGGCAGCATCGATCTGCTGGGAATAGCAGCCGGCGATGACACCTGGCTTTTCAAGTTGAGATTTCGCATCCAGCAATGCACCGGTTGTTAATTCACAGTCTGCATGCAGAAACAGCAGAATTTCCCCACTGGCCTGTTCTGCTCCAGTGTTTAGCTGAATTGCGCGTCCGCGAGGACTAATTAGAACAAGATCCGCGTTTGTAGCCGCTTCAGTCGTTTCATCCTGACTGCCGCCGTCAATAACGATGATTTCACATTCCAATTCTTCGAAATCCGGCAAGTTCTGTAAAGTTTCAATCAACCGCCCAATTCGCTCGGCTTCATTGAGAGCCGGGATTACGATTGAAATGTCCATCAGTCATAAACTCACAATCCTCCCCTGATAAGGGAGGTAAATTTGAGAAACTGCATCACTTATTCACGTGGTAAGGATTATTCCGTCGATACAGGTAAAAGGATAGCGCGCTTAATTTCCTTAATGAACCGCCAAGACGCCAAGTTTGAGAAGAGAGTTCATATTAACACAAAATAGGAACCGCAGATGGACGCTGATGAACGCAGATGAAATTTATCCGTGTGAATCCGTGTCCATCCGTGGTTCCAATGAATTCTGAGTCAATTTCGTCAGGCAGTGCCTGACCTACATTGAGACTAATGCAAGCCACTTCTTATCAAATTGATGTGAAAGATTTCTTCAACGGTCCTGTGGATCTGTTGTTGTATCTGGTGCGCAAGCAGGAAGTTGATGTGCTGGAGGTTTCGCTGGCAGACATTACGAAGCAGTTTCTGGAATATCTTGAAGTGCTCGAAATTATTGATTTCGACATCGCTGCCGATTTTCTGGTCGCGGCTTCGGCCATGCTGGAGATGAAAAGTCGTCTGGCGTTGATCAAAGATGAAACCGTCGAGCAGGAAGAGGAAGTAGAGGCTGAGGAGACGAATCATAATCTTGTGCAGCATCTGTTGCAGTATCAGCAACTGAGGGAGGCGGCTGAAGCGTTACAGGAACAGGCGCTTGCCTGGCAGGACCGTTATCCCCGTCTGGCTGATGAACGTCCTTCTTCAAAACGCTCCGTCGCAGATGATGTGATTAAAGATCTGGAAATCTGGGATCTGGTTGGGGCGTTTGCGCGAATCGTCAAGAAGAAAACCAAAGACGGTGAAGCAACTGTCCGCTTCGATGAGACGCCCATTCATGTGTATGTCGAACAGATTGGCCAACAGGTTCGTGAGACGGGACGGGTTCGATTTCAGGATCTGTTTTCTAAAGAAGATGATCGCAGTAAATCGATCGGAATGTTTCTGGCGATTCTGGAACTCTTAAGGCACCACCATTATCGAGCCGAGCAGGAGCAGGATTTTGCGGAGATCTGGATTCTGCCGCCGCTTGAAAATGTCGACCGGGACAACGAAGATGCTGATTGATCGTTTAAAACATTCCATCGATCAATTGAATCAGCCGTTGAATAGACAGGCTGGAAGCCTGTCCTACTATGAATTTTCAATGCATGTCCGAACTGAGTCCTGAAAAAGCGATCGAGATCATCGGGGCTCGGGTTCATAACCTGCAGAATGTTTCCGTAACGATTCCGCTGCATCAATGGACGGCTCTGGCTGGAGTGAGCGGCTCCGGAAAGAGCAGTCTGGCTTTCGATACGTTGCACGCAGAGAGTCAGCGACGATATTTTGAAACGCTTTCGACATCTGCTCGAAGTTTGATTGATCAGATGGAACGGCCCGATGTCGATCGCATCGACAATCTCCCCGCGACGATTGCGATCGGCCTGCGTAATCAACCTCGATTCGGCAACACGACACTGGCACAAACAGCCGAACTCGACGAGATAATCATTCGCCTGCTAATTGACTCGGGAGAATTGCAATGCCCTCAATGTCGGATCGGTGTTCGCCCTCAATATCTGGCCGACGCTTTGCAAAAGATCTCACTGTTTCCGGAAGGCATGCGATTTCAAGTTTGCATTCCAGTGAATGTGAAGGTTAAAAAGGCAGATCAGCTCCAAGCAGCCCTTCAGGAGGAAAAAACCTTCTGGGAGAACGAAGGTTTTCATCGCTTTCTGGACTTTTCTGGAAAGACATCGAAAAGCAAAAAAACGGCCAGTTTTCTGGTGATTGTCGATCGCCTCAAATCCGAGGAGACCAAGAATTCTCGAACCGCAGAGAGTGTGGAACAGGCTCTGAGTTCCGGACAAGGTCGCTGCCTGATACTGGCAGAAGAAGCAATCAGCGGGAGTCCATATCGTATTCCGATTGCCGATGAACGCGATCGCGAATGGCACGGATACTTCTTTTCCAGTGAACCCGAATGCCCCAAGTGCGGCACAATCTATCCTGAGCTGGAACCTCAACTGTTTCGATCGACTTCTCCCGTTGGTGCCTGTTCGGAATGTTCGGGGCGTGGAATCAAGGTAACCAATAAATTGAATGCGTTGTGTGAGAAGTGTGAGGGATCAAGTCTCAGTGAAGTGGCCCGACTGGCCAGTTTTCTTCCGACTGAGTCTACGACTGACAGCATATTGACTTATGCTGAGATTCAACAATTCACATTGCAGGAACTCAATGAGAATCTGAATCGGCTTGATTCTCTGAACTCTGTAACATCTCAGTCCCTGCAGACTCTATTGAGGAAGAGAATAGATCTCCTGCTCGAACTCGGCTTGGGGTCGTTGCAACTAAAAAGATTGACTCGCACATTATCGCAAGGTGAGTTTCAGCGGGTAGTGCTGATGTCAGCGTTGAATAACGATTTTGTGAATACTCTCTATCTGTTTGATGAGCCAACCAACGGTTTGCACCCGGCTGATCGACTTCCCGTCGTCAAATTTCTCCGTCAGCTGGTTGTGGAGGGAAACACAGTCCTGACGATTGAGCACCACAGCGATATTCTTGCCAAAGCTGATAGTGTGATTGAATTAGGGCCAGCAGCCGGAAAAGAGGGTGGGACGATTACTTATCAGGGAACTGTCGAGCCTTACTTGCAGCAACTCAAGAAAGAATTTCAGGAGAAAGTAGACTCCAACAATTCCGACCTGAGCAATGATCAACCTGATCTACTGCAGTTGACTGATATTCATTGTCATAACCTCAAAGGAATTGATGTTCAATTTCCGCTCAAGCGATTGACGGTCGTCACTGGGGTTTGCGGCAGCGGTAAATCTTCTCTGGTCTGCGACACGCTTTACCCCGTTCTGACTCAAAAGATTGCAGATCGAGGTGATCAGAAAGAGGCTATCCCCTTCGAGAACGATCCCTTCTCTCCTGCAGGAACTGTTTCCAGCATTAAAGGAGCAGACACGATTGACGAATGTGTGCTGATGAATGAAACTCAGTTGACGAAATCATCACGCAGCACGCCAGCGACATACCTCAAGGTTTTCGATGACATTCGCAAACTATTTGCTGAAACAGTCGATGCACAGGCACGCGGATACACCCCTTCGCGATTCAGTTTCAATTCGAGTCGCGGAGGCCGTTGTTCGCATTGTGAAGGGCTCGGCTTCATTGAAATGGACATGCAGTTTCTTGCAAATCTGACACTCCCCTGCCCCGAATGTCATGGGACTCGTTTTCAGCCGGAGACGCTGAAAGTCAGTTATCGAAACCGCAATATTCACGATGTTCTCTCGATGACAGCCGATGAAGCGTTCGCCTTTTTTCGGAATCATCAAAGCATCCTGCGCAAACTGCAATTGCTGCGAGATGTCGGGCTCGGATATCTGACACTCGGACAATCGACCGCCACGCTTTCCCGCGGAGAATCCCAGCGACTCAAGCTCGCCTCGTACCTGAATGCAACATCCGGGCTGCATCAATTATTTCTGTTCGATGAACCCGCCAGCGGTTTACATCCCCGGGATATTGAAACCCTGCTGCAATCTCTCAAGCGACTGGTTGAACAGGGACATACTGTCATTGTGATCGAACACGATGCACGCATTATCCAGTCAGCTGACTGGGTAATCGATCTGAGAATTGATAGTGAGAGAGGAGAGAGTTCCTTCGTTTATTCTGGATCACCCAGTGGACTCAGAGATTGCACAAAATCACTAACGTCTCGATATCTCGATCATCTTTGAAGTCGAAGACTTACTGGTCACCAACCTTCGTGATCCTGACCACATAATCCAGATTCACCCAGACGATATTCCAATCTGTAACCGTCTTTTCCCATTCCTCTAATGCTAAACTCAATTCGAGATCCTCATTTTCAAAGGCCATGGAAGCTGGTTTCATTATTGATACATGCTCATTCCTGTCTTTGGGAAATTGAATTTGCACCCAATTCGAGCGATTCGCATCCATGGAGATTAACTTCACTGCGTTGACTGTCATATCCCCACGTTTGAGCAGATCGTTTTCTTTCTCAAAATAGAAGTTGTACCAGATCCCCGCATCCAGAAAACCGCTTGATTTCTGCGATTGATCTATTCGACGGCTCTTTACATTTTGCGCTTCAAATGCCACTTCTGCAGTCTTTTCCGTGCTGGCTTTTTCATATTCACCTGGAATGATGCGGTAAGTCTGAAGTAAATCGGTCAATCCCAGCAAGCGGTAATCTGTTGCACCATTCGGTGTTGGTACGGAAAGTGTGTAATTGATGGAAAGCCATCTTTGCCCTTGTTTTGGGGAATCTTTTGAATAAGAACCTGAAATTTTCGTAACACCGAATGAAGCGTTCTCAGGTACCAGCTCCTCTTCCAACATTGTTTGCAGCAGCTTGACCAGTTCACTTCGTTCTGGAAAATCGCTTTCTGCAGTTTGATCGATCACGGTTAGCAGAGCCGATCGAAGCCGAGTGATTGTCAACGGTTGAATTTCCAGTACGGAGTATTCCGACTCAATCTTTTTGTTCAATTTGAGAACAACCTGAGTCAGGCTTTTCGCTTTATCGCTGGATGAATCGGCAAAAGTGACGGGCGTGGGAAAGGTGAATAAACAGATCAAAAATAAGAGGGAGTGAACGGTGTTATTCGAATTTTTAATGTGGAATATTGACATCGTCTTCATGATCAACCTCTCCGCTTTCTCGAATTACAATTTTTTGAATCCCTTTACTTTCAGGTTAATCAACCATAAACAGAATTCCAGTGCTATTTGTGCGAGATTGAATTTCTGACGATGATGTTGAAATATCGCAAAGAAAAAGCCGCATTGAATGGAATTCAATACGGCTCTTGTTTCTACAATTTCGTTCGAATTTACTTGCAATGCTTATTCAGCAGTTCAGCAATCTGCACCGCATTCGTTGCGGCTCCTTTGCGGAGGTTATCGCTGACGCACCAGAAAGTGAGTCCGTTGGGATGCGAAATATCTTTGCGGATGCGGCCGACGTAAACTTCGTCGGAGCCGTCGCTGTTGTAAGGCATTGGATATTGACCGGATTCCAGGTCGTCGATGACTTCAATTCCCGGGAAAGCCGCGAAGGCTTCGCGGGCCTGTTCGGGGCTGATCGGTGTTTCCGTTTCAATGGTGATACTTTCGCTGTGACAATTCCAGACGGGAATACGGACACAGGTTGCGTTGATCATAATATTGGGATCGCCGAGAATTTTGCGGGTCTCGTTGACCATCTTCATTTCTTCGCTGGTATAGCCATCCTGCTTGTGGCTGCCGATTTGTGGTATCGCATTGAAAGCGATCGGCTGCTTGAAGACTTTGTAATCGTATTCTTCACCTTGCAGACGTGCCTGCGACGAATGAATGAGATCTTCGGTTCCCACTAACCCCGCTCCGCTGGTCGCCTGATAAGTGCTGACAATCACTCTTTTAATTGGAGAAATATCATAAAGCGGCTTCATCGCCAGAACCATTTGCGTTGTCGAGCAGTTTGGGCTCGCGATAATCCCTTTAGCATTCAGTGCCGCTTCCGGATTGATTTCGGGAACCACCAGCGCGACATCTTCATGCATCCGCCAGTAGCCGGATTCATCAATGACTTTCGCCCCGGCTTCGACTGCATAGGGAAGAAATTCAGCGGCGGTCTCATCAGGAGTCGAGGCGATGACGAGATCGACACCTTTGAAAGAATCTTTCGTCAACTCTTCAAAAACATAATCCTGGTTATTAAAGACCAGTTCTGTCCCGGATGAGCGGGCACTCGACAAAAAGCGAAAGGTTTCCGCTGGGAATTCCCGTTCTTCGAGAAGTTCCAGAATAATTCGACCGACGGCACCGGACGCGCCGACGACAGCAACAGTTTTGAACACAGCATTCTCCATTAAGTGAGCGACTCACAACTTGTTTTCGAAAATTTCGATCTCCCGCACATTGATAACGAATTGCTCTGTCTCAGAGACTCTTCTGATTCCTGCGGTCTGTAGAAAATCCTGTCCACTTTCTGACAGGAAGTTTCCAATTTTGTTCGCGACCTGCAAAGTCAACTATGGAGATATTGCCAGCAGGTAATCTCCAGTTTGCGATTATCATTCGGTAGGGATTCATTGAGGGATCGTTTAACCTGCCGTCACTCTTTGGCAAATCTCATCGATCAGTCATTGGTGCCCAAACACCAATCTTGGTGGGAGAGTTATTCTTACAGTTCCCAATAAAGGTTCAATGGACTGCAAGAAAAAAATGCGGTCATCTAAAAAATCAGTACAATTTTGCTCATAGGATCGCCATAAACATCATTTCAGCACACTCCAACCTCAAGAATTGACTATGAACACAGTCACATACCAATAGCTGCGGAAGAAAATCATATTTTTCTAAAATAGCACGCAGTTACAGTGGCCAACCACATATAAATAAACGAATCCCATCCATGAATTTTTATAATTCCTCAATCGATAGAGTAAAAACTCCATAACGATCAAAATGGAGAAGGAATTAACAAAAGAGGTTGTTCAAAGAGGACCAGTTTTCCATTGGCGCCAATGTTGCGAGTGAAGAACAACAAAAAGACGTAAAATCCGCATATCGCAAATGAAACCAGGCTCCAGAACCAACGCCAGATTCTCCACGGTTCATCCATTTTGCGGGAGGAACGCGAATAAACCCAGCCGATATAGATGCGAGCCGGGTAAATAATGGCAATGAATACCGTGGTTAACAGCCAGAGTGCATCCTGTGGCGGCGCGACGATTTTGAACAGATAAAGCACGATCGACATGGCATATCCCAGTAATAATGCCAATGTCCACAAGAGTGGAGTTCTGCGAAAGAGTTGACGTGCTCGTTTCAATTGAGTGTATTGCGATAAGCGTTCTTCGCAGGCATAGCCTGCCTGTAATACAGGAACCCAACTGCAAACCAAAGTCAGCAGGACGCCTCCGGCAAGTGTGATGAGAATTTGCGGCCCCTGAGGAGCATCGGCAACCGCATACAAGCCTGTTGGGATGAGGGTCCACGTCAGAATTCCCAAGGCTCCCCAGAAGCCGAGTAAGAATGTCTTGCGGAGTTGAAAGCTTCGAACAAAAACGGAAACGGCTAGAGATCGATCAGAAAACAATGTTCGCGAGCGGAATTCGGAAATTAGAGTACGTACATTTTTTATGGGTCTGAAAAAGCGAATCAGCCGCCCCCCGGCAGCCAGAGCTCCGAGCAAATGAAGAAAGACTCCCACCGCCGCCAGTGATGTAAGAATCTGCAGAAAGCGGGTCAGCCCGGAATTGGGGTCCACCAACATCGCATCGCTTGTGAAATCTCCCAGGTACCTCAAAGGCAACAGGCACAGGAAGATCCCCAACAGGCAGCCTCCAATGAGACGAGCCTGATTGAGCATGGGAAAAGCCTGAGTCAACTTTCCACTGCGTGCGACTTCTCCTTCGGCTTGCAGCAGATATCCCAGAGCCAGCAAATTAACGATGGGAATGGCGGCCAGAATCGCCAGGACAATCACTAAACTGACAATTCCGAATAAGCCGGAAACGGTCCAGTGTATCCCCTTCCAGGTTCTTTTAATCCAGGTCCGTTGATTATCCTGAGACACCAGTTCGATCTCATCCCGCTCGTTTGAAATCAATACGGGTTCTTCCACCAGAATCGGAGAATGAGAAACGGATTGAGTAGCAGTATCTTGATTCATACTCTTGGGAATCTCATTTTGAACCATGAAATTCAGTGATTTCATTATTGAAACAGGATTATAGGAAACTCACGTGACGGAACGTATACAATGTGAATACCTGCTAAAACTGCTGCTGGTTTTATCGATTTCTGAAACCGATTCGTCATTTAACAAGGTAAGTCCTGTAGTAGTGATTTTTTACAGACTTATCCTCAATCCGATTGAATTTTTCAGATGAATTGGAAATCAATAACTCTGTATCTTCCAGCAACAGCAGTCATAATCGGATTGCTGCTGATTGTGTTCTCAACTGCATTTCCTCCTGTTCATGCCCGGATCGATGATTCAGATCATCAGCAGGAAATAACAGAATTCAATTCGACAGTTTCTCGGGTGAACCAGTGGTTCAGGAATGACTGGCAGGCAGCCGGGCTTTCCCAAGCCCCTCCAGCGGATGAGAAGATTTTGCTTCGTCGATTATCTCTCGCCCTGCACGGCACGATACCTTCTCTCGAAGAGCTTCGTCGCTTCGAAGCCGACCAACGACCGGATCGACTTCAGCAATGGTGCCGGGAGATGCTCGAAGATCCGCGATTTGCTGATTATTTTGCGGAACGATTCACCAGAGCATTTGTGGGAACTCAGGGCGAGCCCTTTCTGGTCTTTCGACGGGATCGTTTTCGCAATTGGATTGTCGAGCAACTCAAGCAGAACCGCCCTTACAATCAGGTCGTGCAGGAGATTATTTCCCAGGACGGCCTGTGGACAGGCGAGCCAGCGACGAACTTTATGACCCATGCCGTCCTCAATGGAGACGTCGATGAGAATAAACTAGCTGGGAAAACCGTAAGAGCAGTTTTAGGACAGCGAATCGATTGTGCGCAATGCCATGACCATCCGTTTGCTGACTGGAAGCAACACGATTTCGAAGGTCTGGCTGCCTATTTCGGACAAGTCCGATTGTCAGCCTTTGGAGTTGAGGATCGGAAGAATCAGGAGTACAAAGTTGAGGATCGAATCACTCTCGAAGAGAGAACGGTTCAACCTGAGGTCCCCTTTCAGGAAAATCTGCTGCCTGATTCTGGAACCCGACGGGAACAATTGGCGATCTGGAGTACACATCCCGACAATCGTCGATTTTCCCGAGCAGCTGTCAACAGGATCTGGGCATTACTGTTCGGCAAGGCCTTTTCCGAAGGGGCACCTTACTACACACGAGTGGATGATCTCCCCGATCCCGAAGATGATGAGGGAACGGGAACTGCACTTGATCTGCTGGCAGATGCGTTCGTGGCTTCCAATTATAACATCAAACAATTGATCGAAACGATTGCGGCTCTGGAAGTTTATCGACTCGATTCTACGACAGATGAAATTGACGACTCGATTGTCAGGCAGCAAATCGATCATTGGGCTGTATTTCCACTGATTCGTTTGCGACCGGAACAAGTTGTCGGCTCCATGCTGCAGGCGGCTTCGATTAAAACGATTGATCAGAATTCTCACTTACTTACCCGAACTTTCAAACTGATTAACGAAAACGATTTTCTCAAAGAATACGGCGACTTCGGAGCAGACGAATTGGACGAGCGGGCCGGTACGGTTCCACAAGCCCTGCTCCGGATGAACGGAAAACTGTTTGAAGAGTCGACCAGGCCGAGTCCGTTCAATGCGACACCACGTATCGCTCTGGCATCAGGTAGCCCGGAACATATCATCGAGACCTGTTTTCTCACCTGCCTGACCCGTTATCCCTCACAGGAAGAAAACCAATTCTTCCTGAATAAATGGCAGGATGAAAAATCAGATCGCTGGCCACAACGCACTCACGATTTGTACTGGGCGTTAATCAATTCCCCGGAATTTTCCTGGAACCATTAAACTGTAGGTCAGGCTGTGCCTGACGAAATTTGACGTCTGTGTTTAATCATGTCAGGCACAGCCTGACCTACAATTTATTACGAGCATACTATGAGTATCGATCGAATTGGAAATCTGTTTTCAGGATTGTCACGCCGTGATCTTCTCAAAGCCTCTACGGCTCTCGGCGTCTCCTTTCTACTGCCGACACTCTCTGCTCGGGCAGCAGAAAAGAGGGGGACTGAGAGAGCGAAGTCTTTTATCACGCTCTGGATGAATGGGGGGCCAAGTCAACTGGAAACCTGGGATCCTCATCCAGGCACAGCAATTGGTGGTCCGACTCAGGAAATCAGCACCTCATTTTCAGGAGTGAATATCGCAGCAGATTACCCGATGATGGCCGAGCAACTGCAGCATCTTTCAGTAATACGTTCCTTGGTCAGCAAAGAAGGAGATCACGAGCGAGGCACCTATTTCATGAAAACGGGCTATCGGCCTGATCCAACTGTAATTCATCCTGCCATAGGGGCATTAATTCCTCATCAGCTTGAAACGCAGGGATTGGAAGTTCCGCCCTATGTTTCACTCGGGGATGGCCAGTGGCCTGGCCGGGGGGGATATCTCGGCGACCAGTTCGATGCTTTCCGTGTTTTTGAACCTGGTCGCAGTGTGCAGAATATGCAAGCCCGTGTCGGAGAAAAACGGCAAACCGATCGTCTCGAAGGCTTGGAGATTCTGACGAAATCCTTTCGACAGGGACGCCGGTATCAATCCGAGAAATCGCTGCATCAGGATACTGTAGAACGCGCTTTGACGATGATGTCCTCGGAGCAACTCAAAGCTTTTGAGATTGAAGATGAGCCGGAATCCATCCGTAATAAATATGGAGACTCCCGATTCGGAAGAGGCTGCTTAGTCGCTCGTCGCTTGATCGAAACAGGTGTTCGTGTTGTTGAAGTGACTCTGAATGGTTTCGATTCTCATGCCAATAACTTTGAAGCACACACGAATCGGGCAGCCGATTTGGATAAAGCCTTCGCCATGTTAATCCAGGAGTTAAGAGAGCGAGACCTCTACGATTCGACCATCGTACTCTGCATCGGTGAATTTGGCCGAACCCCAAAAATCAATCCACTCGATGGCCGCGATCACTGGCCGAACGGTTTCTCTACGTTAATCGGAGGTGGCGGATTGCGTTCTGGAGTTCTGATTGGAGAAACCGACCCGACGGGCACGGCGACTGACCCGAAAGATCCCATCAAAGTCCAGGATTTATACGCCACGATTTTAAATCAATTCGCGATTGATCCCAGCGAAGAACTGATGACGCCGATTGGCCGCCCCCTGTATATTTGCGAGGGGACTCCACTAAAGCAGTTGCTGGAAGTATAACTCGGAGTATTTTGGGATTTGACAGACAGGTATTTTTACAAGCACGAAGCGCAAGCGAGTGTGTCGCATGACAATTACACACTCGCTTGCGCTTTTTGAAGTTGCACTATTACCTTGATATTCACATGAAATCCATAGGACCATGTGTGCCACGGCTCTGTGAGCCGTGTAA
>TARA_R100000789_G_scaffold57739_2_pt1 | contig 12253 bp, 9 predicted proteins | sample TARA_R100000789 | Tara Oceans TARA_R100000789 (sample SAMEA2623403) | marine metagenome | biome: marine biome (ENVO:00000447); feature: mesopelagic zone (ENVO:00000213); material: "saline water (ENVO:00002010), including plankton (ENVO:xxxxxxxx)" | depth 450 m
CGCGGGGGTTTAGGTTTCAGTTGAGGTACTTTATCATCGCATGGCCTTTATCGGACGCATCGATGAAGTAGTCACGGAGTGTCTCATACCAAGTTGCCAGGTATCCAACAGCATCGTCGTCGGCATCATCCCAAATCTCTGGATAGATCTCATTCTTTGATAGCTCGGTTGCGACGTACCGTGCACGGAAGTTCTCAGGCGTAATGTCTTTCAATGCACTGGCAGCAGTCTCAACCTTGTCAACCGTTAAGTAGCGAGCCGGGCCGTATCCTACGTCGTCACCGATCTCCGTGCCGCCGAGAACCACGTTAGCCAGTGGCGGCTCTCCGCCCCACGCATCGCCAGCGAGCAGGTAGTGAATGCCGTGCCATGCTTTGTCGACATCAATGTTGTTTTCGTGTTCCTCGTCGTCCGGATAGATGAAGGCTTCCACGCTTGATGGATCGGCGATCAACGCTGCCAATTCATCGGACGACAGTTGCAGAAAGTTGCCAATCATCGACATGGTTGATTCATCCTGTTGTCCGACGAACGTCGCGGGTGAGCGGAAAGCAAAGTTGTGTACATACCTTGGATACACGATCGCGCTTTTCCGCTCCACCCGCTTTGTTCGTTGGACCCACGAAAAACATTTCGCCGAGGACTCATAATCGGGGTTACTCCGAACATCGATACGCCTCCGGGGAGCTCATCCGCGACGTTCGTTGAGTCGAGTCGCAACGAACTAATTGATAGACAGAATTGACTTCTGTCTAATAAAGTTTGACATTCTGTATAACACAATTCTCATTATCGACTAATGAATCGATAATTGTCAACCAGTATAAAGGCTACACAAGCAACGAGGATTTTTGCATTCACTTTCTGAACACAGATGAATCTCTCTTGAGTAAATTTCTCTCAGGAGATTGATTCAAGGCTGACAATGCAACAAACGTCAACACAAATGCTCAAGCCTGAAGAAGGTCTCTTTCGTTGGTGTGTCTGTTGAGCAGCACTGGGTGACATTTCACGTGACAGTCCAGCGGGTGAATCAAAAAACAGCGACTCGGAAAACAAGATTAGCCCTGAAAAACAGGGCTAATCGAGAGCCGCCGATGTGACTTGAACACACGACCCATGCTTTACGAAAGCATTGCTCTACCAACTGAGCTACGGCGGCGATGGTATGAGTTTATTGACACTGCCGGGAAATTCAAGTTCGCCGTCTGTTAAGGTGGCAGTTGATCCCTGTATTGAATTGCAATTAGCTGATACAATAGCAGTTCGTGATATGTCAATGAGTGAAATCTCCTTTAACTGGTGCAGAATCAGATGGCTACTCCTTCCTACAAAATCGTTCCCGATCAAGAGGAACTTGACGCGATTGAACGAGATCTGAAATTCTATCCGAGCACGAATAAGGATCCCAAAGTCTTAACGCCTGAACAGATCGAGCATTATAATCGTGAAGGTTATATTCATCCGATTTCAATTTTTTCAGCGGGTGAAATTGGTGAGATCCGATCATATTTTGATGAATTGCTCGAACGGGTCATCGCGGAAGGTGGGGACAGTTATTCCATCAGTTCTGCTCATCTGAAGCACGGCAAGGTTTGGGACATGCTGCACGATCAGCGGATTGTTGATTGTGTTTCCGATATTCTGGGCCAAAACGTCGTGGGCTGGGGTTCGCACTTTTTCTGCAAGATGCCTCATGATGGAAAAACCGTCGCCTGGCATCAGGATTCGAGTTACTGGCCATTAACACCGACGAAAGCGTTAACCGTCTGGCTGGCGATTGATGATGTCGATGCCGAGAATGGGCCGATGAAGTTTATCAGTGGCTCGCATCATGTGGGACATTTGACCTATCGACCGAGTTCGTCGCATGAGCATAATGTCCTCAACCAGACGATCGATAATCCCGAGCAATATGGGGATGTGATCGAAAACCACTTACAGGCCGGCCAGATTTCGATGCATTCCGATTTGCTCCTGCACGGTTCGGACGCCAACGATTCCGACCGCCGCCGCTGTGCTTTGACTCTTCGCTATGCGGCTGCCGATGTGAAAGCCCATTTGGGATGGAACGGGAAAGGGGTGCTTGTTTGCGGAGAGGATAAATCAGGACATTGGGCAAATAATCCCAGACCAGAAAACTAGTAATTTTCAGGTAACTTCATTCTGTTTTTCAAACTTGGTTTCATAAACATCGATTGATCCTTGCGTTGACCCGGGATCAGGATCAGAATTATTATCTCTTCTAATATTTCTAATCTAATCAAATCTTAATGAACGGTTAATTCATGCGGGTACTTGTGGGCTGGGATGATGCGGATGAGGCGGAACTTCTGAAATTGTATCTGGATGTCGATGACACCGAAGTCGAGGTGCACACGACATGGGATGATTTTCTGGCAGCCGCAAAAAAAGATCCGAGCTGGGATGTCTTTCTGATTTCGACAAGCTCGCCAGATGTCGATACGGCTTACGAAGCTTTTATGAAATTGCGAGAAGTCTCTGCTGATCATGCGGTCGTGGGGGCTTCTTCACAGGAGGATGTGTATCGGATCGCCAGGTTTTTGACGACAGGCTTGCGCAGCTATGTGATTCGGGATCATAATAAAGACTACATGTTTCTGCTGCACGCGGCTTTGCAAAGCGCAATGGAATCGGTCCGAGCCGAACGTGAACGCGTGATTTCCGCCAAACTGAGACAGGAAATCGATTCGGTTCGCAAACTACAGGAATCGATCATTCCCCGGCTGCTCAATGTCCCAAAAGGCTATCAGATCGAAGGCCGATATGAATCCTCAGAAATCAACGTTTACGGCGGACTTCCCGTGACCATGGCCGGAGGTGATTATTACAACGCATTGACCATGCCGGATGGTAATATTGCTCTCCTGGTCGGCGATGCTTCCGGGCATGGGATGAAAGCCTGCATGTCAATCATGACGTTACACACGTTGATCCAGATGTTTCCCTCCAAGCGATATACCGACCCGGCTGTGTTTGTTCGAGACATCAACGAAAGTCTCTGCAGCCATGCGGTCGTGAATGATGACGGAGGATTCATCACGCTGTTATACGGAATTTTGAATCCGGTCAAGCACGAATTCGAATGGGCCGCAGCCGGTCATCCACTACCAATGGTTCATGACCTCACGACGAACACGCTGGATGAACGCGGGTCAACAGATGATGTTGGCATGCCTCTCGGAATCTGGGAAGAGGCTGAGTATGTGAGTCAGAAAATCGATGTGCCGGAGCACTCAAGGCTCGCACTTTATTCTGACGGATTAGCGGAAGCATTTTGCGACGATGAAGGTCATCACGTTGAGTTCGGCGTTCCCGGAATCAAACGCGTGCTTCAGGAATCAGTTCAATCAACTCTCAAGGAGACCGTCGAAGCCTTGTTTCAATCGAGTCACGCTTTTACTCAAGGGCTGGGACGACACGATGATACCAGCGTGCTGATTGTCCAACGGGATTAATCGGGAATCAATTTGAAACCTGATCAGGCTTCTCGGGTGGCTGGGTTCGTAGCCCAGCGTAGCCTCCAGAACTGCAATCGTAACTAACTCGACATAGACTGACTTGGATCACCTTTATGTGTTTGTTCCTGATTCTTCTGCAACCATTCCAGAAGTTGCGTGACTGCTGCAGAATTCTCAGCAGGTGTGGGCAACGTTCTGATATTTTGAGAGGCTATTTCATCGACAATATAATTGGGGCGAGCCCGCACCTGATCGTAAATCCTGGCGGCATATTCTCCAAGGATTGCGATCCCCAGAGAGTTGATGGCTCCAAATAAGGAGACCACAATTGTGGTGGACGTCCAACCGGGGATAGCATCTCCAGTAATCAGTTTGTGGTAAAGGGCAAATCCAGCCAGAATCAGACTGACACAAAACGAAAGCCCGCCAATCGCGTAGAACATCGTCAGCGGAACATTCGAGAACGAGAACATCGCTGTTTTCGCTAGTCGAAATAAGCCGAGCAAAGAAACGCGAGGGACATCGTCATAACGGGCACAACGTTCGACTTCAATGCCCGTCTGTCGAAATCCAGCCCAACTGCGTAAGCCCGGAAAATAACGATCCCGCTCTGGCAGCGCATTGATCGTCTCGACGACTCGACGATCGAGCAAACTGAAGTTGCCCGCATCGACAGGAATTCGCACTGAGGAAATCGCGTTCAGAATGCGATAAAACGAATCGAACAGAAATCGCTTACAGGCATGTTCTTTTCGCTTAGTGCGGACGGCATAGACAATATCGAAATCCTGCTGCCAGGCAGCGAGAAAATCGGTCAAGGCATGCGGATCATCTTGTAAGTCGGAGTCCATCAGAATAATCGCATCGCCCTGAGCAGCCATCATCCCGGCTTGAACTGCAGCCTGATGCCCGAAATTGCGGGAGAAGGAAACAATTCGCACAAAATCATGAGCCTGACTCAAATGCGCAAGTTCCTGAGTACTGCCGTCAGTTGAACCATCATTCACAAAGACAATTTCAAATCGCCAATGCCCGGCGTCTAGCGTCGAACTAATCCGTTCTACGAGTATGGGTAATGCCTGAAGCTCGTTATAAACGGGAAGCACGACAGAGATGAAAGCCGCAGAAGGTGTGCGATTCAGATTCATTGCTCTGTCCCTTCTTCCCGATGCAACTGTGGAAGTGGTGCGTTGCCTGCACTGATGGAATCCGTGTTTTTTTCAAAGACACCAGCCACAGAAAGTCCACAGGGTACATTCAGAAACTGATTGATTTTCCGCTCAATCTGTGCACAACCAATCAGCATTTGATTCGTTATCGCAGAGACTCGAGGAAACTCGGCAGAGCGTTTGAGAGGACACATTTTCTGCCACGTTCGCATTCCTAGAGCAGCCGGGAGCGTGAAGGAATTCCAGTGCGTTACCTTGATCGTCTTCAAGCCTGCTGCTACCGTTTGCTGCTGGAGCCTGCGTGTTGTATATCGACGATAGTGTCCCAAGGCTTCATCCCAGTCGCCATAGAGCCATTGATAGGCGGGAACTGTCAGAAAGATTTTTCCGTCTGGTTTTAATGCTCTCGCCGCATTCTGCAGAACATGAACGGGATGGGGAACATGCTCAATGACATCCAGAAGGACGATGGCGTCTGCAGTCTCGTCCGCAAATGGCCAAGGCTGTTCCAGATCGTGAACCTGCACCTGACTCAACCCGCGTTGACGACCATACTCGACCGCTTCCGGCATGATATCCAAGCCAGCCACGTTGTACCCAAGTTCCTGAAAGGCAAGCAGGTTTCCAGCAGAGCCAATACCGCCTTCAATGATCAATCCCGGAGCAGGCGCATACTGCTGCAACCATTTGGTGACCAGATCGCGCTTCGCGACATGCCACCAGTAGGTTTGTTCCAGTTCGGAGAGTTCGTGCAGGTGAGCTACTTCCATGAGTCCGCCAATCCTCAATGATTCGGCTGAGAGTTTTATTGCAAAAAAGCAACGTCCATCAAACGGATAGCTCATGTTCAGAATGGGAGTCGTTATAAAACTTCCTCGTTATAAAATTCAAGGGATTTGCTTTCCGGTTCCAATCGAGCTAACGATTCTAATGATTATGAAAGTCACTTCTTGAATTTCCAGAACATCAATTGCTAAATTTTCGATCACTTTGCATTGAAGACTTAATTTCGACTCTAAGCGGAGCGGTAATCTTTCCTTCTCCTTGGGGAGCGGTATTCTTCCCTTCTCCTTGGGGAGAAGGTGGCCGAAGGCCGGATGAGGGGATCCCTTCGACGTACTTATTGCAATCAACACCGATTTCCCCTCACCCTAACCCTCTCCCAGAGGGAGAGGGGACTATTTCTGCTCAAAGTTATGAGCATTATTAAAGTGTTCAAGTCGTATTCATGTGACTGCCATGTCGAATCATGCCTGCCCTGCTGCGCGATGCAAGCATGGCACCGGGTACCGGGCGAAAAAAAATTAATGCTCTCATGCACACTTCATTTCTTGAGCTAACATTGATTGTTGACTATATGCAACATCGTCAATTGTTCAAGGATCTGCTGTGAAGGTTATCGCTAATTGCTGTTCGACTCACTGGATATCCGGTCTCCTGCTTTTGGGACTGCTGATACTGGGCGTCCCGATGATGATGTGTATGCCGCTCACCGCAGATCCCTCACTCTACGACCTGCAGGCACAAACCGTTCTCGAAGGGGGCGTACTTTATCGCGATATCGTCGAGCCGAATTTGCCGGGCATTGTCTGGGCACATATTGCGATTCGAAGTCTGTTCGGCTGGTCGGAATATGCTCTCAAAGCGGTTGATCTGGTAATTGTGGGAAGCATTACTTGGCTGCTGGCCTTGTGGTTTCGAAATCAAGAGAGGGAATTCAAAACTTCACTTTCAGAACGTCTCTTTCTGGGTGTGATGTTGCTCTGGTTCTATTTTGGGACCTCGGAATGGTGTCACTGTCAGCGAGACACGTGGATGTTCCTGCCCGCTCTGCTTGGATTATTTTTGAGACGACGTCAGATTGAACGTATCGAATTGGATCAGTCAACCACTCTGAAAATTCATTTATGGGGCATGCTCGAAGGGATCGTTTGGGCAATTGGCTTCTGGATCAAACCATTCATAGCCGTCCCTGCTCTTGCAGCAATGATTGTCGGCTGGCTTCGCAGACCAAATCGAAAGAAGTGTCTAGTCGATTTTGCTGGCGTATTCATTGGCGGATTATTGATTGGCGGGATAGGAACCAGCTGGCTGGTCATGAGTGGCACCTGGCTACATTTCTGGGAAATGGCGATTGAATGGAATCCGACCTATTTTGAAGTTGGCCGTGAACGCTGGACCTGGGATCGACTCTGGCGTCAGCAGTTGCGGTTTTATCCATTCAGCCTGGCTCATCTGATTGCGATTCCGGTAGCCGTACTCACTCTCATACGCAGTTCGTCTCGCCACCGAAGCCTTTCATTTTCGATACTATCTGCAGTCTATCTCGGCTGGTTATTTCAGACATTCTTCTTTCAGCATTTGTTCGACTACATCCACGTGCCTGAATTGATGCTGGCGATCACAATATCGATGAGTGTGATCAGTCGTGGAATCCGTCATCTCGAATGCATAGCTGCTGCACAAAATCAAAGCGTACTATTCCGACCGGTCATTGCAACATGCTGTGTACTTGTCGCAGTTTGTTTCAGCCCGGCTACCAGTTGGCAACGGGTCCAGTATTGGTCGCAATGTTTCCAGCAGGGGAGTTCACCTGAGGTGAAAACGGCTCTACAACATTTTCCACTCCCTAACTGGAACGAGTTGGAGCCTGCATTAGATTTTCTTCGTCAACAGAAGTTGAGTGATGGTGAATTAACCGTTCATAATGTGTATTTAGTACACGCTTATCGCGAGCTGAAATTGAAACCCTCGACACGTTTTGTATATCTGGATGTGCTAACCCGTGTCTTCCGGGATCATCAATCGGAAATCGTCGATCAGCTCGACCGCTCAGGACACCAATACATTTTGAGCAGTCTTCTCGAAAACGGTCTGACGATCGAGCAATGTCAGACATCCATAAAAGATCAGCCGCATCAATTGCCAGCAGAATTTCCCCAGGAACATCTGCATGAATTTCCGTATCAACACCCCGTCGTTTTTCGCAGTGGTCAATATGTGATTCATCAAGTGACAGGCACCGCGGCTCCTTTGAACCCGGCATTCTCTCCACTGGCTGCAAATGTGAACTGATTTTCATGGAATCATGATCAAGCCGCAGTTGGAATAATCCGTACATTCAGCATGTCCTACATAAACTTCCTAACGGACACATGAGTTTTATATTGTGACTGGCTAGTGCATCGACGCACCCGTTAACGTCATTACAAAGATAGAGTTAAACATCGATTCTTTTCACATTCGGACAGTTCCTGTCCGTCATTTCAGGTGAATTCAGGGCTATGAGCAGCATTCCAGTATCACGGACACTCCCGAGAGGACAGGAAATTGTCCCCGTTTATCGAAGTGAAGATCCCCTGGCGGATCTGGTTGCGTATACGCATCAGACGGAAACGCTGGAGAATCTCGCTACCATCGAAGCAACATGGATCAGCCAGTTACAGCTCGACTTGCCTCGAGAAAACATTCACTGCATCTCTCTGCAGACGAGAATCCTGAAACGATCGCTCGATATTGTGATCGCTTCGACACTGCTGATACTGCTTTCGCCCGTCATGTTATTGACAGCCATTGCGGTCAAAATGACATCACCTGGACCTGCGATCTTCAGTCAACGACGAGTCGGGTTGAATCTGCGAAAGAAGTTTTCTGATCGACGTCAGGAAGAAGCTGAACTCCCAGAAACATTGGAAGGATGTCGCCGTAAAAGTACAGATCGTCGTCAGCAGTTCAAATACGGCCGTGAGTTTACGCTCTACAAATTCCGCACGATGCGAACCGATGCCGAAAAGAACGGGGCTCAGTTTGCTCAGAAGAACGATCCTCGAGTCACATCCATTGGCCGCATTATGAGAAAAACCCGGCTCGACGAATTGCCTCAATTGTGGAACGTCCTCAAAGGCGAAATGTCGATGGTCGGACCTCGTCCGGAACGGCCTGAGTTCATCCAGAATCTGTCACAGGAAATTCCCAATTATGTCTATCGACTCGGTCTCAAGCCCGGCCTGACAGGATTGGCTCAAATCGAAAATGGATACGACAATAACCTGGAAAGCTTTGAACGCAAAGTCGCTTACGATCTGATGTATCTCCAAAACTGCTGCTTCTGGAACGATCTCAAAATACTCTTCCGCACCATTCGTGTCGTACTGACCGGCAGTGGCGCCCTTTGATTACGGTTATCATTATACGGACTCTAACAGTATTGAGCGCGTTTACACTTAAGTTTGAAAGCCACTGGAAGTCCCAAAGTTACCAATGTAATCACTGGGTTATAATCATTAAAACGATTAGTGGAATTGGAAATTGTTTCCAGGATCAATCTCAAAGCAAACTCTAGAGTCTCATGAAAAAAAAGAAGAAATCACGCAAAGACGCAAAGTCGCAAAGATGTTTCAAAGACATCGATCAAAAATCCTTTGCGTCTTTGCGTCTTTGCGTGAAACATTTTTAACATTAAAAATCTGACATTTCAGTTGTTATTTTAAGTCGTAGAATCGCGCTATTTCAAATTAGAAAGCGTATTACAAGAACGAAGCGCAAGCGAGTGAGTCTATAAAATGGGGGAGCGGTTTACTTTCCTTGTCCTCGGGGAGCGGTATTCTTTCCTTCTCCGTAGGGAGAAGGTGGCCGAAGTCCGGATGAGGGGATCTCTTCGACGTTCTTATTATTAGTTGATATCGATTTCCCTAACTCTTTCCTTCGAAGGAGTGCAAACCGTTTTGGTATCAAGGCTCATTTGTTCTGCTTGCAGTCATTGGGAATTCTCCCGGTGGCAGTGGAGGCCGAACCTGTAGAGCGTTGTAACGGGCGATGAACTTGGTCACGTTGCCTTGATCATCCAGTTGCACCCGGTACGGTTTGATGATCGGATCGACCAGCTGAAACTGCTGACGGGCGATTCCGGTTACGATCGCCAGAATGGGAGCGGTGAAGACGAGAAAGCAGACCAAACCGCCCAGAAGAGAGATCGAATCGGATGAGAAGATCCCGGTACCAATCAGCAGGAAAAGGACGCTTGTCAAAATCGTAAAGCAGATGACGCCGCCGCCGATTGTTAAAAATGAACAAAACGCTCGCTTGATCGGGCCGGACGCACAGGCTCCGAGCATCAGTCCCCAGCAGGCAACAATCGCGGTGAAGAAAACGGTGAATCCCAGGCTGGCCACTAAATCGAGTAAGCCGACTCCGCCCAGCAGATAGCTGAAACAGGCAAACGGGACGACGGCACAATAATAAATCCCGGCATGAGCCATCCCCATCCAGAAATAACCATTGAGTATCTTGCTGGTATCAAGTGTGGTAATCGTCAGCACTTCAAGTGTGTTGTCGGAATGTTCCTCAGCTGCGGCTGCAAACAGAGTCATCGGCACCACAAAGCAAAGTGGAAATGCGAGAATCGTGAAAAAGCATCTCGAAAACATCGGCCCCGATTCGGAATAACTGATCGAGTCCTGATATTCGAGAACCAGATAAACCGCGGCTCCCCAGCAGGTAATTAACAATAGCAAAAATGTAATCGAGAAAGACCGGCTCTTCAGCATCCGTCTGAGTTCACGCACAAACATCGGATTCCAGCGATCCGGGAAGTCCGCAAGATTTTCTGCATCTCCCATGCCCCATTGAAGCCACTGCCGGAGAGAGCCGGAACTCATTGGACAATGCCCTCGGTAATCGACATAAAGGCATCTTCCAGAGTTTCCGACTTGCCTGCAAACTCGGTCACCGCAAAACCCTGTCCGATCATACGCTTAAGCAAATCGGCTCGCTGAGCATCATCACCAGCAAACTCAAAGACGAGTCGATTCGCAGCCGGTGCGACGTGCGTCACGAATGGTTGTTCAAGAAGCCACTTTCGTAAATCATTCGAACGCGACATCACAGCAACTGCCAGCGGAATGCCGGAAAGATCATCGGCTGCTCGTTTCGGACGATGCCGTTTGAGTTCTTCGATGGTGCCGTGAACGAGAATCGTCCCCGCTTCGATAATCGCAGCTGAGTCGCAGATTTCTCCCAGTTCGGTCAGAATGTGCGAACTGATGAGCACGGTCTTATTCATGTCGGCTGCGAGCAGGTGAATCAGTTCGCGAAGCTCCACACGAGCGCGGGGATCGAGTCCGGCTGCTGGTTCATCGAGAATGAGAACTTCAGGATCGTGAATAAGTGTTCGTCCCAATCCCAGCCGCTGAGACATCCCTTTCGAAAGAGTTTTAATCGGCTTATCAGCCATCTTCCGCAGTTCGGTGAAGATCAGCACTCTTTCGACAGCTTCTTTACGATCTTCCCCTTTAAAGCCGTAGGCACGTGCGTAGAAGTCAAGGTACTCGACCACATCCATATTCGTGTACTTGCCGAAACCATCGGGCATGAACCCGAGTTTTTTGCGGACTTTTTCAGGATCGTCAACGACAGAATGTCCACACACGAAGGCATCACCAGCGGTCGGTAAATCGAGCGTTGCAATAATTCGCATCGTTGTCGTTTTCCCGGCTCCATTAGGACCGATGAAGCCCATCACCTGACCAGGATACGTCCGAAAGCTCACATTATTGACCGCTTTGAGCTTGCCAAAGAATCGATGCAGATTGCGAATCTCCAGTGTCGGTTCCGGTCGCTCGTCGACAGGAACGGATGCCATCGTCGGATCCGGAATCTCTTCTGGTGGCGCTTCCGCAATGACATTAGGCTCACCATCAGAAAGTGAATTCTCGGTCTCGTTATCAACATCAGATTGGGAAGCAGAATCAGTCATCAATTACTCATCGTCAGAGAAAATTATATCTGAAGCAGGATTATTCACTTCTATAACAATTTATGGAAATCAGGTTGAACCGCCAAGACGCCAAGTAAATCAAGAGTTCTGTAACAACATTGCCTCAATTTAATCAGGATGTTTTGTTTTTGATTTTAAAGATCCAAAAATCTCATTGTGCCTTCGTGCCTTGGTGGTTCCAATATATTTTTCTTTTAACTGTTTTCTTACTTAACTTGGCGTCTTGGCGGTTCATTCATTTTATAAATACGGAGATCAAAAGAACCCAACCAGTGTATGCAGAGTTAACTGTGGCTTGGCGTTCTTCATACCGAGGTCCAGGTCTGGGTTATCATTCAGGATGGCAAAGTAAGAATTCGGTTGCAGTGTTCTGGTGAAGCGATCGGGAATACGGAAGTTGGACAGCAATTGTTCCTGCTGACTCTTTTCGTAGATGTCGACGTTTTCGTTATTGTAATAGTCATAACGTGATCGGGAATAGACAACCTGAGCGGCTTGGCGTTCTGAAATTCCCTCGGGTAATCCCAAACCACGTTCTTCGAGCAATGCTCGGATTTTGCCTTTGTTATCCGCATTGATGGGCTGTAATTTTGTGACGGCTCCTGGTTGAATGTTTTCGCCAAACCAGACATCACCTTTGCTGTCCCGCAGAAGTATCATGCCGATGCCCCATTCGAGTCCATTCGAGAATTCTGAGGAGACTGAGGACTCTGGCTTGAAATCGATTCGCCCGCGTTGCTCTCGATTCGAAACCGTTAAGAATTGAGTTCGCGTGCGCGACTTCAGCCATCCCGAGGTGAAGTGTTGAGTGTCACTCCAGTCGAGAC
>TARA_R100000789_G_scaffold83833_1_pt1 | contig 12230 bp, 20 predicted proteins | sample TARA_R100000789 | Tara Oceans TARA_R100000789 (sample SAMEA2623403) | marine metagenome | biome: marine biome (ENVO:00000447); feature: mesopelagic zone (ENVO:00000213); material: "saline water (ENVO:00002010), including plankton (ENVO:xxxxxxxx)" | depth 450 m
TAGCGACTGAAGCATCCAAGAAGCCTGCACTGGAACCAAGTTTTTGGAACCAAGCTAGGACTTTCCTAGAAGCGAGAACTAGTTTTGAACCAGAGTTGCCAGATTCAGGATGAAAGAAATCTTCCATCGTGTCCACGAAGGCATCATAGCCACTTCCAGAATAGGTAAAGTTATACACTCCACCACTCTTTCCATAGGCTCTGGTGTAGGGAATAATACCCCACGTATGCCTTTGCGGGCCTGAACCAGACTCGTCCGCTTTGCCAACACCATACAAGAGAGCTTGCTCAAGATCCATCTTGTGCTCCATTAGCTTTTCCTGCCACACTCTGCGATACTCATTCGGGATTGCCCGATACTGAGTTGCCATAGATGTGCCAGAGAACAAACTAATTGCAGTTTTGAAGATCTGAGTATAGCCTTCTCTGTCATACAGCTCGTCACGCCAGGATTCAGGTTTCCCTGTTCCCTCAGCCCATGACGAACCAATAACCATACAGTTCGCATTATCTGCGATATCTACATCAGTGTAACCTGCCACTGTTCCACTAGAAGCCATTGTAACGCTTCCAGCTTTGGCAACAGAGTCAACTTCTAGCTGCATTGTAGTCTTGCCAGAAGCAATAGTAGGTGCTGAGTAGATATAACCTGTCAACTCAACCACAGCGTCACTATCTCCAGCATCGGTTGCTGAGAGAGTTACACGCTGATTTTCGAGCAAGAACTCAGGTGCTGTTTCGGTAGAAGTACTTCTGCCGTCTTTTGTGACATTGCAGTATACTTCAATACTACCTACCGTAGCATCTGAGGCCAGGTTTATGGTACTGATTGCTGTTTTGACTTTGAAATGGCGTCTCTGCCATTGATGTCGTTGTTCTAAGAACTTAAACACAGGATCGTCAGTGGGTTTCTTTCCGACTTTCGACAGGTAAGCAAAGAAAGGTGACTGCTGGGGAGCAAGCTCCGCAATCCGTTCACCAAAATTGAATACTCTGCGATTATCATCAATAGAAACGCCCTGAACCGCATTACCTGGGACTGGACTATAAATAGTAGCCATTGGTAATTACTCCTTGTGGATCAAGTCCACGGGTTTTGACGTTCATAGTCAGTTACCATAGCGTCCATAAGCTTATCCTCAACACCAGGTTCTTGAGCAGATTCCGCTGGTTGAACAGCAACTGGCTCTGGCATCTTAGCCTTTTCCTTCTGACGTCTCATTTTCTCAGCTTTACGCTGATTTTTGAGAACCTCTTCTGGTGGGGCACTCTTGATCTTATCAAGAGTAACAAGATTATCCAAAGTAACACTAGTGGGATCTGAATACCGCTGAATAAAATCGTCAGCATCATCTGGAGCATAGTCAAAGGTATTTACTAACTGTGACTTTACGTTCTCCACATACTGTTGGTTTTGCTGTTGTGAAGCTTGATTCTGCATACTCTGTTGCATAACATCATTCTGGGCTTCATAAAAATCAATCATCCCATCTCGATAGTCTTCAACTGATTCCCGATATTGATAGGAATTTGACTCAGGATCGCTATACGCATCTACAGGGTCATAGTTCGCTGGCTTGGCAGGTCTTTCAGGCCTTTGTAGTGATTGACTCTCCTGTCCACTTTGGGCTTCAGGAACAGTGCCACCACCTGACAAGTGATCTTCAACAGTCCTCAATACATTGGGATTGTTTTGAATGTATCTAGCAATAGGTGCTAATTGTTGCATTCCCTCAAGCTCTTGACGAGTTTGATTAAGTTCACTCTGCGACTTGTCATACTGACTTTGCCAGTATTGGAATGAGTCTGGATTACCCTTATCAACATCCTGTTCAGAAGACGTCCCTTCTGCAGGAGCTGACTCAGCTGCAACAGTCTCATTAACCTCGACTCCCCCTGTGGGAGCAGGTTCATCCACAAATGCCCAATCCATCTTATCCTGTTCAAATAACTCGGAAAATGGGTCTAGCTCCTGAGGTACCGAATTTGGATCGGCGCTCACATCGGCTACGACTGGTTCTTCCGCTATCACTCCGTCAGGTATAGCTTCTTGGGACAATACTTCTTTTTCTTCAGCCATCGTTACTCCTTCGATCTCCCCTAGGCTTCTGCTTTTCCGCCCACAGGTTTAACCATTTGTTTTTGTAATGCAAGTTGATCGTTCAACCTGGCGTCATAAAGTTCTGAAGCTTTCTTGACAGTACCCTCTGCATCTTTCAGGCCTGTCTTAAATTTTTCTACTTCCAGTCTCTTCTTCGCATGAACCTCTTCACGCTCAACAGTCTGGAGATCCCCCTTAAGTTTTTTAATTTCTTCTTGAGCCCCCTGTAATTCTTGTTGTAACTGTTGCACAAGTGCCGTCCTTTGTAATACACCCTCAGTATCCACAACCTCAGTCTTTTTAAGAACTTCAATTTGATCAATAAGACCAGATTGATACATCTGCATATAGACTTCAAGTTGTGCCCACCTATTAGACGGCATAGTAGACCCTGCAACTGGTACAATATCGTATTTCCCGACACTGACATCATGAACTTTTCCAATTTCTTGATTGGTAAACTCATCGTAGAGTGGGATATTAATTCCCGTTTCCCTTACTGTCCCATCTGGTTGTACAAGCCTTATGATCTTTTCTTCCGTATGGATCTGCTGCATCATAGGTACTGCCACTTTAAACATTTGCTTGAGGAAATGTTCCACATCTGCTTGCCTAGACTTAGATCTCCTTTGCCCATATTCGTCAATAGCAACCGTCCCCCTGAATGTAGCTGGGGCATTCTCTGATGCTCCCATCATAATGTCATGAACACCAAAACCATATTCCAGGTCATATTTTGCATCAGACTCATTCTTATATAGTTCATTAGGTAGAGGAACTGGCCCAGCAACAACTGGCTGACCAACCTCAGCATCAAACTCAATAACAGAAGTTCCTGCTCTCCCCCACTCCTCTTCTACCTGCTTTTTATTGACAGAACCTCTTGGAATGAGAAGTTTCACATTCGTAGAAGTAGAAGCATGTGCAATAATGAGAGATCGGATTTTATTGATATATATCTGAAGAGGTTTATATATCATAACATCACTAAGAGGGTAAGGATTTCTATTATGAACATTTGTTAATGGTATTATCGGATAATCTTCGCACGGAAGCTCTCTAACATACATCAACTTGGTACCGACAGAAGCAATCACCCTTATTCTAGCTTCTTTGATACTGTTGACAAGAATCTTATCGCGATCCACTAACTCACCTTTGCTGGTAAGCTGAAATACTACAGTTGAACCTGGAATAGCACTGTTATCACCTTCCTCGCTTCCAGCAGCCATACTTGGAGGGGGTTGTATTGGTTGGCCAGTCTGAGGATCTGTAACAGCTTCGGGCTGAGTCATATGAATGATTGATCCAAATTCCTCAATAATCTGCCCAATCTCATATAGACCCTCTGGTTCAGTTACGTATGTTTCAGTACCATCAGCCTTCTGGATTACAATAGCCTGATTCGCCCGATACTCTTCATATTCCTTTTTATCATATGTAACATCATATCCAGTATCAGGTTCAAAAATATGGTATCGTTTATTAATAACTCTTGTATACCGCTCAATATATTCCCTCTTCTTGTGGTGCATATCTTGAAGATCTTCGAGAAACACCTCTCCCTGCGTAGCTTTTAAATCTGTAGATGGATAATGTGTCATATTTGATTCTTCAGCAGATCTAATGACATTTTCATAGTCTTTATAGGTTTTCATGGCCTGCTCATCAGTCATAAGCTTTACAATCAAAATATGAGCAGAATCACTAAAATATGTATCCCGAGAGTTCGGGTCTACATATACATCAAGAGGATACACATTTTTTATATAAACCTCTCCTTTTCCCATATCAGCGTGGGGATCTTGATAAACTAACCCATATCCCATGCCACCAACATAATAATCATCAATAATAATCTTAAGATGCTCATCACCGTTGGAAACCTCCCAAAGCCATTGAGCAAGATCAGCAAATATCTTAGAAGTCCTTCTATCGGAGTCTTCTCGTCCAGTTGATCTAAATTGGGGTTTATTAAATGTTAGGAGTGCTTTTGCTGTTTCTACAATAGGATGTATGCGATTTACTACAATTGGAGCTTGTCCTCTCTTTCTAAGTTGGGCAACTTGCTCCGTAGTCCACTGAACACCTGATCTAAATTGTTGACTCTCTTTAAATTGCTGTGCCCACTCTTCTCTATGCCGCTTATACTCCTCAAAGACCTCTAAAGACTCCTGAACCTCTTTATGTATCTTCTTTTGTCCTGGGCCACCCTCTGTAATGATTTTTAGCACATCCTTAGGATCGCCCGCCATCCTCTCCTCAAGACCCGATTTATATTGCGGCACTTATTAAGTTCCCATCATTTTACTAAAGAATTGCCCAATCGTACAATTTCTCATTGGTATTACTAGACTTGGTGGCTGGAGGTGTGTTTTGTGAGGTGATGTGAGGCTTATAAGCCCCCTTCATCGCATAATATAGTCCATCCAGCAAGTCATCATGTTTACCACGAGGATACAGTAAAAGTTCCCCCACAAGACTATCCATGTCCTTTTTTATCCAAACCTTCTTCTGAACAAAGAATGGCTGCATACTTTCAAGCCTGACACTCTTCTGAGTCCTTGGATTGTTCTTTAACTCTATTCCTGGTATAAATATTCCTAATTCTTCACTCTTTGTACGTAAATAGTCCCTTAACATCTCTTGATACCCTACAGTCTCGATCCTAGTCTTCATAGGATTGTATCGTCTCCAATAAGCGATAACATTATCAGCAAGTTCCATAGGTTTGACTCTGTGGCGGTAAAAGGGTAAAATATAGCGATTGTTATTAGTATCAACAGCAACAGGCACAATTGCCGAATAATCAGCATGCTGCTTGGTACTTGAAGCTGGATCTACCCCCATAAACACGAATACTGGGATATCTCCCTCATATGGGTAAGTCATTCTAAGCGTCATTAGCTCAGAATCCTCATTAGGCAACAAATGCCCATCATAATACTGAATATCGTCCTCTTTGAACATTTGCTCCTCATCTCCCACGATCTGGCACATATATTCTCTGTAAAACATGGAAACACGCCCAATAGACTCTAAATCTCCCTTTTCAGACAATAATTTCTTTTTTGACCATACTTCTGGCCACAAAACATCCTCACCATCATCAGACATAGCCTGATAGTGCTTTGTTGTCCACCCACCCATCTGAGGTAGCGTCTCAACAATGCATCTTTGGTGCTGGGGAGTTCCAATAACAAGTATCCTTCCCTTCATTGCATCAAGACCAGGAAGAACCTGAGTCATGAGCCATTTCAGGTTTTGCTCCATAGCTTCGTCTGTTTTCGTATTATTGATGTCTTCGGGATCATCCACGATAAATAACGTAGGTCTTTGATCGCCATGCTTCAATCCAATGACCTGTTGACCAGTACCACGTGTGGTTATAAGAGTACCATCCTTTAAAACTACCTCATATTTCGTCCAACCCCTTGCGGTATGAGACCCCCAGTAACCAAAAATAGCTCTAAACCGCTTAGAATACTCAAGAACATTCTTAATCGTATCAAGAAGACGAACAGCATGCCCTAGCGTCTTGGAGGAAAGAACAATTAATTTGGGCCCCTCATCAAAGCATATATGAAAGAGAGGAAACACACACGCACCAATGGAGGACTTGGCGTGATGACGAGGAGCCACTATACAAATCTTTTTATTATCAGAATCTGCCATTAACTCATAAAGCTCATGATGGAAAGTAGCAGACGGCGCTGTGAACATACCAGGCATAGTAGCCTGCCCAAACAGCCCCATGTCATTTTTTAGCTTATTACGTATCTGTGTTAAAGATTCTTTCAATTGTTAAATCTTACGCAAAGACCCCTTTATCCACTTCCTCGTTGACTTGCGTGTCCTTGCTTTCCTCTGGACTCGTTTTCGAGGCTTTTTTCTGCGGTATTTTGCCATTTTTTAGCTCCTTACGATCTTCAGACCCAATAAGCTCTGATATATCATCAATTTCAGTCCCATAAAGAGCATCTATCTCCATATTGTTTGGTTTTTGATATTTTGCCCCTATTCCCATGATTTCTTTCAAATTTTCAGCCACACGAGTGATATTTCCTGGATCTCCCTTCTTTTCAGCAAGATCAGCAGCTTTCATGAATAAATCATAAACCGTTTGATGGGTTATCCCATATTCAGCTAATTCTTGGTCTAATTCCTGATCCACTATCTCTTTTATGTATTTCTTCTTAAGAAGATTTCTGGCAGTAGCGACTGGGTTTTTCTCATTCTTGGAGTAAATTCGTCCAAGGAGTCCATAATCGACTGAACCTCCGAGAAACATCTTGACATATGCTTTTGCAAATCGCTTATATCGTCCTGTGTTCTTTTTTTGCTCCCACCATGGTTTGGGGCTAACGCAGGAGAAGTTTCCTGTTTCTTTGTGTTTAAGGTATTCAAGCTTTCCATGTTTGCTGGCGAATTGACTTCCAAACGGGAAAACGATGTAATCACTCCGTTTGGTATCTCCTCTTTTGAGGCAGACAGACACGTAACCGTCATCGGAGAGGCCAAAATCGCCTTTTGCACAGTTTTTCCATCCTTTGTACTCGATTCCGAGCTTATCAGCTTCTGCTTTGTCGTAGATAAAGTACTCTTGGTGGTAGTAGCCCCACTTTTTGCCCTTTTTGACATGTTTTCTGATGATTTTGTCCATTTATCGCGGTTTTCCCCAGTTTTCATAACTCAATAACCTCATAACCCTTAGGTAAGTTCCTAATCAGTACTATATCCAGATCCTTATAAAAGTCTTTATCACCATACTTATCCATACTTATCCTGTTTATGCACATATCCCCAAGGATATGTGCTGTACTAAGTCCCTTCTTAGTAAGAGTCTTAGTATTAGTACTAGATCTAGTCCTCATCAAAGACGATATCAAGTTCTTCATAGATATTACCGCATGCTGTACATTTCAATATTTGGCTGGATTCCTTACTATGGCCATTCTTTTCCTTTTTCCTCGGAGATACCCAGATTTCCCTGGTGAGAAATAGATTACATTCATGACAGAGAGGTGTAGGCCTATCTAATGATTCTACTTCTTGTATGGATAGTTCCATATACTATAATATCCCACAATATAGGCTAAAGTTCCTAAAGAAATACTTAAAAGTCAAGTTATTTTTTCAAAAATTATCCTATAAATGTGAGTGTGAGGTATATCTATACCCTAACCCCCTTGGATAATGGGTGCTGGGCTTGTATTTAGTTGAGAAATCGGGCTCAGTACCATCAATAAATCACACTCAACATAAATAAGGAGAGTAACATTATGTTATTCGCAAAAGGAACTGAAGAGACCGATTCCCCAACTAAATCCAATCCTACTAGTGCTCCATCTAACGAAGAGGTATTAGCCCATTTCGATATGTATGGTGGTAAGCCAGGTGAATTGGAGCCTGTTGAAGACCTAGCGGATGCCGATTTAGTAACGGTACCGAGGCGTCATGATGACCGTGCTAAGGAGATGACCAGGCAACAGGCTCTCCAGGTAAGGGACGTTATTGGGTTTAAGGGTAATGTCTCAGCATCAGATTCAGGCAAGTCTTGGTGCATTTACAGGTCAAGTGACGGCGGTGGTTATAGGCATACGCTTACTATACCAGCCCCTACTTCAGCCTGATCTGATAATGAACAACATCAGCACATAATGCGATTAAATGACACTTGGAATACTAACTATAGACCGCCAAGTACAGCATTATGTGTTGTTCATTCACTGAGACTACGTCTATGGAAGGTTAGTGCACCCAGCATTAACCTTTCATACACTCGGACATAAAAAAAGGTTATACTGCACACAGGTTGGGAACTGGGAGAGAACAGTATTCAACTCCTAATCTGTGTTGTAGTACCTAATAAAAGGATACTAATATGGCTAAATCAAAGCATCATAAAAAGAAGAGACCTAATTCAATATGGATTAAACAGCAAGGTAAAAGACGGTCTTATACTCAATGGTTTAATGGAAAAAAGAGGACTAAGAACCGTTCAGGTACATCACTAATTCAAGGACTTAAGAACAATATAAGGAAAAAAGGATAATGAAAAGGATAACTTGGAATCTAAGGAAACAGAACCCGTATTGGCATACATTCTTACATATAGGTAAACAACGGATACATTGCTTATGGAGTTCATTTATGCAGATTGATCTTCATGGATATGCTGTAACTATTGCAGTAGGTAGATATAAAGTAAAGTTCTGGAAAGGATGGTGGAAAAAAGATATATTGTCCAGGATAGAGACATCTAATAGGCTATTGGATGGGCCTACTTATATGAGATTAAAAGACGAAAACCCATATAACCCATCTAATTCTGGTACTCGACTCAAAGATTATGCAGATCATCCTTACTTTACTGATCTAAGATCAAGATATAATAAGAGTCAATCAGCAGAATCGTACAGAACAAGACAGCGTTCGAGATGTGATTTATCTCTTAATACTCAAGAATATAGCAGGATAAAAGAAGAAATAACTAATAGGATGACTCAAATATGAAGTATACTCAAGATGGCTGGAAACAGTTACAGCGGAAGACACAAACAGACAGAACAGCTCTATTCTTAGAACAGATACTTGTACCAGTAGGACAACAGATGTTTAGAGAGATGGTGGATAAAAACAGGAAGGATACAAAAAAGATAGAGTCCAGCATCTTTAATCATAAAGGTAGAAAAGTAAATATTGGTTCAGTATTTAAAGCATTAAGCAAGACACCAGCTGAACTTCAATCAGATACTGTACTTAGAGAGTCAGTTAGACTATACTATAAAGGACTTAGACTGAGAAGGTTACTGCAAACTTGCAGTTTGCTACAAAGGGGCTGATATGAGAACTAAAGAAGACATTCAAGGTGTTATTAGATCTTATACTGCTAATGCAGTATCAGTAACAAAAATAGGTGGATTTAATAGCAATGATCATATGGAAACATATTTAGCAATGATAAAGATACTATTATGGGTAATAGAAGAAAAAGGTGGATATGATGTACCAGAACATTATTTGGAAGGTGATCCACATTGTTTATTTCATGGCCCAGAAAAGGATAAAGAAAAGACATTGTCAGTTACTGAAGAAGATATAGTATCATTTACAGAGCAAATGATATAAATTATGACAAATAAAGAGAGGACAAAAATGAAATACACTTGCATAACCTGCGAATTTAAATACCATGCAGATGATATGAATGTAGATGAACGGATGTGCTATAACTGTCTTGAAGAGAGTAAGATTCATGAAAAGATAATAAGGATTCTTGACAGGTGTAACCTTTACGATCTCAGAACAATACAGGAAGCCCTTTATGAGATGGGGTTCAGAGAGAAGACGATGAGAAATTGGAAAAAGATGAAAAGGAGTTTAGTATGACTACAAAACGGAAATATGTTAAAAAGACCGAGAAAGAACGTGAAGATATATTAAATACTGGCAATTATGCTGTAACTAAATGGTTAGATAAGTCAGATGTGCCCTGGTTAAGAGCTGAACAGGCAAGACTTACTAAAAAAGGTTGGGACGTTACTATAGAGAATAACCACGAATCTTATAGATTATTTGTAATTAGCAAGAATAATACTGTTAAAGAAGAAGAATTACCGAAAACAAAAGTACTTGTTACTATGCATACAGGCTCAGAACTTTATGAGTTAAGGACTTGGCCTAATAGTCACGATATAATGAGTGATTATGAATGGAATCAGGTTGTAATATCCAATAAGGACTTAGAACAACCAGCATACATTAAGAAAGTAACAGACTATCTCTTTACAGATGTATAGTAACGTAGCACTTCACCTTAAAATAGATGGGAAAAGAAAGTTTGTAGGTAAACATATTGGAAATACTATTTATCGTGATTTCCCATTTAGTAAGGCTAAGTTAAAAAAAGGTGATGCCTTAGGCTCTGATATAAGATTATTAGAGTATGCAAGATATCATAATATAGCTGGTTTTGTCTTTACAGATCCTAAAAAGAAGGTATCATTTGCGATTTCTATGGATAATCTGGAAAAGTATTACTTTGAGTCACAGGAAAATCCTAAGGAAGGAAGACAATTCAGAGTTAATATGGAACATCTAAAGGAAATTAAATATATTAAGACAGATTACACTAATTTTGAAAGGGAGATACGAGATGGAATCACATATGAAAAAGTATAATTGTGACAAATGTAATGATACTGGTAAGTACTTACAAGGTAGTGTTACAGGATTTAATGATGAGACAGAACAAGAAGAAGAAGAGTTCTGGTGGGAACCTTGTGATTGTATGTATAATACAGCATTTAATATGAAAGTAACAGCCAGTACAAAGCGAGCTAAAATAGCCCCTACCTCAAAGGAAGATAATATATACACAGATGATACAGTTGTTCCCAAGATCAATAATATTGATAAAGGAAGTGAATAATGATATTAGAAGTAAAACAATGGCCTGAGAGTCAGGAAATTATGGATGATCCTGAATGGTTCTTTATTGTAGATGGTGGAAAAGAATTAACTCTTGGTGATTCAGCATATGCAAGAATAATAGGTGAAGACTATACGGAAGTTGAAGGGTATGGTAAAGTAATAAAAGGTACAACAAACTATGTACATCCGTTTTCAAGTAGAAAAGACATTGAAGAAGAAAGATTTAAACCTACTGATTCAACATTCAATAGACTTGCTAAATTAGAGATTGATGAAAAAGGAGAGATTATTAGTAGAACAGTAGAAGATAAAAAAGCACCAATTGACAAGACACACAAGGGTAACAATAAAAGAATATTAAAGTATATTGATAGTCGAATGGATGAAGGTATCAAAAAGTTTAGACAAGAGATGCCGTTAGAGTTCTATACTGTTAATGATATATTGGAAGAAGTAGTAGATGCTTGTATTTATGCCTCATCTTTATTAATTAAGATAGATGGAGCATATAAACGTATATTAAAAGAGGAAAACAAATGAACACATTCATTATGATTGTAATAGGATTAACTTTTGGTTGGCTGTTTGTTATTATGCATAGATATTTATTATATAGACAAGAAGAACAACTGGAAAGTATTGTTCAAGAAGCAATAGTTCAGATTAAACGACATCAAAAAAACTACTTTGATGCTGATCCATTATTTCGTAAATATAATGAGAGAAGAGAGCTATGAAAGAACCTCCAATAGAATATATTGCAAAGAGAATTAGAAAAGAGGAACCACCTTATGATCTTCAGATAATAAAAGAACTACTTATTAGAGCATATCGAGGACTTGATGGTGGTGCTATATGGATGGATTATCCTGAATATTTCAAAGAATATCAAGCTGAACTATTGTTTGGTGAAAATGGAGAATGGCTTGCAAGAAGTGATACCTACGATTGATTTTAAAATACTTCAAAAAGACTATAAAGATCTAAAAGAAAAAGCAGATTTTATTGAAGAATGTCTTTCTTATACCGAAGATATATTAGATGAAATATCGTCTGAATCCAATCCTTCCGATTTAGATAAACTTGCAGAGAATTATTATAAATGGAAATGTAATAAGAAATTGAGAGATATTAATAGAAAGACAGCTGGATAGATATTAGAGATAGATGCTCCGTTAATAACGGGATGAAACATCAACAGTTAATGTTGTTTTCATGCCACCGCGAGCTGGAGATTTATCTCTAATAAATTATGGATGGTCACCGATGAGCCGAAAGGCAAAATTGCTGAACACCTCTAATAGGTAGTTGCCGTAATAAATCTAGAGCCCTATTAAGTGTTAGACTATAAACATACACGGTTAATACTCTGTTTTCTGAAGGACGCCAATGTGCGGTAAAGTTCAGAGCGGAGTAAGGGGCTAACCATCCATAAATATTTGAGGGGACTTGGTATTCTTCTTCTGCGGGGACGCCGATGTGTTGAAGAATAGCGGGATTGACCGCCCATGCCAAGTCCCATCTAATTATTTAAAGAGAGGAATAACAATATGAAATATATTGGGAATAATCCCATAATTGAGTTATTAAATGATTAAAAAATGTAACAAATCGGGATGTGATATAATGTATGAAACTACATGGCAAGAGGATAAACGACCCAAAAGTGATAATACAATCATAAAAGACTATAT
>TARA_R100000789_G_scaffold45433_1_pt1 | contig 12218 bp, 10 predicted proteins | sample TARA_R100000789 | Tara Oceans TARA_R100000789 (sample SAMEA2623403) | marine metagenome | biome: marine biome (ENVO:00000447); feature: mesopelagic zone (ENVO:00000213); material: "saline water (ENVO:00002010), including plankton (ENVO:xxxxxxxx)" | depth 450 m
AATCGCTCCGCATTTATCATTGTTACTACCCTCTTTTTTATGTGGGGATTTATCACTGTTCTGGTTGATGCTCTTATTCCCAGATTAAAAGAAGTTTTTGAGCTTAGCTATTTTGAAGCAGGGTTAGTTCAATTTGCTTTCTTTACGGCCTATGCTGTTTTCTCCATTCCCGGCGGAAAGATCATTTCCAAAATTGGATACAAAAAAGGAGTAGTGATCGGACTACTTACAATGGGATTGGGTTGTTTTTTGTTTTACCCCGCTGCTGATTTCAGAATTTTCGGCATTTTTCTTTTAGCAATGTTTGTACTGGCGGGTGGCATTACCATTTTACAGGTTGCGGCCAATCCTTACGTAGCAGCTCTGGGTCCCGAAAGCTCTGCTTCAAGTCGATTAAATTTATCGCAAGCTTTTAATTCTCTCGGAACATTTATAGCACCGTTGGTTAGTGCCGCTTTTATATTGAGCAGCAGTGTTTTGAGTTCCAAGGAAGTTTCAAATCTATCTTCATCAGAACAGGAAGCTTATTATGTAGCAGAAGCTGCCGCTGTACAAAGCCCATTTCTGATTCTTGCCGGAGTGATCATATTGTTAGCCATAATTTTCGCAATTATAAAACTCCCGAAAATCCTTGAAGGTGATGAAGACAAAAACGGCAGTTACAAGATTGCTTTAAAAACCCGCCATTTGATGCTCGGCGCTGTTGGTATATTTGTTTATGTAGGCGCTGAAGTAACTATTGGTAGCTATATGGTGAACTATTTCCTGACGCTTGATATCGTTGAACTGATTAGGAACAGCGGATTTATGCCCGGACTTGCAGAACTACTTTCAGGAACAGGAATCGATCAGGCAACACCGGCTCAACTTGCAGGTTCTTTTGTTGCACTTTACTGGGGTGGAGCTATGGTTGGTCGATTTATAGGCTCGGGTTTACAACTGATTATCAAACCATCAAAACTTCTAGCATTGTATGGCTTAATTAATGTTGGATTATTGATAGTTACAATGAACTCATCAGGATTATTTGCTGTCTGGACTGTTCTCTGTATCGGACTTTTTAACTCCATCATGTTTCCAACCATTTTCACTCTTGCAATTAAAAAGCTTGGAAAGCATACTGCACAAGGATCCGGAATTTTATGTACAGCAATAGTAGGTGGCGCTTTTATTCCACCTTTATTTGGCTTTTTTGCTGATATATGGACGTTACAAACTGCATTTATCATTCCTATCCTTTGCTATCTGTACATTAGTTGGTATGCAAAGTTTGGTTCTGAAGCGCCTGTTATACCATCTCCCGAATCTTAGGCTTCTGCTTTTTCACATGATTGATGTTAATGAGTTCTCCTATCAATCCGGTAGAAAGTAATTGAATACCTAGTACCATCAGTAGAATACCAAGAAATAGCAGAGGTCTGTCTCCAATACCCTGATTAAGAAATAATCGTAGTACTGCCAAATATGCATTTATTCCTGTACCTAGAAATAACAATACAATTCCGAAAGTACCGAAAAAGTGCATTGGTTTTTGGAAATAGCGCTGTACAAAAAGAATTGTTATAAGATCAAGAAACCCATTTATAAAACGAGATAAACCGAATTTGGTAGTACCATATTTTCTTGGATGATGCTTTACGATCTTTTCCCCGATTCTTGCAAAACCCTCCTTCTTTGCCAACATGGGAATGTATCGATGGAGTTCTCCGTACAAATAAATATTATCGATAACCTCACGTTTATAAGCTTTTAGCCCACAGTTAAAATCATGTAGATAAATCCCTGCAGCTTTACGTGTTACATAATTAAAAAACTTTGATGGAACAGTTTTTGAAATTGGATCAAAGCGTTCTTTTTTCCACCCACTTACCATATCCAAACCATCTTTAAGCATCTGGATCATTTCGGGAACTTCGTTGGGGTCATCCTGAAGATCAGCATCCATCGTAACAACATACTTGCCTCTTACTTCCTCGAAACCGGCCTGTAACGCTACACTTTTCCCGTAATTATGACCAAAACTAATTCCTCTTACTTGCTCATGTTTCGAAGCAAGATCTTTGATCACCTGAAAAGAAGTATCCGTAGAGCCGTCATCCACAAAAATAACTTCGTACGAATATGTTGCTGAAATTGAATCCTCAATAGCTGTTGTTAACTCTGCTAAAGATTCCTCTTCATTATATAAAGGAACTACTATACTTATATCAACTTCAGGGCTTTCTTTTGAATTTTCCAAAATGCGTTCTTTTAAAATAGTTCAGAAATGATTTTCTTTGGTGAATTAAAGATGACAAAATACACTTTATACCCACTATGAAAAAATTGTATTACTCGATGGGCGAAGTTAGCAAGCTCACTGGACTTGCTCCACATGTTTTAAGAAGTTGGGAAAAAAATTACAGTGAACTTAATCCCAAGAAAAACAGTGCCGGAAACAGAGCTTATAAAGAAGAAGAAGTTGAACTCATATTCAAGATCAAAGAGCTGCTTGAGGAAAAAAAATATACATCTGCCGGTGTAAAGAAAGTACTCAAAAAGGAAAAAGAGCCCGAATCTGTTTCTTCAACAGAGATACCATCCGACGTAAGAAAAGATCTAAATGAAGTAAAAGTATTCCTGAACGATCTGTTAGAGAAGCTTTAGTCTTCTTTGGTATTCCCTTTGCGAGTCATTAGGATCATCAAAAACTGACAACATATCATGAGTGCAATTCCCACAAGATGAAGAACCTGCAGAACTTTAGGAACATCCAGATAGGCTAACCCAATCCCGATCAAAATCTGTGCAAAGATCAAAGCCACGTTAGTAATTCCTACTTTTTTAAGTTGACCGGTGATCTCTTCTTTCCACAAAACAAATCCCAGATAACCCCCCGAAATTGCAAGCAGCCATGAAAAGGTTCTGTGTATTTCAAAGATCTGACCGAGTGAATCGATCCAAGTTGAACGTGGTGGCACAGTATCTGTCATGGTGTTTTTTATGACATCAATTTCTTCCCTTACCTGAGTTCCGAGTATCATTTGTATAGTTGATAGCACCAAAATGATTATTGCCGCGACAGAGAGCTTCTTTCTTAACGAATTGTCGATATTAATTTTGACAAGGTTTTCGCTTGTTTTATAAGCACAGTACAGCAGTAGAGTTACTATCACCATAGCTAAAACCATATGCAGAGAGATCATACCGGGTAGTAAGTTTGTACTTACAACAATAGATCCTAACCATCCCTGAAATCCTGTTAATAAAACTGCGAAAGCAGATAAAAAAGTTATTGATTTTCTTGTTCGCCAATAGCTAAGAGAGCGTAAAAATGTGAGGAATACAAGAATCCCGATTACCGCACCTACTAATCTGTTTAAGTATTCGATCCAGGTTTTGGTAGCATTGAATTCCTCTTCCCTTTTAATGTTAGGATCATTTTCGATTTGATGAGCGATTTCATTAAATCCTAAAGCTTCAAGATAGCTTACAATTTTTTCGTTTTTCTGTATTCGTTGCTCTACAAATACTTCTCTGTAGTTGCTTGGAAGTTCATCCACTGAAGTGGGCGGAATCCAGCTTCCAAAACATTTAGGCCAATCCGGACATCCCATTCCTGAACCGGTGCTTCTTACTATTCCTCCGACAAGTATCAGAAACAGTGTTGCAAAAACGGTAGTTATGGCTGTTTTTTGATAGGAATTTAATTTCATACTTAAAGGTAACAATACTCCTTGAAAATGATTAACTTTGGATGCTAAAAATTTCAAGATTTTCTGTTTTTCTATGAGTTCTATTGAAGAAAAAATTCAGCTCGAACGTTCGTTCACAGATGTAATTTCTGATTATCATCAGCTTACCAAGCCGGGTATTACTTTGGCGGTTTTGGCTAGTATGTTGGTAGGCTTTGTGTTAGGTAGTGGCAGCACCTTCAATTTTGTTTTGATGGTTCATGCTATCATAGGAACGTATATGATAGCCGCCGGGACCGGAGCTTACAACCAATTTATGGAGCGCCGACTGGACGGTTTGATGAAACGAACTGCGAAACGTCCACTTCCAGACAATCGTATTGCGGCTTCTTCCGGAATGTTTTTCTCATTGATCTTAATTTTTTCGGGACTCGTTTACCTGTTCATATTGGTTAATCCATTAGCCGGAGCTATTTCTTTTGCAACTACATTTATCTATTTAATAGCTTACACACCCATGAAGCAGGTTTCTGCTTTCAATATCGTGATCGGTGCCGTTCCCGGTGCATTACCTCCCGTTGGTGGTTGGGCAGCAGCGTCCGGAACGATTGAAAGCCCTGGAATGTGGCTTTTGTTCGGAATCGTTTTTCTGTGGCAGGTACCGCACGTTATGGCAATCGCCTGGAGTTTAAAAGACGATTACTTTGGCGCTGGATTTAAAATGCTACCAAAAAATGATGAGACCGGACGTAAAACTTCTCTTTGGTCTTTAGTTTGTACCATTCTTCTTTATCCCGTTTCAATTGCTATGTTTGTGATGGGAATCTCAGGAATCATCTTTCTAGTTCTAAGTTTAATCCTTGCTACCGGATTTCTTTACTACAGTATTAAATTCCTGAATGAAAGAACTAAAGAAAATTCTCGCAAGTTGATGTTTGCTTCAATTGCTTACCTGCCTCTTGTTTGGGTAGCAGTTTTCATAGACAGACTGGTTTAGGTACAATATCGAATATCGAATAATGAATATTCAATACTGAAGTGCATTAGTTCCCATAATTCATTTCCTGTCTAAATATTTATCAAGAACCATGCAAGTGATTGTAGTCTGCTATAATTTTTCGTAGAAAATCATCTGCTTTGAGGTCAGCTTTTTGAATCCCCAATTTAGTTTGTATGATGTTAGCCGTTCTTTGAACCATCACAAACCAAGTGTTGTATTCGTAATCTTTTTTGGAACCCAATACTTCTCTTATTGTAGTGATTTCTTCATCCGATAAAGTTAACACCTGATCAAAAGTAACTTCATAATCTTCTTCTATCTCAGAGTAGATGGTATCGCTCAACTTAACTTTTTTTCTTGTCTTGATGACACAGGTCTTAGCAGCAATGTCTCCAAGCCTCTGACCTTTTCCATTAATTAAAACTGTAATAAATGCCAGTATTCCATTCGTAAATGATACCTCCAATAATCTAAGCATCCAGCGAATTAAGTAATTTCCGAATGAAGGACTACTACCATCCAACATTACTACTTGCAATCCCATCATCCATTTACCAAACGATTTTCCATTCCATACAACTTCAAAGATCAAATGGTAAAAAAATACCGGGATGGCCAACACTGCAATTAGTATCCATTCCTGATTACCCCAAAATTCTGAAGACCCTTGAAATGTAGAACTAATAAGTCCGAATGCTATAAATGCAATAAAATAGTAAGCTACAATTATAACACCATCTATAAAATGAGCAATGATCCTGTCACCCACTTCGGCAGGGTTATAATTTAATTGTACATGCTGAGAGGTTTCAATTCCAACTTTACTCATTAAAATTCATTATTAATTGTTAATAAAAAGATAGTATTTTAGCGAAGATACACGATTTCAACACACCATAGAAATATCCCAAAAAAAATTCATGCGCGAAGTTACTTTCCTGAGAAAAAATGCTGATAAATGGAAGAACTTCGAGGAGTTGCTTAAAAAAAATACAAAAAGCTCTTCTGATCAGTTGGCCGATCTATATATTGAATTGAATAACGACTTGGCATTCGCTCAAAGTCTCTATCCAAACAGTAAGACGGCTTTGTATCTGAATGACCTATCAATTCAGGCTCATAACAAGATCTATAAAAATAAAAAAGAGAAATCCGGTCGTGTAATTACTTTTTGGACACAAGAAATACCTGTATTGTTTTCTTATAAACTGAAAGAACTTAGTATCGCTTTTGGTGTTTTCATTTTTTTCTGTGCAGTAGGAATTATCTCACAATCGAATGACCCGTCTTTTGCCCGTTTGATTCTGGGTGACGGATACGTAAACCTAACCATGACAAATATTGAGAATCAGGATCCTCTTGCGATCTATAAAATGCATAGCCAACTCAATATGTTCTTTCAAATCACATTTAATAATATCCGGGTTTCTTTTATAGTTTTTGCCTTCGGTATATTTACAGCTCTTGGAACTGCATACCACTTACTGAAGAATGGAGTAATGGTTGGCACATTCATTACCTTTTTTAGCGGGTACGACCTTCTTTCCGAATCCATGTTAGTTATTTTCATTCACGGTGCTTTGGAACTTAGCGCAATAGCAATTGCAGGCGCTGCCGGCTTTGTATTAGGTAACAGTTTTGTATTCCCCGGCACCTATAAAAGAATAACTGCTTTTACAAAAGGTGCAAAAGAGGGTTTAAAAATGCTGATAAGTTTGGTTCCTATATTCATAATGGCAGGATTTTTAGAAAGTTTTGTTACCCGATACACAGAGATGCCACTTGCCTTGAGTTTATTTGTAATTCTGACATCTTTCACATTCATAATTGGTTATTATTTTTATCTACCAACTCGTATTTATCTAAACAGGAAAAAACATGAGTAATTTCAGTTACAAAAAACCAAGAGATCTTGGCGGTATCTTATCTGATACTTTTCTTTATATCAGACAAAATTTTAAGTCTCTGGCCAAGCCGCTTCTCTACTTTGTAATCCCGTTTTATGTAGTCCAGGCTTTTATACTTCAGGAATATTCTACCAACTTATTTAATTCCATTATGGCAATTGAATCTGGCTCTGATAACTTCGGTGGTCTCTTTGGGTGGGAATATTTTTTGAATATTTTTATTTCGATAACTGCTCTATCTGCTCTTTCAGTGATAACGTTAAAACATTTCAAACTTACTTCTTCAGGTAAAGAAACCGAACTTGAGCAAATTATGGATGGTATTCTACCATTGATTATGTGGATGGCTTTATTATTTATCATTATCTATATATGCATATCAATTGGAGCTCTTCTGTTTATTATTCCGGGCATCTTCATTGGCATAAAACTGAGTTTTACACCTGCGGCTTTTATCCTTGAAGAGAAAGATATTTTCGATTCAATGAGAAGGTCATGGGAGGTTTCTAAAGGTTTTTGGTGGATTACTTTTGGTCTACTGATCGTGATATATATAATGATCTATTTTTCGAGTCTTGCAGTTGGTCTTCCAATTGGCTTGATTTACGCTTTTGCCTTTGATGGCGGCTTGGTTGGGTCTGACTCCGGAGTCTTTTCTACAATTATATCAATTCTTACAGCATTTGGTTCGGTTATTACCACGGCTTTCTACGCTGCTATGCACATCGCATTTGCACTACACTTTTATAACATAGATGAACGAAAAGAAGGCGGAAACTTACGTTCTAAAATTGAAGGGTTGTCTGATTAAAGCATTGATTCATAAAAGTAATTTTGCTTCGTTTTTCCTTCTTCTGCTCATTTCTTTTTTGAGTACACTCCCGGTTTATTCTCAATCGGAAGAGAACTTAATTTATGGGGAAAACGCTCAAAACGTTCCTCAATCATTAGAATATGATTCTTCTTATGTGGATGTTCGGCAAGCTAATGCTGAAACAATTGAAGCATATTTAAATGACCCAGATTTTAATTATGGCGAAGCGCTCGAAACCCCAACATCATTTTTTGGCAGGATCATATCTTTCCTCTTTAGGTTATTTTTTGCCATAATCGGCAATCCGGTTGGAAATTTTATTTTCAGAGCTGTTTTGATCATTTCTATAGCCATTGTAGTTATTCTCTTACTGAATCAGTTACTGGAAGGAAGTCTCTCTTCCGTATTTTCCAGGAAGAATGCAGATAAACCTATTTCTTTCCAGATATCAGAAGAAGAGATCGACGAAATGAATCTGGAGGAACTTAAAGAGAAAGCTTTAAGGAATTCTGATTTCCATGCTGCTACACGTTTTGTGTACCTGATGACCTTAAAACTTTTGAATCAAAAAGAACTTATTCAGTGGAAGATCGAAAAAACCAACCTTGATTATGAAAGAGAGCTGGGAGATCATCCTATCAATCCAATATTCAGTAAGCTTACCGCCTTTTATGAATTTGTTGAATATGGTGATTTCGAAATAGACCGAACTGGCTATTCTAAAGTTGACAGTCTTTTTTCAAAACTCATGGAGGAACTGTATTCATGAATAAAAAGGAAAAAAAATACCTGTACATACTTGGTTTTTTAACCATCATTGCCATTTCATATCAGCTGATCCAACCAAAGCCGATTGACTGGACCGAAAGTTATTCATCCATTGATAAAAAGCCATTTGGTGCTTATATCCTGAATGAACAACTTCCGGTTCTTTTTCCATTTAATAAGATCCGTGAAAACCAACTTCCAATTTTTGAGGCACCGTTAAACTATGATCAAAAAAACTGGATCTTCATCAACTCAGAATTCAGTCTGGATCAATTTGAAACGCAGTTATTAATGGATGAAGTAAATTATGGAAGTCATGTTTTCATATCTGCTTGGAAAATGGAAAACAGTTTTGCAGATTCTCTTGGGTTTGAGCTCAACCAGCAATTTCCTTTTATAAACCCTTCCGCAAATTCACTCGACTCTCTTCTTAAAAAACCACTTAATTTTGTAAATCCGGAATTAGAAGCCCCAAACGGATGGGACTTTCCAATTGCACTTAATGAAGTCTACTTCTCTGAATTTGATACTTCACGAACAGTTATTCTTGGTTCTGATAATCGTGATAATATCAATTTTATTAAGATAGAGCATGGTGAAGGTGCTTTCTTTTTACACACAAGCCCGTTTGTCTTTACAAATTACTTCCTGAAGAATCCCGACAAATATGATTATGCTTTTAAGGCGCTTTCTTATCTCCCAGAAAATGATACTTACTGGGATGAATACTACAAAGCAGGAAAACTAGCTTTTTCCTCTCCATTCAGGTTTATTGTTTCAAAACCAAACCTTAAACGAGCTTGGTTTTTGGCATTACTTGGTTTAGTGCTTTATTTATTATTTAAAAGTAAACGGATGCAGAGAGCAATTCCGGAGATTAAACCACTTTCCAATACCAGTATTGAATTTGCCAGAACTATTGGGAGCCTACATTTGAATAAAGGATCCCATAAAGATCTGTTCGAAAAAAAATATTCCTTCTTCTTAGACTATCTTCGAACAAATTTGAATATAGATACAAACGAACTAACTGAAGAAACGATTAAAAAAGTATCTCAAAGATCCGGGATACCGGAAGAACAAACCAAAGAACTCTTCCATAGAATTGAACTATTTTCAACCAAAGAAGCTGTAACCGATAAAGAGCTCCAGTCCATAACCGAGCAAATCGATAATTTTTATAAAAATTCGCAACGATGAGTGAAGAAATAACAAACAATGAAAATCCCGAAGCTGAAAACAATGAAGCTTCTTCTAACTCTGAAGTTCCATTTGAAAGTCGTTTAGATCTGACAGAACTTCAAAATATGATCTCTAATATCCGCACAGAGATCAAAAAGATCATCGTTGGTCAGGATAATATGATCGATCTCATGATCTGTGCTTTATTAGCTGACGGACATATTCTGGTGGAAGGTGTTCCCGGAGTAGCCAAAACATTAACAGCTCGTTTATTTGCAAAAACACTTGATACCGGTTTCTCAAGAATTCAGTTTACACCTGATCTGATGCCTGCTGATATTACCGGAACAAGCGTATTCAATACAAAGACCACAGACTTCGAATTTAAGAAAGGTCCAATCTTTTCTAATCTGGTTTTAATTGATGAGATAAATCGATCGCCGGCAAAAACTCAATCCGCACTTTTTGAAGTGATGCAGGAAAAGCAAATTACTGTTGATGGGAATACTTACAAGATGGAAGCTCCATTTCTGGTTGTGGCTACACAAAATCCGATCGAACATGAAGGTACTTACCGACTTCCTGAAGCACAAATGGACCGTTTTCTGTTTAAGATCGATGTTGGATATCCTAGTGTTGAAGAAGAAGTTCTAATACTAGAAGGAAGCTATAAAAGAAAACTGGCTTCAGAAATTGAACAACTTAATGCCGTTGTAAATGCTGCAGAGCTGAATGCTCAAAGAAAAGTTATTTCAGAGATCCACGTTGAAAAAGAACTGATGGAATATATCGCTAAGATCGTTCATCAAACCAGAAACTCAAGTTCCATTTATATTGGAGCATCTCCAAGAGCATCTGTATTTATTTTAAAAGCAGCTCAGGCGTGGGCCGCCATGAGAGGTCGAGATTTTATCACTCCTGAAGATGTTAAACAGGTCATAGTACCTACACTTCGGCACAGAATTACACTTACCCCTGAAAAGGAAATGGAGGGCATAATTCCTGACCAGATCATTAAACAACTTGCAGACAAAGTTGAGGTTCCCAGATAGTGAAATTCATTAAAAGCTTATTTTTTAATAATAGGTTTTTCCTGTCCATAGCTCTGGTAAGCTCAAGCTATGTGCTAGGTTATTTCTACAGTTCAATTCAGGCTATTGGTGATATTCTACTAATTATTCTGGGTGTTTCTTCCATTGCAGATTTATTGCTTTTGTATTCAAAAGATGGAATTAAAGCTGAACGCCTTCTGCCTAAAAAGCTCTCTAATGGTGATGATAATGAAATTTATATCACGTGCTCCAACCAATATAATTTCCCGGTTTCTCTGGCAATCATTGATGAGATCCCAATTCAGTTTCAAGTAAGAGATTTCAAGATCAAAAGAACTCTCGATCCTAACGGTTCCAAAAAACTCAGCTATCAATTAAGGCCCACTGAAAGAGGCGAATTCGAATTTGGAGCGCTTAAAATATATGCAGAAACAAAGATTGGCTTATTTAGCAGACGTTTTATTTTTTCTGAACAAGCTATTCTACCTGTATTCCCATCTTTTAAGCAAATGAGAAAATTTGAGATGTATGCTATTTCAAATCGGCTGACTGATATCGGAGTTAAAAAGATCCGTAGACTTGGTCACACCATGGAGTTTGATCAAATTAAAGAATATGTACGCGGCGATGATATACGGTCATTAAACTGGAAAGCAACTGCACGAGCCAACTCTTTGATGATCAATCAATATCAGGACGAGCGATCCCAACAAGTTGTAAATGTGATCGATATGGGACGCGTAATGAAGCTTCCTTTTGATGGATTAAGCTTACTTGAATATGCCATTAATACAAGCTTGGTGATTTCAAATATTTCATTGATCAAAGAAGATAAAGCTGGGTTGATCACCTTTTCCAATAAACAATCTGTAGTTGTAAAACCTGAAAAGAAAAGAACACACATTCGGAAAATTCAAGAAGCTTTGTATAATCTGAAAACTAATTTTTTGGAATCAGATTTTCAGAGAATGTTGGTAAGCCTGAGAACACACCTCAATCAAAGAAGCTTAGTTCTTCTTTATACCAATTTTGAAACCTATTCGGGAATGGAACGACAACTCCCCTATTTACAAAGATTGGCAGCAGATCATTTATTAGTTGTAGTGTTCTTTGAAAATACAGAGATGACATCTTTGATAGAGCAAGACTCAAAAACCATTGAAGATATCTACACCAAAACTATAGCAGAAAAATTCAGTTATGAAAAGCGCCAGATCGTGAAAGCACTCAATCAAAGAGGCATTCATACTATCCTCACTCCCCCCAAAGAATTATCCGTGAATGCGATCAACAAATATCTGGAATTGAAAGCCAGAGGGTTGATTTGATCATTAAGTATGTATTAAATAAAGAACTTTATACCTTTGCTTTTATGAAAAAATTGATCTTATCAGCGCTTAGTCTATTCATTTGCCCTTATTTTGCCTTTGCTCAAACTGATTCCGCTTACGTTACTGTAAACATGTCCTCGGAAAATGGATTTCTGGTTCGTAACCTAAATTACAGTTAATGTATACCCATCAAAGCTGATCACGCTTCCGAATTGTATCTACTCGATCTTGAAAACAGAAAACATATTAGCACATATATTTGTCGAAATTATTACGAATGCAGCTTTTTCACCAAAAGAAAATATTGTAGCAGTTGGCACAAGTCAGGAATAAAAATTCATTCTCTTACGAACACAAATACATTAAAAGAATAAGAAGGAAATTTTGATTTGAGATACCCAACTAACTGATATGGATTTCAATTTTGCATAATACTACAAGTCAATAGTATCCAACTCTTTTCTCAGTTAAAACTTCACTAGAAATTTTT
>TARA_R100000789_G_scaffold64526_3_pt1 | contig 12174 bp, 10 predicted proteins | sample TARA_R100000789 | Tara Oceans TARA_R100000789 (sample SAMEA2623403) | marine metagenome | biome: marine biome (ENVO:00000447); feature: mesopelagic zone (ENVO:00000213); material: "saline water (ENVO:00002010), including plankton (ENVO:xxxxxxxx)" | depth 450 m
GGCATATCCACTGGAATGCTGAGCGGGGAAGCCACGGCGAGGGAGATTTGTGTCGTGGTAAAAGCGGGAAAGATACGATCATTGAAGTTCCAGCCGGGACGCTGATTAAAGATGCTGAGCGTGGTCACGTGTTGAAAGATCTTGCCCACCCGGGAGATCGTGTCATTGTTGCCAAAGGTGGTCGCGGTGGACGCGGAAACAAACGCTTCGCGACTGCCACCAACCGGGCACCAAGAGAAGTCGAACCAGGCGAAGCGGGGGAAGAGCGTCGCATTTCGCTGGAATTAAAAATGATTGCCGATGTCGGTTTAGTCGGGAAACCGAATGCCGGCAAATCGACTTTGCTCAGCCGAATAACACGTGCGACTCCGGAAATCGCGAATTATCCATTTACCACCAAACATCCCAATCTGGGCGTTGTCGAAGTTGGCTGGGATCAGGATTTTGTCGTTGCTGATATTCCCGGTTTGATTGAGGGCGCCCATGCAGGAATTGGCTTGGGGCATGAGTTTTTAAGGCACGTCGAACGAACGCGTTTACTCGTGCATCTGATTGAACCGATGCCGATGGATCAAACCGATCCGGTCGAGAATTATCATCAGATTCGAGAAGAACTTCGGCTCTACGATCTGGAACTGGATAAGCGTCCGGAAATTATTGTCATCACAAAAAGTGAATTGCCGGATGCCCAGGCCGCTGTCGAATTATTGCAGGAAACGGTGAATCAACCGGTTCATTTAATTTCAGCGGTAACTGGGCAGGGATTGGATGCTCTCAAGAGGTTGATCGTTAAAAAACTGGACGAAATTAAAGAAGTGGAAGCGGCAGCCGAGTAAGTTCAATAAGGTGTAGGTCAGGCTGTGTCTGACGACAAATCGGGTGACTCGCACATTTCTTCAGGCATAGCCTGACCTACGGTTTAACTCAATAACGTAATCTTTGGAGACTGTGAATGATGATTCGAATATCGCTGTTTCTTTTTTCTATCGTTCTTCAATATTCAATGCTTTCTGTAACCGCAAAGGCAGGCGAATCGAGCACATTTGATTCTGAGAAACGCCCAGAAAAATGGGCAGTGAATTTCGGACACTGGGAACCGGAAGATGGGGTACTGGTCTGTCGTCAGATGAAAGTCGACAATCATGCGGCTGCTTCGCGCTGGCAGATTCCGATGACCGATGGTACGATCAATTGTCGCTTTCAATTCCAGGGAGCCAATTTCTTTCATATTGGATTTGATCCCGCAAAAGGCACGCTCGATAAAAAAGGTCACTTGTATTCACTCGTCATCACCCCTGACTCTGCCAGCATTAAAAAACATAAAGACAAGGCAGATCCCCAATCAAAAGACCAAACTATGGCTACTGTCAAATTTGCAGAACCACTGACCGGCTGGCATACCGTCAACCTGAAAGCGGAAGGGAATACGGTTGTTGTGAATATTGATAATCAACAGCAGTTGACTGCAACGGAACCGACCTTTGGTGTGAAAAAACCAGCTGTTGTTTTTCGTGTGGGGGGAGGTGATCTGCTGCTCGATGATGTTCAGGTTGAAGTGAACAAGCCCTGACATCACAAAATTCTGCAGAGTAGAACTTTTGCGTTTTCTGCAAGAGCGATTCCGCGACTTTCCAGAACATTTCTCAAAGTCGTAAAAAACGATCAAGATTCGGTTTACTCAAAGTCGGTGGATTGCGATACTTCCCCCCGGCTGAAACGTGGTCATGGCAATTCTGTTCAACAATGGATCATCTTCAACTTGAAGATGATCCGATCAATTTTGAATACAGGAAAAATGACCTAAGCGGTCTCTGACGGCTTTCAACAATTTTTGAACATGCGAATGAATTCTTAAGGAATAACCTCGTGCCGAATCGGATGAACGCTGACGATTTTTTCCCCCGCAGTTCTCGGAAAAGATCTCTAGAGAATCAGGAACAGACTCACCCAAAACCGCGGCCACAGATGGATTCCATGTCCCCGGTAGCGTTGCGATTAGCAATCAGTCAGATGACCACTAAGAAGTGGGCATTGCAAGATGATTTGGACTTGGCAACTGAACTGGGATTGCTGCATGTCGGCTTATGGCGCTGGAAGTATGAAGAAGAAACTGAGCAACGCACAGCGGATTTGCTGGAAAAGTACGGAATTCATCCTTCAAGTATTTCCTTCATTGGCGGCTTTACAGGAACCAACGGTTATTTGCTTGAAGATGTCATGGCAGAATCCAAAAATGTGATTCGTTATGCCAGCTGGATCGGTGCCAGCACGATAGTAGTTTCAACGGGAGAACGAGGGACGCATATTCAAAAGCATGTGATGCGTGTCGTAAGAGATTCTCTTGTGGAACTCGCAGATTTTGCTGCTGAATATGATATCCATCTTGCCCTCTCGCCAATGACACCCTCAACCGCTCATGGCTGGACGTTTATTACCTCCCTGCGCAAGTGCCGGGAAGTGATTGAGCAGTGTAATCACGACCATATCGGTGTCTGTCTGCATAGTTTTCACACGTTGCAGGAACGCCACTGGAAAGCGGAGTTGAGACCGCTGATTTCCAAATTGAAACTGGTCAGGCTCAGTGATGGATTAACCGCCAGTAAACCCCGGAAACAGTGTTTACCGTTTGCCGGAAAAATGAATCTGGCTGCAATGCTGGATTTCCTGGAGTCGAATGGGTACCGTAATCTTTACGAAATCGATACCTGGAGCGATGAAGTCTGGCAATGCGAGCAGATTGAACCGTTCCAGAAATGTCTGCAGGAAATTATTACCAACTTTCCCTCCGCTCCGGATCAATGACGCGAATTCGGACGCCCGTTGCCTCAAAGTGTGCCTGCGATGTCCACTCCCCAAATGATGACGATTGAAGATCTGTCCCGTTATATGGGACGCGATCTGCGTGAAGTCGAAAAGCTGGCCGCCAAGAATTTGATTCCCGGTCGAAAAATCGATGGGAAATGGACCTTTCAGCTCAATGAAATCCGCACTTGGATTGAGAGTGAATTCGACAATTATTCCCCGGATGAGTGGGCGAATTTAGAGACCTCTCAGCAATCCGAGGATGTCGATCAGGATTTCCCTGTCAGTAGTTTGCTCACTCCCGCCAATATCGAAATTCCGATACAGGCTCGAACAAAACGATCTGTTCTGGAGCGACTGGTTTATCTGGCTGGAAAAACCTGGCAGGTCTGGTCACCCGATGAAGTTCTCAAAGCTGTTGTTGAACGGGAAAATGCAAACAGCACTGCTTTAGAAGGTGGAATTGCCATTCCTCACCCGGGCAAACCGATGCCTGAAGCTGTCGGAGAATCGGTTATCTCTTTCGGACGATCGATCAACGGCATTCCATTTGGTGGGACTCGAGGATTAACGGACCTCTTTTTTCTGATTTTGTGCCGGGATAATACAACGCATCTGCAAATTCTCGCCCGTCTGGGACGATTGTTTCTCATCCCCGGCTTTGTGGTACAACTCCGCGAGGCAGAAACACCTGAAGACGCCTGGCAGGTGATTGCCGATGCCGAAAAAACGCTCGGCTAAGCGAATTGCTGCAGGATGCTTATGTACGCTTGCGTCTGCTGCCCGAAAAGCGTAAGAACTTGGAAACAATTGATTCCTGTTCCGATTGCAGACTCCGATTCCATCCTGGGGACCGCTGTGCGGACCAATTATCTATTGGACTATTCCATTGATATTACCGAACCCTGACATTTAAATATCGGTCCGCACAGCGGACCCTGCAATAAATCGTTCACAGCTTGAGAAAGAATATCCATGTCCGCCCCATTAAATAAATATAGTGCCCACATTACCCAGCCCCGAAGTCAAGGAGCCTCTCAGGCCATGCTTTACGGCACCGGGATGAGCGAAGAGGACATGAATCGGGCACAGGTCGGAATTGGCAGCGTGTGGTACGAGGGTAATACCTGCAATATGCACCTGCTTGATCTGGCGGCAAAAGTTAAAGAAGGGGTACAGGCAGCCGGTCTCGTTGGCATGCGATTTAATACGATTGGCGTAAGCGATGGAATTTCCATGGGAACAGACGGGATGTCGTTTTCCCTGCAATCTCGCGATTTGATTGCCGACTCCATCGAAACCATTATGGGAGCTCAATGGTACGACGGACTGGTCACTTTGCCGGGATGCGATAAGAACATGCCCGGCTGTCTGATGGCGATGGGACGATTGAACCGTCCTTCTCTGATGGTCTATGGAGGAACGATCAAGGCAGGTTGTGGACTACAGAAAGAAAAGCTGGATATTGTTTCGGCTTTCCAGTCTTACGGACAATATCTGGCAGGCACAATTACTGATGAAGAGCGTAAAGAAATTGTCAAACGAAGTTGTCCCGGAGCCGGGGCTTGCGGCGGGATGTACACTGCCAACACGATGGCCTCAGCGATTGAAGCTCTCGGCATGTCGCTGCCTTACAGTTCTTCGATTCCTGCTGTTGATCCCGATAAGTATCAGGAATGCCTGGCTGCTGGAGCAGCCGTTAAAAATCTTCTCGAACAGGATATCAAGCCCCGCGACATCATGACGCGTGAGGCCTTCGAAAACGCTCTCGTTATCGTGATGGCCTTGGGAGGATCAACGAACGCAGTACTGCACCTGATCGCGATGGCACGAGCCGTCGATGTTCCGTTGACGATTGATGATTTTCAGTCTGTCAGCGACCGAACACCATTCCTGGCCGACTTGAAACCATCCGGGTTCTTTGTTCAGGAAGATTTGCACAGCATTGGCGGTACACCAGCTGTTCTCAAGTATCTGCTGGAAGAGGGATTCATCACTGGTGACTGCATGACTGTCACAGGCAAAACACTGGCCGAGAATGTCGCTGATTTGCCTGGCCTGAAAGAAGGCCAGAAAATCGTACGACCGATTTCAGACCCCATCAAGAAAACCGGCCACATTCGTATCCTCCGCGGCAACGTGGCCACTGAGGGAGCGGTTGCAAAGATTACCGGCAAAGAAGGTCTCGTCTTCTCCGGCCCGGCTCTCTGCTACAACAGCGAAGAAGAGATGCTAGCCGGCCTCGAAAACAAGGAAATCAAAGGGGGCGAAGTCATCGTCATTCGTTATGAAGGTCCCAAGGGTGGACCTGGGATGCCGGAGATGTTGACTCCAACTTCAGCCATTATCGGTGCAGGGCTGGGTGATAACGTCGCCTTGATGACTGACGGCCGCTTTTCCGGCGGATCGCATGGCTTCATTATCGGCCACGTGACACCCGAAGCTCAGGAGGGGGGAACTATCGCTCTGCTGCAAAACGGCGATCAGATTACGATCGATGCAGAAAAAAATCGAATCGATGTCGACCTCTCCGATGAAGAATTGGATAACCGACGAAAAAACTGGACTGCCCCGGCTTATAAGTTCAACCGCGGTACCCTCTACAAGTACATCAAAAACGTCAAAAGCGCCAGCGAAGGCTGTGTGACTGACGAGTAATTGAAAACAAGCATGAAGCGCAAGCAAGTGTGTTCTTTGCAACGACCTTAATCCGACGCGTCAGCCAGGGGACGGGGCGGTATGCAGTAAACGACAACTCTGTTTAATACTTTCCCAGAATAATTGAATGTTCCAACCCGATTCCATCGATGAATTAAAAAGCTGGTGGTCAACGCAAGTTGAGCAGCAGTTGCCCATTCGCTGGCGTCATCGCTGGAGGTCGGCTGATACGACTGAGAGAGCGATCCGGGATTTATCGATCACCCGATTGAATCGAGTGATTGATTATCCACATCGAGATATGACCGTGACCGTGCAAACGGGAATGACAGTTGCAGAATTGGATCAAATTCTGAAAGAACATCATCAGGTGTTACCGATTGATGTTCCCGAACCGGACCGCATGACGATTGCCGAAATGATTTGCGGGAACTGGTTCGGATCTCGCTGTGCTGGTCACGGCACTTTACGCGACTGGCTGCTCGGCGTGACGGCAATTGATAGCCGAGGTCGCATATTCCACTCGGGTGGACGAGTGGTGAAGAATGTTGCGGGGTATGATGTTCAAAAATTTCTGATCGGATCTCGCGGCGAACTGGCGATTCCACTCGAAGCTTCCTTCAAAGTTATCCCGATTCCCGAAGCCTATCTGAACTGCGTTTATCAAACCGACGATTTCTTGCTCCTTCAGGAAGCCTGGCAAACCATTCGGAATCTGCCATTTGATTGCAACATATTTGATATGACCAGTTCAGGGCGACTGGAAATTTCGATTGCTGGACTCCCTCAGTCTAACGAAGCACTCAGAGATCAGATACATACCACTTTGAGTTCAATCGCAGGGATGTCTGAAATACAGACAACCGACAACTCAGAAGAGATTGACAGTTGGAAGTCGCTTTTGGAATCAATCATACATCCACAGGATCGACATTTCGTGATCCGGGTGGGCGTTCGACCCTCGCAGACAGTAGAAGTCCTTCAACTCGCTGCCGATTGCGGACTCAAAGCGATTGGACATGCAAGCCGAGGAGCGATTGTGGTCACAGGCGTATTGAACGTTGTCACGAGCGTACAAAACAAACTACTTACGAGACTTGCAGAACTCAATGCCAATGTTGAGTGTCTCGAAGCGTCAAAATCACTTTACGATTTGATCCACACAAACTTCGAACATCCAAATTTGTCTCCACTCAGCGAAAAAATCCGCAACGCCTTCGACCCGCAACGTCTCCTCAAATCCAATGCGGTTATGGTTGAAGGTTAAGGAGCCCAGTGTTGAGTGGCCAGTGGCTACATTTAAGACGTAGAACACTGGCCATTCCAAGCGATCGAACAAAACCATTAACAACTATTAACCAGCGACTATTAACTAATCCCTCTCAAACTTCTTTCCGGCGATTTCCAACTCTTCTGCCGTCACTTCACCATTTCGATCGGTATCGACAAGCAGGAAAATTGCCCACCATTTGGCTGGGGTTTCGTCTTTGGAAATGTGGCCGTCTCCATTTTGATCGAGCCTCGCAATAATTTGATCGGCTCTTCCTCCAAATCCACCGCTGGTTGATTGCGATTTCTCAATCGGCACAACGATATCGCAATAGCCGATCATCATTTCTTCCCAGGTTTGATCTCCCCAGCGAACGGTCGTTGTTGGATCGGGATTGAAGGCATTCTCGGTGGAATTATCGAAATGAGCCGTGCAGAACAAGCGGGTCCCTTGCGGCAATGTGATCGGTTCGCTCAAACGGTAAGATGTCTGCCAGTTAAAATCGTATTTTGGAACGGACAGAATCTTCTGTTTTTTGCCATCGGGAAATTGCACTTCATAATCAAACGATTTTCCTCTCAGGTGCATGTGAGGCATCATCGTCAAAAGTTGCACGTCGGTTTTCGCTCGCGGCGAAAATGCGGTCACTTCATGATTGTTCGCCCCGGGTGGGATTTCAAAGTGTCGATTTGTGGCACTGGTCGTCATCACCTGATGCGTCACTTGTTCCGGGTCTGCGAAAATCAGTGCGAATTGACTGAGGTCTTCCTGGGGAGAGCCGATGGGTGTGTAATGGACCTGAAAGATGAGTTCAGAATTAGCAGGAATTTTCTTCGCCATCCCTTTGGGGAACGGCTGAGGAATTAAACCGGGAACATAAGCCGCCAGAAATCCTCCTTCTTCGCCGCCCGCTCCGCGACCTTTGCTGTCTTTATCCCGGGCAAACACAAGAATATGATGTACGATGGCATAGTTACCCGGGCGAATTTCTGCAGCCTGCAGCCATTTGTCTTCCGTCAAACCGGGGTCGACTTTGTAATACTGGTATTTGACTTCACCCGTCGCAGGCACGGCTACAGGTTCTTTAGTGATGGGCAGTATTAAATCCGGTTCTCGTGGCAACTGCCAGAGAGTGGAGTACATTTTCGCCTGAGGGTAATCGGCTGGATTCCCTTCTGGAGCACCTGCGGCAACCCAGTCAAAAATCATCTGCTTTTGCGACTCTTCAAGAGAGCAGTCATTCTTGAATTCTCCAAATCGAGGATCGGCATGCCAGGGAGGCATCCGGCCTTCCCGCACGACTTCCTCAATCATGCCTGCCCAGCCTTTGACTTCCTCGTATTCGGAAAGAGCAAACGGGGCCACCTGACCTTCCCGATGGCAATCGATACATTTCTCCTGAAAGATACGTATTATGTCTCGGGAGAAAGTAATCTTTTGAGTCGGCTTCATCTTCGGTTCCCGACCAATAATGCAGCCAACCGCATTTGTGACTGGAAAGGTGATATTCTTACCAGCCAGTAACTCATCCAGTGCATTCTTAAGGTCGTGTGAACGTGGTTCTTTCAGAAGGGTGCCAATTCCGAACTGATCGTCAATGCGACCGCGATAGCGGATTCGATACTCATCATCAAGCAGAAACGCTTCCGGTGTCCGCTCGGCTGCGAATTGATCCGCGACACGGTTATGGAGGTCTTTGAGCAATGGAAAAGAAATTTCATGCTGTCGGGCGTACTCTACTATATCCTCATCGGAATCGTGCTGATTGGACATGATTCCATAGAAATTGACGTTCTGATAGGCCGTTGACGATGCCATTTCCTGCAGTCGCTGTGCATACAATTTCGCCAATGGGCACTCAGTTCCCATAAATACAACGACAGAGGCTTTTGTTTTTTCAGAGTAAAGCGATCGCGTCTTGCCCGTTTGATCCCGCAGGACAAAATTGCTCATGCGGGGGGACTCGGACGGTTGAATTTGCTCTTCGGCCTGAATGTCGCAAATGAACATCAGTGAAAGCAGACACGCAACATGCAGCACGTATATTTTGAGCTGGAACGTCATTATTTGAGAATCCATCATTTGTTTTATAGTCCTTGCGATGGGTCTAAAACCCTCGCCTTCAGGTTTTTTCATCGTGGGTTCAAATTTGTCCAAGGACAATAAAATTAATACCTGGCATGTGAGCGAAAGGACTTCAGTCCGAAGCTCACGGCCAAAAAACTATCGGCTTCAGCCGATAATAATTCAGTTACTGAGAAAGAAGTTCGAAAAAAGAATGCTGGAACTCATCCAGTGACATTCCTATCAGAAAGGAGTACTCATAAAAAACTTTTCAGGATTTAATATTTTGTGTTATTTCCGAGATGGGTTAAGCAGAAATCTAAAATTTATCAAAATTGGTGACGTTCAACCATAATGCACAAATGCTTTATGAGTATTTATTCCTATTGACAGAGATCAAATAATATTTAATTTCAATAATATCCAATGTGTTGTTTTAATTTATCTGCTAAAAATCTTAAGAACTTTTTCTAGTTCAAGACCTTCTTCAAGTTGTATCCAATCCTTAAACTGATTCTGTGTCATTTATGATTTCAGTGTTTTGTTTACTTTTGTCTGGTGGGGCTGAATGAAGAATTCGATTAAATTTTGAGATGGAATGCGTGACTATGGATGCGAGGGCCATTGCAACCGTTTACGCAATAAACTGCTCAGACGATATCGGATCGGCTGAGATTAATTTCCTGGAACAGCAGGGGTATCAAATCCAACTGCTTTCCACGATTGAGAGTTTACTGCGTGAGATAAATGTCGAAGAGCCGGGATGTGTGTTCGTTTGTACGAAACAGAATGAGGTATTGATCTATCAACTCATTCGAGAATTCAAGAAGCGAAAAATACCACAAGAGATTGTGCTGATTGCGGAGCATGTTGGAATTAAGCAGGCTGTCGAAGTCGTGCGAGAAGGAGCCTATACTGTTGTTGAATTACCCTGCTCAAAAATAATACTGCTGAATACTGTTCAGGAAACGATCGCCAAATCAGCACGAAAATTAGCGAAGCGAATAGAATTGCTGGAACTGACGCGGAAGTTCCAATCATTGACAGATGATGAGTTTGAGGTTCTCGAAGCTTTGGTCAAGGGGGAAGGGAATAAGCAAATGGCTCACCAGTTAGACGTCAGTTCCCGAACGATTGATCGACGAAAACGGGCTCTTTTTGACAAAATAAATGTCGACTCACTGGCTGATCTGCTTCTCTCTTACATTCGCTGGTCACAAGTCGATAAAACCGTGGAGTCTCAATAGGAATCATTCCGCATTCTCTATGTCAGTCTGATAAACAGCAGAAACAACCAGTCTGCGTCCATAAGTCGACTGATCAGACCCGGTGTATGTCCAGAACTGCTTCTCTTCTGCATTTTTTGCCTGACGGATTTTCTTACGACAATAAGCTCGCTGTGGGATTCCCAGGATACGCTCAAAGAAATGCTTTGGCTTTTTCTCCTCGACATCGTGCAGTTGCACGTCTGAAAATCCTGCCAGTTTCAAGTACAGATACAACTGCGGAAACGACCAGGGCATTATATGCATGTGCGTGCCCCGTTTGATTTTTCCCACCAGGCAGGGAAAACTAGGGAAGAAACCGCGCAGAAAAAACTGCATGCGGGCAGCCGGGAACCAGATATTGGGTGTGGTGATGATAATCAGCCCACCGTCATTGAGATGTCTGCTTGCATGTTCGACCAGCAAAAGTGGATTGCCCACATGCTCGATCCCTTCGCAAGTCACGAATGCATCGAATTTTCCGAGGTCTTCCGGCAAGCCGTAATCAAGATCCGCTTTCTGGAAATCTTTGTATCCATCTGGCTTTTCCTCAAACAGATCCAGTCCAGTCACTTCCGGCTGATAGTCCAGATCTCTCAGCAACCACCCATCGCCTGAGGGGGCATCGAGAATAGTCGCTGGTCGTTTTTGGTTGAGGATTTTCACCGCGACTGGGCGATTCGATTTGCCAGATTCCATGAAACATTTGCCCGTTGTATAAGTAGGTCAGGCACTGCCTGACATGTGTAATTGTTGACGTTGAATTTCGTCAGGCACTGCCTGACCTACAGGCTTAAGCGGCTCGAACGAGTTGAGTTTCCAGAACCGAATAAAAGATTTCCTCCATGCGATCCAGCATGAAGTCGATTGGAAATTTCTGGAGCGCTTTCTGATAGCCTGCTTCAGCATATTGTTCTCGAAGAGAATCGTTATCAAGCAGCAGATTGATCGCATCGGCTAAAGCACGTGAATCTTCCGGAGCGACGATCAAGCCGGTTTCTTCATGATCGACCGCTTCACAAATGCTGCCTGCGGTAGTGGAGATCACTGGTAGTCGGCAACTCATGGCCTGCATAATACTTTGCGGCACACCTTCGACAGAGCCGTAGGAGGGAAGTACGAACAAATCGAAGGCCTGCAACCAGGGGACCACATTCTGCTGATGTCCGACACGATGAATTCGATCGGAAATATTGAGTTCCTTGATTTTATTTTCAATGTTCTCCTTGGAGAGTCCATCGCCTACAAACACAAAATCAAAATCATCCCGTGCCATCTGTGCCAATGCTTCACAGGCGACTGAATGTCCTTTTTCCCGACGAAGTGCGGCGACGATGCCGACGAGTTTGCGATCGGTCGGCAAATTTAATTTCTGGCGAGCTTTTAGGCGATCCCCCGGCACAAATTTCTGGGTATCGATGCCGGTTGGAATCGATCGTAATCGATCGAGGGAAACTCCATTGCGTTCCGAAAGAGATTTCACGATTTCCACACCACAGGTCACAACGAAATCCGAACCACTACGATACAGCCAGTTCGAAGCCATATTTTTAGGGACGGGAATGCCGACATGACGAGTGCGGACGAGACGAGGTCGGTTTGCGATTGTTCGTGAAGCGACGCCGAACAGCCAGCTGTCGATCGAACTGTGAGTATTAACAACATCGACATCTCGATTTTCATTCAGCCATTTTCGAACAGCATTCAGGCAACTGAAGCTCTTTTTCTGAAGAGAAACGGGTTCGACAGGCACACCGAATTCACAGGCTCGCTGAAAAATGGTCGATTCCGGCGTGCAGAGCACACGAACCTGATGCCCACGTTCGAGCATACCTCGTGATTCCGTGAGAATTCTCACTTCCTGCCCACCCCAGCCCCAGGAACTTTCCGAGTGGACAATGTTAAGTGGTTGATTCCGAGCCATCTCATTCCTTTGGTCTGAAACACGCAGTGAAAAGAGTCGTTCAACGCGATCGAAAAATCCTGAAATCCTTATCAGGCAACGATATGAGACGAACTATCTCAGATCAGGAAAGATCCGGCAATGGCAGTTTTTTTTAGTGAATAGTCGTTAGTTAATAGTTAATAGTTAATAGTTAATAGTTAATAGTTAAT
>TARA_R100000789_G_scaffold50528_1_pt1 | contig 12172 bp, 8 predicted proteins | sample TARA_R100000789 | Tara Oceans TARA_R100000789 (sample SAMEA2623403) | marine metagenome | biome: marine biome (ENVO:00000447); feature: mesopelagic zone (ENVO:00000213); material: "saline water (ENVO:00002010), including plankton (ENVO:xxxxxxxx)" | depth 450 m
AAGGGCCGCAGCCCCGCCAGCAGTGGCGCCCAACAGGCCCCTGCGGCTGATCCCGGATTTCTTGACATCGTTTGACATGATTATTGTCCTTTCTTCATGTTGGGGTGGTTTGCGATCATCCGGTCCAGCGCTGCTGCGCTTTCAGAGGCGCTCTTGCGGCGCTTCACGTTTTTGATGACGACCGGACATTTGGTTTCCGACTGGTAGAGGACCTGACAGTGCAGACAGTTCAGGCACTCGTTCGGGTTGATCTCGCCAGTGGGATGGATGGCCTGAACCATGCATTCATGGGCGCAGGTCTGGCAGGGGTTGCCGCATTCGCGGTAGCGCTTGAGCCAATCGAACATGCGCAGGCGGGCAGGGATCGCGAGTGCGGCACCAAGCGGGCAGAGGTAGCGGCAGTAGAACCGCTCGACAAAGAGGCCTGCCGCCAAAAGGGCCAATGCATAGGCGACAAAGGGCCAGGCACGCGCGAATTTGAGCACGATGGCGGTTTTGAACGGCTCGATCTCGGCCAGATGTTCGGCCTGTTCGATCGAGGCCAATGAGACCCCGAAAAGGCCAAGAAAGATCATGTATTTGATCGGCCAGAGGCGTTCATGCAGGCCCCAAGGCAGGGTCCATTGCGGCACGCCCAGTTTGCGCGCGATGCGGTTTGTCAGCTCTTGCAACGCGCCGAAGGGGCAAAGCCAGCCGCAATAGGCCCCGCGCCCCCAAAAGATCAGCGCGGCGGCAACAGCGAACCACAGGATAAAGGTCAGCGGATCGAGCAGGAACGCCTGCCAGCTGAAATCCGAGGTCAGCGCGCCAAAGAGCGCCATGAGGTTGACGACCGACAGCTGCGCATTGGCATACCAGCCCAGAAAGACCAGCGTGACGGTGAGAAACCCCATGCGGAACCAGGTTGTGACCCGTTCGGAGCGCACCAGAAAGCTTTGAAAGAAGAACGCGAGCGTGAGAACTGTCAGCATCACGCCAAGGCCCACGATTTCGACGGTCTTGTCGCGCCAAATCCGGGTCCAGAGGGCGGTTTGTGCGGCACTCTCGGTTGCGGTCTCTTGCGCCAGCGGCGGTGCTGGTGTCGGTGAGGCCACTGGGCGCAGGTAGGCGGCCGGCAACTGATAGCCCAGATCGAAGGTGGTAAAGACCCTCTCGATGGCCGCGACATCGCGCTGCGCCAAAAGTTGCAGGCGCCACGGCTCTGCGGGGTCAAAGCCAGCATCGGCGGGGATCTTGAAGATGTCCATTTCCGAGAGCGCGGGCGCGCCATCGGCCATGATCTCGCCCACGCGGCGGTGGCCCCGGTCGCGGAACCGCACGGAATCTTCGCCCTGCACCAGAATGATGCGATCAAACACCCCGCCCCGCACATAGCCCGACCCCTTGAAGGAATAGAGACCACGGGCGGCGACCAGAATGGCGTGTTCCCCCTCGTCCAGCCAGTCGGCGAGATTGGCGAATTCCGCCTCGCCCAGCAGTTGCCGCCCGATGGCGGGCACGCTGACGAGTGTGGCATACATGTCGATATAGGTGTCGTCCTCGGGCGCGGTGATCGGGCGGGCAGCGGCGCGGGGATCATCCATCGCGGCAAAGGCGGCGTTGACTTGCCCCACATCCAGCGACATGCGGCGCAGCGTGCCATCGCCGGTCAGGGTAAACCAATCGCTGGCCGCCTGCGCATCAGGGTTCAGCTCGAATGTCGGGCCCGTGTGGGCCGCGAGTGGCGCAAGCCCCCCCAGCCCTAGCGCGCGGGCGACACGGATGCCCGAACGGGTGATCGAATCGTCGATCACCATGATCGTGACCGTCGCGCCCGAGATGATGTCGAGCTCATGCCCCGATCCGCCTGCTTCGGCCTCGGCCACCAGATCAAGGCCCACGAAATCCGCAACCAGTTTGGATACCTTGGCCTCGGGGATACCGATGAGGACGATGGGTTCGGAATGTTTGACCAGCTTTACGCCGGTCAGCTTGGCATCCAGTCCGACGGCGACCATCACATGGATGGGCTTGCCGGAATAGCCGGTAGTGCCCACGAAATCGGACGTGATGAAAGCCCAGCCAATCGTTTCTCCGCCGCGCAGCACCGGGGCCACGGGCAAGTCGCTGCGCATTGCGCCATAGCTGTCTGCACCCTCGACCAGCGTCGCGGCGGGCACTTTGGCCAGATATGTTTCAAGATAGGGGGATTGCGCCTGAACCGCCGGGGCCAAAGCCAGCAGAGCGATCCAGAAGGCGGCGATACGTGCCAGAAGGCCGAACGCGCGCAGGCGCAAGAAGAGAGCAAGGGGCATCAGGGGGTCTTTCATGCTGTCGCCTTTGCCGCCGGGGGGGCGCGGCTTTGAGCGGTCAGGATCATTTCGGGATGATGCAGGTCTGCGCCGGGCTGATCCCGGTCAGCAGCCGTCACGCGCTGCGCGCCAAGCTCGAACTCTGCGGTGAGCAAGACGTGAGAGCCGGTCTGCAAACACTCGTCGCAAAGTATCTTTTCGCAATGCGGCAGGTTTACCGGCGTGCCATCGCGGGCAAGATGCACGGTTTTCTCGCCCTCGGCCCCCGCGCAGATCACCATCTGCGTCAGAGTGGCCTTGAACGCGGCAAGACCTGCTGCCCGGCCCGCAGTCAAAGCGCCCAACGCCAAGGAAAGCGCAAGGAGGCTGGTCAGCAGAAAGAGGGCGTATTTCCGTATCATTGGGCCAGCATGTCGTGAGTCGCAGAGCCCGACCTTGATATGGGTCAAATGAAATAACTCTTTTGTGATGAGACGTGACAAGCTGACCACTTGCCAATTCAAAATCTTTCAGAATTATGTCAGGTAGCTGGAGGCCGTTATGCGTCTAACTAAGTTTACAGATTATTCTCTGCGTGTTCTGCTTTACGCCGCAACCTTGAAACCCGGTGAATTGACCACCATCGAGGAGACGGCAAAGCTCTATGACATCTCTCGCGCACATCTCAAGAAAGTGGTGTTGCAACTGATCCATGAGGGGTTTCTGGAGGGGATCCGCGGCCGCAGCGGCGGCTTTCGGTTGGCGCGTTCCCCCGCTGAAATCAACCTTGGGCAGGTGGTGCGCAAGATGGAGCCTGAGTTCGCTCTGGCCGAATGTTTTTCTCCAGACAATGCCTGTCGGGTCACCAAAGGCTGTCGGCTGCCCATCGTGCTCAACCTCGCCCTGACCAATTTCCTCAACACTTTTGACGATTTCACACTGGCGGACCTCGCAATTTCTCCGCGCTATTTCGAGACACCGAAGCTGGATCAATATCCACGACGTGGGCCGCATCTCGCGGATTCGGTCTGACGCCGGTCCGCCACGCGCGGCCCCTTGGCCTCGGCGTCATCTGCGTTTATCACAAACCTCTCAGATCATCCGAGGGGGCCCAGAGTGACAGACACAGCCGAGCGTATCGCCCGAATTATCGCCACTGAAATCGACGCGCGCCCAAATCAAGTGGTTGCCGCAGTGGGGCTGCTTGATGGCGGTGCGACGGTGCCCTTTGTTGCGCGCTACCGCAAAGAGGTGACGGGTGGCCTTGATGATACTCAACTGCGCAATCTGGCTGAGCGACTGACGTATCTGCGCGAGTTAGAGGCGCGGCGTGTGGCGATCCTGAATTCCATCAAGGATCAGGGCAAGCTGACAGAGCCGCTGGCCCGCTCTATCGCCGGGGCCGAAACCAAGGCGGTGCTCGAGGATATCTATCTGCCCTTCAAGCCCAAGCGCCGCACCAAGGCGATGATCGCACGCGAGAACGGGTTAGAGCCACTTTTGCGCAGGATTTTGGCTGAGCGGTCTGCGGTGCCCGAGGATTTGGCCGCAGGATACCTGAGCGAGAGCGTGGCAACAGTGAAAGAGGCGCTTGAAGGCGCACGCGACATTCTGGCCGAGGAATTGACCGAGAATGCCACGCTGTTGGGCCGTTTGCGCGAGTTCATGCGCGCAGAAGCGGTGATCAGCGCTCGTGTGCTGCCGGGCAAGGAAGAGGCGGGGGCCAAGTTCTCGGATTACTTCGATCATCGAGAGCCTTGGGCAAAGATTCCCGCGCATCGCGCCTTGGCTATTCTGCGAGCCGCCAAGGAAGAGATTGTGACGCTCGATATTGCTCCCGATCCTGACACCGGCGCGCTGCGGGCCGTGGGTATGATCGAGGCGACGATTGGCATTCCCGGCAACGCGCCCGGTGATATCTGGCTGCGCAGCGTTGCCGCTTGGACCTGGCGGGTCAAGCTGAGCCTGTCGATGTATGTCGATCTGATGGGCGAATTGCGCAACCGCGCCCATGACGAGGCGATCACCGTGTTTGCGCGCAACCTCAAGGATTTGCTGTTGGCCGCCCCGGCTGGACCACGCCCAACCTTGGGTCTGGATCCAGGTATCCGTACTGGCGTCAAGGCTGCCGTGGTGGATGCCACAGGCAAGCTGATCGAGACTGCAACGCTCTATCCATTCCAGCCCAAGAATGATTTGCGCGGCGCGCAGGTGGCTGTGCTGGAGATGGTGCGCAAACATGGCGTCGAATTGATCGCCATCGGCAATGGCACCGCCAGCCGCGAGACCGAGCGTATGGTGGCGGAGGCGCTAAAGCTCTTGCCGCAGGGGGCCAAGCGCCCGATGAGCGTGATCGTGTCCGAGGCCGGGGCGTCGGTCTATTCCGCCTCGGAACTGGCGGCCAAGGAGTTTCCGGGGCTCGATGTCAGCTTGCGCGGTGCGGTGTCGATTGCGCGACGGCTGCAGGATCCGCTGGCCGAACTGGTCAAGATCACGCCGCAATCCATCGGCGTGGGACAGTATCAGCATGATGTCGATCAGCGGCGTCTGGTGCAGGCGCTGGATGCCGTGGTCGAGGATGCGGTGAACGCGGTTGGTGTTGATCTCAATATGGCGTCGGCGCCGCTACTTGCCCGCGTGGCGGGGCTGGGGGCGTCCTTGGCGCAGGCGATTGTGGCGCATCGTGACGCTGAGGGTGCATTTCCGTCGCGCAAAGCACTGCTCAAAGTGGCGGGGCTGGGCCCCAAGGCGTTCGAGCAATGCGCCGGGTTCTTGCGTATCCGGGATAGTGCGGAACCTCTGGATGCCACCTCGGTTCACCCGGAGGCCTATGGCGTGGCGCGCCGGATCGTGCAGGCCTGTGGCCGCGACATTCGCGCCATCATGGGCACGCCCGAGGCGCTAAACGGTCTGCGGGCCGAGGATTTCGTGGATGACAAATTCGGTCTGCCCACGGTTCGAGACATTCTGACAGAGCTGGAAAAACCCGGCCGCGATCCGCGCCCAAGCTTTGTCACCGCGCGATTTGCCGATGGGGTGGATGATATCAAAGACCTCAAACCCGGTATGCTGATGGAGGGCACAGTGACGAATGTCGCGGCCTTTGGCGCGTTTGTCGACATTGGCGTGCATCAGGACGGGCTGGTGCATGTCAGCCAATTGGCCGATCGGTTCGTCAAGGACCCGCATGAGGTGGTCAAGGCGGGCGATGTGGTCAAGGTGCGCGTGACAGAGGTTGATGTTGCGCGCAAACGCATCGGCCTGAGCATGCGCAAAGACGGCGCTGCGCCCGAGACGCGCGCCAAGGACGCGCCAGTGGCGGCCAAAACCGCGAAGTCCGGCAAACCTGCCAGCGCGCCGGCACGGCCACCAAAATCTGAGCCGCAGGCCACGCAAGGGGCCTTGGGCGATGCCCTTCGCGCAGCTCTGCGGGGCAAATCCTAACCTTCGGTTTGGATTGGGTGGCGGAAGGTCATTGCCTAAATGTAAGTGGCAGACGCATGGGGCATGCTCCGTATGTGTCTGTTTTCATAAATTGTGTACGAGTTTGCGAGACCTGAGTGTCGCAGATGTGGAAATTCCCATGCTTCTGATAGATCGGCTGGTGGTGGCATGGATGGGGGCAGCAAATGCCCGAACCCACACCAGAACTGACGGCGCTTCAGATCAAGACATTGTCTGCGTCAGGCCGAAATGTGGGTGGTTGCGGCAATGGCCTTGACCAGACTATCCCAGAGACCGGCGCGCGATCATGGATACTGCGCGCCACTGTCGATTTTTGGACATATCGCTGGGCGGTAAGGGTGCACGAGCCGCCGGACCGTAGACAGCGCGCGCAGTGTAACCCGAGCCTCTGAGTCCTCATCACAAAGATGTAACGCCAGAGCGCGCGTCAATAGCCCGGGGCCGGTTTTAAACCACCGATGATCCTTTTCTCGGTCGAGGCAAGAGGCCACTGCTTTTTCAAAGGCAGTTTCGATAACGCTATGGCCGGGCGTTGCCATAAGCAGATCGGTCACAACCGCCCCACGACCATCGATGAAAAACCCTGCCTCTTCCGTGTGGTCGATGAGCGGGTCAACATCTCTGCTTGGCCATTGCGTCGCAGACAGCGTAAGACCACCCTCGACCAAAAGAACGCCCAGCATCAGAAGATCAGCCTTTTGTTCACGATCAGGAGCCTTCGCAAAAGCCCGGGCGGCATCAGAGCCGGCGTTTTTCCGTAGCCAACTTTGTGCGTTGCGAATGTCATGCAGAACCACCTGACGCCGCGATACCTGACGCCAAGCATCCAACAGCTGCTCTCGTTCCGAACTTGTTTCGGGAATATCAAACCAAATAGCATGGATCAGATCGGGCACTTTAGGGATACAAACATCTTGTGGGGGCTCAACGTCCAATGCCTGTTTTGCTACTTTGGCCCGCGCCGGAAGGAAAAAATCGGCAATCGCGCTCATATTACTGCCCAGATCGCCTTCGTCCCAGCCTGACGCTGCTAGAATACGGGCTTCGTTCAACAACGTGCCAACACGGGTAGCGCGAGGCCGACTAATCAGAGCTTCTTCCAAACGGCCTGCGTCTTTCGACAGCTTGGCAACGTAGCCTTCTGCCGTGTTCAAATCGGATACCAGAAGAGACATCTCGATCATATCGACAACCGGTGCTCGTGCGGCCCCCGATGCCGCCTGTGTTTCACAGGCCATCAGCGTTTCACCAATTTCCCCCAAGGAGAGCCCAGCGGAGACGTAACAAGCTAAACGCCAATCCTCATCGACGCCCGGACAAACCTTCTCAAGAAGGTCTGCAACGCGGTGGGCTGCACCGGTTACAATCAGCGCTTGGGTGGCAAGACGCAAGAATTGGGGGTCGGCGGGCCAGCGGCGGCAACAAGCCCAGAGATAGCGAACCGCCAGCTTGCCAGATCCTCCAGAGACGAGAACACGCCCCAGACGCTCTGCTGCCTCAGACTCTCGGCGCGCTACAGGATGGCTCCGAACCCAGTCCAGGGCAGCGCGCGGCCCGTTGCGCAAGAGCTGGTCCTCGATCGCAAAAGCATGCAGGTCAGTGATAGGCCATGAGCGGGAAGCAAAAGATTTGCTTAGGCGCTCTGCAAGGTCTGAAGAGCGATTTAGCCAGATGTGCCGCACGATCTGCAGCGCCCGGTACCATGGGATGTCATCCGAGCCGGCCACGATCTGCAGCACGTCGTCGTCTGAGAGGCCATTTTGAGCCCGTGGCGCATCAAGCTGAAGCATAAACCTGTCGATGTCGAACTCTGGAGCAGCAAGGCCAAGATGGCGCTCCTCCTCGCATATTGGCGCAACAAGACCTTGAGCGTCCTTCGTCTGTGTCGCGTGCACGGCATCAAGACGTGCAATCGCTTCGTCTGCCAACACATCGAATGCTGACAAATTCAGGCTCTTTAGCCTGGACCACAGCAGCCGCGCGTCTTCCACGGCACCTTGATCTTCGGCGAGGTTGGCACGCAGTTGTAAAAACCAAGGAGCAAACTGCGTATCCTCAGACGCGCCTTCTACTAGGCGCATGGCGCGCTGGTAATCCCCCGCACCACGGCATGCTTGCGCAGCACGCAAAACGATTTCGGGATGATCCGAATGATGCATCAGCGCTTCGTTTGCAAAACTGACAGCACCTGCGTTATCGCCGGATTGCAATGCGATTTCGATCCGCGCGAGATGTGCCAAGTCGTGATCCGGGCGAAGTGCTAAAAGTCGCTCACAAAAAGATGTCGCATCCTCTAATTTTGCCGCCTTTCGGTGCAACGAGATGACGAAAGCAAGATCATCTAGCGCTTCGATAGTCCTCGATGTCATGATCCCAATGGCTTCAACATGCCTCTGTGCAAGGTCGAGTGCTTCAGCAGTCTTCCGATATAAAATTGGCTCATTGGCTAGGGTTGCGAGGGCCTTGTGCCCAATATCCGCAGCAGCGTCCGCTTCTCCGCGTGCAAGCGTCATCTCAACAAGTCCGACCCACGCCCAGAGGTGATGAGGATTTGCATCAACGATCTGGCGAAACAAAGACTCGGCCAAGTGGGTCTCACCAGCTTCGGCGAGACCACCCGCGACGCCAAAGCGCAAGGCTGCAAGCCAACCTTGGTCACCAGTTTGGCCTTCAAGTTGAAACGCCAGACTGCGCAGGGTCTGAGCAAAAGTGCCGCTATGATCGTCACGGTCGCACTTGGTCATACATGTGCCTTTGCGTTTTTCTGTCTCACTCTACACGTGGTCCCAGTCAGTAGCGCTCAATTCGCCAAGTGGTTCAATACTCGTAAATAAGTGTCGATTCTTTACGCGCGGCCAAACGGGCTATCTGACGTCCGAACCGCATCTTCGGAAACCTCGGCAAGGCTGGACAATCAGGGTTGAAAATGGCCCCGTGTAGATCAGAGACAACCCGAGAGAATAGACCGAGAACCAAGGTATAACGATCCAGCACATCCAACCCGGCCAGCCACAGCCAAACGCTTGTGATGAGCGCTAGAACAGTACCGTCCGGCATGCGTGACTCGATCCACATCATCGCAAGCATCAGCGAAGGCTAGGATCAAGCCATGCCCAGTCACTGAAGTTTCATCCGATTTGGACCAGTGTCCTATCGCCTGACACACCAATTGGTGCAGTTGGATCAACCGAACCACCTCTGACAGCAAAACGGCGGCCTACACACTTTGGACGCGTGAAATTACGCTGAATATCAGGCGGCGTCTTTGATGCCCAAACGTTTGCGAAGTGTAGCAGGCAAATACCGAGACGTCGTGATCCGAGGAGTAGAGTTCTCGGATATCGAGCGGGCGTCGCCATAGAGCGATACATACTCTTGGTAATTGTCGAAGGCTTGCCTCCCGACGTAGTCTATATACGTCTCTACCGGCAGACCCTCGGCCAAGATCACGTCATGGTTCTCAGTCTCGACATGGTAAACCGAGTGACTGTCGCCCAACTCGGCCAACGAAACCTGCGTGATGGAATAGCCATTGACCATCGCACCGGCGTTGACGAGCAAACCATCGATGAAAAGAGCGTGGTCTGCGGTCAAGGTCAGGTCGCGCACCGGCAATCCGTTCTCAAGCGCGCCTTGGTCCACACGGATAAGGTCATTGCGCGCGGCAGACCCGAAGCGCGTGGACGTCGTCTGCTTTCCTACCCACATCACCCGGGTCAGGGTGCCATCCGACTTGACGACCTGCGTGCCGATTTCCAGATCCTCAACATTGATGTCGCCCTCTGCCGTCGCAATCCGCGTACCTTCAGCAAAGCAGGCCCGATCAAATGTTTCACCACTATTCAGTGCCAAAGTAGGCGGGACAACAACAGGTTCCTGATCAAGAAAGACGGCAAAGAAACCCGGAAATTCCAAAAACTCAAATACCGGCCAGATCGTGCCGTCCACCTCCATTGTGCCGAGGTACTCATAATTCAGAGAATTGGTTGGCTCAAAATAGGTGTCACCGATTTCGAATGTCGTGTCTGCATCGCCATCCGTGATGGTAAAATTTCCATTCTGAATTGAGGGCGAGCCGCTGCTGTACGTAATGGAGTGCGTTGACGTAAATGAGCCCATTTCAGTTTATCCTTGATGATTAAATGCATATCGCGACTTTACACCCATCTATAAGCAGGTTGCGTCAGGGGGTCCAGCAACTTAACAGATAAGTTTACGCGCGAAGTGAAAAGTCAGAATAAAAACAAGTGCTTGCATTGGGATATGTCTTGCGGCGAAGCTTCCACTCTGGCCTAAGTTTGGACGAGAGCCGCAAGATTGCGAGGTGAGGTGGCTCTTCGACCACGCCGTATTTCAAGCCTGTGTTCGATGCAATGTCATGGGAGGAACACGCTGGATCATACGGGCTTTGCCCTCTTGAACCAAGATGCTTCACGGTCGCGAAAAACCCACTTTCATTGGCCGACCGATTTTTCAGAGGTCCTCTGAAAAGGGCAACCGCGATGCGCGTAATTCATGACCATGATACGATTACGAGGCTTACTTAATCACGGTCTCCATTATCTTGCGAAACGAGACGGCTTGTTCCAAGAAGCTTGTTACTTTGACAGGTTGGTCGGCTACGCTCGAGGTGCCGGTATCAAGAGCTTCAAGGATTTGACGGCGTAATTCTCCGGGGCCTGCACCAATGGCGATAAGGCGCTCTCGAGAAACAGCATTATGTTCGACCGTCCCACCACTGTCAGTCTGGATCACCTTGATGCCTCGGGCCAGAGCTTCGCGTATAGTTAGGCCAAATGTCTCTTTCCACTGCGACATGAACAACAACACGTCGATCCCGGCATAGAAATCGTCCATGTCGGAGTGATGATACCGGGGAACAACCCGCCACTCTCCCGGGAGCCTGGACAGGTTTTGCCCGGCCCACCAACTGCCATCAAGGCTGCCATCGACCAGACGTACGCCGAAATCAGAGCGCGGTAGGTCTTTGAATGCCTCGCGGATTTTCAGCCAACCTTTGATTGCCGAGGGTCCCCCAACAAAGCCAAAGACGATCCGCGGGTCTGCTGCGCGTCGCGCGGCCTGTTTGGCGGCAAAATCCGAGCGTGGCATATGCACACCGTTTTCCCACACCACCCCAAGACCCGGAGCCAAACCCGAGGCTTCACAGAGGGTGCGGGCGAAATGGCTGGGATAGGTGACAACGTCCGCGAGAGACGCCGCGTCTTGTAGCGTCTGGAACCGCGCCTTGGCTGCGCCAAGATCCGCGACACAGCCCTTGCAGGCGTCGATCTGAACGGGATCTTGCGCGCAATACACCTGATCGGGTTTTACCATGAATTGCCGTTCGCATATCCACCAATAGTCATGCACAGAAATCACAATCGGCACCTGTGCGCGTTTGGCAACGCGCAGGATATCCACCCCGATTTCCTGAATGCAATGCACATGCATCAGGTCAGGTGACAGATCGGCTATCAGATCGCTGACTACGCCCCCAATCTCGGGGTTATCGTAGAAATACTTGTAGGTGCGGTTCTGCGGCACATTGATCAGGTAATTGTCGATCCCCATGACCTGAGATCGTAGAACGGAATAGGGCTGCAACTCTGGGCGGCTGATCAGCGAGATCACACTGACCCTTGCGATGTCTTCGTTCACCAGTTCTCGGGCCACTTGTTCGGCGACAACGGTCGCGCCGCCATAGGTGTACGGGGCAAAGAACACATTCACGAGCAGGATATGAGGACGCTTTGTCATGGCTTCACCCAGTCGAGCAGGGCAGGGGCGATAATGTGGGGCTCCGCCTGCACACTCCATCGGGTCTCAAGCGTTTCTCGAGCTGCGCTGCCCATGACGCGGGCGCGAGCTCTGTCATTCGCAAGAGCTTCCAACGCAAGCCGCCAGTCGCTGGGGGCGCTTGCGATAAATCCGGTGCGCCCATGGTCGATCATTGTGGGCAGGTCCCCAACCGCGCTCACGATGGAGGCCAGCCCCACCGCTGCGGCATCAATCACGCGCACACCGCTTTTGCATCTGTTGAACAAGTCATCCTGAAGCGGCATCACCGCGACATCAGCCCGCGCCAGATTGGTAAGGTAGGCATCATAGCTCAAGAACGGATGATGCTCGGTTTGCTTCATAAGCGATGCAGGCAGCTTATCGGTTTGAAAATGGCCAAGGATGGTCAAGCGGCGCGTGGGATCGGCGGTCACAAAGGCTGCAACGTCAGTCTTAATCAGATCGAAATCCGCCTCGTGGCCCTGGGATCCGCTGGCGAAGACGACGCGAAACAGACCATCAGCCGGACCACGCGCGGCAATTGCGGCAGCCCCGTTTTCCAAAGTGTCGGGGTCAGCAAAGTTTCGTCTGACGTAAACCGGGCGAGGCGTGTAAAGCCGTGCGAGATCGGCCAACCCGGGCGTCGAGACGGTCAC
>TARA_R100000789_G_scaffold43089_1_pt1 | contig 12170 bp, 10 predicted proteins | sample TARA_R100000789 | Tara Oceans TARA_R100000789 (sample SAMEA2623403) | marine metagenome | biome: marine biome (ENVO:00000447); feature: mesopelagic zone (ENVO:00000213); material: "saline water (ENVO:00002010), including plankton (ENVO:xxxxxxxx)" | depth 450 m
GCTCCTTCGGAGCCGTCGATTTCATTGCGTTCTTTCTCGCCAACAATTCTAAAGGTCGGTGGAGTTGGAGGCTTTTTTCTAAAAATGTCAGGACGTTTAAGCAGAATAATTTTTGTAAACGAATTATCTAACATCTACAATCCTGAAACAAGTTCAGGATGACCCCACTTATTCGCTACCATCATTGCCAGAATATCAAAGACCTAAAAGCACCCAAAAACTTAGCCCGCTTTTCATGCTCCAAAGAACAGTCCTAAACCAATTGGTGTTTACTAATCCATCGATCAAGGAGTCAACTTTGCCGTGTTTTAAGGCATTATGTTTTGGCACGGAAAGCAAAAATGTGAAAAGCCATATCAATATCACCAGATAAAAACCAAAAGCGTTGAGAGTTGTCCAGCCTTCCATCCATGCAAGAACGCCTGAAGTTGCAAGTTCAATGCTCATAACAGGCATCACAATAATTCCGGTTCTCATAGAGTGATGTTTATGAAATCTGCTAAAATTTTCATCACTTATGAAGTGAAAAGATGGATAATGAGCAAGCTGCACATACCAAATTAAACCTGTCATAAAAAAAGTAGAGAAGGTGTTTATCAAAAAAATAGTTTCAAGTGACATCAAACAAGCTATTCGTTATGGTATTCCTTATTTTTGGCGTTCTTATAACCAAAGTTTTCATTCTACGATTCACTTAACCTAAAAATGACTTTAAAAAGAACACATACCTGCGGAGAATTAACAGCCGAGAATATCGGAGAAGAAGTAATATTAAACGGTTGGGTTGGCCCACGGCGTGATCTTGGTGGAGTGATCTTCATAGACCTTCGCGATAGGTACGGAATTACTCAAGTCGTTTTTACTGAAACTGATGAAAAAGTGCATTCCAAAGCTGAAGAACTAAGAGCTGAGTATGTGATTGGCGTGAAAGGAAAAGTGATTACTCGCGGCGAAGAAAACATCAATCCAAATTTGGTTACCGGAGAAATTGAAGTAGAAGCTACTGATCTGATCTTTTACTCAGAAGCAGAAACCCCTCCGTTTGAAATTAAAGATGGAATTACAACCAATGAAGATGTCAGGTTAAAGTACAGATACTTGGATCTCAGACGTCCAGAATCTCAGGATAGGTTGATGCTCAGGTCAAAGTTTTATCAATCAGTGCGCTCTTTTTATCACAATCTGAAGTTTGCTGAGGTAGAAACACCTGTACTTATGCGAAGTACACCAGAAGGTGCTAGAGATTATTTAGTGCCAAGTAGAGTGAATGAAGGGAAGTTCTTTGCGCTTCCTCAAAGTCCACAGACCTACAAACAATTACTTATGGTTTCAGGGTTTGACAGATATTTCCAGATCGTGAAGTGTTTTCGGGATGAAGATTTGAGAGCAGATCGACAACCGGAATTTACTCAAATAGATGTGGAAATGAGTTTTGTGGATGAAGAAGATATTTACTCTACTCACGAAGCGTTAATGAAAAAGGTATTTAAGGACACGGTGAATTACGAGGTTGAAACACCTTTTCCAAGAATGAGCTACGATGACGCCATGAATACGTATGGCTCAGATAAGCCGGACATAAGATTTGGACTAGAATTTAAAGATTTCTCAGAGATCGTTAAAGATGCTGAATTTAAAGTGTTCTCAGGAACAGTTGCCGATGGCGGTGGGGTAATTGGAATCACTGTTCCCGGACAAGGAGAAATGGGGCGTGGTGCGATAGACAGATTAACCGAACGTGTTAAAAAAGAAACAGGTGCTGGTGGTTTAATCTATATTAAGATGCAGGAAGACGGACCATTATGCAGCGTTGGGAAATTCCTTACTGAAGATATCGTTGCTGAAATGGTAGCAGCTTCGGGAGCTGAAAAAGGAGATCTCGTTCTAATTCTAGCCGGACCAAAACCAAGTGTTCTTAAGCAACTCGGTCAGTTAAGGTTGATGATGGGTAAAGAATTTGGCTTGATAGATGAGAATACGTATAAGTTTTTATGGGTAACTGAATTTCCATTATTGGAATGGGATGAGGAATCCAGAAGATACCACGCTATGCATCATCCGTTTACATCGCCCAAAGAAGAAGACATGGAATTGATGGAATCTGATCCGGGTGCAGTTAAAGCAAGAGCTTATGATCTGGTACTAAATGGAAACGAACTAGGTGGTGGATCTATCAGAATTCATGATCAAAAATTACAGCAAAGAGTATTCGAATTACTGGGCATTGGCGAAGAAGAAGCTCAGGAGAAATTCGGATTTTTACTGGATGCATTCAAATATGGCGCTCCTCCACATGGTGGAATTGCTTTTGGAGTAGACCGAGCGGTGATGTTGTTGACCGGAGCTAAAAGCTTGAAAGAGGTGATAGCTTTTCCAAAAAATCAAAAAGCTCAAAGTTTGATGGATAATAGTCCGGATGTAGTAGACAAGCATCAACTTGATGAATTACATATTCAGTTAAAAAAGAAGTTAAGCTGATGAAAACAGGCGGCATTGACGGGTGTAAAATCGGATGGTTATTCATCTCTTTTGATGAGGGAAATGAAAGATGGGAAGTACTTGAAACCAAGGAGCAATTAGAAGAAAAGTTTCTTGAAACAGATCGTGTATTTCTTGATATGCCCATTGGTTTAGAGGACGAAGAATACACTCGTGAATGTGATGCTTTAATGAGAAAAGAGGTAGGTGGAAGTTATTCATCAAGTGTTTTTTCTCCGCCGATTCGTCCCGCGCTTGCAGCCCCAAGTTATGTGGAAGCAAATATGATCAGCTACGAATACACAGAGAAGAAGCTATCACTTCAATCTTGGAATATAACCCCAAAGATTCAAATGGTGGATGATCTGCTTACTACTCATAAAAGACTTGAAGAAAAAGTACTGGAAAGTCACCCTGAGCATTTATTTCAGATCTTGAATGAGGGTGAGATCTTTCAAAAGAAAAACCTGAAGAAAGGCATAAAGCACCGACTTGGTTTGATAGAAGAAGAAGAGCCTGTTGTAGATGATTTTTTCCGTGATATTAAGGAAGAATACAGACGCAGTGAAATCGCTGAAGATGATATTGTAGATGCGATGGTGTTGGCTCTGTTTGCCAAATGGTCAAAAGAAAAACCTCTTAAAACAATTCCATCAGACGTTGAGAAAGATGCAATGGGATTACCAAAGGCTTATCACTTTATTTAACTAGTTTTGAGTTTTTAGTGTTGAGTTATGAGTGGTAACTCAACACTAAAAACTAACCATTTGAAACTCAGTTTAGGATTTTCTTGTACTTCACACCCGCTTTGTGAACATAATTTATTCCATTAAAAGCGGCTATTCGGTAAGCTTCACTATATGTTGGGTAATTTAATACATGATCAATAAAGTATCGGATATCTCCACCCAAATTCATAACTGATTGCCCTAAATGGATCAGGTCACTGGCTCTTTCACCAATAATATGAATGCCAAGTATTTTAAAAGTATCCTGATCAAAAACGATCTTAAGTAAACCTGTTTGTTGATTACTTACATCCCCTTGAGTGATATTTTTGTAATATGCACGACCTACGGCAACATTAAAACCTTTATTAATTGCCTCTTTTTGCGTGAGACCAATGTTAGAAATTTCGGGAATAGAATATATAGCAAAAGGAATTTGTTCAGGCATTTCCAGAGAATTATCCTCACGGAACATTTCGCAGGAAGCAATTCTTCCTTGTGAAAAAGAAGCTGAAGCTAATCTTGGAAAACCCGCAACATCACCGGAAGCAAAAATACTCTCCACTGAAGTTCGGAAAGTGCCATCCGTTTTAACAAAGCCATCTTTGTCAAGTTCTATGCCTACTTTTTCAAGTCCGAGTGACTTAGTGTTCGGTAGTTTTTTCCCTAAATAAAGTACATGCTCGGTTTCAAGGACATATTTTCGATCTTTCTCTTTATCATCTTTAAGGGAATGCATTACTTCAACTGAGCCTCGAAGATCATTAATTCCGATTGAAAGATCTCTGACTTGCTCAATAATTTCTATGGAATTATCTGCCAACACTTTATCTAATTCAGATCTAATGTCCTGATCTAAAAAAGGAAGAAATTCAGAAGTATAACTAAGAATAGTTATTCTGGTTCCAAGTGATGCAAACGTTGTCGCGTACTCAAGGGCGTTAATCCCACTACCTATTACCACCATTCTTCTCGGAATATGAGTTAGAGAAAGAACAGAATTATCATCTAATACAATGTTATGATCAACTTCAAATCCACCGGGAGCTTTATTATAGCTGCCTGTAGCGAGCATAATATATTCAGCCGTAAATTTCTTTTTTCCACCTTCATGATCCTTTACTTCAACTGTATGTTTGTCAACTAAAGAACCATAACCTCTGTAAGTATCTACTTCATTTTTGATAAGGTCATTTTCAACTTTTTTGTTTTTACTTTCCAGAATTTGATCTTTATAAGAAAGTAAATCTCCCATCAAATATTTAGTGTATGGCTTTTCTTTTGCTTCTTCAGGAAATTGGTTTTGATAGCGTTGAATAATTCTTGATGTTTCCCTAAGTGCTTTACTTGGTACCGTGCCAGAATTTATCCAGGCTCCACCTAAATGTTCTTGATTGGCTTCAATAACGAGTACTTTTTTATCAAATTTTGAACTTTGCATTGCACAAGAAAAACCTGCGGGGCCGCTTCCAAGGATAATTACGTCGTAGTCGTACTTTTTCATAGTTACTTAAAATGAGAGTGAGCTTCAAAGATACTCGATTTTTAATCCTAAATCAGATATAGTATAGTATAATAGTGTAAACAAATTGCTAAGATAGACACTATATATATGTATAAGAACGAAATTGACTGCGTCATTGCTTATTTTACTACTCAGAAAAGATGGCATCAAATTTGTAGATGCATAATAACAGAAATTTAAATTAACAAAGAGGAATCATGGCTTACGAACTACCTGAATTACCATACGCATATAATGCATTGGAACCTCATTTTGATGCAAAAACGATGGAAATCCATCATACTAAGCATCATCAAGGATATACAAACAAAGTAAATGCCGCTCTTGAAGGGCATGCATTCGCAGATCTTGAAATTGAAGAAGTACTTAGCAGAATCAATGAAGTGCCTGATTCAGTAAAGCAGGGTGTAATTAATAATGGTGGAGGTTATGCAAACCATAAGCTATTCTGGTCTATTCTTTCGCCAAATGGTGGTGGGAATCCGGACGGAGATATTGCTACTGCTATAAACGAAACTTTTGGAAGCTTTGATGCATTCAAAGAAGAATTCAGTAATGCTGCGGGAACACGTTTTGGCTCTGGTTGGGCTTGGCTTTCAGTAGATGGAAGTGGAAATCTGAAGGTGCATTCTACCGCAAATCAAGATAGCCCCTTAATGGATGGGTTGACTCCGATTCTTGGATTGGATGTTTGGGAGCATGCATACTATTTAAACTATCAAAACCGACGCCCTGACTATATTTCAGCATTCTGGAATGTGATCAACTGGGATGAGGTAAACAAAAATTATAAAGACGCGAAATAATCTTTTAAAGAGATTCGTATCTTAACTCCAACTTAACAGGAGAAATTATGCAATTTGGATTTGGAATAGGTCCCGACACTTCATGGATGAGAGAAGAGCTTACACAATTTGGTGTAGAAGAACTCAAGACCCCGGAAGATGTAGATCGTGCAATGAAGGAATACAAAGGAACCATGCTAATGGCGATTAATTCGGTATGTGGCTGTGCAGCCGGAAATGCTCGTCCAGGGCTGGGAATTGCTTTAGAAAATTCTGAAGCAAAACCAGATCATATGGTTACTGTATTTGCGGGTCAAGATAAAGAAGCTACAGCGCATGCCAGAGCTTATTTTAGTGAATACCCACCTTCTTCACCGGCGTTTGCATATTTTGTTGATGGAGAGATCAAAGCAATGATTCCCAGACACAGAATAGAAGGTCGCACAAGTGAAGACGTTGCAAATGATCTGAAAATGGTTTTTGAAGCTTTTGGTAAAGAAAAAGAACAGAAGTAAAAAAGCTTTAAATAGTAAACTTTATAACCCTGAGTTCGTAAGTTCTCAGGGTTTTTTTTGATATTAAGTTTAAAGAATGAATTTTATTGCCGATAACTCCGGTTATACAAATGTTAGGAGATTGATGAAAAAAGCGATCATTGTTGAAGATAATTTATTGATCTCGGTCATTTACAGGCATTATCTTGAAAAAATGAAATATAAGGTTATTGACGAAGTAACCACAGGAGAGAGAGCTGTTGAGATATTACGAACTCAGGATGTAGATCTTATCCTCATGGATATAATGTTGGATGGAGAAATAAATGGAATTGATGCCATGAGTGAGATCAGAAAATTCACAGCCAGTCCGGTTATTTTTGCAAGCGGTAATTCTGATTCAATAAGCATGAATAAAGCCGCAGAAATATCTAATTCGGTTTTCTTGGTAAAGCCGGTGACAGAGTTCGACTTTATTCAAGGTGTTGAAAAGGTGTTAGGTTTTAAATCTTTAGCTTGATTATTTACCACTACCAAAGTCTACTTCTTTACCATCTTTGAAAATTCTAAGTCCGTCAGGATTGCTTTTGGTTCCGTTTGGTCCGAATTCAATTACACGGGCGGCAAGTTCTTCTTCGGATTTTAGTTCACCAACCTGTCTGGGCTCATCTTTATGAAAAGAATCCACATGTAAAGTTTGGGTTGGAAAAGCGAATTCAACTCCTACTTCTTGTGCCAATTTTAGAATTTCCAGAAAGAAGTTATGCTTTTGCTGTAATTCGGTACTCCAGTCGGGCACTTTAAAGAATACATAGATCATTACATCTAAAGAATGAGCCCCAAAGGCATTAAAATGAACTTCATAAAAATCCTGACGAAAATGAGAGTTCGATTTAACAATTGCTTTAATGCCTTCTACAAAAGCTTCCATTTGTTCAGGTGTTGTAGAATAAGTCAGATTTAATGTAGTACGAAGTCTTCGGTATTCTCTTAACCCCAAATTGTCCACTTCATTATTAGATATATTTGAGTTTGGTACACTTACCAATGAGTTGTAAAAAGTGCGAATACGGGTTGATCTGAACCCAACTTCTTCAACAGTTCCCTCCACTCCTGCTACTTTTATCCAATCACCAATTCTAAATGGTTTATCAACAAAAATAGTTACAGAGCCAAAGAAATTTGCTAATGTATCACGCGCAGCCAACGCTACTGCAAGTCCACCTATACCAAGTCCTGCTATTAATGAAGCAACATTATAACCGTTGTTTTGGAGTATTAGAATTGCTCCCATAACCAACACGAAGAATCTGAGAGTTTTACGAATCAGAGGTACAAGTTGATCATCCAGCTTAGTTTCGGTTTTGGAGGTCAATACTCCAAGATACTTTGAGAAGACATCCGATAAATTATAGAATAACCAAATGAAGCCAACAGAAACTGCGATTTCTAAAACCAAAGAGAGATAATGATTTACAGTAACTGAAAGTTGGAGGTTTGTAAAAGTTGCCAACCAGAAAAACATCATAAAAATAAATCCGGAAGGTTTATCTATTCCATCGATGAGATCATCATCCCAAGTAAACTTAGTTTTTTTAGCTAACCTGTGGATATAATTATCTAAGATAAACTCAAATATCTTTCTAAGGATCAATCCAAACAAAAGCCAAATAAAAACAGCGATGTATTGCCATAATTGTATTCCAAACCAATCTTGTTTTAAAGAATCAGGCAATTCTCCAATAACAGCTTCAACCAATGATGAAAAGGTTTCTCTGTAAAGGAGAGGGATCTGATTAATTGTAGCTTCCGAGAAAATCCACTCGTTATTTTTTTTGATAAGATAAACTTCAGGAAGTTCATCGAATAAAATATACTGTTGTAAGCCAGAAAGACTGTCAACGAAATTTTTGGTATTTGGGATGGCGTCATATTCAACCAATAAGCCTCTGGCATCGAGAACATTTTTTAATTCAGTGGCAAGTTCAATACGTTCATCAAGGCTTCCATCGTGTATTTTCATGGTTGATGCCGCTTTTACTAGGTCTGTATGACCTGTTTGTTGCCAATGCAAAAAAGTATGAACTGCTTTTTGTGGAGTTGCCAAAGAATTGGTTACTTCATTTTGGTATGCAGAAATTGAGATAGGTAACAGAAACAGTATGAAAGACAGCAATGGAAAGAAAGAACGCTTTATACTCATAATCAGATCAAGTTTTTAGATGCCTTTAAAATTAAGAATGTTTCAGGCGCATTAAAAGGTGAATTAAAAAAGAAAACAAGTAACAAAAAACTTAAAAAGCCGTAGCTTCATTAGCTGAGAATTCGAATATATAAACGGGCAAACGAAGAGTGATAACAAAAAACTCTTACATATTAATATTACTGGGTATTTTGGGTTTTACAGGGTTTGTATTTATTAGACCTTACACCGATTTCTATGCGGGGGAGCCTATTTCTGAAAGTAGAAATGAGGTGGAGTTAAAAGTTGCTCAGCTATCTCAGGTATTTGGGTTTTCCTTAGATAGTTTGGAAGTATTTACTTCAAGAAAGCAACACAACAGATATTTCGATGAAATAAATGACACGCTAAACGGACGCTTTACTCCCTTTGAATTAAATCAAAGAGACAGAAACCTGCAATCCTGGGTAAGTGTAATTGGGAAAAAAGGAGCTGTTAGCGAAACTATAATTAATCCCGGAACGCTATTTGAGTCTTATGGAAGATTTAAGATGCGTTTTTCAAATTCGGGAAAAGTGAGCAGGCTTTCTTCTAATGAATTTGCTCCAAACCCAACTTTTTTAAAGGGTAATTCTCCAATAGAAATTGCGGAAACGATAGTTGGGGATATTCTGGGCTACGACCTGAGTATGTATAAATTTTTAAGCTCAGACAATGATACGAGTTCAATTGTTCAGGAAGACCAAAATCTGGAAACACCAAACGAGGTAGCAAACAGTTCATTCAGTTCTGGTTTGGTTTTCAATTGGATCAGAAAAGGTGATAACTATAGTCTTCCAAACACTTTATCTATCAATCTAGAGTCTGTAATTAAAGAGCATGAAGATGAGGATACTTTTAGTACTGAATTTGGATATAAGATCAATTCTTTTGTAGCTAAAAATGAGTTTGAACCTGAAAATTTCGAAAACACTTTTACTCCTCAGGCTACTACTTTTACTTTCATGTTTTTTGGGTGTTTGATTTTAATTGTAGCGTGTGCATTCACAGTTGGTATAAAAAATATTTTTAAAGGAAAAGTTGAGTGGCGAAGAGCCTTATTCATGTTCGCTTCTGTGGGTATTGGTGTTTACGGGTGGCAAGCACTACACGCAATGAGTTCATTAATACCATTTTATGAAAATACAGTATTAATTGGTGCTGCAATTAATAGTTTAATTTTTGGTTTAGCGGTTGGTTTGTATATGGCTTTAGCTTATGTAGCATGGGAAGCATTGGCTCGTTCTCAGAAACACCGGCAACTAGATGTAATTGACGCCTTATGGCAGAGGAAGTTTTTTGTAAGAGAAACCGGTTCGGGTCTAATTCACGGTTTTGCACTTAGCGGAATTATTATCGGACTTTTCAGCCTGATGGTTTATGCACTGAATTTATACTTCTATCAAGCTGACAGTCAGTTCGGATTTACTGAACCGAGCAATGAATTTCAGTTGCTGACTATGAATATGAGCAGCTGGACTACAACCTGGTTAGTGGTTTTTGTACAAATTGGATTTGTTTACGGGTTGGTTCATCATTGGTTTAGCAACAGATGGGTTGCTTTGATACTTAGTATATTATCCAGTGCTTTATTTGTTTCTACTTTAGGCAGATTGATTGGAACGAACGGAGAATTTTTTCAAGACTACTTAATCTTTTTGGTGATCTCAATAGTAACGATCCTTGGTTATCGTTTCTATGGAATTCTTACTGTTTTAACAGCATGGTGGATATTCGCGATTACTTATATGATCACTCCATATTGGAATTCACCAAGTATTGAAGTAGCGTATATTTCGTGGGCACAGGCAGGTATAATAGCTATACCCTTAGTTTATGGATTGATAGCATATCGACTTGGAAAACCTCTTTCAGAAATAGGAGATTATGTTCCTGAATATGAAGAACGAATTTCGCAACATTTAAGAGTAGAAAGAGAAATAGAAATAGCCAGGGAAAGTCAATACAAGTTGATGCCTGTAAAACCACCACAGGCAGAAGGTTTTGACGTTCATGGTTTCTTTCTTCCTTCTTTTGAAGTAGGAGGAGATTATTTTGATTATGTATTAAGCGAAGATGGAGATGGTTCTGCAAAAGCACTTACAATGGTGGTTGTAGATGTTTCCGGGAAAGCTATGCGGGCGGCTATGCCAGCTATTTTTACCAGTGGATTGCTTCTATCCAGAATGAAAGAAGACTCACCCGCTCAGATACTCTCTGAAGTAAGCGAGCCTATATTCAGTAGAACAGATAAGCGAACATTTATAACATGTGCAATGGCACGATATGACCTCGCTACGAAAATGCTGACAGTTGCAAATGCTGGACATTGCAAGCCCATTTTAAAGAGAAATGGAAAGGCTGATTTTATACAAACTCCTGATCCAAAATTGCCTTTGGGAATCAGGCCGGATGTGAAGTATCAGAATCTGGAATTCAAACTTAAGAAAGGTGACTTTTTCTTGTTATACTCTGATGGGTTACCGGAAGCTGCTAATGAGGAAGGTGAATGGTTTGGATTTGATGAAGTTCCTGCTCTTGTGGAACGGATTGATACAGATAACCTTTCTGCTAATGAAATAGCACAAGAAATTAAACGAACAGTGCAAAAATTCAGTAATTATCAGTTAGCTGATGATACCACTGTAATTTGCTTAAAAGTATAACTAATAATAAACGCCGAAAATCATGGCTCAAGAAACAGATTTCTCATTCAACGTACCGCCGGAGTTTGAGAAAATAACTAAGAATATAAAGTCGATTGCCGTCGGCTTGATAGCGGTGTTGGTAGTATTCTCATCTTTTTATACAGTTGAAACTGAAGAGGTAGGAGTTATTACCAGATTTGGAAAATATATCTCCAAAGCACAACCGGGTTTAAACTTTAAGATTCCTTTTATAGACAAGGTGCAGTATGTGCCGGTTCGAAGGCAGCTTAAAGATGAGTTTGGTTACAGAACAGCGACTGCAGGGGTAAATTCAACCTATAGAAAAGCAGGTTATGGTGGAGAATCACTCATGCTTACCGGGGATTTGAATTTGGCTGATGTAGAATGGGTTATTCAATATAGAATTGATGATCCATATAACTATTTGTTTAAAGTTAGAAACCCAGACGAGACACTAAGGGATATTTCAGAGACTGCGATGCGGCAAATAGTAGGTGACAGAACAGTTGATGAAGTAATTACTGTTGGACGTGCTGAAGTAGCATTAGAAGCCGAACTTATTATCCAGAAAATCTGTGATGAGTATGCTTTAGGTATCAAAATTGAGCAGTTAGTACTTCAAGATGTTAACCCACCGGATCCGGTAAAACCCTCCTATAATGGAGTAAATGAAGCTGAACAGCAGAGAGAGACTCTTATAAACGAAGCTCGCTCAGATTATAACAGAGTAATTCCCCGTGCTGCAGGTGAAGCTGAACAAACTATTCAACAAGCTGAAGGTTATGCACTTAGTCGTGTAAATACAGCAGAAGGTGAAGTTTCAAGATTCAATGATCTGTACTCTGAATACATTAAAGCACCTGAAGTTACAAAGACAAGGATCTTCTTAGAAACGATGGAAGAGATACTTCCTAAAATGGGACAGAAGATCATTACGGATGAAAAAGGTAACAGTGTAATTCCGTTGCTTCAGCTTCAAATGGACGGCGCTAAAATAAAACAACAAGGAAACTGAGGTTAGTATAATGAAAAACGTAAAAGGAATAGGATTACTGATCGTACTTGGTGTTGTTGGTTTAGTAGCATCGCAAGCACTATTTATCGTATCAGAGAAAGAGCAAGTAATCATTACCCAATTTGGTGAACCAATTGGCGAAGCTATTACTGAGCCGGGATTAAACGTAAAGGTTCCATTTTTGCATAAAGCAAATTACTTTGAAAGAAGATTCTTAGAATGGGATGGCGATCCAAATCAAGTACCAACGAAAGA
>TARA_R100000789_G_scaffold100022_2_pt1 | contig 12167 bp, 12 predicted proteins | sample TARA_R100000789 | Tara Oceans TARA_R100000789 (sample SAMEA2623403) | marine metagenome | biome: marine biome (ENVO:00000447); feature: mesopelagic zone (ENVO:00000213); material: "saline water (ENVO:00002010), including plankton (ENVO:xxxxxxxx)" | depth 450 m
GCTTCGGCCTCGATCTCGACCTCGTAACCGCCGATCAATTCCTTGACCACGATCAGCGTGTTGGCCGGGCGAATGTCGCCAAAGTACCGCGCGTGGACCTGCGAAACTGCTTGCCAATCGGCCTCATTGGTCAGGTAGATCCGCGTCCGCACCACATCTTCGATCGCGCCGCCCAGCGATGACAGCGCGCCGGTGATCTTGTCGAGGATATAGACCGCCTGCCCCGACGCATCGCCCGCGCACACCGTTGCGCCATGCGGATCGGTGGCCGTTGTGCCGCTGACCAATATGCGCTTGCCCTTGCGGATCGCGCGGGCAAAGCCGGCCTTTTCCTCCCAGATCGACCCGCTTTCTGCCCGCTTGCGGCCCGACCGTGCGACAGACTCTGCCACGTCCATCACCGGCGGCAGCGCGTCCAGATGGTGCGACAAATCCCCCGACGCGGTCAGGAAAGGCGGCTTGCGGTATTCGTCGCCGCAATCGCCGGGGATCTCGTCCAGCGTCGCCACCGCATCGTCAATCGCCGCCCGGTCCGCCGCATCCAGCGCAAAGCCCAGCATCTTGCGGTTGTCGTCCCGGTGCGCGTTTTCGCCCAGCCGCGCGCCCACGATCACCCCAGCCGTTGCTGCCTGTTCCAGCACCCAGCGGCTGGCGACGTTGCTGATTGATACGCCGTGACGCTCTCCGATCAGCGCCAGCGCGCCCAAAAGGTATTGAAAGCGGTCCCAGCCGCCCGCCGTCTCGACAAAGCGCATGTATTTCATGCGGCTCCAGTCCTCGATCTGGTCGGGACGCGGCGCGCCCAGCCACTTGTCCGACAGAAAACCGCCACACAGCGTGCCAAATCCAAGGATGCCGACCCCATGTTCCGCCGCCACGCGGGTCAGCTCTCCCGCCGCGCGTCGATCCAGAACCGAAAAGCAAACCTGATTTGTGGCAATCTCAATCCCCTGCTTCAGCACCATCCGCAGGTGCGCCGCATCAAAATTGGTCAGGCCGATGTGCCCCACCAGCCCCTCATCCCGCAGCTTCATCAATTCGGTCAGCGCGTCCAGATATTCCGGCGACTGGTACTGCCACCAATGAAACTGCATCACGTCGACCCGGTCCATCGCCAGTCGTTCCAGCGCGGTTTCCACGCCTTTGCGCACCGTGTCCGCCGCCATCGGGCCGGGCTCTGGACACCATTTGGTCAGGATCACCGGACGCGGCCCGCCCTCGGCTGCGAGGATCTTGGCTGCCTTGCCAGCCACAATCTCGGCGCTGCCGTAATGATCGGCCATGTCAAAGGTCGTAAAGCCCGCGCGCGCGTAATCGGCCAGCGACTCGGCCGCGGCGTCCAGATCAAACGCCTTGCCGTCGCGTTCTTGATCCGCCATCTGCCAAAGCCCCGTGACCACACGCGACAAAGACAGGCCCGAAGGCAACGAGATCTGGTCTATGGATTCTTTCATTTAGTCACTCTCCGCACAGCTGTTCGTTTTTCACGCATTTAGCTCATGCTGTTTCAGGCGTGAAACTAGGTCAACAGGATAGCATCTCTGCCGTCGAACGCCCTGAAATTCCGCACAAAACATGGCCAAACGCTATTTCGGCAAACCCAAAGGTCTCGCCCCTGCCCCACCGGGCCACGAAAAAACCATTGACCGCGCGAAAACCGTTCGTCAAACTATTTTCGGACAAAAGTCCGCATAACGAACATTCTGAACAACAGATCCGCTATCGACCAACAGGAGAAGACCAAAATGAAAAACTGGCTTATCGCAGGCGTCACCGCACTGGGACTGGCGCTGACCGGCGCCCCGGCTGCACAGGCGAAATCGCTTGAGGACATCCTGTCCGACGGCACCATCCGCATCGGCATCAACCCGAACTTTCCCAACATGAGCACCCGCAACGATGACGGTGACTGGGTCGGGTTCGACATCGAAATCGGTGCCATGATCGCCGAAAAACTGGGGGTAGAGGTCGAATGGGTGCCGACAGAAACCGCGCAGCGTGTGCCGTTCCTTGTCTCTGACCGGATCGACATTTCCATGGGCGCGCTGACCCGCAACTCTGAACGCGCCAAGCTGATCGACTTTACCGCGCCGCTGCACACCGAAGTGCTGGCCGTGCTGGCCACCGACAAGATCGACGGCGACAGCTGGACCGATTTCAACAAAGAAGGTGTCGTTCTGGCCAACATGCGCGGCAACTGGACCGTGGGCTGGATCGAAGAGAACATGCCCGAGGTTGAACTGGAACTGACCGATTCCATCGCCGACACCGTGCGTCTTGTGGCGCAGGGCCGGGCCGATGCCATCGTCGAGAACATCGACTTTTTCATGGGCTTCACCGGCAACCACGAAGGCGTCAACTGGCGCGTCGTGCCGGACCCGATCTTTGTTGCCTACTGCGCGCTTGGCGTCAGCCAGGGCAACGACAACCTGACCGAGGTTCTGAACATCGTTCTGTATGACCTGCATTCCTCCGGCGCGATCAAATCCGTGTGGGAAGCAAACTACGGCGCGCCGATGCTGCGCGAAGTGCCGGTTTCCCCCTGGTTCTGATCTTTCTCGCGGAGCGCATCCACCGGATGCGCTCCACCCGACCGAAGCGCCTGATCCGAACGGGACCGCATGGACTATAATTTTCAATTCAACGTCGTCTGGCGCAACTTCGACCAGCTGCTAGAGGGCGCATGGCTGACCCTACAACTGGGCGTCTTTGCCTTTACTGCGGGCTGTCTGATCGGCCTGATTGGGGCCGCTTGCCTTAGCTTTGCGCCGCGCCCCATCCGCTGGCTGGTCATGGCCTTCGTGATCTTCATCACCAACACACCCGCGCTGATCCAGATCTATTTCCTGTATTTCGGCCTGCCGGAATTTGGCATCCGCTGGTCCAATGAGGCCTGCGTGCTGATCGGCCTGACGCTGAACGCCGGGGCCTATCTGACGATGATCCTGCGCGCCGGATTCCTGTCCGTCCGCCAGAACGAAATGGAGGCCGGAGAGACTATGGGCATGTCCCTGACCCAGCGCATCCGCTACATCGTCGTCCCGCATATCGCGAAATCCATCTATCCCGCGCTGGCCAACTTTTTCATCGTCGTCCTCGTGATGGGCACCTCTGTCGGTGCCATCATCGGGGTGGATGAATTGACCGGGCAGGCAATCAACCTGTCGACCGTCAACTATCGCTGGCTGGAATACTTCACCATCGCCGCGCTGATGTATGTCGTCCTGACGTTCATCGCCTCGATCGGGCTGGCCCTGATCGGCCGCTGGGCCTTTCGCGTCAAGGTGAGGATCTTTTGATGGACCGGATCCTGAGCCAACTCCCCGACTTCTTTACATGGAAAAACATCGTCCTGCTGGGCGAAAGCGCGGTCATGACCCTGTCCATGACGCTGATGGGCTGCCTGATCGGCTTTGGCCTAGCCATTGCGCTCGTCTACCTGCGCACCACACCGGGCATGTGGGCGCTGCCGCTACGCGTCGCCTGCATCGCCTATGTCGAGATTTTCCGCCGCATCCCGTTCCTTGTGGTGATCTATCTGGTGCTGTTCTTCATCCAGACCATCGCATCGGACGTGTCGCTGTTCACCATCGCGGTGATTTCCATCTGCATCTACGCCATCGCCTACACCGCTGACATCATCCGTGGCGGCATCGAATCCGTGCCGAAAACCCAGATCGAGGCAGCGCAGGCCATGAACCTCAGCCGCCTGCAAACCATGCGCTTGTGCGTGTTGCCGCAGGCCATGCCAGTGATCATCCCGCCCGCCATCGCCTTTGCCGTGTCGTTCATCAAGGACACCGCACTGGTCAGTCAGATCGGCGTGTTCGAACTGACGTTTCGGGGCAAGGAGCTGAACAATCAGGGTTATTCCGGCGTTCTGGTCTTTGGCACCATCGCGTTCTGCTACTTCCTCATGTCCTTCCCGCTCAGCCTGCTTGGCCAACATCTGGAGAAACGACTTGCCACACCTCGCGGTCAACGAAATTCACGCTAACTACGGCAAGATGGCGGTTCTGCACGGCATCAGCTTTGATGTCGACCGGGGGGAGGTCGTCTCGCTGGTTGGGCCGTCCGGGTCGGGCAAATCCACCGTCTTGCGCGCGCTTGTCGGGCTGACTCCCGTCACTTCGGGCAGCGTCGAGGTCGACGGCACCTGCATCGACTATTCCGCCGCCCGCGCGGTCAAGGCTGCGCGCGATCGCATGGCCATCGTGTTCCAGCAGTACAACCTGTTCCAGAACATGAACGTCCTGCGCAACGTCGCCCTTGCCCCAACCAAGGTCAAAGGCCGCAAGCGCAAGGAGGTCGAGGAAGAGGCGATGGAACTGCTTGCCCTTGTCGGCATGGACCACAAGGCGCACGCCTATCCCGATGAACTGTCCGGTGGCCAGCAGCAGCGCGTCGCCATCGCCCGCGCGCTGGCGCTGAAACCTGAAATCCTGCTGCTGGATGAGGTGACGTCCGCCCTTGACCCCGAACTGGTGAACGAGGTGCTGGATGCCATCCGCCGTCTGGCGGGTGAGGGCATGACCATGTTGCTGGTCAGTCACGAAATGGCCTTTGTGCGCGAGGTGTCATCCAAGGTCGTGTTCATGGATCAGGGCAAGCTGGTCGAATCCGGCCCCCCGTCCCAGATCTTTGACAACCCGGACAGCGACCGGGCGCGTGACTTCTTTGGAAAGGTGCTACGCGGATGACCCTCCCCGAAAACGCTTATCACTGGCCAGAGGATCACTGGCGCGCACGCGTCAACAAGGTCCGCGCCGGACGCCGCCTAATGCCGCCCTGGCCGGGTGGCGCAAAGGCCGCGCTGGCGCTGTCATTCGACTGCGACCACGAAACATTCGAGATGGGCGGCGGGCGCAGCGCCGTGGGCCGTCTGGCCTGGGGCGAATACGGTCGCCGCGCCGGGGTGCCGCGCATTCTGAACACGCTGGCCCAGCACAATGCCAAGGCCAGCTTTTTCGTTCCCGCCGTCTCGGCGCTGATCGACCCCGGAGAACCCCGCCGCATCGTCGCCGAGGGTCATGAAATCGGCGTTCACGGCTGGATACATGAGGTCAACGGCACCCTGACGCCGGAGGAAGAGGCCGAGTCCCTCGCCCGCTCCCGCGATACGCTGGAAGAAATCACAGGCCAGCGCCCGGTCGGGCATCGCGCCGCCCACTGGGATCTCAGCGATGACACCATACGTCTGGTGGCCGAGGCCGGATTTCTTTACGATTCCAGCATGATGGCCGATGACAGCCCCTATGAACTGATGACCGATGGAAACCCCACCGGCCTGATCGAACTGCCGGTGGACTGGATTCGTGATGACGCGGTCTATCTGCTGTACAACCGCACCCCGCCGACCCGCCCGACCCTTTCGGCCAATGATGTGGCGCAGGTCTTTCTGGATGAACTGGACGGCGCGCGCGCCGAAGGCGGGCTGTGCCAACTGGTCATGCATCCCTTTGTCATCGGCTATCGGTCGCGTATTGCCATATTGGACAAGGTGCTGTCCCATGCCCGCGCTTCGGGCGATGTCTGGATCGCCACACACGCCGAGATTGCCCGCCATTGCGCAAAGGCCCTTACATGACCGATTTCGACACGTCTCTTGCCGCCGCCGATACCCCGGATGCGGCCTGGGCCGCGCTGCAAACCCTTGTGCAAGACACCGTCGGCACCAAACTTTTTACAATCATGACGGTAGACATGGAGGCGTTGCTGGCCCGCCGCGCCTATAGCTCGGACCCGGTGAACTATCCCGCCGCCGGCACCAAGCCGATTGCCCCGAACCGCTGGCTTGATCACGTCCACGGTGAGGGAAAGACCTTTGTCGCCAATACGTTGGAAGAGATCGACACCGTCTTTCCCGATGCGGTCCTGATTGGTCAGCTAGGCTGCGGGTCGGTGATCAACCTGCCGATCTTCAAGGACGGTGCGCTGGTCGCAACCATGAATATCCTGCATGAGGCCGGGCACTACACCCCGGAGCGTGTCACCCGCACAGAACGCGACCTTAGCGGGCCCGCTCACCGCGCCTATGCGCGCGCCGGGGCACTGGGGCCGTTGCTCTGATCCTCTGCACGGTCGCCGAACAGGTCGATCGTTCCGGTCCAAAGCACCCGCGCGGGATCATCATATGGGTTGGACCACCCGTGCAGGCGGGTTGAATCGTAGTGCGCGCTGTCCCCGGCATTCAATGCCATCCGCTCACCGTCCAGCGTCAATTGCAGCTGTCCCGACAGGATGTAAAACGTCTCTTCGCCCGGATGACTAACCTCGTCCGAGACATAGCCCGGGTCGATGTCCAGCACGAAACACGACAGTTCCGATCCCGGAAAAACCGCGCCCAGCCGCTCATAGCGCACCTGCGCACTGCCCATCAGGAACTGCGGGCGGTTGCCTGCGCGGGTGATGCAGTCCGCCGGTTGCGGCTTGCCCACAAAGTGCTCAATCCCGACGCCAAGCGCGGCAGCGATCCGCGACAGGGTTGTCAGGGTCGGCGTCGACTTGTCTCGCTCGATCAAACTCAAGTAGCCAGTGGAGATACCGGCCGCCTCTGACACCTCTTGCAGGGTCAGGTCCAGTTTCTGCCGCCGGGCGCGGATCATGCCCCCGATCCAGGCGTCATTATCTTCGGCACTCGCGTCCAAATCTGCACCTCCCGCGCTGCCCATACCACAACATATCGGCAGTTCACCCGGAAAATCGACCTATACGACATGGCGCACCCGATCCCCGGCCCCCAGACTGGCGGCGTACAACTCTTGTGAATAGGTCTCACGGAAGTCTCCGGTTTGCAGCAGCCCGACATCGCCCTCCTCGACCAACTGGCCCTTGTGCAACACGCCCAGTCGGTCACACAGGAAACTGACCACCGGCAGCGAATGCGTCACCAGCACATAGGTCAGCCCGCGTTCATCGCGCAGGCGCACCAGCAGGTTCAGGATTTCGGCCTGCACGCTGACATCCAGTGCGCTGGTCGGTTCATCCAGCAACAACAGTTTCGGGTCCAGCATCAGCGCACGGGCAATCGCCACCCGCTGTCGCTGGCCACCCGACAACTGATGCGGAAAACGAAAGCGATAACGCGGGTCTAGCCCCACCGCCTGCATCATCTCAACCACCCGAGCGGCGCGGTCGCCGATGCCGTGGATGCGCAACGGTTCCGACAGCGTGGCATCCACCGTCCGGCGCGGATGAAGCGAGGCATAGGGGTCCTGAAACACCATCTGGCAATGGCGGGCAAAGGCTCCCTGCCCTATGTCGCCGCGTGCCGTCCCGTCCAGATGGATCTGCCCGCGCCAGTCAGGGGCCATGCCGACCACCGCGCGCAGGATCGTCGACTTGCCCGACCCGCTTTCGCCCACCAGCGCATAGCTTTCGCCCTGCGCCACCCGGATTGACACGTCCTGCACCACGTCAACACGGCCATAGCGCACAAACAGGTTTTCGATGTTCAGCGCGTCCGTCATGTGCCTTTCCCCGCGCTGCGATCCAAGACCGGCAGGAACTTGCGCGTCTCATCCATGCGCGGCACCGCATCCAGCAAGCCGCGTGTATAGGGGTGCTGTGCCGCGTGCAGCGCGCCGCCGGCCAGTTCCTCGACCACCTCGCCCTGATTCATAACCAGCACCCGGTCGCAGTAGCGCGCCACAAGGTCCAGATCATGCGAAATCAGGATCAACCCCATGCCATTCTCCGCAATCATGTCCTCTATCAGGTCCAGCACCTGCGCCTGAACGCTGACATCCAGTGCGCTGGTCGGCTCATCGGCGATCAGGATATCTGGCTTGGGGATCAGCATCATGGCAATCATCACCCGCTGGCCCATGCCGCCTGACACCTCATGCGGATACAGACGCATCACCCGCTCCGGGTCATGGATGCGGACCTTTTCCAGCATGTCGCGCACGCGGGCGCGGATCTCACGGCGCGGGATACGCGCATGGACGCGCAGCGCCTCGGCGATCTGCTCACCCACCGTGATCACCGGATTAAGCGAATAGCGCGGGTCTTGCATCACCATGCTGATCCGCGCGCCCCGGATGCTGCGCATCTGGCGGTCATTCATCGCCATCAGATCCTGCCCGTCAAATCGCAAATGATCGACCGAGACACGCGCCGGGGGCCGCAACAGCCGCAGGATCGCCCGCCCGGTCAGCGACTTGCCTGACCCGCTTTCGCCGACAATCCCCAGCCGTTCCCGGCCAAGGTCAAACGACACGCCGCGCACCACCTCAACCGGGCCACGCGGCCCCGGAAAGCTGACGCGCAGGTTTTTGAGTTCCAGCAGCGGCGCCATCAGCGGCCCTCCCGCTGGCGCGGGTCCAGCACGTCGCGCAGCCCGTCCCCCAGAAAGCAAAAACCCAGCGACACGATGATGATGGCAAAGCCCGGCATCGTCGCCACCCACCATTGATCAAGGATGAAGGACCGCCCGCGCGAAATCATCGCCCCCCATTCCGGTAATGGCGGCTGCGCGCCAAGGCCCAGAAAGCCCAGACCGGCAGCCGTCAGGATGATCCCCGCCATGTCCAGCGTCACCCGGATGATAGTGGAGGACAGGCAGAGCGGGATCACGTGCACCCCGATGATCCGCAGGTGCGACGCCCCCTGCAACCGGGTAGCGGCAATGAACTCGGCATTCCTGAATGTCAGCGTTTCGGCCCGCGCGATCCGTGCATAGGCGGGCCATGCCGTCACCGCGATGGCGATGATCGCATTTTGCAGCCCTGCCCCCAGCGCGGCCACAAAGGCCAGCGCCATGATCAGTTTCGGCAGCGACAGAAACACATCCGTCAGCGCCATCAGCACCCGGTCCACCCAGCCACCAAAGTAACCCGCAACTGCCCCGATGAGCAGCCCCAAGGGGGCTGATATCATCGCCACCATGACCACGATCACCAGCGTGATCCGCGCACCGTGCAGGATGCGGCTCAGGATGTCGCGGCCCAGTTCATCGGTGCCCATCCAATGTTCCGCCGACGGCGGCAACAGCCGCGCGCCAAGGTTCTGCCCCACCGGCGAATAGGGCGCCAGCCACGGCGCAAAGATCGCTACGAATATCAGTACCCCAATAATCACCGCCCCCAGCATCGCCAGCGGGTTGCGCGCAAAGGCCCGTGCGATGGCCCAAAGCTGTCCAGCCTGCGCCTGCAACCGTGACGCGGGGGCGTCCTCTGTCAGCCAGTCGATCACGGACATCAGCGGCTCCTCGGGTCAAAGACGCGGTACAGCAAGTCAGACAAGCGGTTGATCACGATGAACACCGTCCCGATCAGGATCGTTGCCCCCAGCACCGCCGCCATGTCGGCACGCAACAGCGCCGTGGTCAGGTAGTTGCCGATGCCCGGCCAGGAAAACACGATTTCCACCATGACCGACCCCTCTAGCAACACCGCATAAGACAGGCCGATCACCGTCACCAATTGCACCCGGATCGGGTAGAACGCGTGTTTCCAGATCACCGCCCGCTCGCTCACGCCCTTGACGCGGGCGGTGGTCACAAATTCCTGCGACAGTTGGTCCAGCATGAAACTGCGCGTCATTCGCGCGATATAGGCAAGGCTGAAGAACCCGAGGATCGCGGCGGGCAGGACCAGGTGCGACACGGCGTTCGCAAAGATCGTCCAGTCTCCGGCCAGCAGCGCATCCACCGTCAACAGCCCCGTCACCGTCGGCACCAATCCGTCATAGAAAATGTCGATCCGCCCCGGCCCCGCGACCCAGCCCAGCCCGGCATAGAACACCGCCAGACCCACCAGTCCCATCCAAAACGCGGGCACCGCATAGCCCAGCAGACCCAGCACGCGAATGCCCTGATCCAGCCAACTGCCCGCCCGCGCGGCGGCAATCACCCCCATCGGCACGCCTAGCAGCACGCCGATTAGGATACCCGCCGTCGCCATTTCGATCGTCGCAGGAAAGAACCGGATCAGATCTTCGACCACAGGCCGCCCGGTGGTCAGAGAGACCCCCAGATCCCCTGTCACCACGTCGCGCACATAGATGGCGAATTGCGTCATCAGCGGCTTGTCGAGGCCCATCGCGGTTCGTGTGGCCTCATAGACCTCCTGGCTGGCGCGATCGCCAACGATGGCGACCACCGGATCAATCGGCACCACCCGCCCGATAAAGAAGGTGATGGCGAGCAGACCAAGAAAGGTCATCCCCGTCACCAACGTGAATCTGGCCACACCGACGGCCACATCCATCGCGCGAGTGGTCATGAAATGGGCAGGTTCGGACAAATCACCCGACAAAACTGCGATCTCCTATCGTGTAGCACTCAGACTGTACGCATTACGAACAAAAGTTCTTTTCATGTAAAGGTCATTCTGCTTACAGTAAAAATATTTTACGGAACTCCGGTCCTTCGGCCCGTGAAAACAGCAGTCGCGCCTTAACGCGGCACTCTTTGACCAACAGGAGAACATCCTATGAAACACTCCCTAAGGCATGTTGCGGCGGCCCTATCGGCCCTTGCTCTGCTGGGTGCGCCCGCCTTGGCAGAGACGCCCGACAATATCCTTGTCGTGGCCCAGAACATCGACGACATCGTCGCGCTGGACCCGGCACAGGCGTATGAATTCACCTCCAGCGAATACATGGCCAACGTCTATGACCGGCTTGTGCAGTTCGATGCCGAGGACACGACCAAACTGGTCGGCGGTCTTGCTGAAAGCTGGGAGATGGACGCAGAGACACGCACCATCACCTTTGCCCTGCGCGACGGCGTGACCTTTCACTCTGGCAACCCGGTCACCCCTGCCGATGTGATCTATAGCTTCAAACGCGTCGTGGCGCTGAACAAGAACCCGGCCTTTATCCTGACTCAGCTGGGCTGGACCGCTGAGAACATCGACCAGATGGTCACCGGCGACGGGAATACCGTGGTCCTGAAGTACGAAGGCGACTTTTCCCCGGCCTTCGTGATGAACGTGCTGGCCGCCCGTCCCGCATCGATTGTCGACAGTCAACTTGTCATGGCCAATGAGGTCGATGGCGACATGGGCAACGCCTGGCTGAACACCAACAGCGCGGGCTCTGGCGCCTTTACCCTGCAACTGTACCGCCCGGCCGAAATGCTGCGCCTTGCCGCCAACAAGGACTATTTCAAGGACGGTCCCAAGATGGACCAGATCATCATTCGCCACGTGGCAGAGGCCGCGACACAACAGTTGCTGCTAGAGCAAGGCGACGTTGACATCGCGCGCAACATGACGCCGGAACAGATCGCCGCCCTGCCCGAGGACGGGTTTCAGGTTGGAGTCTTCCCACAAGCTGCCGTCCACTTCATCTCTTTCAACCAAAAGGTCCCTGCCCTTCAGTCCGAAGCACTGTGGGAGGCGTCGCGCTACCTGATCGACTACAAAGGTCTGACCGACACACTGCTCAAAGGTCAGATGGAAGTGCATCAGGCATTCTGGCCCAAAGGGTTCCCCGGCGCGCTCGAGGAAACTCCGTTCAGCTATGACCCGGAAAAGGCCAAGCAGATCCTTGCGGATGCCGGTGTAGAGTTGCCGATCAACGTCGAAATGGATGTGTTCAACTTTGCTCCCTTCACCGATGTGGCACAGTCGATCCAGGCCAGCTTTGCCGAGGCGGACATTCATCTGGACATCGTTCCGGGCACCACCGCTGCGATCATCACCAAGTACCGCGCGCGGGAACATGAGGCGATCATGCTGTACTGGGGGCCGGACTTTAACGACCCGCATTCGAACGCCAAAGCGTTTGCCTACAACAAGGACAACTCGGACGACGGCTATGCCTCGACCACCACATGGCGCAACGCCTGGGCCGTGTCCAAAGAGATGAACGAACGCACAATGGCGGCGCTGACCGAAAGCGACCCGGCCAAACGTGAAGAAATGTATCTTAGCCTGCAAAAAGACGTTCAGGCCAAGGCACCTTTTGTGATGATGTTCCAGGCCACGCTCCAGATTGGCATGGACGCGGATGTTTCCGGCTATGTGCATGGCGCAAGCTCTGACCTCGTCTTCTACCGCCTGGTCGAAAAGAACTGATCCTACTCCCTGTGCCCAACTCTCGGGGCCACTTGAACCGCGGCCTTCGGGTCGCGGTTTTTTTTCGTCAACGTGGGGGGATTGGTCATGCGGGCATTGCCAACTTAACGTCACCGACCTGTAACGGGCCTAAGGGGTGAT
>TARA_R100000789_G_scaffold68779_1_pt1 | contig 12120 bp, 6 predicted proteins | sample TARA_R100000789 | Tara Oceans TARA_R100000789 (sample SAMEA2623403) | marine metagenome | biome: marine biome (ENVO:00000447); feature: mesopelagic zone (ENVO:00000213); material: "saline water (ENVO:00002010), including plankton (ENVO:xxxxxxxx)" | depth 450 m
TTCTAAAATTAAATCGATTTCAAAAAGTGCGAAAGTCAAACTTTGAGAGTGTCAAGAATTTCTTGCGGAGACGATGTCCCACTGGCAGCGAAGTAAAATCCGGTTGCCCCGCCGCCGTTGACGATTTTCAATAGCAGATCATTCGATCCCTTTGCCAACTGAATGATAACGGTCTCTTGACCAGCCGCTGCGACATTCCGGCCTACCTTCTTCGATAAAACTTCTCGACCGTTGACCCAGAGTTTAATGCCGTCATCGCTCCCCAAAGAAAGTGAAAGCACTTGCGGTGTGTCTGATTCAATTCTGCGATAAAGATAATTCGCCGAGTTCACACCGGTAAGCTTGTCGTTGTGCGCGATGCCATCTTTCCAGTCGGGTTGCTCCGTCCACTTCAGTTTCTCTTCCTCGTAACTAGCCGAGAGATCGATGCTAAGTTCGGGCGGGAATACGGTATTGAAAGCATTATCAAAATTTGCAGAGGAAAATGGACCGACATGTTGCCAGGATCCAAATCCAGTTAACTCAACCTGCTGTACGGGTGAGGCTGAAAAGTAAAACCCGGAAGGACCTGCATTGTTGACGATTTTCATTAACAATTCGTTGCGACCTTTGCGGACAGGAACCTGAATCAATTCCTGTCCGGCAGCTGCGCCTCGCCCGATTAACTTTGAGAGAACTTCTTCGCCATTGACCCAGACTATAATCGCATCATCACTTCCCAGAGAAAGTGCGACTGCCTGATCGACATCGGATTCAATTACGCGATAAATGTAGTTAGCCGCGTTGTTTCCGCTGAAAGTATTGTTTACAGTCCCGTCCAGCCAAGTCGGTTGTTCTGTCCAACCGAGATTGGACTCAGCATACTTTGCTGTTAAATCAACGCCTTTTTCCGGGGCGAATGTCTGCTCGAAAGCGTTCTCGAAATTCTCTCCCACAAAAGGTCCGACATGTTGCCAGTTGCCAAGCGTCAGTGAGCCACTGGGAGTGAGAAGCGTCTCGGCCTGACTGGTTTCCCATTCGCTCAAACGCTTTGGAAGCTGTTCCTGTTCGAAGGCTGTTCGAGCCGCAATAAGTGGCGTGTGTGCTGCATCATAAGCAGCTTTTTGCTCGCGAAACTTCTCTGGTTCCATGTTGACTCCGGTATCAGAAAATCCGACATCGGCGAAACAGGCTGCCAGGTTGTAATAGTCGAATTGTGGCAAGGGATCGAATTTATGATCATGACAACGGCTGCAACCAACCGTTAATCCCAGCAACGATGTACCCAGTGTATTGACGATATCATCGAGTTGCTCGTATCGACTCCGCTCACGCTCCTTCTGTGTTTGCTGTGTCGTGTACGGTCCGGCCACTAGAAATCCTGTGGCTGCCAGCGTATTTACGGCTTTGAGGGCAGCATCGCTCGTTGGAGCGTTGACGTCTGTCAGAAGATCCCCAGCGATTTGCAGTTTGACGAATTCATTGTAAGGCATGTCGGAATTCAATGCACGGATCACAAAATCACGATAGTGCCAGGCATTGGGGCGATCACCATCGAACGCATATCCATTACTCTCTGCAAACCGGGCAACATCCAGCCAATGTCGTCCCCAACGCTCTCCATAATGTTCGCTCGCCAGGAGTTCACCAACCAGCGCACGATATCCATTTTCAGGATCTTCTGCGAAGCTCTTCATATGTCGATCCAGCTCTTCAGGAGTTGGCGGAAGACCGATGAGATCGAAATAGGCTCGGCGCATGAGAGTGTGTGGAGCCGCTGTTTTATTGGGCACAATTTCCGCCATTTCCTGTCGCTGACGGATGAATTGATCGATTGGGGTGCGTCCCCAGCTCTTATCTTCAACATCAGGTGGCGAGACGGACTGCAAGGGTTGGAATGCCCAATGGTCGCGACCGGCTTCGATGTCGATCCCTTTCGAAGTTACAACCTCACCACCTTCACGCGGGTCGGGAGCACCCATCTCGACCCACTTCACAAAGTGAGTAATAATTTCATCGGGCAGCTTCCCTTTGGGGGGCATCTCAAAGTCAACATGTTGAAGTGCACTGATCAGCAGACTTTCATCCGGCTTGCCGGGAACGACGGCTGGTCCGCTTTCTCCTCCATGTTGACTCGCCTCGCGCGAGTCGAGCAGCAATCCTCCCTTCAGCTTGTTTTTCGCAACGGCTTCCGCAGAATGACACTCGTAACAATGAGTGACCAGCATCGGGCGAATTTTGGCCTCAAAAAAGTCAATCCCCTGACGGTTCGGCTCGGCAGCCTGAACTCCATCAGCGCAAGAAATAGCGAGCATCGTTATGAAAAGTATTCGCATGGTTTCTCTCGGAAAGGGATCTGTTCTACCTGAGTTGACTGAGGTCGATACGGGTTGGCTTTGCGGGCTTACTTAGGAAGCGGAAGAAGAATCAAGGCATTTTCTGCGAAGGTGGCTTCGCTGGCTTTGTCGTTGATGCGGTATTGGATTTTGAGTTGTTTGACGACACCGGGAGCTGGGTCGCCGCCGAAGCTGGCGTTGTAACCTGAAGCCGCAAGTGGGATTAGGGGTGAGTCGCTTGCCTGTTTTCGCAGGATGTCGGTGACATCTTTCTGTTGAGATCCCGCACCATACTCTGCCTTCACGATTTCCAGCTTCACCTTTTCAAAACCGGCGCTGGACATGAGTTTGTTGACATCGATTCCCTTTTTCCCAAGCTTTTGGGCGATCACCATCGCTGTTGCGGTGGCCTCGGTATTCAGATTGGGCATTTCCATTGCATCAATCGCCAGTTTCAATCCCGATGGACTGGGGTGCAGTTGAAGGACATCAAGTGCCAACTGGTGTTCAGAAATACGATTTGTTGCAATGAAAGCATTATGACACATTTCGGTTCGCTGATCATCGGGCATGGAAAATTTCCGGGCCAGTCCAAGGTAGCCGCGCAGTGCTCGTACTCGGTACTTTTCCGCCGGCGCTGTCTTTGCCAGATCCAACAACACAGGAGCCGCTGCGACTGAGTTCCATGTGCCGAGTAAACGGCTCGCAGTATCCTGAAGTTCCGGCTCATCAGTTTTGGCAGCCGAGGCAAGCGTTTGGAGTGCATTGCTGCCACCGACATCAGTTAGAATTTCCAGCAAGGTCGTTTGGGCAGAGACAGGTGCATCTTTCATAGCTGCTGCTAATTCTGCAGCACAGGCTTCACGATCGGGCATGCGAACACTGGCGGTTTTCAATGCCAGTTTCGCGACTGGCAAATCTTCTGCGTGGCCAGGTTGAACAACTTGTGACAAAAGTACAGAGAGTTTTTTCAGGGAAACGATTTCACCTAAAGCAATGAATGCAGCGCTGCGAACATTCGCGTTGGGATTGTTCAGGGCCTGTTCGACATCTTCGACATTGCTGTCGATACGTCGTTGGCCGATCAACTGAAGTAAAATCAGATACTGTTTGCCCGTGGCTTGCGGCAATTGCTCAGCAATTCTCTGGTTGACATTTTGTCCCGGCAAAGCAGCGAGAGTGGTTTGCGCAGCTGCGGCAAGTTCCTCATCGGAATCGGTCGCAATGGCCAGTAATGCTGAAAGACAGGTATCATCTCCAACTCGTTGCAGGGCATGAAGAGCAGACAGGCGAACCTGTTTGTCACCTTGTTTCGCAGAGTCCAGAACGACAGGTAAAGAAACAGTTGTGGGGCGGTCTGCCATGGCTTGAATCAGTAACGCAGCCCGTTCAGGAGAAGTTTTCGACAATTCTTCAGCTAAGGCCTGATCGACTTCGCCACCTGGAAACTCACGAGCGGTTCCCAATGCCAGTTGAAACATCTTCTTGTCCTGCGAACGGAAGGTTTCGATTAACAATGGGATGCCTTCCTGTTTCCGGGTCAGGATCGCTCCGCGAGTCGCTTCAATGATGCGTTGCAGGGGGACATCTGCATGACGGACTTCATCATAGATTTCCATGGCCTCTACAGAATTGCCCTCGTTATGTAATCGCTCTGCACTCAACACACAGCCTTCAGCAATCGCCGATCGCTGTTCAACGGGTGCCGAGGCTAAGGCCTCTCGAAGTGCCTGGGTTGCGTCTGTATTGCCGATATGTCCAAGTGCAACAGCGGCAGCAGCTGCGACTTCGTTGTCGGAGTCGTTGAGTTTCGCGATCAGTAACTCAACGGCTTTTTCATCTTGCCGGAAACTAATTGAGTTGATGACACCAACGAGCAGTCGACCTTTCAATGAATCAGCTGCGTTCCTGAGAGCTTCGTTTGAGGCTTCGCCGGGGATAGCTTCCAGGGCAATTCTCGACCAGGAGGAGAGCTGAGGGTTCGGAAGGAGTTTGGCCAGTTCGGGAACAGCCGCGTCTGATCCATAGATCGCCAGGCTCTTGCACACGAGAGCCTTTTCCGCAGCTGGTGCATCGGATTGAAGCACAGCAAGCAGCTGTTGTTCTTGTCCCGACGATGAACCTGGAGTTTGAAATGCCCATAACGAATTCGCACAAAGTGCTACGAACAGGGCAGTGAAATAAATGACATTGCGCTGGAGAGATTTCAGCATGATGATGGTCCTGGAATGAGAGAATTGTTAACTGGTCAACTGTCAGAAAAAAAGCAACAGAGTTACAGCCTCCACGGTTCTCTAAGTGCTTCGGATCTCAATCGATTCGCTTCGACGTCGTCGATAAAAGTATTGGTTGCGTTATCGAACTTCACCTGACGATTCAATAACAAGGCGATGTTTGCCGCATGGCAGGCGATATGAGCGTTGCACGCCGCCTGAGCATTCCCTTTCGGTTGGCTGCGAGTTTTCACACAGTCCAGGAAGTCGCGCACGTGGAACGTCGCCGGGTAGCCACCGATCTCTTCTACGGATCTGCCTGCGAGTAGTTCTGGCGAACTCAAAACCAGTTTGCCACTATCACCCGCTTCCACCCAACCAGTTTCGCCTTCAAATCGAACCGGACAGGATCCCAACGGAATCCAGCCTTTCTCCCGAAAGATTAATTGTGTGCCGTTTTCGTAACGAGCCATCAGCTCGCCATCTTTTGGAGCATTGTATTCCACCGGTGGCAAACTGTCGTCGACGGCCCATTGACACAGGTCGACGCAGTGCGATCCCCATTCCAACACGCCGCCACCATTGAAGGCTCCGACGAATCCTCCCCCTTTTTCAAAGTTGAATCCATCCAGCAACTTCTTGTTATAAGGACGCCAGGCCGCTGGCCCAAGATACATATCCCAGTCGACCACATCCTGATCAGGAACTTCCTCAGGAACGAGCCAGCCACTCATCATTGCCTGCATGCCAGCTGGATGCGCGTAAACTTTCTGGAGCTTGCCAAGCTTTCCGGTGCGAGCCAACTCGCAGGCAAATGAAAAGTGAGGCAGATTGCGACGCTGCGTTCCTGCCTGAAAGACTCGTCCGGTTCTGCGCATTGTGTCTGCCAGAATCAGACTTTGTATAATGTTCTTCGTGACTGGCTTTTCGCAGTACATGTCCTTGCCAGCTTTGGCTGCTGTCATCGCTGCCGTGGCGTGCCAGTTCGGCCCGGTTGCGATCAGTACGGCATCGATATCATCCCGGTCGAGGACATCGCGAAAGTCCCGATAAGTTTTACAGTTTTCGTTACCATGATGGGTGTCAACTATCTTTTTCACTTCACCCTGACGTTGTGCTTTGATATCAGCCACGGCTACAAACTGCACATCTTTCTGTTGAAGAAAGCAGCCAAGATCGTATCCACCCCGGCGTCCAATACCGATGCCTCCTACGACAATCCGTTCGCTGGGAGCAACAGCTCCGTCTCGCCCAAGTGCAGAAGAGGGAATAATCATCGGAGCCAGCAGCGCGGCACTACCCGCGGTAACTGTTCCCAGAAACTGACGTCGAGAATGTGAAATTCTGTTCTTTTCCATAATCCGCTCCATTTATTGTGTTCCGTGGCCATCAATATAAGCATTGACTGATGCATTTTAGCATAACATTTAATGTGGAGTTAACATAGCTTGTATGACTATTGGAGATGCATTTTCCGACCAGAGAAGCTGCGACTATACTGAGCTTGGACCTCCCCGTTATGTCGCAAATTGCCTCGGCCGTAATTTACGCTATTTTCTTTCTATTGAATCATGGATCACAGATCGTATTCATTGTGCCCCACGCGGAGTCCGCGATCTATATGTAATGGTGATTCTGAATCTGCAAACACATGAAGCGATCGTAACCGGATCGACCTACTGTCTGAATTCAGTCTGGGTATGCCGATAAACGAAGAAGTTTGCCGAAGAGACTAGTGATCGGGAATAGCGTCCCGCGATCATGATCCACGACCGAGACACGAAATATTCAAAGAAGTTTCGGAAAACAGTGGAAGCTACTACGATACAATTCTCGTGAGAACGGATTTGGGCCTTGAATTAGACATTCAATGAAAACGAGAAAATGTTTTCGGGTAGAATCTGTCACGAATCTTCCGGGATTATTCTAATGAAAACTGCAATCTGTCCAGATGGTGAATAAATTCTTTCCAGTACACGAATGACAGTAGATAAATTCATCTTAAAATCAGTGGATTCTGAATGGTACAGGGATTGCGTCACAAAAAAAATCAGCGAGTGATTTCCAGGTGGAGTAGATTTCAGTTCAATTTATCAATTCGCTCTTCCAATTTCAGTGATTGCCAGCAGGACTCTATTCCCTATGCTGGAAAAACTTTGAATCGAATACCTTGAAAGAATTTTGTAGTAATTCTCCTTTGAAGAAATAGGCATTTGACTGAAATGTTGAATCGAGACTCCATTTTACCAAGTATTGTCCGTTCCCCATCGCGGATTCTTGGGATCATTCTCGCGCTTGTTTTTACGACTGAAGTCTTTGTCATGTTGGTCTTGCCTTTTATCTTGCCTGATCTACTCGGCAAAACCGGGGAAGCTTTTTTTGATGCCATCTTGCTGACTCTTGTCTGTGCCTTACCAGTCTGGTTTGTGATTCTGGCTGCCAAGCAGGCAGAGCAGGAACGTATAACGATGGCGCGAGAATCGGAAGCTTTGAAAGCTCAGCAAATGATGACACTCGCTCAACTGGCAACCGGAGTCGCTCATGAGATTCGTAACCCGCTCACATCAATTAAGATGCTTATTCAGGTCAACAAAGATAAATTTGCTGAAGAAGGCTTACCGACGGATGACCTGGAACTGGTTGTCCATGAGATTCGCCGCATGGAGCGCTCCGTGAACAGCCTGCTTGAATATGCCCGTCCAGAACGGAGCGAGTTTGCGGAATGTAATCTTCAGAAAATTATTAGCAATACTGCTCAATTGATTGAGAATCGATGTGCCAGTCAAAATGTTGAACTGAATCTCAATCTTCTCCAATTTCCTGCTCTTGTTGAAGGTGACTCTGCTCAGATTCAACAATTGCTGCTTAATCTCGTATTGAATTCACTGGATGCCATGCCTGAAGGGGGAACGTTGACAGTGGAAGTTTCGCCATCTGAAGAGACTTATGAGATTATTGTCCGAGATACTGGAACTGGCATCGCTCCCGCTGTCGAGAGTCGATTGTTTACTCCGTTCGTTACCACAAAAGATAATGGGGTCGGACTCGGACTCGGCATCTGTAAACGAATTGCAGAAATGCACAATGGCACTTTGACAGGTGTCAATCGTCCGATTCGGGGAGCAGAATTTTGTTTGACGCTCCCGCTCACTCATGTCAATTCCCAAGCGAATATGGAATCAGAACTGGATTCTGTAAATTCTCAACCTGAAACCGAGGCAGCATGCAAAGTCTATTAGTCATCGATGATGAAACTTCTATTCTGAAAGCTTTCGAGCGGGCTTTTAGTAATGAGACGACTTGTGTGCTGACTGCTAAGAATGGAGCAGATGGGGAAAAGCTGTTCAATGAAAAACGTCCTGATGTCGTCGTGATTGATCTTCGTCTGCCAGATATGACAGGTCTTGAGTTATTCAAACGACTGCGGGAACAGGACTCTCGCATCCCGTTCATCTTTATTACAGGTCACGGCACCGTTGAGTCAGCAATAGAAGCGACCAAGCTTGGTGCATACGACTATCTGTTCAAACCGCTTGAACTGGACGAGATCCGAGCGTTGCTCGATAAGGCATTTAATTTGAGTCGTCTGGTTCGTGTTCAGCCGGTTCTGGCAGAAGACGATGACATCACCTCTGGCGATGCCATCGTCGGTCGTTGCCGAGCCATGAAAGAAGTTTATAAGGCGATCGGCAGAGTCGCTTCTCAGAATCTAACGGTTCTGTTACTCGGTGAGAGTGGAACGGGCAAAGAAGTTGTCGCCCAGGCCATCTATCATCACAGTGATCGAGCCAAAGCTCCATTTCAGGCGATCAATTGTGCGGCTATTCCCGATGCTTTACTCGAAAGCGAAATCTTTGGTCATGAGAGAGGAGCATTCACGGATGCGAACCGTCAGCGAATCGGCAAACTGGAGCAGGTCGATGGGGGCACGCTCTTCCTCGATGAAGTGGGCGACATGTCTCCGCTGACCCAGGCGAAACTGCTGCGTGTGCTTCAGGATCAGACATTCGAGCGCGTTGGCGGAAATAGCCCGATTACCGTCGATGTTCGCATCATTGCGGCTACGAATCATGATTTGAAACAGTTGGTCTCAGAAGGTCTGTTTCGATCCGATTTGTATTTTCGTTTGTCGGTCGTGACCATTCATCTTCCCCCTCTGCGAGAACGGGATGATGATCTACGGATTCTCGCAGAATTCTTTTTAAGGAAATACAGCGAAGAATTTGGCAAAGATATTCGTGGACTCACTCCTCAAACTCTGGAGCTGCTTCAGGAATATCGTTGGCCGGGGAATGTTCGAGAACTTGAAAGTGTCATGAAGCAATCCTTACTGAGTGCTCGCGGGAATCTACTGCTGCCGGAATTTCTGCCTCCGCTCGGCGATGCTTCGGTAACGTGCGGCCTGGCAACATCTGAAGTGGATTACCTTTCCAGTCGGTTCGTGGCAGAACGGTTGGAAGCCGGGAGCGAAAATCTTTACAGCGAAGCGATTTCACTCGCAGAAAGCCAATTACTTCGTCAGACACTTCGCTACACCTCAGGCAATCAACTTAAAGCCGCTGCAATTCTGGGGATTTCCAGAGTCACCTTGCGAAGCAAACTCAAGTTGTTAGGTATTGAAGCCAGCGATTTCATCGAGACTTGAATTCGGACTCCATGAAGCCATAAAGACTGCTCGCTGCCATCCTTCCCACCAGGAAATATATCGAGAAAAGTGAATTCACATCAATTTGGGGATATCCTGAGTTATGGGAATGGCGTGATCGTCTGCAATCCCCACGCCCATCACTTTGTTCTGGGACGTGCCACCCAAGCCGCTTGGATTTAACGTCAATTAATTGATTGCAGACTCCGGATCATTATGGTGAGTCAGTTTGATTTCATGCAATCCCCGGGCAAACCACGGATAAATCGTCGGGACAACGAGAGATGTCAGCAGTGTCGAAGTAATCAGACCGCCAATAACGACCGTGGCAAGTGGTCGCTGCATTTCTGCCCCATCGCTTGTGGACATCGCCATCGGCAAAAATCCGAGACTGGCCACTAACGCCGTCATCAAAATTGGTCGGAGCCGGACGAGAGCCGTATCGTGGCTGACCTGATCGAGCGGCATGCCCATCTTGCGGGAGTGCTCTGCCGCACTGACCCAGACCAGACCGTTGAGCACCGCAACTCCGAATAAAGCGATAAAACCAACTCCCGCAGAAATACTAAACGGCATTCCTCGCAGATAGAGTGCGATAATTCCACCGGAAGCAGCCATCGGAACCGCGAGAAAGATCAGCATCGCCAGTCGCATTGATCCCAGACTCGTGTGCAACAGCAACATGATGATGATCAGAACAATCGGGGTTATGATCACCAGTCGTCGACTAGCTGACTGCAGATTCTCGAAGTCACCCCCCCAACGGATTTCATAACCGGGAGCAAAGTCGATCTTTTCCGCCACCTCTGTCTGGGCTTCATTCACAAATGATGCGACATCACGACCGCGGACGTTCGCTGAAATGAAAGTTCGTCGACGATTACCTTCATGCTCAATTGTGGGTGGAGTTTCTTCGAGCTCAATATCAGCCAGCTCCTTCAACGGCACCGCTTTGCCATTGTCATCAGCCACGGGAATCTGTTCGAGCAATTCAATCTTTTCACGCCATTGTTCAGGGATGCGAACAATAATCGGATATCGGGCCCGGCCTTCAAAGATTTGTCCGACTTGATGTCCTCCCAGCGAGGACACAACATCCAGAACGGTCTGGGCATCGATACCGTATTGAGCCAGAGCTTCGGGTCTGGTCTTGATTGTCAATGTCGACAGGTTCGACTGATAATCAGCCTTCACATCGACGGCTCCGGGAATCGCCCGCAAAACAGCTTCAATCTCTTTGCCCTTCTGCCCGAGGATTTCCATATCATCGCCGTATAACAGAACAGCAACATCGGCTTTCACACCGGCGACCAATTCATCGACACGCATTTCAATTGGCTGGGTAAAGCCGAACGCCACTCCGGGAACATTGGCGTTGAGTTCTTCTGACATCTGTTCAATCAATTCATCGCGACTCTTATGAGAGGGCCAGTCGTGAATCGGTTTGAGTAATACCCAGACGTCCGTTTGATGGACCCCCATTACATCGTTGGCGATTTCCGGACGTCCTGTTTTGCTGAAGACCGTTTTGACTTCGGGGTACTTCATGAGAATGCGTTCGATTTGTGTCGACATCTCAATCGAACCTTCGAGAGTCGCACTGGGGAGCCGCTGGGCTTCGATCAATAAGTCTCCTTCTTCGAGCCGGGGCATGAACTCGGCTCCCAGATTGCGAGCCATCGGAATACTGATCGAGAATACAGAAAGAGCAATGACGATCGTCACCAGCGGATGCAGAATCGCGCGACTGACTAACGGTTCGTAAAAGAACTTAACGATTCGAACCAGAAAGATTTCATCTTCTTTCATCTTCTTCGGCAGGAAGATGGATGCCATTGCCGGCATGAAAGTGAGGGAGAGAATTAACGAGCCACCTAATGCAAACAGAACCGTTAAGGCCATCGGGCGGAAGAGTTTACCTTCAGTTCCTTCCAGGAGCAGAATCGGCAAAAAGACAACTGCAATAATTAATTCCCCAAACATGGTCGGTTTGCGAACTTCGACAGCTGCATCCAGAATGATATCTTCGTGTTTCGTATCGCCATTATCGTGAGAGAGTTTTCGGATGCAGTTTTCCACCATGATGACACTGCTGTCGACTATCAAACCGAAGTCAATTGCACCCAGACTCATCAAACTGGCGGTCACGCCGGTAAAGGCCATCACATTGGTTGCAAACAGCATCGAAAGAGGAATAGCCATTGCAACAATGATGCCTGCTCTCAAATTCCCCAACATCAGCAGGAGTACCACGATCACCAGCATGCCCCCTTCGGTCAGGTTGGTGAGAACTGTTTTCAGCGTGCGGCCAATTAAGGCGGCTCGGTCATAAGTCACCTCGAGCCGAACTCCTTCGGGTAACGTCTCTTCGATTTCTTTCAGCCGTTCCTTCGCCGCGATTACAACTTCGCGAGAGTTCTCGCCAATCAGCATCATCACAAGTCCTGTGACCGCTTCGCCTCGACCATCACGCGTCACTGCTCCCTGACGCGTCATCGGTTCGATACTGACATTAGCGATGTCTCGCAGCAGGATCGGCGTTCCATCAGGTTCACGACGAATGACAACCGATTCAATATCGGCTTCATCTTCCAGGAGAGACACGCCGCGAATGAAACGCTGTTCGTCGTGATGGATGACGTATCCACCTCCAGATGTGTTGTTGTTTGACTGCAATCGCTGAAAGAGCAGATCCATCGAAATGCCGTAGCTCGTCATCCGGTCGGGATCGGTCTGAACTTCAAATGTTTTGTAGTAACCGCCATGAGTATTGATTTCAGTCACACCATTCACTTGACGCAGTCGGGAGGCGATATCCCATTCGAGCATGGTGCGTAAATCCATTGGCGTGTGTCGGTCGCTGCGAACTTCGAACTGCAGAATTTCACCCAGAGCAGTTGTGAGTGGTCCCACAGTGGGCGAACCATAACCGGCAGGTATGCTGCCG
>TARA_R100000789_G_scaffold34375_3_pt1 | contig 12106 bp, 13 predicted proteins | sample TARA_R100000789 | Tara Oceans TARA_R100000789 (sample SAMEA2623403) | marine metagenome | biome: marine biome (ENVO:00000447); feature: mesopelagic zone (ENVO:00000213); material: "saline water (ENVO:00002010), including plankton (ENVO:xxxxxxxx)" | depth 450 m
CCGACCAAACCGCGCTATACGAAGAAGGCTGCGCCGATGTCGAACCCGGCGCGCTGGTGGAATCCTGGGCGCGGCATACACTGAACTGGGTCGCCCGCTGGGAGGATGAAGGCACGAAACCTCTGCACGCGGAATGGCGCGGTTTAGCGCATGGCATGGGCGAAACAGTCGTGCAGGATGGCCGTCCCGGCACGTTCCTCGGCGTGGATGAGGATTTTGGCATGCTCTTGCGAGACACGGACACCACGCACCTGATCCCACTGACGTCGCTCTTGGAGGAAGCCCCATGAAACTGGCCCGCGCAATCCACTTTGACGAAAGTGACATGAATGTCTTTGCCAGCCCCGCACGCACCGGCGAATGGTGTGTTTCTGGCGGGTTCGAATTCTCCAACTGGACCGAAGGAGACCTGAGCGGCAAGGCGCGTCAGGCATTTGCAAACGGCTGGTTTGGGCTGGAAACCGGAGGGCGTGTGACCTTTGTCGCGGTGACGGCGGTCGAACCGGCAGAGGTAGAGGCCCTGACCACCCTGCTGGCGCAGCATTTCGTGACCTATTACGGCGCGCCCTCGGTCGAGGCGGCGCACCCCGTGGCCGCAGATGAAGTCGCGCACATGGCAGATCTTTGCGAGGATCACGACGCCAACACCCTATTGACCGTCGCGCGTGAATTGACCCCGTCAGGTGTGCGAGAAGCGTTCCGCACGATCGAGGCGCAGGCCGCAGGGCTTGAGCAGTTTGCCCTCCATGGATCGCTCGACGACTGAACGCCCCCGACGCGCGCTGGCGCGCGCGCCCTCGGTGCGCCTGCGCCTTTTGGTGCTGGCGCTGGCGCCGCTTACCGTGCTGATGCCGCTTTTGTTGCTTCTCGGGATGACCCGTTGGACCAGCGACTATGACGCGCTGCTGATTGCCAATGTCGATTCCGATCTGCGCATCGCAGAACAGTACCTCGCCCGGATCATGACGACCACTGGGGATGAACTGACCGGCGTTGCCGAAAGCGCCGAGTTCGCCCGTGTGCTGGCCGACAACGGGGTGGCATTGACCAGCTACCTTGCCGAAAAGCGCGAGGCACTGGCACTGGACTTCCTCTATTACCTCCCCGAGGCACAGGCCATTGATGCGCCTTCCCGCTGGCCGGTGATCGTTGCCGGGCTGAATGGGGAACCGGCGACGGAGATCGACATCTTTTCCGGTGCAGAGCTTGCCGCCTTTCCCGGCCAGCTAGACCTGCGCGCCCGCATCCCCCTGATCGAGACCGAGGCCGCCGTGCCCACCGACCGCACCGTCGAGGACCGCGGCATGGTCGTACACTCTGCCGCCCCTGTTTCGGTGAATGGCGGGCAAGGCGTTTTGGTCGGCGGCATCCTGTTGAACCGCAATCTGCAATTCATCGACACGATCAACGCGCTGGTCTACCTCAACCCCGTCACCGGGGGGGAACGGCAGGGCACCGCAACCCTGTTCCTAGAGGACGTTCGCGTCTCAACCAACGTGCGCCTTTTCGAGGACGTGCGCGCCTTGGGCACTCGTGTGTCGGCGGTTGTCCGACAAGGCGTGTTGGGCAATGGCCAAACATGGCTGGACCGGGCCTTTGTGGTGAATGACTGGTACATCTCGGGGTATCTGCCGGTGACCGACAGCTTTGGTGAGCGCGTTGGGATGCTGTATGTCGGCTTTCTCGAAGCGCCGTTTACGGCTGCGAAACGGCGCGCGGTCCTGTGGATGCTGGCAGCTTTTGTTGGGGTGCTGATCCTGTCGGTGCCGTTGTTCCTGACATTGGCGCGCGGCATCTTTGCGCCGCTGGAGCGGATCACACGGACCATGCAGCGGGTGGGCGCGGGCGATCTGTCCGCGCGGTACGGCGATGTCGGCGCGCGCGATGAGATTGGTCAGGTGGCGGCGCATCTGGATGACCTTCTGGGACAGGTGCAGGACCGCGATGCACGGCTGCGCGCTTGGGGTAATGAACTGAATATGCGGGTCGAGGAACGCACGGCAGAGCTGCGCGAGGCCAACGCCAAGCTGGAAGAGACCTATCGCCAATTGGTGATGAACGAGAAACTCGCCTCGATCGGGGAAATCACTGCCGGTGTCGCCCATGAGATCAACAATCCGGTGGCGGTCATTCAGGGCAATGTCGACGTGATCCGCGAAACGCTGGGTGACAAGTCCGCAGCGGTCAAGACAGAGCTGGATCTGGTCGACCGTCAGGTCGCCCGAATTGACGCCATGGTGGGCAAACTGCTGCAATTCGCACGACCCGGAGAGTTCCACGCCTATGACGACGTCGTGTCGCTGACGCCCTTGGTCGAGGATTGCCTGTTGTTGGTCGAACACGTCCTGTCCAAAAGCGCGATCACTGTGGACACCCGGCTAGAGGCAACGCCCGAGGTCCGCGCCGATCCCGGAGAGATGCAGCAGGTCATCATCAATCTGATCATGAACGCGGCGCAGGCGATGGGGCAAAACGGGCGGCTGACGCTCAGCCTGACGGCTGAGACCCGCGACGGTCGGGACGGAACCTGCCTGAGCGTTCAGGACAGCGGCCCCGGCCTGCCCGAAGGTCTGGCAGAGGCGGTGTTTGATCCGTTCTTCACCACCAAACACGGCGAAGGCACCGGGTTGGGTCTGTCGATCTCACAGACGCTTGTGCAACGCGCGGGCGGGCTGATCACCGCGACCAATGCCCCCGACGGTGGCGCATTATTCCGGGTCTGGGTGCCCGCCGCCTGAACCTCCCTACTCCCCCTGAATGGCTTTTATCCAGTTTTGACTGTGCGTTACCCCGCGCCACGTTAACCGACTAAATTTGTCGGATTGACAAAGCATACCAAAATAGTCAGCTTTAGATCACACCAGCCAGCCCCCCGAATCCGGGCCAAGCCAACCCTGCAATCCGGCACACGGAGACCGAAAATGCTGTTTGCCAGCGATCACGCAGAAAACCACCGGACAACCGGGCAAGAGACCGGGTTCGACGACCAATCATTCTTTGACTTTGACCTGATCCCCTTTTTCGCCGCTCTGCGCCTGTTCGCATGGGCCGACGACACCCAAAGGGGGCAACCATGGGCATGATTTCCACCCCGTCCACCAAAGGCACCGTTTTCGAGACCCTCCCCGTCTACGAGGCACTTGAACTGACCGAAGGCGGTGACCTTGCCCGCATCCGTCTGGCCGACCAGATATACACCCTGCGCATCACTCGCGCTGGCAAGTTGATCCTCACAAAATGAACGAGGCGGCAAACAGAGGCGGCGCGCCGGTCGGCTACCTGTCTGAACTGGCCCCGGTCGAGGCGGGCGCAGTGCTGTACCTGCGGCTCTGGTGTGAAAACAAAGAGGCGCGCAGTCAGGTCTGGAACGATTTCGCCCACCATCTGGGACCGATACAAGGCCGTCAGGCGCTAGGGTCGTTTGAATCGCTTTGCGATCTTTGCGCACGTCACGGTCGGCGCCCGCTGATGCGCCACCATGTGACCTGCAAATGCCTTGGCGCAGACGAATCCTGTTTTGCCACCTTCATTGGGTACGCCAGCGAGGGCGCGCGCGAGGATGCCTTGCAGATGGCCATGACATTGGTGCGCCCGGACATGGCCCTGATGCTGGCCGGTCTGGCCGAGGATTTTGGCCTTGCGCTGCGACGCATGACCCTTGCGTCCACCAGACGACAACCAACGACAAGAAACGAAACTCTCCATTAGCGAACGCCAAAGAGGACACCAGACAGTGAAACGCCTAAACACCCTGACCGCCACCAGCGCGCTCTGCCTTGCCGCAGGTTTCGGCAGCGCCGCCATCGCCGAGACCGCCCAGACCGATGTTCTGACCACCTATGCCGACATAGCAGAGGCCACCTATGGTGACAGCCTGATCGCCGCCCAGCGCCTGCAGGCCGCTGTTGATGCGCTGATCGCCACGCCGTCGGCAGAATCCCTGGAAACGGCCAAAGCCGCTTGGTTGGCCGCGCGCGTGCCCTATCAGCAAAGCGAGGTCTTTCGTTTCGGCAATGCCATCGTCGATGACTGGGAGGGCAAGGTGAACGCCTGGCCACTGGACGAGGGCCTGATCGACTATGTCGACATGTCCTACGGCGGCCCGACCGATGAAAACGCCTTTGCCGCGCTCAACGTCGTGGCCTCATCGGAATTGACCCTGTCGGGCGCAACCGTTGACGCGACTGACATCACCCCCGCCCTGCTGTCCGACACCCTGCACGAGGCGGACGGAGTCGAGGCAAACGTGGCCACCGGCTATCACGCCATTGAATTCCTCCTCTGGGGTCAGGATCTGAACGGCCACGCAGCGGGCGCTGGCAACCGTCCTTGGACCGACTATGCGCAGGGCGACGCTTGCACCAACGACAACTGCGACCGCCGAGGCGACTACCTAAAGGCCGCGACCGATCTGCTGGTGTCCGACCTGGAGTGGATGGCCGCGCAATGGGCCGAAGGCGGCGCCGCACGGGCCGAGGTTATGGCCGATGAGGCCGCAGGCATCACCGCAATGCTGACAGGCATGGGATCGCTGTCCTACGGCGAGCAGGCAGGGGAACGGATGCGTCTTGGCCTGATGCTGAACGACCCAGAGGAAGAGCACGACTGTTTCTCCGACAACACGCACAACAGCCACTACTACGACGGTTTGGGCGTCCAGAACGTCTATCTGGGCGAATATTTGCGCATCGACGGCACGCTGATCTCTGGCCCCTCGTTGTCGGATCTGGTGGCAGAAGCCGACGCCGCACTGGACACCGAGATGAAAACGAAACTGTCAGGTACCATGATGGCACTGGGGCGGATCAAAAGCGCCGCAGAGGCCGGGTTCAGCTATGACATGATGCTTGATCGCGACTCGACCGCTGGTGAAGCGTTGGTCATGGGCGGCGTCAACGGTCTGATCGACCAGACCCGCAGCATCGAACGCGTCGTCGCCACGCTGGGCGTCGATTCGATCGCCTTTGAAGGGTCCGACAGCCTCGACGACCCCGACGCCGTCTTCCAGTAACTTTCTGAACAGGTCCGCCGCCATGATTGTTTGTCATTGCAAAAACATTACCGATCACGACATCCGTTCCGCTATGGAATGGATGCGGGCGGCGGACCCCGAAACCCTTATCACCCCGCGCAAGGTCTATCGCGCGCTGGGAAAATCGGCTGACTGTGGCGGCTGTATGCCGCTCTTCCTTGACACACTGAAAGCGCATAAGACCGTGTTGGTTCCCAACCTGCGCAAGCCAGAGCATACGCTCAAGCCAGCCGCATCCACAGAAGGATCTGACACTTGCAAGGCGATACAAAAGTCATCGAATATCTGAACCGCGCGTTGCGCAGCGAACTGACGGCCATCAGCCAGTACTGGGTGCACTACAAGCTTCAGGAAGACTGGGGCCTTGGTCACATGGCCAAGAAAAGCCGCGAGGAAAGCATCGAAGAGATGAACCACGCGGACAAGCTGATCGAGCGAATTATCTTCCTCGAAGGGCACCCGAACCTGCAAAAACTTGATCCGCTTCGGATCGGCCAGACGCCCAAGGAAACGTTGGAATGCGATCTGGCGGCAGAACAAGAGGCGCGCGCCCTGTACAAAGAGGCACGTGAGTATTGCCATGAAGTCGGCGACCACGTCACCAAAGAGCTGTTCGACGGCCTGTTGGGTGATGAAGAAGGTCATATCGACTTTCTCGAAACCCAGATCAGCCTGCATGATCGAGTTGGCTCCGAGAATTATGCCCACCTCAACGCGTCGAAAATGGATGAAGCCGAGTAACCTTGCGCTGATCGCTGCTTTCCTGGGGTCCGCCGCATCGGCGGGCCCTTTGGACGAACCCCACCTCAACATCATTCCCCGCACGGCTGAGGAAACTGCGCGCATCGCCCGCGTGTTGGCCCCCCCCGCCTCCTTTGATGCGCCGCAACGGTTTGAGGAAAAACCTGCCGGTGCCGCCACCGTACGGTTGACCGGCGATGCCAACGCTTTTTCCCTGCCCTCTGCCAGCCTCGACTTTGAGGGAGAGTTGAACTTCAAGGTCGGCAATGGCCTGTTCCGCAAGCTGTGGGTGTCGTCGCCCTCATCAACCCTTGCCTCTGACGGGCTGGGGCCGCTGTACAACGCGCGCTCTTGCCAGCGGTGCCACATCAAGGACGGGCGCGGTCATGCCCCAGACGGGCATGACGACAACGCCGTGTCGATGTTCCTGCGTGTCTCGGTCCCCGGTGGGCCAAACGACATGATCCCTGAGATCGAGGACTACATCGCAACCGCGCCGGAACCGAATTATGGGCGGCAGATGCAGGATTTCAGCCTGCCGGGACATATTGCTGAATACCGCCTTCAGGTCGATTACGAAGAGATCGAGGTGCCGCTGGAGGGCGGCGAAATAGCATCCCTGCGCAAGCCGACCTATACAGCTGCCGACCTTGGATATGGCGCGCTGCACCCCGATGCCATGCTTAGCCCGCGCGTCGCGCCCCAGATGATCGGCCTTGGCCTGCTGGAAGCAGTGCCTGCGGCAGACATCCTTGCACTGGCAGACCCGAATGACGCGAACGGTGACGGCATCTCAGGCCGCGCCAATGTGGTCTGGTCGACCGAATTTGATATGCCCATGCTGGGACGGTTCGGCCTCAAGGCGGGCGCCCCCACCATCCGACACCAGAGCGCCGCCGCTTTTGCCGGGGACATCGGCATTTCGACCCCGCTTTTCCCAGCTGGATCTGGCGAATGCACAGCGGCACAGGCCGATTGCCTTGCTGGCCCTCACGGCGACGGCGATGATCGCGTGTTCGAAGTCGACGCCGAGGGTCTGGACCTCGTCAGTTTTTACAGCCGCAACCTTGGCGTCCCCGCCCGCCGCAACGTGGATGATCCGCAAGTCCTGCGCGGCAAAGAGATCTTTTACGGCACCGGTTGTGCGGACTGTCACCAGCCGGCCTTTGTCACTCACCGTCTCGAAGACCGCGCAGAACATAGCTTTCAACTTATCTGGCCGTATACAGACATGCTGCTGCACGACATGGGTGAGGGTCTGGCCGACCACCGCCCCGAGGCGCGCGCGACCGGCACCGAGTGGCGCACCCCGCCGCTGTGGGGGATCGGATTGACGCCACAGGTTTCGGGGCATAGCACCTACTTGCACGATGGCCGCGCGCGGTCCTTGCTGGAGGCAATCCTTTGGCACGGCGGTGAGGCGCAGCCACACCGAGACAGCATCGCCGCCAAGCCCGCGCCCGACCGCGACGCCCTGATCGCCTTTCTGGAGAGCCTCTGATGCGTATCCACCTTGTCGCCTTGACTGTTGCCGCCCTGCCCGCATGGGCCGAAACGCCCGATGTGGCGTCTATCGTCGACGGCCATATCCTTCCCCACTACCAGGCGTTGGTCTCTGAAAGCGCCAAACTGGCAGGGGCGGCCGCTGCGAACTGTAGCCCCGACAGCACCCAATTGCGGGCCGCTTATGGCAGCGCCTTTGACGCATGGGTGGCGGTCAGCCATTTGCGCTTTGGCCCGTCAGAGGAAGGCGACCGCGCTTTTGCGTTGGCCTTCTGGCCGGACAGCCGAGGGGCCACGCCCAAAGCCCTTGGGCGGTTGATCAGCGACGCCGACCCGGTGATCGATACCCTTGAGACTTTCCAGACCGTGTCCATTGCAGCGCGCGGATTCTACGCGATGGAATACATGCTGTATGATCCGCAGTTTTCGACTGCAGGCGACGCGGACTATCGGTGTTCGTTGGTGCAGGTGATGGCGGCAGATATCGCCGACAATTCTGCCGATATCCTTGCCGGCTGGGAAGACGGGTATGCCGACCTGATGCGGCAGGCAGACAATGACACCTACCGCACCCCCGAAGAAGCAGCGCAGCAACTGTTCACCGCTCTTTCCACCGGGTTGGAGTTCACCGCTGACACCCGTCTGGGCCGCCCGATGGGCAGCTTTGACCGCCCCCGACCCAACCGGGCCGAGGCGCGGCGGTCAGAGCGGTCTTTGCGGCACGTTGTGCTATCGCTAGAGGCGCTGCGCGATCTCGCCGCACGACTGTCGGACGGGGATGCCAAATTGGACGCAGCCTTTGAGCGTGCATTGCAAAGGGCGGACTTGCTGGACGATCCTGTCTTTGCCGGCGTTAGCGACATGCAGGGCCGACTGCGGGTTGAAACCTTGCAACAGCGCATTTCTGAAATCCGCGAGATCGTCAGTACCGACCTTGGTCCGCGCCTTGGCATCGCCGCCGGGTTCAACTCTATGGACGGCGATTGATGACTGACCGCCGTCACTTTCTGACAGGATTGCTTGCAGCAAGCGCCTGCCCGCGCCCCACATGGGCCGAAGCAGGCGCGCCGTCGTTTCTGTCAGCGGCACGGGCGGCGGACGGACGCTATCTGCTCTGCGGTTTGCGCGCCTCTGGCGAGGTCGCCTTTGCCCTGCCCCTGCCCGACCGCGGCCATGCCGCCGCCGCCCATCCAGAGCAGCCGCTGGCGGTGGGGTTCGCGCGCCGCCCCGGACGCTTTGCCGTGGTGCTGGACTGTGTCACGGGACAGGAAATCGCCCGGCTGGACGCCCCCGAAGGGCGGCATTTTTACGGCCACGGTGCGTTTTCCCCGGACGGTGCGCATCTGTTTACCAGTGAGAATGACTATGACGCCGCGCGCGGCGTGATCGGGGTCTGGTCGCTGGGATCGGGCAAACGCCTGACCGAGTTCCACTCGGGCGGGGTTGGCCCGCATGACATCAAACTGATGCCCGACGGGCAAACGCTGGTCGTTGCCAATGGCGGGATCGAGACGCACCCCGATGCAGGCCGGACCAAACTGAATATCCCGTTGATGGAGCCTAACCTCAGTTTTCTCGGCCTCGATGGTTCGCTGCTGGATCAGCAGGAATTGGACCGCGGCCTGCACAAGAACTCGATCCGTCACCTTGCCGTTGCCCCAAACGGCACGGTCGGCTTTGCGATGCAATGGCAGGGCGATCTGTCCGACGATCCGCCTCTGCTGGGCCTGACGCGCAAAGGCGGCACGCCGATGTTGGTCACGCCTCCTACAACAGACGCAAAACGGATGAAGGGCTATGCGGGCAGCGTCGCGCTGCTGGCAGATCACAAAGAGGTTTGCATCACCTCCCCCCTTGGCGGGCTGGCGCAGGTTTTCGACACCGATAGCGGCGCGCTAAAGCGCAGCTTTGACATGGCGGATGTGTGCGGCGTGGCGGCAACGGCACAGGGGTTTGTTCTGACTTCAGGTCGTGGCGACATCGCCCATGAGACGCGGGGCTGGACCACACCCCACGCCATGCAATGGGACAATCATCTGGTGCCGATCTGACCCGTCTCAGCCCAGCGCCATCGCGGCGCGGGCGATGACGATTTCCTCATTGGTCGGCATGACCAGCACCCGCACCCGCGACAGATCCGTGCTGATCACGCTGTCATTACGCAGGTTGCGGTCCTCATCCAGTTCGATCCCCAGCCAATGCAGCCCCCGGCAAACCTGCGCCCGCACAGGGGCGGCGTTCTCACCAATGCCGCCGGTAAAGACCACCGCATCCAACCCTTCCAGCGCCGCCGCAAGGCCACCCAACTCGCGCCGGATGCGGAAACAGAAATACTCCACCGCCTCCCGCGCGCTCGGTGCGTCCGAGGCCAAGAGCGTTCGCATGTCGCTGCTGACACCGGACATGCCCAGCAACCCGGATTTGCGATACAAAAGGTCAGAGATCGCCGCCGCGTCCATCCGCTCTGTGTCCATCAGGTACAGCACCACACCGGGATCAAGCTGCCCCGACCGGGTGCCCATCGGCAACCCGTCCAGCGCCGAAAACCCCATGGATGAGGCAATGGACCGCCCGCCAAGCAGCCCGCACATCGACGCGCCATTGCCCAGATGCGCCACCACCACCCGACCCGCGTGCAGGGTCGGCGCAGTCTCGGCCAGCGCGCCAGAGATGTAGTCGTAGCTCAACCCGTGGAACCCGTATCGCCGCACGCCCTTGTCATAGTAGCTACGCGGCAGCGCAAACGTGTCGTTCACAAACGGGTGGTTGCGGTGAAAGGCCGTGTCGAAACAGGCCACCTGCCGCGCGTCGGGGAATGCCGCCAAAGCAGCCCGAATACCGGCAAGGTTATGCGGTTGGTGCAGCGGGGCAAACGGCTCCAACTGTTCCAGATCGTGCAGCACCTTGGGCGTGATGACCGTGGGCGCGGCATAGTCCATGCCACCATGCACAACCCGGTGCCCCACGGCGCTGATCCGCGCGTCGGGAAAGCGGCCGGTGATCTCATGCAGTACTGCCTTCAGCGCGCCTGCGTGATCACCAGCGGCATGCGGCGGCAAGGCGGTGTCGACCAGCGATGTGCCCTCGGCATCCCTCAGGTGCAATACCGCCGCCCCGCCGATCTTTTCGACCTGACCGCCCACGATCAACCCCGGATGCCGCCCCTCAAACAGGCCGAACTTCAGCGACGACGACCCGGCGTTCAGAACCAGCGCAAAGGTCATCCCTGGCCCCCCGTGATGCGGTCATGATGCAGCGCCGCCACCGCGCAAGAGGCCAGCCGCGACATGTCATCATCAGACCGGGAGTTCAGGATAATCGGCACCCGCGCGCCCAGCACCAGCCCCGCGCTTTCGGCGTGGCTGATATAGGCCAGTTGCTTGGCCAGCATGTTGCCCGCGTCGATGTTGGGCACCACCAGCACCTCTGCCTGACCGGCCACCGGCGACGACAGGCCCTTGGTCCGGGCGGCGGCCAGATCGACGGCATTGTCCATCGCCAAAGGTCCGTCCACCAATCCGCCAGTGATCTGCTTGCGCTCTGCCATCTTGGACAACAGCGCCGCATCGACCGACGACGGAATGTCCGGGTTCACCGTCTCCACCGCCGACAGCACGCCGACCTTCGGTACCTCGATCCCGATGCTGATGGCGATGTCGATGGCGTTCTGCACGATGTCCATCTTGGTCTTCAGGTCCGGCGCGATGTTGATCGCAGCATCCGTAACCAGCAGCGGATGCGACAGCCCCGGCACATCCATCACAAAGACATGGGTAAACCGCCGTCCGGCGCGCAGCCCGGTCTGTTTGTCCAGTGCCGCCCGCAACAACAGGTCGGTGTGCAGGTGGCCCTTCATCAGCGCGCCCGCGCGCCCCTCTGTCACCAGCGCCACGGCCTTTCGCGCGGCAAGAGCGTGATCCGGCTCTGCGATGATCTCGATCCCGTCCAGACTGCGGCCCAGTTCCTCGGCGGTGCTGGCGATCTTGTCGGGACAGCCCACAAGGATGGGCGTGATCAGCGTATGTTCACGCGCCAACAGCGCGCCGCCCAGCGAATTGGGTTCCTCGGGGGCGATGACGGCGGTCACAAGTGGCGGCAAAGGCGCTGCCCGCGCCAACAGCTTTTCGAAATGACGGTGCCGCTGCACGATCAGGCCGGGCAGATCGTGACTGTTATAGCTGAGCTTACGGCGCGGTGCCTCGACCTCGGCCACACCGGACAGGATCAACGCTCCATCGGCGGGGCGCGTCACCTCTGTCGCCAGCGTCACGGTGCAGTCCTTTTCATTGCGGTCCGTCACGGTGACGCGGCTTTCCAGTTCATCGCCTGCGTGCGCACGATTGTGAAAAACAAGGCTCTGCGAGCGGTACAGCGTCCCCGCCCCCGGCAGCAGGTTGCCAAGCACCGCCGAAATCAACGAACCGACAAACATCCCCGGTGCCACCGCCTCAATCACGCCGTCACCGTCGCCATCGGCGTCAAAGACGTGCATCGGATTGTGGTTGCCCGACACATTGGCAAACACCAGCAGATCATCCTGCGTACACAACCGGCGCAGCGTTGCGGTTTCGCCCACATGCAGTTCGTCAAATATCCTGTTTTCAATCTTCATCGTTCAATGCCTTTACCCTGCGTCCACCGCCGGTCACGGCGCACTCTCTGGCGGGACCGCGCCTCGCCCTTTGTCCAGACAGACCTTGTCCGATGGGATGCGGGATGGGATTGACCCAAGTCAAGACCGGCCGCACGACGCTGCGGCACCCAACACGCCGACAACCGCCCCGGTGAATTTCCGCCAGCCGATAGCCGATCCCGAAAAGCAATCTGTTG
>TARA_R100000789_G_scaffold49378_1_pt1 | contig 12060 bp, 10 predicted proteins | sample TARA_R100000789 | Tara Oceans TARA_R100000789 (sample SAMEA2623403) | marine metagenome | biome: marine biome (ENVO:00000447); feature: mesopelagic zone (ENVO:00000213); material: "saline water (ENVO:00002010), including plankton (ENVO:xxxxxxxx)" | depth 450 m
GTCGGACTGGAAGCAAGCCATGGTCAATCTCCGCAAGGCATTCTCAGATAAGGGGATCGAGTTCGCGCCATCAGAATAGCGGCCACAATTGACTGCTTCTTCCGCCGGTCGATTTGCGGTCCTTCTTTTTTTGCGACAGCTGCGGCAAACGTCCAGTTTGACGCGCCGCGCCGCAGCATAGTCTTCAGTGATTGCAAGTCTCCTTTGGGCCGTCATTTATCATACCCAAAAATCGACTTCACCCACGTGCTGACATCGTTTCATTGAGCCACTATGAATAGCGTAAATTGCGGCTAAGGGTTGGAGAACTATCGTGCGGAATAACATTTCTGATTTGCTGACCTTCATCAGTCAGGATGATATTTGGTTTGGGCGCATGCAAGAAGTCGTGGCAGAGCACATGATGCCTGCTCTTGAAGAATTTGACCTCGATCATGATGATCTGCCTGAGGTGTTAGGCGAGCCTTGGCCTGGCGTGTTGTGGGGGTGTGGTTTCGAAGATTTTTTAAGTCGACAGTTTGAAGATGGCAACATTGTCGACCTTTATCTCAAGCGGCGTGGTTGGAACGAAACAGCTGCCAATAGTGATTATTTTAAGGCCCTGCGAAATACACCGGTCAGTCTTTACGAAGTTAGTAAGGTGGAGCCTGGGACGTCCATGGTACTGAAAGACCTGCTTGGTGATGCGAAGCCTGTCACGGTGTTTGAAGGTTCCGCCACGCAGTCTTTGAAGCAATGGGACCGGATCGTCGTGCGTGTCATCGCCGAAAACGATACCCATGTGATTTCCGGTGCGCTTTTGGCCTTTTCTGCAGATGCGGTTGATTTCTTGTTCGATGGTTTGTCAGCTGTTGTGAATGTCGATGAAGACGCTGAGCTATCACTCACGACAACCCAACTGTTGAAATGTGCCCCTATCTTCACCAATGCTTGGCTTTTCACCACCCTACCTCGGGCTCTATCTGACGAAATGCCGGCGCTGACCAACGGAGATGGCGATGACATCATGTTTCACGATCTGCGGTTCCCATTTGCAACTGGCGTAAGACAAAAAGATGTTTCTGCTTGTCTGAATCAAGTGGCTGGCTTTGCACCCGATGGGCCACGCGATTGGGTCTGGCTCGCACCGCATGGAAGTCAGACTTCGACGGGAAGCAACGGTCTAATTTTGGATTCACAGACGAATGGACGCACGGTATTGGGTCATTTGGAACTCAAAGGCAGATCCCTGCTCATCGAAGTGAACTCTGCAACCCGCGCGGAAAAGGTGGGTAATCTGGTGACGAAGGCCGCAGGCGATTATCTAAAGCAACCTCTGACCACAATCCGCACTGTCGAACAGATGATGGCCGAGGAGCAGGGCCAAAGAGACCTTGAATATACTGATGAAGTTCCGCCCGAGATCGCACGGCAGCTGGTTCGTGAGCACATGGACAAACACTATCACGAAACGCTTGGTGCGCCGATACCAGCACTGGGCGGAAAATCACCTCGTCAGGCGGTACGGAGCAAAGCGGGCCGTGCACTGGTTGTCGATTGGCTTAAGATGCTTGAGAACAACAGCGCGAAGCATCGCAACGATGCAATCGAAGAGTACGATTTTGGCTGGATGTGGGCAGAGCTGGGCCTGCAAGGGTATCGAAAATAGGTTGGTAAGCCTATTGAAACAAATCACTACGGAACTATCAAAGTCCGCTTCGATGAAGCCGCATTGCGGCGACGGCTAGCCTGCTCAACTGTCGGTTTGGGCCGGATGCAGCTTTGACTGAAGTGGCGAACTAAATCTCAACAGGCAATTTTCTTGCATCATTCTCAGCGAGACGTTCAGCAAGTTCCTTTCTCTTCGCCAACGTCTCGTAGAACTCTTGCGCTTCAATGTCGGTATGAAAATCTGCGTCAGGCGCCAAACGTTGCACAGCTTCTTCGACCTCTGGTAGTGTCACTCGAAAGAACTCTTTACGCATATTTGCTGCGTTTATCCGTTGTTCGGCAAATTCAGCATGCAACGCCGCTTCAAGTGCTGGGGCCTCTTCTGAGTAAATCATCGCATGAGTGTCGAACAAGAATGGTACTGACGCATCGCCTATGCTCAGCATGTGCCGTCTCAGCCTTTCTTTCAGCTTCAGCCCGCGCTTCGCTCAACCGTGCGTCGCAGTCCACTTGAAGCTGTGCAATATCTTGCTCCGCCCTTTGGGCAGTCGCTAACTCTTTCTTCTTGGCGCGCCTCAAACGAAAGTAGAAGAACGGTGATAATAGCGCCGCGATCAAAATCAGTATGACAAATGCGACGGGGATAAAATTTTGTGTTTGCTCCATGATCTCATGGAAGCATTTTTGTTTTGATCATGCAACTAAGGGTAATTGGCAGGGGCTCTCGCGTTTTTTTTAGCTCGCCGCTATTGATCACTTGCTGGGAATGTCACCTTAGGCATGCTGCGCTGCAGAATCTTTACGGTTTGGGTAAGGTCGGCCGTACGCGCGGTTCGTGACAAGCCTCAGTTGTCTGTAGATGCGCGCAGAGTCGCGCCGTTCTCCGCGGTGACCATGAACGGCCGGAATGCGCTGGCTGAGGACCATCGTAGTAGGTCGTACCAATAGCTATCGCGCCCTTAGCATCTCATGCACTTTTCTGCAGCTTGGCTTTGCCGTCGCAGTCAGGGAAGCGAACACAGCCAAGGAATGCTCCATAGCGGCCGCGCCGTTCTACAAGCCATCCCGCGTCGCAACTGGGACAAGCCGGCTGGGTCTCACCGCAATCACCACAAACCAGATCTCCGCTGGCCCGGGAACGGACTGGGAGGCCGATACCACAGGCGGGACAAGCTGGCATGCGACTGCCGCACAGTTTCACATGCTCGCATCGATACCAGTCACGACCGTCCTTGCCGGGCATGTGAAGCAGGCGTCCACCGCAGGCCGGACAAGTGTGGGTATGCTTCTGGGCCTCCAGAGGCACAACCACGCCGAAGTCCGGCTCTTTCATCAGCTCTTCGACGAAGACGGAGGGGCGCGCTTCGGATGCAAGGATAGTCACGGTCCGCCGGGCCCGGGTCACTGCGACATACATAACGCGCCGTTCTTCGGCATTCGGATATGGCTCGGCCTCGGGCGAGACCAGGCTGAGCAGGGGATCGTCAACGATCATCGACGGGAACCCCATCTTGGCATTGTCGGCACCGAGAATAATCACGTGATCGGCCTCAAGACCCTTCGATGCATGGATGGTCTTGAAGGAGATCGTCGCCCCGGGGTTCTGACGCTGGAGCCGCCCGACATCGGGCCTCAGAAAACGATATCTCCCGAGGAGCAGGATCGACGGCTTCCCGCCACCCTTGCCTTCGGTAGCGGCAAGAGCAGCTACCGCGTCGTTCAAGACCGACACCCCGGTGTCGCGGCGTGTCCAAGCGATCCTGATCGATGGTTCGTCCGTCTCTCCTGCAGGTATAACCGTTTTGGTGATCTGTGCGGGATTGCGAAGAACGAAGCGACGGGCGGCCAATGCGATCTTGTCGACCGATCGAAAGGTACGACCGAGATCGACGGTCCGATGTACACCAGCAGCCCCTGCATAGGTGCCACCGAATTCCGCACCGAAGTTGCGCATGATGTGGATGTCCGACCCGGCGAAGCGGTAGATCGACTGCCAGTCATCGCCGACGGCAAACAGCTTGGCATCTGAATGCTGGCGTTTGAGTGCCTGGATCAGCTTCGCCCGTCCGGTGGAAATGTCTTGAAACTCGTCGACGAGGATGTGCCGGAACGGGCTTCGATAGCGCCCGCTTTCTACAAGGGCCGTGGCGCGATTCACCATGTCCTCGAAGTCGATCCGATCGCCCAAGCGGGACTGATATTCTCGGAACACGGCCCCAAAGATCGTTAGGAAGGCCTCCGCACGCTTGCCTATCTTCAGCGTTTGGGCCTTGCCGGAGCAGTCCTCGACCCGGTAGCCACCGTTCTTGAAGTGACGCAGGAAGGTGCCCATCAGCGAGGTGAAACCATCCACCACCCCGACCTCGGCCACACGGTCGTAGATCTCCATGTCTGGGATCGGCCGCAGCGTCACGTGGGGCTCGAGTTTTTCGGCGAGAGCGTCGAGCAATCGGCCTTCTTCACGTTCCCAGCTGTAGGTTTCCACAAGAACGGTATCGTGCTCGGCATGGACCTGCCGTTTCCAGTCCATGCTCTCGAGGTATTCCTCACGATCGACGTAAGGCGCCGTGGTCAGCTCCTCTACGCCGTCCCTGCCGCGTTTCTTGCGCACACCGAAATGCTCGATGTAGACGCCGCTCTCTTTCAGTCTGAAATCGGGCGTGTAAACGCGGCGACCGGTCTTCTGCAGTTTATGTTCATAGCTCGGCTCGTATTCATAAGCGATGCCGTTCCGGAACAGCCAGTTGGCGATTAAAAGCTCTTCGAAGCTGTTCACGGTCTCACCTTGCAGCGTCCGCAGGTTGCGGCTTTCGATCTGCGCATACCATTCGTGCTTTGTCTTGAAATCCCACTCGGTGGGGAAGTCATCAAAGAAACCGGCAAACCAGCCGATCACGGTCTGCGCGATCTCGCTGGCGGTCGCCACGATGTGCCGCAGGATCTCCTTTATCAGGGACAAGAACGCCTTGTCGTCTGTCGCGGTTGGCGCCAAAGGCGGCTTCTCGCCTTCCACCTCTCCGATGATCTCATAGGCCAATGCATGGAATGTGCGTGCCGTCACGGGGACCCCGCACCTCGCCTCGATCCGCTCCGACATCTCGGTCGCTGCATCTTTCGCGAAGGCAAGCAGCAAGAGCTCGCCTGGCTCTCTTATTCCCGCCTTCACGAGGTATGCGGCCTTGGCAGTGATCACGCTAGTCTTGCCCGATCCTGCGCCAGCCAGAACCAGCGTCGCATCCTCGTCAACGACCACCGACAGGCGCTGCTCAGGTGTCAGCGGCATAGACTCGACCGTGTCGAAGAAATCCTTCCATCGGAGGAGCTGACCCTCCACAAAAGTCTCGATAGATGCGTTACGGACGGCAGTCGGATCGGATGCGAACGCAACGATCGGGGCAATTCGGGACATGACTTCGTCGCCAACGGCCTCCGAATTCAGTTTAGAAAGCACCCGGCTGTTTAGATCGGCAGCATCGCGCTCCAGCGGCGCGACCTGGCATGCTGCGGGATATGCGTCCGGCACCTTGAGCGCATCGAGCGCGTGCAGGATGCGCAGAACAGCGGCCTCCTCCTTTTCCAACTCCGCCCGATTAAAATCCGTCCAGGCGGTGGCAGCCGCATCTGCAAAATTTGTTGCTGCGGACGCGTCCACCGCCGGCAAGGTCAGATTCCGGCCGCCGCCAAGATCGAGCAAAAGCGACGAAGAGAGCAGGCCCTTCCTCACCGATGGACGCGTGGCGATAGATTCAAGCCCTATCCAGGGCGAACCAGCCCCGCGTGCCGCAATACCCGTTTCTTGCAGGGCCAGGGACCTTGGATGTCTCCCGAGAGGGTCAATCAAGAAACCCAGAAAGAATTTTGAAGCGAGGTTCATGAGTGCCAATTTTCCAGTGTTTTCCAAGGTGTAGCAGATATTAGGCAACTGGGAACCCTTGTGGGGCGCATCGCAGGCACGAATGGGATTTCAGAGAACGGCACTATGCATTTCGCAAGTGCGGCTACTTTGAAGGCTTTTAGTCGCCTTTTTGGGGGTTTGCAGATAGGCGCAGGTTCACGGGCTAGGAAAAACCGTCACCTTCGACTTGGGCGAGGTAGCGTGTGAGTGACCTGTGATCTTTGTCCTGAATCAGCTGCAATATGGACTTACCCATAAAAGCCTGATCTTTCGTGAGGAGTATGTCCAATACCGTCCAGGGATGGTCTTCTTTATGGGCTTTCAGGACCGCGCTCATCAAAGGGTCGATTGTATCTTCATTGAATTGAAATGCAGGGAAAGCCCAATCGGCATCGATTTTCAGAGCCAGTAACTCTCTGGCCCCTCGCATCTCATCGACCTCCTGGAAACTCAGTCCAGTTAAGCTGCTGACTTGCCTCGCGGTTACAACCTCGCCGGCGGCTTTTAGCAAAACGCTACGGTGTTCATCCGCACGTTCATTCGGGCCAGATAGAGGGCTGTTGGCTCCTTGAGTGAACTCGTCGTGATGCTTTGTGCCGCTTCGCTTTTGCATTGCAGGGTCTCTGAGTGCGCTTAAGGGTTAAACTATGTGGGTGTTCGAAAGGTTGGTTTATCTGACACGATACGCGATGATACCTCATTCTACTATGCGAATGGAACTCCCCGAGCTGTGTTCCTTGAACAATGTAGTTGTAGGGCAAACTGAGTTGGCTGCTTTCGGCCCCAGGCTCAATAATCACCATTGATTAAAGCTCTAGGAAAAACCTAAGGTTAACGCATTCCGCCAACACGCGCCGTATTACAGGGCCCACTTTAAGGGATGAAAGGTGCCAGATCACCTGAAACTCGATGATTTCCTGATAACGCGCATGCACTGGGTCTCAATGCTTGTGCAGTTGCCGCCTGAGGGGGTCGCAAGCACGTTTGCAAGCGAGGAAGCCTGTATCAGCCGGTTCAGAGAGGTGCGCTGGCCCGGGGGCGTTTTGTGCGATCGATGCGGCGCACCTAAGCCTCGATGGCTGCGATCTCGCGAAGTTTTTGAATGTGTTGGCTGTGGCCGGCAGTTTTCGGTGAAAACAGGCACGTTACTGGAGCGCTCGCGGCACCCGTTGCAGACATGGTTTCAGGCGGCCGAGCTTCTTATAAAGCGGCGAGGATCTACATCCAGTTATGATCTGTCTCTAGAAGATTTCGAGAGCGCCTTAGGGTTATATCGACCTGCAGCGGTAAGACTGAGGACGAAATTAAGGGAAGATCTCTCGCCTGGAGGGCCTTGCCTTGTCGGCAAAGCTGTATGTTGCAATTCACTTGAGCTGCCGCTTGGATTGAAACCCAATAGCCCTGCGCATTGCGATTGGCTCCGTGAATGCGCCGTCGAGCTTGGATATAGGTTCGCAATCTGAGTTAACCGTACACTTTGTGCACAGATACTTAAGCGGTAATTAGGCGGTTGCCCTTTTTTATCAAAAATTTTGAATAATATTGCTGTCAGTCAGGAAAAAACCTGACCGACGGTGCCCAGTTGTTTTGGGAATGAAGAAAAGGACGGCTTGGGAAAAATGAAAAGAAGATTGTCGCTCTCTAAGGTAATGAAATTAAATGATAAATCGACTCGACTCCGGTAATTTGAATGTCGTATTCAGCGACGAAAATAAGGGGAAAGACAAGGAAGCAGAGAGACGAAACACAACGAAGATGGAGTTCTTCCAGATCTATAAGCACCGTGTATGGATGCGGAATTCTTGAAGATTTCTCTCGCTTCTTGTGCCTCGTGTAAGCGGCAAAGCCGAATGAAAAAAAGCACGCCCAAAGGCGTGCTCCGAAAGTTGGGGCAATGATCGCCCGTCTACACCTGCCACATTAGAGACCGCAAATGGTCCGGGCAAGAGCGATCAACAGTCCCTGAGAACAGAAACTTAAACCCGGATGAGATGTCATTCTGGGACTGGAGAAGTCATGTCAACACAATGGGATCCTGATGATGCTTATGACCCTCATAGACTAGAAAAACAGGGGGGGCTGGAATTACCGCCGATCCATGGGGTTTTACCCTACGATGGTGCTCGCAACCCTCTGACCCGTAGCAATACGGCACATCGAATTTTGATGCCTATCGTGACGCCTGCGACCAAGGGCGTTCCCAAAGCCTACTATTTCGATGGTGAGTCTGAATGGGCGGTCGCTATGGAGGCATTACTTGATCCCGATCTGTATGCACTCGACGTACAGCTGCCATTCTTTCGGTTCAGGCATTGTAAACGGGGGAGGGTCAAATTTCCAAAACATTACTTCGACCTTCGTATCACTATGCGGAATGGTTTCCGTTTGGCCATTTACGTAAAAAATGGCTCCCGTCTCAGTCGCCCAGAGACGCAGGACGAAATCTCAGCAATCGAAAAGGCCATGCCAGAAGACCTGGCCGACGAAATGGTTGTCGTGAACGCTGACGATTATACCCGTCCTTTTCGCATTAACCTTCACGAATTCTGGATCGCTTGGGATGATCCAGATGTCCAAGCAGATGCACATGTTGAAGAGAGAGCGCGCAGCTGCTCGTACTGGTCCGCGCAGGATCTGATTTCGAAATGCGACTTGCCGTCGAACAGGGCGTTTCCTGCGATCCAACGGCTGATCGCTCGACGCGTACTCGGCGCTGATTGGTACTCGGTCATTTCTCTCCAATCACGAGTTTGGATGAACTGATGATCGGGAGGCCGCAATATAAGATTCCGGTGGGATCAACCCTTGATCTGGATGACGTGCGTTGGAGCGTCACTGGAAAAGATCAGGGGAAGGTCTTCGTCGTAAATCTTGAAAGCGGTGAAATTTCGAAATTCTCCTTGGCTTGGCTGCAGAAGAAGATTGAGGACTTCTCGTGCAAGGTGAAAACGCCACTCGAAGAGGCGAAGAGAGAGGAGCTTCTCCAGTATACTGGAGGGTTCGATCGGCTGGAAAATATTAAAAGCAAGGAAGAGCGCCTGAATATTCGCGCAAGGCTCAGTGTTGTTCTTGCCATCGAAGAGCTGGAGAAAGAAGGGTTCAAGACCACTCATCGCTTTCTGTCAACCGATGGGGTGCGGGCAAGATTGCTGGAGGATGCAATAGCGTTCTCTGGCGATCGGCACATTTTTAATAAGGCAAAGATTGGCAGCACTAACTCGCCTTGGGACCTGCCCAAGGGGCGTACACTCGCCGATTGGCTCGCCACATATTGTTATTTCGACCGCAACGAAGTGGTTTTGATGAGCCGTCATCATATGAAGGGCCCGAAAGGACAGGAGCGGTGCAAACTCAGTAAACCGCAGCTTCGCTTTATCCAATATGTGCTTTCAATCTGGTTGCGGGTCCGGAAACCCAAGCTCGCGCCGCTCTACCGCAAAGCCATGGCAAAATTTAAAGTGTCACCCCAGGAGCGAGCTGAAGGCTTCGTGTTCCCGTCTCTTACTTCGATTTACAATTGGCGTCATGCCATCTCGAAGCTGGTCGAGACCCTTGCGCGGGAAGGTGAGCGTCAAGCTGTGAACCTCATTGGTGCTGGGCAGACCGAAATTCGGGCTCAGGGTTTCGGTGATGAAGTCGAGACCGATCAGCTTCACATTTCCTTGTTCATCAATGATGCCGGTGTAGTTCGAGCACGCAGGCTCACCAAGGCAGAAGAGAATGAGGAGCCGGCGCCGAATGAAATCCGCCGTGTTTGGCTCCATTACATGATTGATATTGCAACTCGTATGCCGCTGGCGTGGGTCTTGGCCGAGAGCGCCGACTCGGACACCACCATGCAGCTTATTCGTATGGCAACTCGCAGTAAGGAGCGGGAGAAGATCAAGTACGGCTGCAAAGGAACCCCCGCGCCGCCAGTGCGACTGAGGAAGGTTGTTTCCGACAATGGTAACGCCGTGCGCAATGGCAAGGTCGCTGCCGCTCTTCTGGGCATGGGGACAATCTACAAGACCGTCAGAACCTACCATTCGAACGACAAGCCGCACGTTGAAAGTGCTTTCCGTACCTTTGAATTCCAAGTTCCCGGATTCGAAAACGGCTACACAGGAGGCGAGCCTGGTGCATTGCCGGGAAGTGATCCGCGGGGAGAGGCGTCGCTCTCCCTTGAGGCTTTCTACGGGACGATTAATCGATACTTTATCGATGAAGCACCGCATCAGGAACACCGTGGCACCGGCATGTACGGTGCGACGCCCGCGCAGAAACTTCGCCAAGTCGCCAAGAAGCACCGCGAGATTAAAGCGCCGGACGTGGAAAACCGTCAGATCCAGTTGGGTATCACCAAGGAGTTCACGATCAACTCCCAAGGCGTTCAGCCTTTCGGCCTCCCGTTTAACTCTACTGCGCTTCAGCAGTTTGACGGGGCAAAGGGCAAAAAGGTTCTTGTTCACATCGACCCAGATCGTTTGCACTACGCTTTGATTACCGCAGAGGGCTATGCGGGTGAGCCGATTAAGGCCCACATTAGTATGACTGCAGTACGAGACTGCACCTTGCCCGAGTTTTTGCAGCTTAAACAAGACGCAGTCGATGCAGACCCACATCTGAAGGACATGGACGATCAGGTCCTTCAGGCCGCCCTCAAACGGCGTGCTGAGGCATCGGGCATGTTCCCGGATTCAGGTGACCCCCTCAATTACACCCGGCTCGCCGAGTTGGAACGGCGTGCTGAAAGGCTTGCCCGCGTGGAATGCCGTCCCACGGAATCCTACGCAGGGACCGTGCGTGCTGGATCCATCATGGATCATGCCCGAAGCGTTTCTGCCGCAAAAAACACATCTGAAACGCCTGCTTCCGAAACCGGGACGGAGAGCCCAAAACATAAAACCTTTGACAAGATAACGGAGAGTAAACTGTGAATGACTTTGTGATTGATGAAATTGTGGATAGCTCAGAAAGCTTCAATGGCCGCCTTTTTCCGCTTGCTCGCGCCGAGAAGCTTAAGCGCGAATTCGCGACTATGTTCAGCGGCCACTTGGGGCGCCTGAAAAGCGGGTTCTATTTCGAAGGTGAGGTACTGATGGTCACGGGTGTCAGTGGCACCGGAAAAACCACTGAACTCGAGAAACTCCTGCGCGAGTTCAACTTGAGCCAGGCTATCCTGCCAAATGGCGCAAAGGCTCGCTTTGCAACATGCGTTCTGGACCGGAAGGGCACTTGGAAAGACCTCGGCAAGGACACCCTTCATGCCATGGGCTATCCGCTGTCGGACAAAGCCCGTATAACGCAGGCGGAGATCGGTCGTCGCATCAGGCAGCAGGGAGAGCTCCAGGGGGTTGTTGGTGTGTGGTATGACGAAACGCAGCATATTCTGGCAGATAAAAAAGAACAGGCGATGGCGGAGGTTCTGGACTGCTTTAAGACGATGGTAAAAGGCGCGGATTGGCCGATGATGCTGATTATGTCCGGCGTTCCTGAACTAACGGATTACATTCCACAGCTCGAACAGTTGTTTCGTAAGGTGACCCACGTACGGCTTGATGACATCAACTTTGAGGCTGATGTGGATACCGTCAACAGTATCGTCGGGAGCTACGCGTTGGAGGCAAAGCTCTCCGTCGCTGATGAACTCCTTACTGGGGATTTTCTCCATCGCCTTGTGACGGCGGCGGCATTCCGGTGGGGATTGGTATTTGAATTGGTCGTCAAGGCTGTGGGCAAGGCGCTTGTTGAGCACTCGACGGACTTGAAATTGGACCATTTCATCCAAGCTTGGGTTTCGAAGACGAAGATGAATGCAGCGGCGACACCCTTTACTCACAGCAGCTATGTCTCGATGTTCCGGCGTGATGCGCCGTTCAAAGCATCTATTGTTCCTTAAGCACAGCCACCATCGAAGTTATTGAGCCCGCGCATTGCGCGGGCTTTTTCTTTTCGGCAGGGTAGGGCGATCGGTCGAGAGCCGTGAAATATGGGCAAAAATCCGTTGCGCACGCTTTGTGGTTTTTGCGCATGCTATTATCTTTTTTCGAGGCTTGTCGGCGATCGATATAACTAGCTGATTTTGCTTGGTAAATTCACTCCATTAGTTCGGCGTCAAAAATCCAATTTGCGCACGCTTCTCCTTGGACTGCCTTGTTGTCTAAGGCAGTCCAAGGGGAAGTGTGCGCAAAGAAAAGCTAAAAGCGTGCGCAAACTTTTTGCTATGAGTTTCGGCCCTGCTGTACAGTGACTGATTACAACGATAACAGGCGGGGTCATGGCCCCGCCTGTTATATTCTGGTTTTCTAAAAAGGATGGTCCGCTCTTGAGTTAACAACGGATTATCAGCGTGGTGTCAATCGGCAGGCAATCTTGACCCCCTATCGGCATCCAAAAATGACCCCCTGCTGAGCCCTCGGGTAGCTGGCCCGATGCGGTGTAGCCACCACAGAGCGCAGCCGTATCGGGCCAGCGGGAGTTCGTTTATTCTCTGGTCTTGAAGCGCCAGCTTTCGTTGCCGGTTTCGACGATCT
>TARA_R100000789_G_scaffold49332_1_pt1 | contig 12056 bp, 10 predicted proteins | sample TARA_R100000789 | Tara Oceans TARA_R100000789 (sample SAMEA2623403) | marine metagenome | biome: marine biome (ENVO:00000447); feature: mesopelagic zone (ENVO:00000213); material: "saline water (ENVO:00002010), including plankton (ENVO:xxxxxxxx)" | depth 450 m
AGTACCTCACCATTCGACTTCCTCAGGGGAAACAGGATGCTCATGAACTTCGATATCACGGATGCCGCCGTCGGCAAAATGGATCACTCGGTTAGCCATGGCGGCAGTCGCGGCGGCGTGCGTCACTATCAACACAGTAGCTCCTAGCTGCTCATTCACGTCTTTCAAGACGCGGAGCACGGCCCTTCCCGTTTTGCTGTCGAGTGCCCCGGTCGGCTCGTCGCAGAAGAGTACACTCGGTTGCTTCGCCACCGCACGGGCGATGGCCACTCGCTGTTGCTCGCCACCAGAAAGCTGAGAGGGGAAATGGTCCATCCGCTCTTTCAGGCCGACCAACGCCAGTGCGGTGTCCGCATTCAAGGGATTACGGGCAATCTCAGTTACCAGTTCTACGTTCTCCCGAGCCGTCAGGCTGGGCATCAAGTTGTAGAACTGAAACACAAATCCGACATGTTCGCGACGGTAAAATGTGAGCTGTTTGTCGTTCATTGCCGTCAGGTCCTGGTCGAGGAACAGAGCCTTGCCATCGGATGGCCGGTCCAGCCCGCCAATGATGTTCAACAGCGTGGACTTTCCACTTCCAGAGGGACCAAGCAACACGACGATCTCGCCCGACGGAATCTCCAAGTCGACACCCCGCAGCGCGTGTACGGCTACCAGTCCCGTGCCGTACACTTTTGTAAGACCTTGCGTAGTGAACACCGGGTGCGAGGGAATATCAGGAGTTCCTTTCTAAAAGTTTGGTATGTAATAAACAAATTGTACCGCTCATATCGCCAGCATGTCGAGCGTCGGTACAGGGCATCCTAATGTTTATCAAAGCTGCTTCACTCGGTCGATAATCAAAACTCTCTTCAGGTATACATTTCAATGCCAGGAACGTGGCTGGAGAAACAATCGAGATCAGTTCCTCGATCGTCCGACCGATCGCTTTGCCATATTTGAGTAATCGCTCCCGTCCCTCGGGCTTGGTGTGGATCTGTCTGGGAATCCGTGCTCTGAGAATCTTGTTTACCACTTTGAGATAATCGACATATTTGGCCAGTTCGCTGTTTGTTGAGGAGGCGATCATTGCCAGCAGTAGGTGGAAAATCTTGGTCGTAATGGTATGTTATATTCTGTAATCTGGAATGGTGTGACACATTCGATGCACAGAGATTTGTGGTCGAGAAAACAGGCAAAAGTGATCTCGAAAATGTTTGCTTTGAGAATCGTTTTCGCAGTCCCGTAACAATCATCGAAGTTTGCCTGATCGGCACCGAAATCCAGACCAACGACCAAGAATCGACCTTCTAATGATTTACAATCTTTATCAACATTTCTATTCGATTATAACGGCTTGTGGAATCTGCTTGTTCGTGCAGACTGCAGTTTTGGCTAAGGAAGCGTCACCGATTCGCGTAGCCTGCTTAGGTGACAGCATCACGGCCGGAGCCAGAGTGGACGCGAAGACTGAGTCTTACCCTGCTCGCTTGCAGGTACTTCTGGGTGAAAACTTCGAAGTGCGTAATTTCGGTATCGGCGGGGCGACCTTGATCAGAACCGGCCGACCCAGCATCTGGAGTAACCTGGATGCCGTTAAGAAGTTTCAGCCACACATTACGGTCATTTCATTGGGAACGAATGATACAGTCGGCGGCGGTCGAAAAAACTGGGAGCAAATCGCACGGTTTGAGGATGATTACTCCGAGTTGATTACAGAGTTAGCGAATCTGCCTACCAAGCCACAGATTATCGTCTGTACTCCAACAGCGATGGTGCTGACGACTCCAGATCTGTCAGAGAAACGACTCTCCGATCTGACTGAGCGAAAAACTCGACTGCAGGAACTGTGTGAGCGGATTCGCAAAGTCGCAAAAAATCACGAGGGCAAGAACGTCTTTTTGCTTGAACTTAATGAGGTGCTACAGGATCGACCTGAACTGCTCAGCAACGGCGATGGTGTGCATCCTAACTCCAAAGGATATCTGGCAATCGCTCAAACCGTCGCAGAGCGGATTCGGCTACAACAGAAACTGCCCAATATCGTCTTGTTTCTGGTGGACGACATGGGCTGGCAAGACACCTCGTTGCCATTCCATACGGAGGCCACGGACTTCAACCGACGCTACCACACGCCGCACATGGAGCAACTCGCTAAGAAAGGTATGAAGTTCACTCAGGCGTATGCATGCAGTGTCTGCTCACCGACACGAGTCAGCCTGATGACCGGCCTCAACGCCGCTCGACATCGAGTGACCAACTGGACTCTCAGGAAGAACGCCAGCAATGATCGAAAGCATTCGCAACTCGACTTTCCGCTGTGGAATGTCAATGGCCTGAGCCCAGAACCGGATATTGAGCGGACAGTCCAAGCCAGAGCTTTACCTGCGTACTTGCGGGAAGCGGGTTATCGAACGATCCACGTAGGCAAAGCCCACTTCGGAGCGATCGGAACGCCTGGAAGTGATCCACGGAACGTCGGCTTCGATGTCAACATCGCTGGCCATGCTGCAGGTGGTCCCGGCAGCTTTCTTGGCCAACAAAACTTCAGCGCCGTGTGGCGGAAGGGCGATCGCGTTTGGGACGTCCCCGGACTGGAGGATTACCATGGCAAAGAGATCTTCCTGACGGAAGCTCTCACAATCGAAGCCAACAAGGCGATGGACGAGGCTGTCGCAGCCGAGAAACCATTCTTCCTCTACATGTCCCACTACGCTGTGCATGTTCCCTTTGCCGTTGATTCGCGGTTCTATAAGAAGTACCGAGATACTGGCCTCGATCATACAGAATCCATGTATGCCGCGATGGTCGAAGGAATGGACAAGTCTTTGGGTGATATTCTCGCCAATGTTGAACGCCACAGATTGTCCAATGAAACGATTGTGATGTTCATGTCCGACAACGGCGGGCTGAGTGCACATGGTCGCGGGGGAGAGCCTCACACGCACAATAAGCCATTGTCCAGTGGCAAGGGATCAGCCCACGAGGGTGGCGTCCGCGTCCCCATGATCGTTTCCTGGTCAGGTGTGACCAAAGCGGATTCGGTCTGCCAACAGCCTGTGATTATAGAAGACTTCTTTCCTACGATTCTGGAGATCGCTGGCGTCTCTTCAGTTGAGCAGATTGGTGGTGTGATTGATGGACGCAGTTTCGTGGATCTACTCCAAGGCAATCAGGATCAGTCTCGCGAAGATCGACCACTGGTATGGCACTTTCCGAACAACTGGGGTCCGAATGACCCAGGCATCGGTCCTTCCAGTGCGATCCGTTTGGGAGATTGGAAGCTGATTTACTACCACCAGTCGCAACAGTATGAACTGTTTAATCTGGCCGAGGACTTGGGTGAACAGAACAATCAGGTTGAGCAGCACCCCATTGTGCGTAAACGCCTGGCTGACAAACTTGCCGAGTATTTGAGTTCGGTTGAAGCTCAAATGCCGATCATCAAGGAAACCGGAAAAGCCGTCCCCTACCCTGGCTCTCGATCGCATTAATGCGAAGATCGCTGATTCATCCAATCGCTCCGCCAGTTCATATCTCGGGAACATTCCGAGAAGCTCGCCCACCCACTCCAATGGCAGACGTGATCGAAAACCATGAACCATTCGATCATGTCTTTTCAGTTCCCCCCACTAATCCCCCCGCAAATGAATGAAATCAAAGAGAAGAGAAAGCGTTGTTGAAGTGAAGTGAAAGTTTGGATGCTATGTAAACAGGGGTTTGTGAAGCGTTGTTATAGCCATGTTAAAGTGGCTTTAGCCTACGGTACTGAAAGATCGTGAGCAAACAATCGCCGCACTCGAAAAAGCTGTATTCCGAAGACCAATTGATCGATATTCATTACCCAATGGACCGTTTAAAATCGAGTCAGATGGAGGTGGGAAATGCCTCTTGGATTATTCAGGCAACATTTGTATGCGAATATATGGGGATATTTTGGAGAAAATATCACTGAGATCTTGCGACTTGCAAATGAAAATGATGGGATATTTTGTCCTGAGTGGTGGGAGTGAGTTTGCCCGAGAGTTGAAGAAGGTAGAAAGGGAGATTGGACAGTTCATTATGAAAATATGTAATGAGAATCCAATTTGGTCTAATTGGATGGAAAAGGTTTGAAAATGTCCCAATCTCTCACTGAAATCATTCAGTCAAAAAATTACGACATCAGCCAAATCAAAGCTGAGGTACAAGAAATCCATCGGCACCTAATTGACACTTCAAATTATGTGAATGCACCGAATTTCTCAAGAATCCATCCTACTGATCTAAAGCTGATTTTCGGAGAATATGATCACAGATTCTTTGGAGGAGCAATCAGGGCTACTCTGGGTGACTCTTCGTTAAATTTTCGACTTTCAAAACGAATGACAAGTTCTGGCGGGTCAACGAAAATGTGTCGACAAAAACACAAATATGAAATCACAATATCGGCACCAATCCTATTTGAATCTTTTGATGGTTCAAACCATCGAGACATCATCGCCAATGGGATCATATGCCATGATCGAGTCGAGGCACTTCAACGAATCATGGAACACGAAATTATTCATCTCGTTGAATTTCTCGCCTTCAATGAATCGAGTTGTTCAAGAAAACGATTCCATTCACTTGCAAAACAGTTCTTTGGACACACTTTTCATAAGCATCAGTTAATCACTCCTGCTGAGAAAGCTAAGGTTAAACACGGCATCATGGCGGGCAAAAAAGTTCGGTTCGAATTTGAGGGAGAGATTTTTCATGGTATCGTGAATCGAATCACTAAGCGTGCAACCGTGTTAGTTGAAAGTCCAGAGGGGCAAAAGTATTCCGATGGCAGAAAGTACGTGAAATACTATATTCCGCCCTCATTATTGGAGCCTTTGGAATAGCAACCGTTCTGTTTCGACAAGATAGGAGGCGAAGAACCATGAGCAAGGGAGATTGGCAAGGACCAAGGAAACCTGCGACAAAGCTACCGAACCTGTAAAAGAAGATGATCAAGCAGAAACAGCAGGGGATGAGTCAGGATCAGGTCACCTTCCGCCCTAACGACTTGATATCCACCTACGTATTCTCTGACTTCGATCTTATCGATCAAGATGGTCTTCACTTCTTCTGAAACCTCTCGAATTGGAGTCAGATGGTCCTGTTCCATGTGGCTCCGCTTTGTATTGTAATACACAATTAACTTATTGAGGCATTCCAGTTTGAACGTCTCAATAATCCACTCGCATCGACCATTCAGATTCGGCGAGCCTGAGGTGAAAGGGATCAATTAACGGGCTGAATCAGAATCCAGTTGAGGCAGGTATTTCCTGGATGTTTTTCGTGGCCAATGTCGACCGTTAACCGATGATCTCGAATGATGACTGATGCTGTTACCTCTTGAAATAATCCGGAAGTGGTTGTGATATCAGTCAGAATAGGATTTCCTTCCAGAGAAACGTTCTGATGAACCTGGTCATGCCCTGAATCACCCACACAAATTGTGACTCGACACTCTCCATTGGGAAGTTCATACTCCCAGCGATCGAGCGTGCGGGTGAAAACGAAAGAGTCTCGATACGACTCCGGCACTGCATTTCGAATTCGTGTCTGAGATCGAAGGTCTTTCCCCCAGCCATATCCACTTTTGGAGTTGAAGGGAGCCCCCACGTCCGTCAAGAAACCTGATTGTTTGCTCTCACGGTCTCCGAAGTTGATCATGATCGAATTTTTGGTGAGCGTCTCATTGAGAAGACCATCCGTTTCGGGAGTTGGTTTTGGTCGGTTAATTTCCCAGATGATGGGTTCGTTGCTGATGAAGGGAAGAGCATCATCTACATTCGCGATATTGTCGTGGTCGGTATCGTGGGCATCCCAATGAGGCCAGCTTTTCCACATTGATAAATCTTTGACCTGGTTCCAGGCTTCACTAGCAAATTCGCCACGTGTCAAATTCTGTTTCGGTAACGAGATGCGATGTTGCGAAGAGCGATAGATCTGTTCGATTCCCTTCTGGATCCAAGCCTGTTTCGCAGGATCATCGGGACGGAAATCGACTTCAGTGGCTTCCGTTGAAAGCAACTGAGCGGCATGAAGACGATTGATCGCTGTGAACGCTGGATGATCGGCTGGCAAATCTCGAAATGGCCAGATCAGGAGAGGAATGCCCCCGTCGAGAGACGAGCACAGTCCCGCTCGTATTTCTTCAAACAGTGTTCGTTGTTCGATGAGTTGACGTAGTTCGATCTCATGCTGCAGGCTGACAGCGGCCGCTGCTCCTGCCGCCTGGCCGATGTGAATTCGTTGATCGTGCAGGCGAATCGCAGCACTGACGATGCTACTGAAGCCGACGTTTCCCTGGGCTCCCAGGAGACCGTCAAAACGAATGGGAATCAGACTTCGTAGCGGAAACACTGATCGGTCGCTGACAAAGCGGGTATGCCGTCCCGGCTTTTCAAAATCAATCCAGGGGCCATCGTCCCCTTCTTTTTTTAAGTAGGTTCTTCCGGTGCGATGGAAGTCATAGTGGAACTGCCAGGGGAACAACCCATCGGGATACAATACTTCAGAGAATCGTTCTTTGGCTGCTGTCTTTTCGAATCCATCCCGATTGCGACCATCCTGTTCCCGCATCATATACATCGCTTTGAGACGTAATCCCTCACGAATGTATGGTTTGGGGGGCAGATTATCTGGAGTGCCAAATTCGGGACTCAGGCGGAAGTTTCTAAAGGTGTGAGTTTGGTCTGCGGCGTGCTCGTGCACATAATTTTGCATGTGAAACAGAACACCCAGCGAATGCTGCTTGGCATCATCAAAAATGACTTGTCGCTCCTCCCGGGTCATCTCAACAATATTCTTTTGGGATGCCCCGGCTTCTATTTCTTCGAGGGCAGCGACTACCCGAGCAGGTAAACGTTCCAATGGATAATCCTGTCCGTTCATATAGTTGAGCAGAATGGCGGTCGGCGTTCCGAGTTCTTTATTGCCAACCACAATCCGGCGAACCGAATAGACACTCAGCATCCGCTTGTTTCCGTCATTCTTAGCAGGCCAGTGCAGAATTCCTCCGTAGCTTCGAATGGGTCGATCCCACTCCAGTCCTTTTCCAAAGCCATTCATGCTGAGTCCGGTCGCCCGTGGATAATTGCGGTCATCGAAATTCTCCGGTCGCTCGATTGGTGAAGGCTTGTGTGTATCTTCAACAATCATCGCCCACGTGATCGGATTCATTTCATTATGTGAAATCTCATCTTCAGGGGGAGCACTTGGTTCGCCATAACGAGATTGAGGATCGGGACCGCATTCATACTCAACACCGGCCAGTTGAATGACATCTCCCCAGTCGGAAGCATCAATAGTCAACCGAGCGTTTACCCGCACATCAGGAGATTCCGTCTTCCCGGTTTGCAGGTCAACAGGTGCGAACGTGACTTGCCGGATTCGAGGATGGCTTGAATCTTTTCCCATAACTTCGACCGCAACAGGAGCATGATTCCAGATGACCTGGATTTGTTTGCTGTCAACATAGGGTTGAATCAGTTCTCGAAATGCCTGCTCCGCTTCAGCCGGATGGAAAGTCGAGGGACCGTGATATGGGAGTCCTGGCATGCCAGCACCATACTTCTTTTCATTAAAGGTCTCGATCCGATCCATCACCTCTTTGAAGAGTCCACTGCGGTGAAAGGAGCGTTTCATGGGATGCCAGTCGACTCCCCAGCCGACTTTGCCAACTCCCTTATCTTCATCGACACAGGCCAGAGATTGCTCGGTATATTGTCCCCCGTACCATTCCCCATCGTGCACAATGATGATGGAATTCACTCCCATTCGAGCAGCCTGAATCGCAGCAGCCCAGCCCGATTCGGTTGCTCCGACGATCAGCAATTCACATTCATGTTTCTGGAGAGCAGCGGGAGCATTGGCGGATGCTGTTGACTCTGCAAATGCCAGTGTGCATACGATAAAAACAATACTGAGATAAGTTCGAGCGTTATTCACGTTGTTATACTCCAATGAGTCAGACGGCGAGAGTGCAGGAGCAGCAGCTTCAGAACTGTTATCAGGTTCCTTCGAATCGGCGGCAGGTGATCCCTGCCTTACTTCAACTCCTTACCTGGATATCTCAAACACAGCAAGCACTGGTCGATGGTCAGATGCCATTGATTCATCGATCACTTCGGAACTAATCATTTTAAGAGATGCCCCACGATAGAAAATGTAATCGATACGAGAACGAGGGTTTTGTGAAGGAGCAGTTGGCAACTTCTGCTCATCAATGGCATTGGTCCACTCTTGTTGCAATATCTGAATTGGTTCTTCATCGGGCTTAGCGTTCATGTCACCAGCGAGAATCGTGGGGATGGCTCTGTCGTCAAAGAATTGGTTAATTGCTTTTGCTTCATTGACACGGTCTTCAGGAACATTGTGCTGAAAGTGTGTGCTGATAAACCGCACCTGCGTATTATTGGGCAAACGCACAATCACCGAAATTGCTGCTCGTGGATAGGTGGTCCTTTCAGGGGTGCTTTCAGTGTAGGGCAGTGGCTGAATGTGAACGTCTTCATAAGGGAAGCGAGATAGAACGGCATTTCCAAAAAGCCCCCCTTCATAATGCTGTGTAGGACCGAACCGGACTTTCAAGCCGGTGAGGTCAGCCACTAAACGAGCCTCATGCAGGCGTCCTGATCGTTTCACTCCAACATCAACTTCCTGCAAAGCAACAAGGTCGGGTTTCGCTTTTTCGATGACCTTCGCCAGACGAGGGATGTCATAAACCTGATCCATACCTTGGCCATAATGGATGTTATAGCAAAGAACACGGAGCACTTGCGGTTCGTCTGCCTGTGCGATGGCAGTCGGGAAGGCCATCGAGATTAAAAGTGTGATCACAGGAGCCCAGTTTCGAATTGTCATCAACATCAATTGCTTCACTTTCATTTTGAGTTATTCGGACATTTATGGTGCTTCATAATCAAAAGCAAGGATTATCCAGACACATAGGTACAGTGAATTAAAAGAGCACACTCATCTTTGGAGCCATGCCTCTAACCCCCGCTTAATCCTGTTTATGGAATTTCAGGTAGGCGATCAGGTCGAGGATTTCTTCACGGGTAAGGACATTTGTCAGCTTAGCTGGCATGGGAGAGATTTGGGAAATGACCGATTCCTCAATGTCTGCCCGGTTAACAATTTCACTCAGACCTCGATTCGGATCGGTCTCTAAAGTGATCTGTTTGGCACTGACGCCGACGGGTCGACCTGTAAGAACTTTTCCGTTCACCAGAACGTAAGAGGTTTGACGATACTTTTCGTCGATCACTTTGGACGGCTCGATAATCGATTCCAACAGTGCCCGGGCATCAAAGCGATTGCCAACCTGTGTCAGATCTGGACCAACACGACCTCCCTCCTCTCCGACGCGATGACACTTCAGGCAGGAAGCTTTCGCGAGAGCAATCTTCCCTTTCTCAAAGTCCCGATTCTGAGTGACTTCTGAGAGAGCAGACTGGAAATCCAACATGGTCCAGTTCTGCACCACGGCATGGTCAACGACTGTCTCGGATTCCGTAAGCGGTTGTTCAAGTACGGACAGTTCTGCTGCCAGAGACTCGAGTTCCTTTTCTGTCAGAGAGTTGCGATAACTAATAATCAGATTCTGAACTGTCTGATTGACCAACTTCCCTCCCGGAAAACGGCGAGCCTCCTGGAGCCAGTCCAGGATCTGTCGTCGCTGGGCGATCGTCCATCCCTGCTTGAAGTGGGCGAGCGTCGTCGCATAATGCACCTGTTCTTCCTGAGTGGGGGCATTGTTAAGTAATTTCAGCGTTTTGTTCAGAACTTCCGGACTTTGCAGAAAGACCAGCAATTCACTCAGTTCACGATTCACGTTTACACGGTCATGTGGATACATTCCATTCAGCCGCTTTTTGATTTCAAATTGTTCGCTTTCGGTAGGAATTCCGTGACGGGTGAACGTGATGGCATAAGTTCTCAGTAGTCCGAGTAGAACTTCCTCGGTTGTATTCTCAAGTGGTTGCCGGTTCAGAGCTGCCAGCAGGTCTGGTTGATCGGCTTTTGTCCCAACACGAGCCAGTGCCAGCAGTGCGGTCATACTCCCCACTGGAGTCGACTCCTCCAATGCCTGCGTGCGCCATAATTTCAAATCCTGATTTTCCAAAGCAATCCGAGCCGATGTTCGCAGCCAGCGATCCTCACTGGCCAGAGAATGCCAAGCCAGGTCGACTGCCTCTGGATTCTGTTCCCGGTGATAACGTTCCAGCTGCTTGCGAGCCGCCCGGAACTGAATGCCTTGCATTCGTTGTTCGGGAGTAATCTGGTTCATCGACTCTGGCAAATTCGGCTCTTCTGCCTGCCCAGTCCAACTAATCCGATACAATCCGGACTGTGAGCCCCGGCCTCCAGTAACAAACCACAACGCTCCATCTGGTCCGAAGGTCATGTCGCAGACATTCAAAGGGCCACCTTGCAGAAAAGTATTGTATTCCGCTCGATAGGTAGCCCCATCAGGAATGAGATCGACGACATAAATTCGTCCATTCTGCCAGTCCGCCATATAGAGTGCCTGGCGGTATCGTTTTGGAAACTGACTTGCGCTACCAAATTCCATTCCTGTTGGTGAGCCATATCCGGTATCGAGCGTAGTCGGCAGAGAATCCTGATAGTACGTTGGCCATTTCATTGTTCCCCATCGCCAACCATATTCTCCACCGGAAATGACGTGATTCAGGCGAGTGGGTCGATACCAGGACAAACCGGCGTCCCATTCCATGTCGGCATCGTATGTGAACATTTCCCCGTCGGCATTGAAGGCAATATCGACCTGATTGCGGAATCCGCCCGCGAAGATTTCCCGTCTTCCGCCGTGATGATCGAGCTTGAGGATATAGCCGACGCGATTATCCTGTCCGGCATCAAAATCGTGTATCAGCAGCTTATCGTTATGAGGATTTCGATAAGGAGAGTCCCGGGCAAATCCATCCGGAAATGAAACATCATTCCCACACACCAGATAAATCATTCCGTCCGGCCCGAGCTTAATCTGATTCCCGCCGTGTCCATAACGACTGCGGTAATCGAGTTCGAGCAGCAGTTCCTGCTGATCAAACTGGTCATCATTGTTGGTATCCTGCAGCCGGAAAAAGCCCTGGGAATTGGTAGCAGAAATGTACAAGCTGTTGTAAGCAAACAACACACCTCGACAATGCTTGAGCGAGTCGTTGACTTTCTCGAACTGTGAGGCTCCGTCCGTGAGGGAATAAGTGATCCGCCCCACACCTGCAGAGTCGAGACCAACCAGCACCCGACCTTTGTCATCAAAAGTGAGACTGATCCAGGAATCTTCCCCCGGTTGAGCTGCCCGAATCAGCTCGACCTGAAATCCAGCAGGAGCAGTCACATTCAACGATGGACGATTTTCCTGGCTCCAGACCGTCAGTGAGCAGGATAAAAACAGCAGAAATGGAATCAGCCAATGCATAAATCTGCTCACTTTCGCATTCAAGAAGGACTATCACCACCCAGGGATACGGACAACAATGACTGCCAAGTCTTCGCGACCCCGTTCAGTGCAGAGATTGGATTAGGGAATCCATAATCAGTTGAACGACAATAGCAAATCCGATGAAGGGTCACCATGATCGCAGGTCCAGGCATCGCAATTCCCCAGCTATAGGTAAATCACAATTTTCACTCAAAGCAATTCTTTTATCGATATCAATGTGTACTTGGCAGGAAACAAAGCAGGACATGTGGTGCGAGAACAGGATATTGGCGTGAGTCTAGTAACTCTCATTGAGATTCAGAAACTGCAGTGAGTGCTCCACTTCAAAGCGAAGGGATCAGTTATGGGAAGAAGCATCTGACTAGTAGCGGCGTCCGGACGACCTTGTCATCCACACGCTTATATCGCGAGTTGCGCCTGGTTCGCCCTCCCCATATCCCGTGGGCTGACGATTCGTGAATGCTTCCTACGAAAGCCGGATGCGGGAAATCCGCATGTCCGGCTTGATGAGCGGAAGGTGGAAACGGAGAATGGTTGGGAAACTAAGGAACCGGCAGCCGAAACGGTCGGCAACAGATGCCCCAAC
>TARA_R100000789_G_scaffold100382_2_pt1 | contig 12045 bp, 5 predicted proteins | sample TARA_R100000789 | Tara Oceans TARA_R100000789 (sample SAMEA2623403) | marine metagenome | biome: marine biome (ENVO:00000447); feature: mesopelagic zone (ENVO:00000213); material: "saline water (ENVO:00002010), including plankton (ENVO:xxxxxxxx)" | depth 450 m
GAATTCGAGGTACGCCAGTCGCGGGCAGTAGCTGTATTCGTTGAGCATTCGCACGGGGATCAAGCCGTCGATGCCGATGTTGGCGGTGAGGGAAGAGTTTGCATTCGGTGAGGAAGACGTCCCGTTTTCCGGGGGCGTTGGTTCGGCGCGAGAGATCATGAGAGCTGCATACCGGACCGGGCTTCAGCCTGCCACCGACCTTTCCGAAGACCACGGCAGTGGACTCTCACTCAACTGAAGTCCCGTGATCGACCCGCAAGACCTCCATGCAACCCGGCAACGCTCCGTGGACGCTGCATTGTCAATTCGACATGACGATTAGAACACACATGCCGTTCAGTAGTGAACGATAAACTGAAAGAATTTGTGAGAAATTGAGAAATAGTTCGACATTATCGAGGGTGATGATGATCGATCTCATCTCTTGAATTTCCGGATATGCTGCACATGAATTCTAACCGGGGACAAAAAGTCCCAGACTAAAGTGCGATGCATAACCGAGAGCGATTGGGCCTTCGACTGGTTGGCTGAATTTTAGTTTGATGCCGAAACCTGACGTGTTACCTCGTTTTCCACCTCCTTTGGTTCGTTCCCGTCGAAAATTGAGCCAGGAGGTATCATGTCCGCCGAGTTTCGTTTTTGGATCCATTAAGGTGATGGAAGCCAGAGTCGCGTGATGCTGATGCAGCCAGTTACGACGCTCAAGTTCTTTACGAATTATTCGTGCGAGATCTTTTTCACATCTTGATTTTTCCAGAGGATCATCAAGTCGATATTGGCGGCGCAGTCGATCGGCTGGGACAAAAGGAGTTCGTGAGACCCAGATTTTCGATTGAGCAAATATCGGAGCTTCTCCTTTCTTTTCATTTGAGCCGCCGAAATCTGAGGGATGCCCGATTCCAATTAGCACGAATTGCAAATCGTGACCGCCACTTCCCCAGGTTTTATTGAATTTACACAAAGCCTCTTCCGCTGCATTGTCAAATCCTTGTGGAGCAAAAATGCTGACATGAGTGATCCGCCCCTGAAGATTGTTGTTGGACTCGCAGAAAAAGTGAGCATGCTGATGTCCCTGAGCCAGTTGGCTGGATTTTTCCTTGCTCTCACGGCCTATGAACAGTGGACTTCCATCGGAAAATTTGATTAGAGAGCACCGCACTCGTTCCGAAAGAAAAATGGCATCAGTCAACTTGGGTAGGACGGCTCCGGCAATCGCATATCGTGCGACGGTTGGCAACTCATTCTTTTTTCGAACTGCTGACTTGCTGATACTTGGAATCTGCTTCTCACGCACATAGGTCACCCATTGGCTGGCAGGAGGGCGATTCCAGCCTGCCTGACGCAGTTCGCTGGTTTCCATGTGAAGAGCCGCGAAGAAATCTTCTGGAATGCTTGCCTTAATTTTCTCTATCTCATTTTTCGAGAGTTTGATCTTGTCGATGGGCTTTCCCTTTGCGAGAGCGATGGATTTCTTATCGGCAAGTTTACGGTTACGCGAATCTGTGACCATTTCCTCACGCCAGTTGGCATATTGGTCCAATTCTCCCGGAGCGAGGAGTCGTACTATTTCCTGATGGTCTTCTGCTGGTGATCCATTGAGCGGAGATGCATTCGCATTGCCTTTCCATGACCCCAGACGGGCATCGATCCAGGATTCTGCACGCCCGAAATAGGAAATGGATTTGAGAAGTTGATCAAGAAGTTCAGATTGAGCATCTGACAACGTGATTTCAGGCCAATGAATCTGCAGAGTCTCCTGGGGAGAGATTGTTAGAAACGTATCGAAAATCTTCGTCTTATTGTCGTTAGCCACTGGCATGTAATGACGCGTGTGTCCTTCGGCATGAGAGGGGAGATGATAGACAGGTAGTTCGCTGGCGAGCATGTCAATCAATTCCCGCATCCCCGCTTCGGACACCTCCGGATGCTTATGATGCCAGACGGCCAATAAGGTTCGCAGGATTCTCCAGGGAGCGGGAGGCCATTCGACCGCCCCTTCGTTCACCTGCCGTCCCCAAGGGGTGGCGTGCCACTTGCCCGTTAAAAATTTCAGTTCAATCGTGAGCATAATAATTTACTTCTTGTACTGGACTTGAGTCACACGAGGATCGGCGAAATGTTGAGAGGCAGCTTCGATCAAACCGGGAAGCTCTGCTTCCAGTTCCTCCAATGAGGGAACCGTGAAATCCTGAGGTCGTTTTACGATGAGATCCTCAACCGGCTCCAGATCACACGCGGTTCGCAGGCGGAGTCCCTCGCGCAGGAACTTGCGAATTTTGTAGAGCGAGAGTGCAATGAGAAGCGTATTTGTATTTTCATCGAGTCCGTAGCCTCGAAGTTGAGCGAGATCGAGATTGAAGTAGGCAGTAATGCTGGGAGAAGCGTATTCTTCACGATGGAATGGGACATTACCAAACCCTTTTTTCGTATCTCCCTGAGGATCATGGCTATCATTTTTGACCCCACCACTAGCAACGACTTCCACCTGCTGAGCTTCGATGAATGAAGAGAGAACACGAGGCAATCGCAGTCGTCCACCGGCCAGTTCTTTTTTGGCCAGAAAGATTCCATGAATCAATGAATTCGGATCATATTTGATGAGAATTGTTGCGAGTTGACGCAGGTCGACTCGCCCGACTTCCAAACCTCCCAACTCTTCTTTGAGTTGATCAAAAAATGCTCGATCTTTGCTTTCCAGAATGTAAGGGCTGTTCAAACGATGTGATTCCAGCAGGGAATTGGTAATGACCTTCCCTCCCTCAGAAACTTCGATAAATGGGAGACCATCAAGAGCTTTAACTATGCACCCCTGACCTTCGTCCCAACAGACGGCTTCGAGTCGATTGGCCATGGACTGAGCAGATTCGACCAGTAGGCAGTCGACAGAGTTTCCTTCTTTATTAAAACCCTTGAATGTCGCCGGCCCCAAGTCGGGGAAGCCTGTCGGTTGAAAGCGGGATCCCTGGACGGGTTGGAGAGCAACCTGCATCAAGATGCGGGGTTGTTGATCGAGTGTGGAAAAATCGAGTGACATGAACGTCTCCTGAGTGAAAACAAAGTACAGTGAATTCAAAATGTGTGCGCGAGCTTTTACACCAGCTCGCTTTTCTTGAGATGTCTGGCAGTGATCAGATCTTTGAGATCTTCTTCGGATTTCCTTGAGATCGGAAACATCAAAGCCGCAGTGGTTCGCTTAATAATTTCAGCCGAAAGATGAATTTGATTTATGGCTGGAGGAATCCCAGAAATTCGTAATCTTCTCGCTGCCAGTGTCGTCGCCCCTGCTGCATCGCCTGCGAATGCCCGAGTCGTAATTTGAGGCTGCAGTTTGATTGCAGGTTCCTGGTTCGCTCGGGTGGGATGACAGAGTTTCAGCAACGCATAACCGGCATCTGGTGAACTTGCTTTTGATGATTCCTGCTGCGGATAGGCAGAATCGGGAATGGGTTGTTTCCAATCCAGGAGCATCAGACCTTTGAATAAAGCTTCGAGTCGCTGCTCATCGATCTGACTATGAATAAATGCGTGAATGTCGCTCAGCGACGCAGGATAAGATCCCTTCAGTGGAGCCAAAAGTTCTTGATCCCCTTGCTGTTTGCCGCTTTGAATCCCCTCCATCAACCTCCTGTTGAGTACTGCATTGAGATTGCGAACCAGATTTCCGCTGGTCCAGACGATACTGGGAGAATTGGCGACTTCGAGCCATTTGAGCCGCCTTTTGTGGAAAGCATTCAGATCGATCGGTTCAAGATGCTTGCGGATGGGACCGATGTCGTCGTGCTTCAAACTCGCCAGAGCAGCAGCCAGACGAAATTCACGACTACTGTCATACGCATAAGCGAGCCAGTCCATTTTAAGAAGTGGAACTGGTGATAGTCCCGATCCTTTTTCGCCATCACGCAGTTTGGGAGAAATCGCAATCGTGGCTTCTGCTTCACCGAGTGCGATCAACAGTTGCTGGATGTCGGAAGGGTTGCCCCGCTGACAGAGTTTGAGAATTGCTGTTTCGATCGCACGTAATGCACGACTTGCTCTGGCAGGAGAATTACTGGTCAGTGAACTGCGAAATCGACTGAGCCACTGGTCGATGTTCTGCTCTTCCAGCAATGATGCACCCGACTGACGTTTTGACTCAACATGAAATTCCCCTAAGGGAACTGCAAAATTCGATAACCCATTGCGTTGATGAAATCCGTATCGTTCAAATTTTGAGATGCCGCGATCAATTCCCAATGTCCCTATGGCTCGGGCAAAATCAATTCCCGTTTTTGATTTTCGTCGATTGACAATTGCTCGCCCTTCACTCAATAGAGACTCCAGTTCTCTCTGATTCGTCGGTTGTCTCCAAAGGGGCAACCACATTTCCGCACGACCTGAAGATTCATCGGACAGGTCTGCTGATTCGTATCCGACTCCTGCTGTACGAACGCAAAACGGATAGGAAAGGGAACCATCACGATGATCCTCGAGTCGTTTGACAGCTGAGGCCGCGAACATCAATGAGCCTTCCAAACCCAGCAGATAATCCCAGAGATTCAAATTTTTATCTGCCGAGAATCCCGTATTAGAATTTGGACCTCCAGTTGCATCTGGCAAGAAATGACCAGGAGTTTGTTTGAAATAGAGATTGCAACCGTTTGTGCCAAATAAAGTGGGTGATAATGACATATCCCATTTACGATCGATGAGTACAGTCACTACATGTTGGGTAAACCCTGACATGTAAGAACCACTTCCTTCATTACCACCTGTCCCTAGCAGTGGAGGGAATTTACTTTCGTTCTGTATCAGGACTAAAGTGGCATCTAGCCAATGAATGACTTGATCAGGAAGTTGATTTCTGCACTGCAACATTAAACGAAAGTTTTCTTCTCCTTTTTCGGGTTTTTCATTTAATTCAAGTGACTTGATAAGACTCATTGTTGATCTGATAACATGTCTAAAGTTATCAAGCCTTTTATCCTGACATTGAAGTATTCGATCCAGTGCTGTTCTAGCTGCTCCTTCTGAATCACCTTTCTCTCCGGTTGAAAAAAATCCACTTCGTGCACCCCACGGCCCAACAATCGGACTGGGTGAATAATCATTCAGAAAGAAGTCAATCAACGCTTCCCGATCCAGCGTCGAACGCAACCAGAATGTGTCGTTCTGCCACCAGCCCTGAGCCTGGCTTTCTGGTATTTGTTCGGAGACCAGTCGCAAAATGCCCAGGGCTTTCAGATAGTGAGCCAGTGGTGTGGGTGTGCAGCCGGTCAATTCGAGATCGTAAGTTGCTGTTTTCATTGTGAGTCCCCCTTGCTGCTGCCACGCCAATCGGCGATGCGGACCAGTGTTTCCAGATAAGCCAGACGAAAGGGGCCGAATTGATCGCGAAGTTGCAATGTTCGCGAAAGCCAACTCGGACTCACTTGCCCCGCCTCGTTGAATGAGTCTCCCAACTGCATCACCGAGAGTTCCAGTTGGAGAGCTTCAGAGACTTCTCCATTGCCAATTTCCAACGCAGGCAGTTCATCGTGATCCCACAATCCCCGCGCGAACAAGCGGCCATCTTTGGGTTTCGTTTCATTGGGAAGGCTACGAATACTCAAGCGGACTTTGCCATGATGAGCGGCGATCAGATACGCGATCAGATTCACAGCAGGATCCTCGGCATGTTGTTGCAGAAATGCGAGGGCACTGGCAAGTTCGTGTCGAAAGCCTCGTCGTGAAATTTTCTGCTCATCACGTATCATTTTGTATTGGAGATAGCCACCGTTTTTTTCAGATTTCGCCCACATTTGATCCCCCGGCAAGTCCGGATTTGCCCCCTGCATCGCTCCCTGAAACGCGGGATGAGCCTTACCGACATCGTGCCACCAAGCGGCTCGAATGATTTCTTCCCATGGAATCGCTGTATCCCACTGAGCATCTTCGGCTTGTTGTAACTGTAACGCGGAAGTGCCGACATCGTTCAAGTGGGTTTGTATGGTAATTGCCGCTCCCGGTTCCTCCTGATCCATTGCTGGCAGAGACGCTGCATTTTTTACGGAGGGACAGGGCTTGACCGGCCCATCGGAAATTTCACCCGTCCAGCCAAGTTCCGTGTCATATCCACCAGCCTGTTGATGCAGCAACACAAATTGCCCCGGCCGTACATTCCGGCACTCTTCCCACTCGTTCTCCAAGGGATTCCAGACCCAGGCTAGAGATTTCGTCTTCTCGTTCTTTTTGAGTGTTTTGGAGATAAACTCTTTGAACTGAGTGATCGATACGGCACAAAGCTCCTGCCGATCAGGAGCAGGAAATGTTTCGGGATCTGGCTGAGGTGGTTCGCGTTTCCTGTTCGACTCACCAATCTCCCAGCCACGCCAGTAAACCTGCACGCTCGTGTCGTCGTCTTCTCGAATGAAGCGGGAAATGTCGAGATCGTTTCCGCTCAAATCGGGAGTGGTATCAAAAAGTTCAATCAGGTCTTTCCTGCGAAGGACATGGACAATCGGTTCGGGTTCTGTCACCTTGGGAAGTGATTGAGGGCCGACATCGGTTAGATTACGAATCACATCTCTGGCACGATCCATCTCTTCAATCGTGTAAGGCAATGCAATAGGTGCAGCCTGCCTGGCATTTTCAGTATCAAGATCGATCCAGAAAATCTGAGCACTCGGATGGTTCTTAGTTCCACACTTTCCTTTGCGATTACAGCGACCGAATCGCTGCACCAGAGAAGACCAGGGAGCCAGTTCTGTAAACAGAGTGGTCGCCGAGATGTCGACTCCCGCTTCAATTGCCTGAGTGGCAACCAGAATTCGTCCGGCTGGCGGGATACTCTGTTCATTCAATGCTTCCGACTGAATGCGTTCCCGCTCATGGGGTCGAAATCGAGAATGGATCAATTTGATTTCGAGTCCATTTTCTTTTTCCGTTTGCTTCTGAAGCTGGCGAAATGTCTCCTGGGCTCGATCGACCCGATTGAGAACAACCAGTGTCAAAGTGCCTGCCTGATGCGCTTGCAGAACCTGCTCAGCAAGATGTTGAGGGTATTTCTTTCGAGATGCAGAATCTGTCGGAACGGCTAGACTTGCCGGCTGCAATGGTTTTGAGGCGGTCAGTAAATTCTCAACTCGTTCATCGTCCCGGTCATCCACTTCAATCTGTTCCGATCGCCATTTCTCGGTTTCCGGCAACGGGTGATCCACGGTATTGAGAGGATCGGGATTGAGCGTCGCGGACATCCACAATGTCTGGCAATTTCCATAGGTCTGCAGTTTTTCACGTAGACCCTGCAATTGAGCAGATGTTGTCAAGCCGACACCCATCAATTGCGTCTCGTCCAGAACCCACAGGCAATCATTATTGACGAGCGAAAAATCGATAGGCCAGCGATAACGACTCATGCCATAGCCACGGTTCAACGCCCGGGACAAAAGCATATCCTGAGTCCCAATCAAAATCGCATCTTTCTCAGGGGAGGCATACCAGCGGGAATCCTCTTCGCCGCCCATCAGCACGTGCAGATTGACAGGTCTCTTCAATAAACCAGCCTGCTGCAACTGGTCGCGCCAGTTTTCTGCGACATCTCGAGTTTGTTCAACCAGCGTTCGCATCGGCAGACAATAAATGAGACGCCTTGGAGTTTGAGAATCGTTCTCATCCTGATGCCGACGATACATCCAGGCCAGAATCACAGCAGCCGTTTTCCCGACTCCGGTGGGAACACTCAACACTTCAGGAAACAACTCCGCTTCGGCGAGTCGATTCTGATAGGGGTACGGTGCAAAGCCGGTGGCAGATTTGAAAAATGTTTTATAGCTCATGAGGACTATCGATTATTTATTGGAAACGGAATTCAGATACATTTGGCTCAACACCCCCACCTCATCCCGAATCTGCTCAATCAATTCCTCCGGCTCAATCACGCGGGCGTGGCGACCGAAGCTGAGGAGCCAGGAGCGGAATTCTTCGAAGGTGGAGAGGGAGTATGCGGCGATCACGGAGCCGTCGGATTGAGGGACAAGTTCCTGGCTCGGATGGAATTTCTTTTCATTAAGGATGCGAACGACATCTTTTGAGAAGCGGACTCTCACTGTGCTGGGAGGGTCGTCTTTACTGAAAATTCCGAAAGAGTTGGCGAGAAACTCTTCGGATTGAAAATCCTGAGGGCGTTTGAATTTCATCAGGCCCGATTGCACTTCGACTTCTGAAATGCGATCGATTTTGAAGGTGCGGATCTGTTTGTGCTGTAGCGACCAGGCAATCAGATAGAGGGCTCCTTTGTGAAACACAATCGCATAGGGATGAATATCGTAGAACGTGACGGGTTCGGTCGAACGCAAGGATTGGTAGGTGATCACGGTCAGTCTGCGTTCCTCGGCTGCCATCATTAATTCGTCAATCAGCTCGGCTCGATCGGAATAATCAACGTGCTGGAGTGTACTCAAGTGGACTGTCGCTGCCAGCTTTTCGAGATACTCAATCGTCTGATCACTCAAAGCGGCTCGCATTTTCTGAAACGCACTTTGCGAACCCTTCCAGAACAGCGTTCCCGCAAAGGCCTCCAGAAACTGACGCCCCAGATACAACGCAGCCGCCTCTTCAAGAGTAAACTGCAACTGAGCAATGCCGACTTCGGAATTGATTTTCCAATGCTTCCGCCCATGCGAACCGACGGATTCATGAATCGGAAAACCAACCGTTTTGAGCAGATTCAAATCCCGCAGAATCGTCCGCGTGTGCACTTCCCCTTCATCAGCCAACTCCTTGACGGTCATCCCATACCGCCGCGCAGAAAGCAACTGCAGAATCCGCCACTGCCGCATCAATTGATAAGACTCACCCATCACTTCATCCTGAGATCAAACATCTTGCTGATGGTCATACATTAAACAGCAACCTTCCCCAGATATGTCACACGATCACATGTTCAGTATTACTGAGTAGAGTCGTTTGATGAATTGTTGTCAATCCAACGAAGAAATGGTTTTCATGTCATTCAGGTAATCAAGAAAAGCGACTGAGCAGTACAAGTCAGCAATCCGCGGATTTCATTGATTGATATTCAAAATTAAGTCGACGGACGTTATGAGGAATTCTCGCTTTGACAAACAACAAGGACATCGAAACGATTCCAATCGCTCACCGAATCCGATTAGAGTAAAACAAATGATGGGTTCTATAGATTGAAATCGGTTGAGGTGATTGTCAATTTCTAACAAGACATAGTGAGGTCTGTCATTGGATTCTTACATGTCTTGGCTTATTGATTACGCTCTCAAGTGCAATCTTTGGATTCGTTGATTAACTTGGCAGAATCTCTTCCTTCTCTCTTTTCTGATTTACTCGATTTCATGAATTCACTTCAGCATATTCTGCAACTCATGCAGGAAGGTCGGCTTCTACAGGCAGAAGCCTTATTCAATCAATTGTCGGAATCAGACGCGGCCGATCCTCAGGCTTTGCACCTTGGGGGTGTTATCGCGATGAGATTAGAGCAGCTTGGAGTTGCTCTTCAACGTATCGATCAGGCGATTGTTCGAGATCATCGGAATGCCGAATTTCATAACACGCGAGGGGCGATTCTAATGGAACTGGAAAGATTTCCGGAATCGTTTGCAGCGTTTTCAGTGGCTCTGCAGATCAATCCTGGCTATCTGGAAGCCAACCGAAATCGTGGCTTGCCTCTGTTGAAAGCAGGCCAGTACGAAGGAGCGGAACGCGCCTTTCGGGAAGCGTTGGAACAGTTTTCCAGTGACCTCGAAAGCTGGTTGTTTCTGGCGGAAGCTCAATTGGGTCAGAAGAATTACGTCGGGACGGTCAACTCAATTCAGCAGTCACTTCGCTTGGATCCCCATTGCCCCAAAGCCCACCTAGTATTGATCAGGACGCTGATCTCTGGTGAGTATTTTTTAGCTGCGGAAGAGGCCCTCTCCAAGGCCCAGCAAATCTGTGAGAGGCATCCCGAATACATCGAGCTTCGTGCCGTATTGCTCTCAAAAACAGAGAAATTCTCAGAGGCAATCCCTCTCTATCAGGCACTGATCGATAATTCTTCTGGTTCATTCAATATCAAAATCCTTCTAGCAGCGGCTTTGCTGAAGACGGATCGAATCTCCGAATTTCATCAATTGTTGGAAGTGATCATAAAAGAGCAAAGCCAAGACTCACAACTGTTAAACGGATTGGCGGATATTTTAAAGAAGCATCAATTACTGAATGAGGCCTCGGCAATTTATCAAAGTGTATTATCCGTTGAACCCAATCATCATTTGGCACGGATCGGTTTGGCGGAAATCGATTATGAGCGGGGAAAATTTCCAGAGGCTTTCAATGTGATTGAAACTCTTAGAAAAGCAGGAGTGCGGAATCTAAGGCTTTGTCTCCTGGAAGCCAGGCTGGCAATCGCTCAGGGACATTCTGATCTGGCGATTCGTCATCTGCGTCACCTGGTGGCCGACGATCCGAATCATGTGGAGGGCTGTCGGCTGTTGACGGAAGAGTTACTGAAGGTTTCGGTTGTTGTGGGAGCAGTGGCCGGAATGGGGAGTCCACGAAGGTTGCGGCTGGAAGAAGCGTTATTATCATGTCAACGGGGGTTGAGTCATGCTGACAATCAGGAATTGCTTTACCTGCAGGCAAAAACCTTATATGCATTGCAGCGTCCTCAAGAAGCCATTGTCATATTGAGTCGACTCGAACAGGAGGCAACTGATGCCAGGGTTGTGCAACTGCTGGGGCAATGTCAGCTCGAGATGGGAACCATCGAAGAGAGCCGAGTTTCGTTTCAGCAAGCTTTGCAGAGAGATCCCAATTCTGCCCCAGCTCATTACCATCTGGCAATTTCTGGTGAAATGAATCATGGGGAGGAACGGATTGAAGATCTGCAAAATCGACTCCAGGATGACCAGCTTTCTGCCAGACACAAATCACTTCTCTGGATGGCACTTGGTCGTGCCCATGATGCGAACAAACACTACGAGGAAGCCTTTGATGCCTATCTCCAGGGAAATCAACTCAAGCCACGCCCTGATTTTACGAACCCTGAACAACAAAGACTGGCCGATCATCAGCACTTTGTGAGTGAAATCGCTGCTGTTTTTGATTGCGATTTTTACGAACAGAGAATTGAAATGGGTCATCAAAGCAAGCTGCCGGTTTTTATCGTTGGCATGCCTCGATCGGGAACGACATTGACCGAGCAAATTCTGTCCAGTCACACACACGTCTATGGTGCCGGTGAATTGCAGGAAGTGGGAGCCTGGCCTATGCAAATAGAGCGAATGATTCGTACTCGCCCCGCTAATTATCCAGATGCCGCTCGGGAATTGGATCACCATCAGATCATGCAATTAGCCAGCAGGCATGAACGATTTCTCGCAGGTCATGCTCCGTCAGCGTTGCGAATCGTCGATAAAATGCCGACCAATTTTTTACATCTCGGTCTGATTGGGCTGTTGTTTCCGAACGCTAAAATCATTCACTGTCTCCGTGATCCTCGTGATATTGCTGTCTCGTGTCTCCGTCAAAATTTGGACTGGCCGTTTTGTGATCTCGAACAACTTGGCCCTTACATCACAGCCTATCAAAACATCATGCAGCATTGGAAATCGACGATTCCCAATGCCAATGCCATCAACTCCGCTGAGGCCACCTATCACGCAGACCTGTCGGCTTTGCCTCCTCGTCCGAACGATCTTCTAACAACTCAAGCCCAAAACGAAGCTGTCATTTACGGGACTCAGGATGCCACCATTCGAGCCTTGGAAGAAGTCTATCGACTGGCTGTCCAGAACGCTCGGGCCACCTATGAGGGAGCGATTCAAGACGCAACCGCTCTCAAAGTGACGGCGACCACTCAGGCTCTGGTCGATTATCAGATCGTCGTCGCTCAGAACGAGTCCACTGCCGCGGCTGCTCAGGCCACCTCTTCCGGAACCGCCGAAGATCAACAGGCTGCCTACGAAGCTGCTGCTCAACTGGCCTACATGCAGGCCTACGCAACCTCGTATGTCACCTATCAAACCGCTCAAACGGTGGCCGACAATAATTACGAAGAGGCCATCAATACCGCCG
>TARA_R100000789_G_scaffold19795_1_pt1 | contig 12044 bp, 7 predicted proteins | sample TARA_R100000789 | Tara Oceans TARA_R100000789 (sample SAMEA2623403) | marine metagenome | biome: marine biome (ENVO:00000447); feature: mesopelagic zone (ENVO:00000213); material: "saline water (ENVO:00002010), including plankton (ENVO:xxxxxxxx)" | depth 450 m
CGCGCTACCAGTGGGAGTTACACCAACTGTTGGGACACTGCTAGGTCGGGTTGGACATAGAGTTCAAAAGCATGTTGTTTTCAACGGGCCAGGTTTTTGGCTTTCCCGTCGACCTAAAAGTTGTGACATTACAACTCCAACAAGATATGCGTGATGACTGGTATCGCGACGCATTAGGCTACACCGATATTTTCTCCGATCATGAGTACGTCGCCGATGTTGTCCTTAACTGTCTAAACAGTTGGGGTGGTCAATATTATGGCGACCATCGGACCGTTCGGCCGATTCCTAAAAAGAAACATGCGGAAAGATACTCTCTTGAAACCGATGTTTTCGATAGATTTGTATATCAGGCGGTTTGCACTTTTCTGGCTCCCAATCTCGATTCCGCGCTTTCTCATCGAGTGCTGAGCTACCGCGTCAATAGAGGCGCGGAGGATACCAAATATCTTTTCAGAAACAAAATAAGTAAGTGGCTCGATTATGAAGGCCTGACGTATAGGTTCGTCGCAAACAAAGGCGCGTTGGCAGCAACAGATGTCAGCAACTTTTTCGAGAACGTATCCGCCAAGCAAGTGGTATCGGCTCTCCACATGGCTGTCGAACGCGTAGCCGCCTCCGGATACAGAAAAGGTCAAATGCTTTCCGCAGTAAGGTTGCTTGAGAGGCTCTTTGAGCGATGGACTTTGAATGGCGAGTTTGGCTTGCCGCAGAACAGAGATTGCTCTTCATTTCTTTCAAATGTCCTACTATCTCAAGTAGACTTTGAAATGCAGAAACGCGGATACGACTACTACCGATATGTCGATGATATAAGAGTTGTTTGCGCCGACGAGCATGAAGCTCGGAGATCTCTGCAAGTTCTCATATCCCTTTTAAGAGATGTAGGTATGAACATCAATTCGACGAAAACAGATGTTCTGTCTTATGATAGCCCGATTTCTCTAATAGGTGAACACTTCCCGTCACAGAACGAACTTGTTCTGGCTATCGCAAGCATGTGGAAGTCGCGTAGCAGACGCGTCTTCATCCGCTCAATCGAATATATCATAGCAATACTCAAAGAAGCTCTTGAAACGGGTGACACCCAATCAAGAACTTTTCGTTTTGCTGTAAATAGGATAAGTCAACTGATTGAGGCAAAGCTATTTGACGTTGAAAGTGATGACTCAAAGGCCCTTATGAAATACGCGTTGTCCACACTAAGTGATGATGCTGTTTCGTCTGACCAGCTTTGTAAATTGATACTCGTTCTCGAACCCGAACCTGAAGTCTTAAGCAATATTGAGCTTTTCTTGCTGGCTCGTGAAACGTGCATCCACGACTGGCAAAACCACAAGCTTTGGCTTCTTTTGGCAGCGCTCCGCTTTGAGGGTGACGGCCTGAAAGAATTAGCCAAAACTGTTCTCGCCGAAGATCCGTCCACGGGTGAGGCTGCCGGAGTAATGATCTGGCTTCAATCAGTTGGCTATTTGGATCCCGTTGAAGGACTGATCGACACATATACTGATAGTTGGCCATTTCAGAACCAACGCTATTTCCTTATCGCTATCGGTGCAATGCCCGCCGATAAATTGAATAAACTCAATGGAAAAGTACCGGAGAAACTAATAGGCACGACTAACCGAAGCAAGAAGTCGTTCCGGGAAGATGGCGTGGCTATTTCCAAACGGGAGCAGCCGAGCTTTAAAGCTTTGTATGAAGATATTAAGGACTACTCGTGAATCTTGCAATTTTCACATTCATAAGAAATTTTTCAGACGAAAGCAAATCACGCTTCTTCCTAACGGATAGCTTCGGATTTCGAGAATCGAATGCCGCCGAGATCGCAGCGCACGCGGGCCTACTTATCTGTCATGACTTTTGGCTGATATCGCGCGCAATTTATGACCAGGCAGGCAGATTGCCCGATAAGATCATAGATTTAGACGAACTCCACATTCTGACCTCACGAGATCCGAAGGCTCGTGTACGCCGCGAGACCTATGACACAATTGATCGCATGCATCGTTTTCTCATGACAGGGCATGATACTCTCTTAAGCTGCAAGCGCGCTATGTACCAAGATGGAGAGATTGACCTATCTGAACAGGAAAAATTCCACGAACTTCTCCTGGTGTATTATATTGAGCTTTGCCGGTTGGCAGTAAAGACCGGAGAATTTGAAAGATACTTCAAAGTTGAAGTTCCGTGCGCTGCGGTGTGCGCAACGATTTCCAGCAAAGGTATAAGGATAAATAGAGCCAAGATTTCGGAGTATCGCGCGGCTGCAAAACATGAGTACTACGAAAGCCTAAAATACCTGTCTGACACGTTCGATGTTCCACTTGAGGTTCCCACCAAAGGGGACGTGGAGCGCTTCGTGCGTGGCCAAGGGGTCGATCTCGATGAGTATGGAATAGATTTTGCCTTTAACTACCTCCCGCAAATTCGTACCTATGCAGTGGCAGCTCAAACCGTTCTCGACCTGTCCGCATCCAGAGACGTGCTGAACAGCATTCCTGTCAAAACTGATCGTGTGTTCCCTACCGTTGACACGCAAGGCAGTCGGACTTCCAGAATTTCCGTGCGCTCCCCTTTCTTGCAGAGCCTTTCGAAGAAGTACCGGGATATTTTGTGCGAGGATCCCGAAAAGAAGATTTCGTACGTCGACTTCGACCAGTTCGAAGTAGGAATAATGGCGGCTCTTTCTGGAGATCCCATTCTTCACGCCTTGTTTAATGAGCCGGATATGTACGAAAGCTTTAGACTAACTAATCTTGGTGGACAGGGCTCCAGAGCTGGGGCCAAGATTCTATTTTTGGCCTACGCCTATGGCATGAAAAGGCGGAACTTACCCTTAGTTGGTTCAAAGTTCGGTTTCGATCGATCTGTCGTCCGAGCAGCCTTCAAGAAATTTTCAGTATTTGAAAAGTGGAAGCGAGTCCGGCTCGGGGAGTTAGACGAAACTGGCTTCGTTTCTACTACGTTAGGCAATAGATTCTATATCGCAGCAGCCTGCGCGACCAAAAAGGAAAGGTTGTCGGCTATAAGTCAGATTGTTCAAGGCGAAGGCTCTTTGATATTTAAAAAGGCGCTAATCGAGATATCAACAATGCCAGACGTTAGTATCATGTTGCCTATGCATGATGCTGTTTTATTCCAGCATGAGAACCCGACGACGCCGTTAGACGTTGTGGCTGCCTTCGTAAATACGATGACCCAACATTTCGGCGGAGCTGTCGTCGGGAAAGCCTCCGTCGAATCATTTTTCGAATACGGGTGAATCTGGGACATGCCCCGGGCAATATTTTGACGGATGTGGGCTGCAGCTATTGATCGCCCCAGGCGAAAAGTCAGTTCAGACCCGGGAACTTGAGCCTTAGCGATGGCCGACGACTGTTAACCAGAGTGCAGCATCCTTCACTTCAATCCACTTATTCTGTTCATAAAACCGACCGATCTGACCGGGGGGATATTCGATTGGGAACGTTAATCGGCTTTTGACACGAACGTGCCTGTAGGCTTGTCCTTGAACCTTTCAGGCACGTTCGTGTCAAACCGCCACTAATCGGTCAAAGCTACATCATCTATTGACACCATCGATCAGTTATAGGTTTTTTTCGGGGGGGGGTATCCGCAGACTGCGTTAGTTCGCTACGCCTCAACCCGGAAGCGCCTAAAATCAATCACTTCTCCCACCGGTGACTCCCTTGCGACACCGCGATTTTCGTCGATTTCTCGATGCCGGACGATGGAAGGCCAAAACTGAGTTCTCCTAAGCTCTGGATGGGAAGAAAACTGGCGCTGGACGCTCAGTTCGTCCACTTCTGACGCATCTCGCATCTATCATTATTTTAAGCTCTCTTGACCTGATCAACCCCCACTGTGTAGACGTCTCCGCGCAGGATCTGCTCGGACTTTCCGTTCCTGCGGCAAGTGTTCTCCGAACACGCCCCCTATCGGGGCTGACCCTGTCAGCAATCTAACAAGGGCCATCGTGTTGGGTCTCGAGGCAGCGGGTCCCAACACTTCCAAAGGTCGAAGCAAGCTTTCTGAAAGCTTGTAGTCGTCGCGGAATGTGTTGCCTCCTATTCGTTTCCAGCACACGAAGGATATCAGTCGGCGAGGCCAGACTTTCCACTTCGGTGAGACGCTGACGTTCCAAACCTGTCGTAGGATCATATTCGATGGAGCGCATATCCGACATGCTTCGATCCATACCGATCGTCAGTTTTATGGGAATGTGAAGATTACCCATCAGCCTACTGACGACATGGATCGAATGATCTTTGAAGGCGTCGCCATTATGGCGAACCGAACGATTACGAAACCTTTTCATCTCGTTAGAGTAGAGCCAATATCGCCCTGGCTCTAACCACAAACCACTACTTGTAATTGTTTCAATCTTATAGTCACCCAGCCTATCGGACTGGCCTGGCTTTAGCTTATTCAAAACTGAGCCCAGACTTCCAGCAGGAAACGAAAAATGGATAGAATCAACATTTGCGTAGCACAATTCCACATCTGGAGCGATTGTCAGAAGCTTTTCCATCATTTTAAGAAGAGTGGTCCGGCCACGCGCAACAATGCGCTGGTTGAACATGAAGCAAGCACGGCTACTGGAAACATTAGGGGTTTCGCATCGAATTCCATCCTCCGCCTCGGTTACGGTGATACCCTTCCCGCTGCGGAGCCACATCGCAGATAGCCCGGCAGGATCGTCAGCGCCGGCAATGATTCCAAAACCATTGTGCAGAAATTCTTCAGCAGAATTGTATAATTCAAACTCTCGCTTCAAGCGGCCCGGCCGGTGTGTGCACGAAGCCAGCAGCGTTGAAAGGAACTTCTCTCGATCTGCGAGCGCCTTGTTGTTGTTAGCACGGTAGTGTGTACGCCGTGCAAAAAGCCGCCGCGCTTCACGAGCAAGCGGGTGTGGAATACCATGATCTGATACAACTGCGTCGACGACGAATACCCTATCAAAATGACGTTGGAAGAATGCTATTTCGAATTCGTGGAGGTCTACCGAGAGGCTCTCTCCTAATTCCGGCCGCAAGTGCCGACCGGCAAAGAAAGTTCGAAAAGGATTGTATTCTACGATAAACTTAGTTTTCGGGCCTTCAAGGCTACAGCGATAGAGTCCTATAGGCAAAGGTTCGTCCGTGGTGATTTCCCTGTCATAGGTCACATGACGAAGCTTCGATGGCTTGGGAAACGTTTGTTGCATGCAAGACGGGTACATCGCGTTGAAGTCGAGCGCTAACACACGGCGTTCTGGCCGATTTTCCTCCAAAATATAGCAGTCCTGCACCGGCAAATGCCAGGCCGTATAAAAACGAGAGTCCATATCGGTCTTCAGCCGAACCGAATTGCAGACGCCATTCCACTTCTCATCGCAATAGGCTGCCGGTGAAACAAAATGTCGACTATATCTTTTTACGATCGCTGCCGCTGCCGAATAATTTTTCCCTGCATTTTCAGTATAAAACTGTTGCGGTAACCAAGGATGCAGAAGCTCCAGCGCCAGTGGTGGTCGAATACCTGGATTGGCGAGAGCGATCAGATCTGCTTCTATAGACGTCAGAGTTACGTAGGATTCCTCGGGCCGATCGGCATAAGATTCGATGGGCCAAAGTCCCCGGTCGTCTCTAATCGAGCAGCGATCTGCGGCAATCAACTTTGGACTGTTCGCCCTCTTCCTTACACGTTTCAAGAGGCGCCTTGCAGTATCGTCTGGTGCAATATTAGTTGGAGAATGGAAGCGAAACGCATTAGCCACTTCGCTTCGCCATCTTTTTTGCATGCGTACGCATCAGTTCGATCTCGCAATAAATTAGAGCAAGCTCGTTTGCCGCAGCTTGGCGACCTATCGACCCTGCACCTAATACATTCTGAGTTGTCAGTCGTTTCAAGGAATGACGAGCAGAAAAAGGAAAATAGAACGTCAACGGTCGCAGGGACCTCAAGCGCCAATTCTGAATTTTTCTCCCGGTTGGCTTTTGACTGGTGTCGAACCCTTGTTTCTCCGCTGCACGCTCAGACTCATATCGAAGTTCTAATTCGTGCAACTTAGCTGCGGATCGCACTTGGCATTCGCGATTAGCAAAATAGAGTCGTGAAAGAGAAAGCATATTGCGCATTCGGCCTTTGTCGAGCTTCAGGTGCGCATGCGTGCAGGACGAGCGGCTCGCCAACTCATGAAGCCGGCGCTGCACAAGTCCAGTTTGGTCATAAGCTGTCAAATTTGAAGTGGAAGCCGCCAGATGAAGAGTTCTCTGCATATCTGTTCTGCAAGAAATATCCGAAAGTGACTGCTCTCCTGCCATGTAGCTAAAAAGCAATGCCCGAATGCCATGCGGAAAAATCGCTGTGATTGCGCTGGAGAATGAGAGGGCCTCAAAACTCGCATATCTGGTTACAGCGTAACGACGCGTCACGGACATAGTCGCTTTGAGAAAGGATTCCTCAATATCCTCCTGGGAGTCCGTCTGTCCGAGAGACTTCTCGGCACGATGGAGCATCCAGCGCCACTGTTCTGGGCCCACTCCACGCGAATATAGTTTTCGAGATGAGATAGTGTGATTCGAAAACAGTGTGATATCACCCAAATCGTCGAGATCGACTTCCAGAGCATATTCCGCTGCTTCCTGTTCATTTGCCCGGGAGATCGCGTCGATATTGACGTGGCCGTCCAGATCACCCACCCAGATTTGCATGTCCGAACCATAACTCATTAGATCTACTACTTTCGCTTTAACACGTTGCTTACGGTGACCAAGGGCATGGCTGCGAGGTTGCCAGAATGCCCTTGGTGTGCAAGCCTTTTTGCACTCTTGAGTTCATAAACGGGCCCATAGCGCCCCAAGGGTTACGAGGGGCCAGCCGCCAACGCCTTTACAGCTTTGGCCACGGCGGCACCTACATCGGACGCTGCTGGCTTACGGGGCGATGAAGGGCAAAAAATGATCATCGTGGGCATTCAAAATGGCAATTCGTCATCGTCAACTAAATCTTCGACCTCGTTGCGTTGCAGGCGCGTTGCCACTACATCCCCTTGTAATACTTCCAATAGTAGTTCGTGTTCATAAATACGTTCAAAGGGGTCGCGGCTATACCTCAATTGCTGCCCTCTCGGGATGCGAAGTGTGCCGGAGTACCAATAGGCCAGGATCATATCCGAAGTATTCGAAAGTGTTGAAAGCGACACTTTGTTACCATTTTTGAGCGTTCCTCGGATGTCAATCAGATACAATTTACCTTCGACGACTTCCCACTGCCCCACGTAACCGCGCCACAATCCCGAGTTGGTTACTTTAAAACCGATATTTCTACCGCTCTTGGCTAAATATTCGTGGAGAGGCTCTGTGTACATATCCATAGCCTCCCCCTGGTAGATTAATTTCTCTGGAACCTGTGCCGTCATAGGACCCTTCCGGATTGTTGAATTTCATTGAGATAACATTCGATGGCAGTGACTAAGCCAAGAGGCACCCTTGCGCCCCTATAGGCTATCAATCTAAGCAGCGAAATTGCGCGCTTTTCATAGAATTTTTAATGGGGCCATGTAGGTGCCTCTCCTAATTTGATCAGTCGAGGAAGGATCTCCATCGATCACCGCCGTACCAGTTGTGTTGCACTATATTGACTTGATGAGCTTGTATTATGTAGACGTTTCCCCGCAGGATCTGCTCGCATATTCCGTTCCTGCGGCGAGTGTTCTCCGAACACGCCCCCTATTGGGGATCGCTTCGCTCCTAATCTAATTTTGGACATTGTGTTGGGTCTTGAAGCAGCGAGTCCCAACACTTCAAACGCACGGGGCAAACCGACCTGAAGCTGAGGCGAAGATGCTAAGGCTCGTCATTTAAACGTCTTCATATCTCAATGCTGCGGATCAGCTTACGACTACTAAACATGCGCACTTTCAGGCCCCCGATCAAAACGATTTCTATTCAGCACTGGTCTCATCAATTTGACGCTCCAGCGACTGTCGAGCCAACCCTACGACATAAGAAAGATCTGCTTGAGCGTTTAGACGAACCTCAGAGTTGCCATTGCCCCAGCGCCCGATACCCGTAATATCTTTCACAAGACCACGTGGGTCATTTATATCGTGGGGTTCGATATTTAGAGAAATGCGAAGCCCTTTGGCCTGCGGCACAACATCTACGAAGTTGGTCTCAGCCTTAAACGCGACGTATAACTTCAGAAATTCGCGGCTCACGCATGGGTCGAGCGCAACAAGCTGTTGCTCCAAGGCGTCAAACAGCTCTCGGCTATGCCCGCTTGCGAGGTGTTGATGATCTTCAATCGTGTAGCCTGTCGAGGGGGCAGATTGAGCGACATCGAATTCCGCCAGTTCGTCGGCCGAAAGTTGTGGCGCGCACCAAACCCTTGCCGCCTCTTGCGCAAGTCTCGATGCCCGCGCTTGTATGGCCTCGGCATTCCAAGTCTCTGTGGTGCCTAATCCCTCGTTGACCCGCAAGGGGCTGTGTCGGAACCCATCTTTCATGTCACGTTTTTCACGGAAAGGTCGGTTACTGTATTCCGAGTTGTAGCCCGTCAATGTTAAGTTGCCGAGAGTGTGCAACCAGCGCTCCTGAACTTGCTCCGGTTCATCGCCAAGCTCGTCCCGCCATTCATCTGACAAGTTCGGGTCCTGAGGCAGAATGTGTTCTATCGTATAGTCATCAACGTGTACCCGCTCCTTGCGGCCGAAGTTCTCAAAACGGCGCAGCCAATAGCTCCGTCGAGGGAAGTTATACAGATCGCGGTTCTTCAGTTCCTGCATAAACTCTTCATCGTGAGGAAACCGCCGGTAGGATTTCATGCTCTGGAAATTTGCCTGAACACTGCTCAGGTAGCGTTTCTTGTCGATTGTTCGCCCAAGATTCGCGAACGTTTTATTAAGCGAGTTGGTCGGAATGGCACAAATAGCCCGCCGGAAGACATAGGCCTCTACCAGTCGCACGACCTTAAGGAAGTCGGTACCTGTTAGAAGCTCCTTGTCGAAATCATCAAAGACTTCGAGCAGGAAGGGATAGGATACGTCTACCTTCAACTCCCTAATGTCATGAAAGGCCTCGGCGAGGGATGGATCAACCGCATGGCCAAGGGCGATTACGCAGTAATAACGCGCATAAGTTCTCACCTCCCTCACCAAATCCTCGATCGTCCCACCTTTGGCCTGCACGTTGCGAGCATAGGTCTTGTAGGCCTCATAAACATCGCCAACCCGGGGAATGCTGCCAGTTCGGACGGTGAGATAGTGCCGCATGAAGCTGTCGAAGTGGGTTGTATAGGCTGCCTGGCCGAAGTCTTGCTCCATCGGGTGCCAAAAATGCTCATAGAGTCTGGTCTGGCGATCGGGTTCCAACCCCATCAGCACGAAATTCCTGATCAGGTCGGCTTGGCTGAGTTCACGCCCCGTGGAGTTCATGCTTTCAAAGATCAGCTGTGGATTGTCGTGCTCGCGATTCAAGGCGATGTCGACCATGACCAATTTACCGAGGCCCTGACATATCGTTTTAATCACCTCTTCCCCTTCGCCCAGGCGGTTCCTGAATGAACGGTAATTTTCAAGGATGCGGGTGGACTTTGACGCAGGCATGTCATGACGCCCAACAATGGCCTTCAAAGTCTCACGGTCAATCCGCGCAAGCAGCAGCTTGTAGAATTCGTCTCCACTGCGCCGGTGATTGGTCAAGTATGATTCTCGAATCTCGTCGGCAGAGAAACCTTCTACTGGTTCACCATCTCCAATCGTGTCAGCCAGAGCCGCAAGCAGCAAGGTGATCGTCGTCAGGCGCTGTTGCCCGTCGATAACCAAGTTCGGAGACCGACGGCTGCTATTTGAGAGACCGTCTTCGATGTAGACGATTGAGCCTATGAAATGGACGTCGATGTCGTCATCTGCACCCGCCCGAAACACGTCATCCCAGAGCTGGGCGCATTCTTTTTCAGTCCAAGAATAGGTTCGTTGATAGATCGGTATGACAAAGCGTGGAGCTGCATCAAGAAATTGGAGAAGGCTGGCTTCAGTGGCTTTCATGGGTCACTCAATTGATAAAATAATGCTATAATTTAAAACCCTAATGCATACATTTGCAGGAGTTCAATCAGGCGATTGCATTGGGTAGCTTTTGAGTGATTTCACAAGAATTCTCTTACTCGCAAAGCAGTTTTGCCGAACTTATCGCAGCGCCCAAACCGAGATAGACCGCCCAATCGCAAGATTGGTTAAAAGCCGCACCTTGCCCCTGGCGCATCAATCATTATTATCTCCGTCTTGAGGTAGTCCGGTCATCCCCTTAATCGTCCCGCGATGCCACCGTCAGCCCGGGCCGCCCACCATCGCAGTTTGGGCAGCGCCGCTGAAAAATGTCGGACCCATTTGCCCCGTAGCGTTCACCACAATTGTGGCACTTGAGCAGATAGATCAACTGGTTATGGTCATTGCCCGGTTCTCCGGTGTTTGCCAGGACCTCTTGCTCATTGAGGTTGACGTAGCCTGGCCGTGTCGTTCTACCTGTGGCCTTCTTTTTCCCATATTTCCTTCTTTGAGTTTTTTCTGTAGGCGGCCAATAGCTGCCCAGGATCCAGCCTTCGACAAAACCCGTTACTGCGACGGGTTCTGAAGCGGGTGGCGCGAACCCATCCGCCAATGTCCCATTTTGATCAGCTTCCTTTAGCCAGCGCGCAATGGAATAGGCGTCGTGCTGATCAGCCGTTCGACCATCCTTAGGGAAGTCTTGGCTATAAAGCCGTGGGTACGCCTCAACGACCACTGAGCTTCCACGGGAAGGCAGCCATCCATCGAATGGCCAGAAATGGAGATCTGATCTGGCGCGACGAATATGGCGCAGCCAAGGAAGGCCGGCATGGGTTGATTTGGCTACTGTACCTTGGACATCAAAATGGAAAACCGATTTTGCCGCACCGGTTGCTTCTTCTGTCAGGCGGCGCCAGCGCCGCTCTCCTGTTCTCGCATTACCGTTGCCGACCTTGCCGTCACGCACAAAATCCACATAGGTGTGCGGGCTATCCGTAGGCCAGTGAGCGCAGAAATCTTCAAGAAAGCTGGACCAATCTGGCTCAAGTCCATATCGCTCAAAATAACGCAAAGGGAACGAAAAACCGTGATCGATACCGACAATTGTCGGAATGTTCCCATCGAGTTGCTCGATGAGCCACTTTGCCAAACCACGTCTGGTCCAGTATTTCTTCGGGCTTGGAGGAGGCAAGACTTCTTCGGCTGCAGCCTCCCCTACCGATTGGTAGACCCTCAACCCCTTAAGGCTGGAATCCGCCGTCTCAGCACCAGAGTAGTCAATGCCAATCGTCCGACCAAACCTTCGGATGTTTTGTGTCATTGGAAACTCGCTTGAAAACTTGTGGCTGTCAGAGACACATGAGCATCTAACGGTGGGCGAAGCTCGAACGCCTTCGGACTGCGTGAAAACTCATAGAGCCGAAACAAGTACCAGTCTCTGCGCCGTTCGCTTGCGACTTCAAGTTCATTCCGTGAGATATGGAAGGGTGTGCGCTCCCAACCATTGGTCGTTTTCACCTCGATCAGGCGTTCGCGCCCCTCAAGAGTGAAACTGGCGATGTCATAGCCAGCGCCATCGCCATCTTCTTGCGACACCCATCGGACCCGATCAGCGAGATCAGCTCGGCCTTGTTGCTGAAGGACGGAACGCTCGTGATGGAAAACGCGCTCTTCTCCAGAGTACCCCAATGCGCGATTGCGTTCATCGCGGCCAGCTACGTCAAAGCGGCGTGCAATGCGCTGCATCTGATCCAATTCCTCCGGTGGCGGGGTATTTCTGAGTGTCGGAGCTACGCCCACAAAGAGTGGTGAAGGCTCTGCCATCTGTCTGACCTCCTTTTTGTGAATTGCCAGTTCCAATTCAGAATTCCGAGCCAGCCACCGCGACGCTGCCTCTGCCAACGACATCTGGAAATTGAAACGGGGTCGGTAACCTTTGACCAATGGAAGCCCAAACCCTCGGCACACTGCTGATACATTGCTGAGTTTGAACTCGATCGATCCCCGACTG
>TARA_R100000789_G_scaffold67600_2_pt1 | contig 12015 bp, 15 predicted proteins | sample TARA_R100000789 | Tara Oceans TARA_R100000789 (sample SAMEA2623403) | marine metagenome | biome: marine biome (ENVO:00000447); feature: mesopelagic zone (ENVO:00000213); material: "saline water (ENVO:00002010), including plankton (ENVO:xxxxxxxx)" | depth 450 m
TTTGCCTGCTACACAGGCTGCCGCATCGAAGAGCTTGGCCGTATCAGCACCAACAGCACCATGTTTGAGAATGGTGTGCCTGTTGGCTTCATGGTTGACGACGCAAAGACAGCAGCGGGCATCCGGACGTTACCGATTGCGGACAGGCTCCTTCCTTTATACAGGGCACGGCTTGAACTGGCAGAGAAGAACAATGGCTACCTGTTCCAGGGTAACGACAAAACAAAATCAGGCATCAGGCTGAACGCATTGTCGCAGCGGTTCACCAAGCTTAAGCGTGCACAGGGATTCAGCGACCGGCACGTATTCCACAGCTTCCGCAAATGCACCGCCACTCAGCTGCAACAGGCTGGCGTGTCGCCTCTGATAATCCCCGCTCTACTTGGCCATGAGGTGGGGCATATCTCTTTTGATGTCTACTCATCGGGTGCTTCGATGGCTCAGAAAACAGAAGCAATCAATACACTGTCCTTCGCCTTCCCCTAAACATCGAACGAAGTAGCCTTTTTCGTGGGGAAAATCGTAGCTAAAAACGACGATAGGCTTTTACTGCTACCTATGTAGCTCTTTAAGTCTATCAAGCGATTTAAGAGCTACAGCATAGGACTTTCACAATTTATAAAAACGTGCAAGTTTTTGTTTGTTTATCTGACTTTCGATGTTAGAATATTTCCCTCGCCTTTTTTAATAGTGAGACTCAGACGGTCTATCAGCAAAGCGCATCGAAGCCTTGCATATAAGGGATGCCACACTACCGTTCGTCTGAATTAGAGTTAAAGTGAAAAATAATTATCGTCAGTTAAAACAGCTGCAAGACAGTAAACATCAGCATTACAGCAACTAATCCGCACTAAGCGTGCAACTAAGTGAAGCTGTAGTTAGTTGACAAAATGCACTTTTAAATGATAGTATTATCACAGAGGTGGAGGAAAGTTTTTATAAAACACCCTCACTCCTCCTGATATAAAAATTCCTGTTGAATACTTACCGCCCTCTTGGCGGTTGCGTTGTTGGTCGCTTTACCTTTCCTTAGCGTTAAAGTCTAATACCAGCTTGTTAATATGGTATTCGTGGGGTTGTGCAATATGGCTCCCGCAAGCATCTAACAGTCTTGTTCTTCTATAGCTCATATTTTTTTAGAGTAGGTTCCTCAGAACCTATAGCTCCCACGCTGTTGATGAGAATCGTCTTGCATCTTTATTTGTTATACCGAGGGGCACCCTGATTGCAGGCTGTCCCTTTTTTATGCCCAAAAAACCTTTTTAGAAAAATTAAGCAAAAATGGAGAAAATCTACTATGAAGCTCACTACCTGTAGATGTGTGTGGTGTGATGCAACCTACCAGACATCACAACCACAACGCCGAAAGTTCTGCGGAAATGCCAACTGCTACAAACAGTTCCACAAATCAAGACAGAAGGAATTCTTCCTTACCAACAAAGAAATGTTTCGACTGATTGGTGACTGGATGAGTATGACTCCGCCACAACATCCGAATCACAATCACCCTGTAATGCTGGAAGACAACAACCTAACTGAAGTAATTGAGAAACTGAAAAGCCAGCAGCAACACCTGTAGCACGCAACACCATCTGCAACACCTAAACAAACCTAACCTTGAATTTATCCTATCCTACCTTGGAGATAGTACTGTGTCCGACAAAAACCAAATCAGCTGTGTGTGGTGCAACAAGCTATTTACACCACTTAGAAAGAACCACGCCACTTGTAGCAACAACTGCTGCGTGAAGCGCTACAACCAAAAGCAAGCGATCCGCTCATTGCTATTTAAGATCAAGGAGCCAGATCAACTGGCAGCCTTGGAAGTGTTCATAGGAGCACTGACTGATGAAGCAGCCTGATGCCTATAAGGCTGATTTGAACCGCAGGAACCACGACTACATTTTGCAGGTGATGAAAGAACGAAAGCTTCACAGCTTTTCTGAAGCATTGAATCTAATCCTGGACTTGCACAGATACAACGAACTGATTGACACACTACGGAAGGTGAACAATGCGTGATGTTATGTATATCGGCACTTCGTGCTACCAAAGACAAACACTGCTTCTTGAGATTGAGCTGTTGTCCAAGCTTGAACAAGATGCACGACAACAGCAGCTCACACTGAGCGAACACATCAATCAGCTTTTGAAGAAGGAGGTGAAGCCATAGAGAATCCCCATAGGTCCAGCAGACACCCGCCCGTGGTTCTGCCAGACACCCGGCCGTAGGTCTGTGGGAACCAGTAGTAATAAAGATGGTAGAGATAAAGATATAGAAATAAAGAATAAAAGCCAAAAGCTTAAATTTCTTTCTACTGATGTTTGAATGGTTCTACTTAGCTCTCGCCTTCGGCTGTTCGCACGTAGCCCCATCATTCAGACCTTGTGCAATCTTGTTCGTCTTCGACTCACGCTCAGCACAGTAAAGAGAAAGAGCATAAAAGCAAAGCTTGGTATTGTGGTGACTGTATTTGCATTGATGGTGCATCAGCTTTCAGCTGTTATACATTTTTGTTGGTGCAAAGATCGCAAGATCGATAGGAAGAATAATTCCCCGAGTGTCTGCCAGACCCACGGGAATCTAATTAACGGTTAGAGGTGCAATATGAAAATCAGGATCACGCTTGGTGAACAAGCAAGCGAAGAACTGTTGCAGCTGATGGAGCTATGGAGACATGAGAGTCCCACCCACTCCTGCAACAAAGCAGTGTCTGCTGTATTTAAACAACTTATCCAAATTCCATCCTTTAAGGAGAATAACAATGGCAACACAACTCTTTGCAAAAACTGAAAAACAACTCTCCCCCTACTTCGCTGTGTATCGTGAACTGCTAACTGCCACCGGCTGGAACGGCTTGGAATTAGTAATGGTGGAGAACGAGAAAGGTAAGCGTGTCCCTACCGGAGAGGTTGTGGAGGTTGTTTATCCTTTGTCCTGTGAAGATAAGATTGTTTGGTGCTGGATGCTCGATAGGTTCCAATTCTTCAAAGAACAAAACGGTGTTTGGTTTGATAACCAAGATGAGATCGCTACCTACTGTGGTGTGGGCCTGTCTACAGTCAAACGATTTATTAAAAAGCTGATTGATTCTGATGTGCTGCACGTAGAAAAGAAGCCAATGGGCGGAGCACGTGTCAGCAACAGCTATGTGATTACTAAAGACCTAATGCTGGTGCAGAAAGACAAGAAGCCTACCCGGTCCAAGACGCCGCCGCAGCAGCAGCAAGCCCCAGAACCGCAGAAGGAGCACACTGCCCCGGCTATGGATGACTTCGTTCTTGCTGGTGCTGAATGGGCGTCTGAGGCTGTGCCAGTGGACGCATACCAAGACCTGCAAGAGCTTGAGGATGATGGTTCGTATGCTGATTCTTTCAGCTACAGCGAGCAGAGCAAGGTTCCAGAAACTGTTGTTGTGGTGCAGGAGGAGAAGCCTGCCGCTGTTGCTCGGCCTGGAATCGAAAGTGTCGACCTAACTACCCTGCCTGAAATTTGCTATGAGCGTAATGGCAGTATTAATGACAAGGTGTGGGATTGGCTTGAGGATCGTGGCTTTTATATAGAAGACGCTGAAAGCTGTATTGTGCAACTCAATGGCTATAGGTATGTATTTAAAGGTCGTCAGTTTGATCTATGCAATTCAGCAATAGAGGAAGAAGCATTCAGCCCGTTTTAAAGCGCTCTTTCACTGCATAATATGCCGTTGTTTTAAACGATAGATGATACACCCACCCTACCCTATGGGGTGGCAAGTAAAGACTCAAACAACCCCTAATTAATAAACGAATTTGCAGATCAACCCGAACTGCAACAGTGGGCACCTTACGCCCTAAATAAAGCAAAGAGGAAACAAAGATGACAACTATTCAAAAGCACGTTCAACAACCGAAGCGTTTCAACCAAGAAGAGCTTGATGCTCTAATTACCAAAGCTGAAGGCGACTATCGCAATTCCTTGCAAGCATGCCATCGACTCAACAAACCACTTTTCAACCTGTTCTGTGAGGAGCTTATCCAGCTGCATAGTGAAGGATATTCTCTTCACCCTACTCTTCCAGCAAGCTCCGGCCCCGGTTCTTACAATTGTTACCTGAACAGGCCAGAGGCTTTATTGGCTGCTGACATTGAAGCTCTCAAGGTAAAGGTCGAAGCTGATTACCGCAAATCCATTGAATCTTTCAACGCTGCTCAAGTGGAATTGCTTACACAGCAACTCGTTGAAGCTGAGCAAGCAAAAGAACGTAAGAAACTACTGGAAAAGGAAGCCAAGCAACACGCTCAAGCTGCGGCTGAGGCTCAGGAATATTTCAACAATCTAATCAACAAGGAATCAAAATAATGACTGACTACGCAATGCAACAAATCGTAAAAGCTCACGAGAAGCTGAAAGCTCAGAAAGCTCTAAAACCAAAGACATCTACAGCACCAGCCAAGAAGACAGAGCTTTCTCAAGCTGAGATAGATCGTTATGTACAAATTATTGCTAAAGCTGCTGAAGGCTACACCCCACCTCAGGTACAGCATCAACCCAATGCTTCCTTGCTTGATCAAATAATCATCGCACGACTTGAGGCTATGGGTTTGGCTCCTGCCATTCAACAGAACGAGGTGCAGCCAGCATTGCCATCGTTCAAGAAGGGATGCTCTTAATACTGTTATAAAATAACACATTGATAAACAGCAGACAGGAGGGCTTCCCTCCCCTGCACTATCACAACAGATAGGCTACAGGGCTTATGTTTACTTAGCCATTACAGCTAAGTGCTAAGCCTGATGGCTTTTCCCGCGTAGTACGCGAAGAATAATAACAACAGAGGTGTAAAATGTTCCGAACAATAGTTTTATCAATGCAGCTCGCCTGCTTGCTTGTAATTACGCACCAGCTACAAACAACATTCTCACCAACCCTGTCAGACCAGACGCTTTTGTATCTTGAGAACCGTATCGGTCGCTTGGAATCCAAGGTAGATGACACCACAAGACAGGTGACGACTCTCAAACAGTTGAGTGCGAGGGGGCAGCTATGAGCCATTTCTATTGGCTGGTATTACAACCGACACCAGAAACGAGCGAAGCGATAAACACCGTCTTCAGTCCCAAGCGCTTAGTCGTGCACGAGCTGAGAGACGGCAGGATCAACGTAATGGTAGAAAGCGACATAGCGCTATCAAGCGTTAGTCTTTGCAAGCTTCTGAAGGCTCACGGGTGCCTTTGGGTTAATGAGTCACTGACGATAGGGTCTACGGTTGTCGGAGGCCATACAGAGCCACAGAGCTTTGCGAGCTTTCTCGATCTGTATGGCCCAACCTATGCCCATCGCACTTTGGAGTTTCGGGTCAGTGAGTCTGTTTGATTCGTGCCCGCTCACCACCGAACGGTAGGAAACATCCACCGGCTGACTTCATCAGGAACCGGACAGTTACGGTGCTCCCCTTCGTTAAGTCATAGCCTTCGTCTGGATTGTCAAACTTAACGCTCAAGTCTTGTAGGCCTCCATCAACATCAATGGACGTCTTACCCGCCTCAAGTAGAGCGATCTTGCCTTTCCACTCCATCCAGCGGTTCTTGTACTGCGATTCGAAAATGTCGTCTTTCTTGTCATCACTGAACGTACTGGAGCAGCCGACCTGCTTGTCCACCTCTGAGTAGGTAGCCCGGCTGTCGAGATAGATTCCCTGGGAGGCTAGAGACGGGCTGGAAGTCGCCTTCTTGGTTTCGTCCTCACCAACCAACAGGCCTATGCCTATCAAGCCCACGACACCCCAGAAGAGGACTATGACCAGTTTTCTGAATGGTCCAGTACGAGGCTTGTGCTTGTAGGCTGTTGCCCGCTTTGCTGGTGCTCCGCAGTACGGACAGGCTTCAGCAACAGAGCTAATTTCTTTCTTACACTCGTAGCACTCGATAAGCGCCATTCGACGATCCCTCGCAGCTGAGACTGAATCCGTTAAATACCACGAGACGCGTTAGCTTTCTTCAACTCGTCATAGATGCCGCTCAGTACCAGCCAGAAGCCAGCCATCACAGCACCCACGACAAAGCCGCCTAGCGCGCCTAGAAAGCTGTACGACGCAAAGCCGACGATGATGCAGAGCACTACCACCAAATAGCAGAGGTAGTCGTTCAAGCGAATGATGCTGTCTTTCATGGCTTAGCCTTCCTTGGATTAGATTGCGGATCGCCATCATGGAGCAGGACAGGATTGCTTGCAAACGGAGGAAACGAAAGAAGGATGGCTGCCTCAGTCGGTAGGGTCTACCTGTCTTGGGTGAGGTCTTGTAGAGCCTTTACGTTCTGGTGCAAAACTTTTCGATTGAGCGACCGAGCGTAGGTTTCAAGGTCGCGTTGATATTCAAAGGATTCTCCACGCAGCATATTCTGGATATTGCAAAACAAGGTGACTTGCAGCGCTGGGTTCTCCAAGGTCATCTTTGTCAATTTTAGCCGCTTAACTTCCTTTTCCACGCTGTCCAGGTGGTTGCTGATTTCGCTCTTAACATCCTGCCGCTGTGCATATTCGTAGAGTTTCACCAGCGTTGGGTTTGGCGTTTGTCCCATCTTGTATACAGCCATATCACCAACCAGACGGCTAACCATTGAGTCCCCTGTCTCCGACACAGCCATCAGCACATCCTCCATAAAAACCAACGCGCCCGAACGCCGATCCTCGAAGCGAAATCGGCCATCTTCACAGGCTCCTTTGTCTTCGAGCCATTGCATCTGCTCCTCCAGGCTCATTTCATCGGCAAAGGCTGGTAAGGCAACACTCAGGGCAATAGCTAAGCCTAGTCGGTGCATGTTCGGCTCCCCGGATACAATAGCCATCATCGTAACATCACTGAACGCAAGGTAGCCGCTGCGCTTACACGTTGGTGTCAGAAACGGTCGTTTACGAACCTAGCGGCATTCAGATTTTTTAAGGTGTCATAAAATAGGCATTGACGTTCTGACACCATGAGTTATTATGAGCCTACGTTTTTGACACTCAGAGGCTTTCACCATGTCCCGCACCTTCGCTTACTGCCGAGTCAGCACCACCGGACAGGTAACAGAAAATCAAGTGCAAGAGATTCGTAGTGCAGGCTTCGATATTCAGCCCCAACGCATCATCGAAGAACAGGTGTCTGGTTCTGTGCCTGCCAATGAGCGTAAAGGCTTCCAGAAGCTACTAGAACGCATGGAAGCGTCTGACGTGCTGGTAGTCACCAAGCTTGACCGTCTGGGCCGTAATGCGATGGACGTGCGCTCTACCGTTGAGATGTTGGCTTCGATGGGTGTCCGTGTTCACTGCCTCGCCTTGGGTGGCGTAGACCTCACCAGCCCAGCCGGAAAGATGACAATGAGCGTTATCGCCTCGGTTGCTGAGTTTGAGCGCGATCTACTTATTGAGCGTACACAAGCAGGCTTGAGCAGAGCGAAGTCTGAAGGCAAGACTTTGGGTCGCCCTGCTGCTGCATCCGCTGACAAAGTACAGGCTTTGAAGGTTGCTGGGTTCTCACAAACAGCAGCAGCCAAGGAGTTAGAGTGCAGCTTGAGCACAGTTAAACGCCTGTGGAATGTCGCGGCGTAACCGACTACCAGCCACACAACAGCCCTGCCTTATGGTGGGGCTTCTCTATGCCTGCCAAACACCCCTCAAACGCAGCCGCAAACCCCTGTTTTAGCGTGCAAACAGCACCATAGAACGCCGTTCTCTCTGATGTCCGTGCTACCCCAAAGGCTGTGCTTCAGCGCGTCTACACCCCTCGATATTTTAGGCGCTTGGCCGTGATATTCGCCCGGCATTCTGGACAGGCTTAATGGCTCATAGCCCACGCCATATTTTGGGGAATGGGGAAAACTGATCTACAGGTCAGGGGCAGTGCTTTCCTGGCAGGGTTGGTTATTATCCAACAATCAGAGAAAGGCTTTGAAGGTGTAAAACGCCTTGCCGCTGGGCGATAGGAAAGTGACGAGAAAGCCATTATCTTCCTGAAACACTTGGACCTTCATACCGGAGCTGATGCGGCATGATCCGCTTTCGATCATCCTGTCAGCGCCACGCTCATCACCATCCTGAGCATATCCGCCAAACTCCTCCAGCTTGCCTTGACTGGTGCAATACACCGCACCGGATGGCAACATTCTCGTGTAGTTAACGTCCTCCCAAGCGTTGGCATTGGCAACCAATCCTGACAGCACGGCTATGACGGCAAGTTTCTTGAGCATGGGAAATCCTTTTTGAGTGCATACATTGCGGGTGTTTAAAGCTCGTTAACTACTCTGGCCTTGATGGTTTCAAACTCAGCATCAGAGATAAGCCCTTCGGACAGCATTTCCTTTGCTTTGCGTAGCCGTTCAGTCAGAGACGATGACACGCTTTGCTCTGGCACAGGCGAAGATTGCGGCAGATACACACCACCAGCTTTAGCGCGATCTTCCTCAATCGTGCGAATGCGGTTCTTCTCCCGCCACTCCTGCTCTTGCTGCTGGCAGAAGACATAAACTTGCCGTGCCTGCTCTACGTTAAGGCCTGAGACGCTGTGCTTGCCGTTGGAAGTGAACAGCATAAAGTGCGCACCGAAATACTTCTCCAACAAGCTTTCGTTGATCCTTGCGTCTCGCAAATCCTGCCACCGGATATCCGCCATATCGTACCCACCGATCAAGCGACGTTTGAAGATTATCAACCGCATAGGTGTGGCAACGACAACGACTCGACGGTGTGCCAAAGCGCGTAGTCGCACTTGGTACGAAAAGAGCTTTACCTCTTCACCTTGAAGCAACAACCTTTGAATGGTGGTAAGGGCTTCAGTGATTTTTGCTGGAACGGGATTGCTTAGAGTCATGGGACGCACCTCCGTGTGATAGCGAATCGGCATCCTACAGCTTAATCCTCAAGGAACACTACTGTACGGCGTGTAGTTGATCCGATTCTTCAGACCTACACATTCGACATAAAGGCGATTCCTCTCCTTGCCCAACGCTTCGTGAGCCACCTTCAGCCGTGCAAGCTCATCCGCTGCGCTCTGGTACAAGTCTGCAAGCTGCCTGAGGTCACGGCGGGCCTTGCTCAACTCCGACTGCACAATGCAAAGCTCAGCTTCGACTAGACGGCTGTGCTGCGGGGGTTTGAGAAATATCGCAGAAAACGATAGGTATTTTCCTGGCAAACATCAGCGCTTCGTGTAGGTGAACTGTTTGCGTAGAAAAGATGGGTAGAACAGGCTTAGCTGTGCAGCGGTAACTCATTGATAAATAAGCGATTTCAGAAGAACACCTAGAAACACAGCTTGTACATCAACGTCTCCGCACTGAAAAACGGTGAGCAGAGCACGAGCTCCGCCGGGTGGATTATGTTCAGGTCCAGAGCGTCCTTGCGTGCCCCAGGTCAAGATCAGACGTTGACCTCGGTGCTTGGTTCAGCGGTCGAGAGGTAACGCCTGACAGGCAATAAAAAGCCCGAAGCGCTCGCACGCTTCGGGCTCTTTATCTCAGCTCAACTTCAATCCACCCACACCCGCGCATTACGGAACATGCGCATCCAGCCGCCGTCTTCCTGCCACTCGTCCGGACGCCAGGAGTTGGTCACCGCACGGAATACGCGCTCAGGGTGCGGCATCATGATCGTCACACGCCCGTCCCGAGTCGTCAGGCCGGTAATACCACGGGGCGAGCCGCCAGGGTTGGCCGGGTACCGCTCGGTGACCTTGCCGTGATTATCGATGTAGCGCAGCGCTACCGTGCCGGACAAGTCGGCTTCAAGCAGCGCCTCCTCGCTTTCGAATTCCGCGTGACCTTCGCCATGAGCAATGGCAATCGGCAAACGCGATCCGGCCATACCTTGGAGGAAGATCGACGGCGAATCCTGAACTTGGACCATCGCCACACGCGCTTCGAACTGCTCAGAACGGTTACGCACGAAGTGCGGCCAGGATTCGCTGCCAGGTACCAGCTCGTGAAGGTTAGACAACATCTGACATCCATTACAGACGCCAAGGGCAAAGCTGTCTTTACGCTCAAAGAAGGCACTGAAGTCTTCACGCGCGCGAGCATTAAACAGTATCGACTTGGCCCAGCCTTCGCCGGCGCCCAGCACGTCGCCGTAGGAGAAACCGCCACAAGCCACCAGTCCCTTGAATCGCTCAAGGCTGATGCGGCCCGACAGAATATCGCTCATGTGCACGTCGACCGCGGCAAAACCCGCGCGATCGAACGCTGCCGCCATTTCAGTCTGGCCGTTTACGCCTTGCTCACGAAGGATCGCCACCTCAGGCCGTACGCCACGCTTGATATACGGCGCAGCGATATTGTCGTTCACGTCAAAACCTAACGTGACGCTCAACCCGGGGTTGTCTTCCTCAAGCAGTGCATCGAACTCCTGATCGGCGCAGTCGACATTGTCCCGAAGGCGCTGGATCTGATAGCTCGTCTCGGACCACTGCCGCTGTAGCAGACGGCGATCACCTGCAAAGACATCTGCGCCTTCGAACTTGATTGCCACATGGCCGTTGTTGACTGGCTGCCCGATGACCGACACGCAGTCGGCAAGCCCTGCCGCGCTGAACTGTGCGAGCACGATTTCCGTGTCGCCCTGACGAACCTGGACCAGCGCACCCAGTTCTTCGTTGAACAAAGCTGCCGGGATATGAGCAACGGTTTCAACAAGCGAATCGAGATTCAGGTTGAGACCGCAATGACCGGCAAAGGCCATTTCCAGTGCGGTAGTCAGCAAGCCGCCATCGGAACGATCGTGGTAAGCCAGCAACAGCCCGTCGGCGTTAAGCCCCTGGATCACGGCGAAGAAGGCTTGCAGATCTTCCGCATCGTCCACATCCGGCGCCTGACGGGCCATATGGCCATAGACCTGCGCCAGGATGGACGCCCCCATACGGTTCTGACCGCGACCAAGATCAATCAGGATCAGGTCGGTTTCGCCCTTGTCCAGACGCAGCTGCGGCGTCAGAGTCTGGCGAATGTCGACAACCGGGGCAAAGCCGGACACCACGAGCGAAAGTGGCGAGGTAACGCTCTTGTCTACGCCCTCGTCGCTCCAACGGGTCTTCATCGACATGGAGTCTTTGCCCACTGGAATGGTGATACCCAGCTCAGGACAGAGCTCCATGCCAACCGCCTTGACCGTGTCGAACAGACGCGCATCCTCGCCCGGATGCCCGGCAGCGGCCATCCAGTTGGCAGATAGCTTGATGTCGGAAATCTTCTCGATGCGGGCGGCGGCAAGGTTGGTCAGCGTTTCGCCGATGGCCATACGACCCGACGCCGGCGCGTCAAGCAGGGCCAGCGGCGTGCGCTCGCCCATGGCCATCGCCTCACCGGTATAAACGTCATAGCTGGTAGCCGTAACCGCGCAGTCGGCCACCGGCACCTGCCAGGGCCCGACCATCTGATCGCGCGCGACCATGCCGGTGATGCTGCGATCACCGATGGTGATCAGGAAGCTCTTGCTCGCGACCGCAGGGTGATGAAGCACACGATTGATCGCCTCGGAGAGTTCGACTTGGTCAGCTGAAAAATCATCCCCCAATTCGGCTTCACGAACGGCGCTGCGATGCATCCGCGGCGCTTTGCCGAGCAAAACGTTGAGCGGCATATCGACCGGCTTATCACCGAAATGGCTGTCGGCCACCGTCAGGTGCGGCTCGGCCGTGGCTTCGCCGACTACGGCGAAGGGGCAACGCTCGCGCTTGCAGATCTCTTCGAAACGCTCGAGATCAGCCGCATCGACCGACAGAACATACCGCTCCTGGGACTCATTGCACCAGATCTCATGCGGCGCCATGCCTGGCTCATCGTTAGGCACCTTGCGCAGTTCGAAACGACCGCCACGACCGCCGTCATTGACCAACTCAGGGAAAGCGTTGGACAGGCCGCCGGCACCGACGTCGTGGATGAACTTGATCGGGTTCTTGTCGCCGAGCTGCCAGCAGCGATCGATAACTTCCTGACAGCGCCGCTCCATCTCCGGGTTGTCACGCTGCACTGACGCGAAATCCAGATCGGCCGAACTGCTGCCGG
>TARA_R100000789_G_scaffold10943_6_pt1 | contig 11994 bp, 10 predicted proteins | sample TARA_R100000789 | Tara Oceans TARA_R100000789 (sample SAMEA2623403) | marine metagenome | biome: marine biome (ENVO:00000447); feature: mesopelagic zone (ENVO:00000213); material: "saline water (ENVO:00002010), including plankton (ENVO:xxxxxxxx)" | depth 450 m
GTCAGCCGCACCTGCAGCGCCAGCGCGTTGAAGAACCGAGGCTCCGCCACGGCGGCGGCGCGTGCAAGGGCCAGCGCGTCTTTGCCCCGGCCTTCGGCCTCGGCCAGCGTGGCTTGCAGGAACAACAAATCGCTGCGCGGAACCCCCGGATCCTCAACCGCTGCCATGATCTCCAACGCCTCGGCAAAGCGGGGATCGGCGATCTGCCCGGCCCGCAGCGCCGTCAGCGCCACTTGCAAAGCCGCCGCATAACGTACACCGGGATCGTCGCTATCCACCAACGACGCCGTCAGAGGCGCAACCCCGTCCAGCGTTTCGGCAAGTGCTGCCAGCGCAAGGACGCGTTGATCCGCCTCGGTGCCAACCAACGGGCTGGCGCGGCGCAGATAGACCGTATCGGCATAGGGTTGGTCCGGGCCTGCTGTACACCCGCGCTGCATCTGGTCGCTGAGATCCTCACACAGCCCGGAACAGGAGAGCTCTTCCGGTTGGACCGGCGGGATCGGAATACAGGGGGCGACGCGAAACACCGGGCACTGTTGGGCCGCCACCGGGGCCGCGCCGATCAGCAAGGCCACCAGCGCAGCGGCCCGGATCACGGGCACAGATCCAAACCACTGTCCGCCAGGCAGGTGGCCGGGAACTGCTTGCACAGCAGATCTATTGCCAGAAATGGCAGCGCGGCGTCGATGTCGTCGATTGGGTCGGGCCAGACCGCGTTCACGGCCTCCTGCGCTTGTTTACCTTCTGCCAGTTCCCGGATCAGCCGATTGAACCGCACCGGCGCCAACCCGCCAAAGACCCCCGGTTCAGAGGTCACAAAGGCGATCAGATCCTCTGCTCCGGGCACCGTCGTGCAGGTCAGGTCAGAAACAGGTTCCGGGGCGGCATCCGGGGCCGGTTCTGGAGCCGGTTGGGGGGATGGCGTCGGGGTCGGCGCGGGTGCTGGATCCACGCCCGACGAAAGCACCGTCAGAAAACGCGTGATCTCGGCCATCGGGTTCGCCTCGCAGGCGGATTGGTCCAGCGTGGGCGCGGCGGCGGGCAGCGCCTCTTGTGCGCGGGCATTCAGACGCACCGCTGCCGCCCGGCACACATCTCCGACCGACACCTGTTCATCCTCCAGCGCCGCCTGCGCCGACGCCAGTTCAGCGGTCCGCGCCTGCGCCTCCTGCGTCAGCCGCGTAACCTGCGCCTCCAGGTCCGCCCTGACGGCGATCAACTCGTCGAGCTCGGCCACAAGGTCTGCGTTATCCTCAGTCGCCTGTGCCAATTCCACTTCCAGCGCCCCAACCTTGGCCTGCAAATCCGCCTCGACCGGGGCGCAGACCTCATCCGTTTCAAAGGCACACTGGGCAATCAGCCCCTTCACCTGTTCGCGAAAGTAAAGCGTGCGGCGGGACAGGAAATCGACACAGCCAAGCACGGTCAGATTGGCAGCCCGGCAGTCAGACGGCATGCTGTAGGCGGACAGGAACGCGGGGCAATCCGCATCCTCAACCGCGTTGATGTCGCAATACAGGTCCAGTGAAAACTGCCCCAGCAATTCCAGACAATCCTCGGGCGACAGGCCCGCTTCGGCGCACAGCGCCGGCTGCGCAACAGGCGCGGCGAGTACGGGATCGGGCACAGGAACGACCTCTTCATCCTGCGCCTGCACCGCCTGCAAGGTCAGGAAAACCAAGACCATAGATGCCAGTATGCGTCTGCTGGCACGGCGGCACAGCCCCGCCCATTTCGGTTCAATCTCAAAATCAAAAAACATTTGCTATCCTTGGGACCACGGGTATCTTCGAACGGTGACACGCGTTTGACAAGGTCTCAGGGCAACCTGGGAAAAGCAATTTTTGGATCGTCCCACATGCCGTTTTCCGTCTGCCGCTCCCTGATGTCCCGTCCCTTTATGATGCCTTTTCTCGTCGCAAGCGGGGTTGTGGCGGGTGCCGGCCCCGCGCTTGCGCAGGACACACCCGATCCGGTGAGCTTTGCCGTCGAACAATGTTCGACCGGCGACATGCTGTCCACCTGCCCGAACTATTGTCAGGTCGCCTGCACCTCGACCAAGTTCCTGCTCGACAACACAGAATCCTGCGATGCCGCAATGACCGCCTTGCCCGACGCGGATGCAGCAAGCTGCCCTGTGCCGTCGGAAACCGGGCTGGTTACGTTACAGGCCTGCATCGACGAAAAACGCCAGATCCCGCGCGAACCCAGCCGGGTCATTGCGCGCAACAAGGACCGTTTGGCCATCTTCGATGCCTTCTTTTCTGATCGCCCCGCCTGCGCCACGTCCAGCCTTGCGCTGGAGGCGATGTTCGGCTGCCTCAGCGGTGAGACCGGCGTGGTTCAACGCGAATACGATGCCATGCCCTCGCTGGGCCTCAGCGACCGGCCCCTGAGCGGCGATGAATTGGTGGCGTTGGCCTGTAGCATCGGCGAAGATATGTTGATCCAGATTGATATCGGTGCCTCGTCGCTGAGCGGGCGCGCCGATGAATTGAGCGACAATTTGGGCCAAGTCACGTCTTGCCGGCTGGAATATTCGAAATGGTTCGCCTCACGCGGCGAGGAATTCTGTACCAACCGGACCTTTGACAACTGCGAGGCCGTGGTCGAAGTGTTCCAGACCCAACTGCAACAATCGCTGGTCGGTGCCGAAGAGCAAAATAGGCAGATCAGTGTCGTCGTCGACAGCCTTGAACGCGATCTTTCGTCTTTGACCAGCCTCGGCTTTGTTGACCCGTCCATTTGCAACTAGGTCGTGCGGAGGTCCCGCGCACCTTGCCTTTCATTCAAGCAGGAGTATCGAGATGTTTCATTCTCTCAAACGTATTTCCACCGCCATTGCCCTTGGTCTTGCTCTGTCGTTTTCTGGCGCGGCACAGGCGCAGGATGCCGAACCGGAAGAGGTATCGCTTGCCAAGGTGATCGAGGATATCGCCCTCTCGCGGCAGGCGACCATCGACCGGATCGACACCTTGTCGGCAGAAATAGACCTTGCAACCATTGAACTGAATGAGGCCGACGCCGCCTTTGACGAGATGATCGCCACCCTGCGCGCCCATGCCGCCGTGGGCGATCCCGACGGCAGCTATGTCACCCGCCTGCAAGCATTGGAAGAATCCGCCAAGGTGGACGCGCAGGCCGCCAAGGTCGAAGGGTTCCTTGATTTCGAAGAGGCCTTTCTGGAAGACGCGCAGGTGTTTTCCGATCAGCGCGGCACGCTTGTGTCTGAATTCGAGGCGCTGGAACGCCGCATCCGCGCCGTCGAGGCAGAGCGCAAGCGCATCGTTTTCCTGATCAAACTGCGCCGCTATGACCAGATCCAACAGCTGTTTGCCGACGCCACCGGCATCATCCAGCAAGGGGCCGACCGTGTCGCGCAGGTCGAAGACGCGCTGCGCAAGCGTGATCCCAATCTCGTCGAGAACTGAGATGAGTGCGAAAGGCCGGATTGCGCAGGCTCCCCGTTTGGGGGCCTGCGTTCTGGCATTTGGTTTTTCCCTTGGCTTGGCGGCTCTTGGCGTGTCGGCCCTGCCCTTGCACGCCGAAACCCATGCCGCAGACCCAGTCCCTGCGACAGAGAATGCCGACCTGATCGAGGTCGCCTTGACGCTGGACAAGCAGTTGTCCGATGTTCTGGCTGAGCTGGATGCAGAGATTGCGCTGCAAGAGGAAAACGCGGGCTTCGGCGCCTCTGCCGAGACGCTGGACCAGATCGACGGGTTGATTGCCCGTCGTACGGAAATGGCCGCAAGACAGGCTGAGGTCCGCGCCCTGTTGGCAACCCTGCGCGGGATGGAGTGACATGACCCCGATTCCGCGCGCCGCGGATCAGGACAACGGTATTTTGCCAGTCCGCCCTTGGCGCAGCCTGCTGATCTGTGGCGCACTGGTGGCGTTGACGGTGGCCCTGTTCCGCGATCTGGGGCTGACGGACCCCCGCAGCATCGCCGATGCAGCGCGCGATCTGACTCAGAACGTGACCTCATGGGTGGCGGGATTTGGTGACACGCCGCCAGATGCTGCGCCGGATGTTTTACCGAATTCCGACGTGCCTACCGAAATCGCGCTCGTGCCCGGCGCTGCGTCCGACGCCCCCCCCGACGACGGCGGGCATCCCCTTTTGACGCGTCTCCTTGGTGATCCGGTCCGGCTGGTCTTTGCCGCCGGATGTCTTGCCACGCTGCTGTTTATCTCCGTCCAGCTGATCTGCCTTGCCATCGACACCCGCCTAGTCGCCCTCCATGAGGCACGCGCGGGCCTGTTGACGCCCTTTGCGCAACTGACACGGCTGTTCGCGGCCCGCAGGTTGCGCGCCGGTCACCCGGAACAGCGGCGGCTGGACGCCTTTGACCTTGCCACAGAGGGCGACGTCATCGCAGATCCTTTGCGGCTGGGCCTGACAGCCTTTCCGATGCTGGGCTTTCTGGGCACGGTTGTTGGCCTATCCGGCGCGATCGAGTCGCTGCCCGGGGCCATCGGCAACCCGGACGCGCTACAACCTGTGCTGTCGGAACTGCATGTTGCCTTTGACACCACGCTGTTGGGATTGATCGGCGCGCTGATCTGCCTGATCGGGGCCAAGGCGATTGATCAGGCCTGGGAGCGCCTGTCGCGCCGCGCCGGTCTGGAATGAACGGGCCGCTGCGTCGCGGTCTGATTCGACCGCCGGTGCTGGCCATGGTGGATGCCTTTGTCGGCGGCACGGCCATCCTGTTGATCCTGATCATCCTGTCCAGCAATCGACAGGACCAGCCTGGCAGCCAGCCGCAGGCCGATGTGGTGCTGCGTTGTGCGGAGGGAGAGGTTGCCACCTCATCGACGCCTGAGTGGCTGACCGCCTCCGCCCCCATGTCGCCCTCTGATGCGGCCACCTGGCTGGCCACACATCCGCGCCCTGACAGGCTGATGACCCGCGTCCGACTGGAGTCAGACCAGCGGGCGTTCCGCTGTGTCACACGGTTTCAACAGGCGGTCGGTCAGATGAACGACGCGACAGACGATGTCACCAGCCGCGATACCGCGCAGGAACGCGCCATTCTGTTGGTCACGGTCATCATGACCGCTCCGCCAGAAAGTCCGACAGAGGAACCGGTGGAATGAGCAAACGCCAACGTCGCCACCCCGATGAGCCGGACGACAGCTATCAACTGGATGCGGTAGTGTCGTTGTTTGCGATGATCCTTGTGATCCTCGTAACCACCGCTGCCGCGACAGTCACGGGCACAACCCGGTTCCAGTACCAAACCCAAGAGCCAGAGACCGCCGCAATCCAACCCGCCTCTCTCGCCGCGCCGTTCCCCCGGTTGGAAAGCTGGATCCTGCGGCGCGGAGAGTTGCTCAGGATCGACTATGACGCCGCCGCCCGCCAACTGGCGGCGGCGCCACCCCGCCTGCCGCTGGGTGCGACTGATCCGCAGTCCGGCATCATCATGGCCTTTAACCCGGACCCGACCGCCACCGGCGCGTTCGAGTTGTTTGAGATGGTGCTGCCCGCCGATCCGATCACCGGCACCGGCGGCGTGATTGCCCAGCGGATCGACCCGACAGACCCCGATGCGGTGCAGGTCTGGGCCGGTCGGGATGCGCCCGCGCGCGTTCTGGCCTTTGCCTCTGGCGTGGCACATCTGCCGGAACTGACCCTAGCGGCAGAAACCGCCGGACGCCCATTGACGGTGCAGTTTCTGGATGGAAACGCCAAGTTTTCCGAACGCAAGACTCGCGAGAGTTTTGCCTTTCGCGGGGTGCTGCGATCCTACTAGCGATTGGTCGTGTGTCAGTCCTCGGACTGCGCGTCTGCGCGGCTTTTGCCGGAGACATTCATTGCCAGCGTTGCCGCCATGAACGGATCAAGATCCCCATCCAGCACACCCGAGGTATCGGCGGTTTCATAGTTGGTGCGCAGATCCTTGACCATCTGGTAGGGCTGCAGGACATAAGATCGGATCTGGTTGCCCCATCCGGCATCGCCTTTGGCCTCATGCAGGGCATTGACCTCTGCATTCCGCTTGTCCAGTTCCATCTGATACAACCGCGATTTCAACGCCTTCATGGCGATGTCCCGGTTTTGGTGCTGCGATTTCTCGGACGACGTCACAACGATCCCGGTGGGCGCGTGGGTGATCCGCACAGCCGAGTCGGTGGTGTTGACGTGCTGCCCGCCCGCCCCGGACGACCGGTAGGTGTCGATCCGGATATCGGCGGGGTTCACCTCGATCTCGATGTTGTCGTCGATCACTGGATAGGCCCCGACAGCGGCAAAGGATGTTTCCCGTGTGCCTTTGCCAAAAGGCGAAATGCGCACCAACCGATGCGTGCCGCTTTCTGATTTCAGCCAGCCATAGGCGTTTGGCCCCTTGATCTGGTAGGTGGCGGATTTGATGCCTGCCTCACCGCCGGACTGTTCTTCTTGCAGGTCTACCTCAAAGCCGCGCTTTTCGGCCCAGCGAACATACATCCGCGCCAGCATGTTGGCCCAATCGCAGGCCTCGGTGCCGCCAGCACCGGCCTTGATTTCCAGAAAGGCGTCGTTGCCGTCCGTCTCACCGTTCAGCAGCGCCTCAAGTTCCTTCTTGGCCGCTTTGCCGACCATCGCGGCGATGGCTTGCTCGGCCTCGGCGACAACCTCGGCGTCGTCTTCCATCTCGCCCAGTTCGATCAGTTCCATCTGATCGGCCAAGTCCTGCTTCATCGCGGAATAGGTTTCCATCGCGTCGACCAGTTGCTGACGCTCTCGCATCAGTTTTTGCGCCGCCGCCGGATCATCCCAGAGGTTGGGGTCTTCAACCCGTGCGTTGAATTCCTCCAGCCGGTGCTGAGCGGTGTTCCAATCAAGGCGCTGCGCCAGCAGGTCGAGCGATTTCTCGATCTTGTCGACATGGTTCTGGATTTCTGCGCGCATCTTATCTGGTCCTGTCCCGGTCCTTACGAATGGTGCGTGATACCAAGGGGCATGAAGGCTCGCAAGCCGGGGAAACCGTGCAGGGCGAATTCAGCAATCAGGCCAACCGCACCCAGCCCGCACAGAACCCGAGCATTGGACAGTCCTTTAGTACAACCCCTTAGTACAATCCGCCCGACGACAGCGTGCCAAAGCCCGCCTTCGGTCCAACAATGGCCTTGTCCCCGGTCGACGTTGTGACTTCTTGTGCGACGGTCGACCCATCCGGCTGGATCATGTCGAAATTGCCGGAGATGGCAAAGCCGCCGTCGAACATGATGCCAAAGATCGGCTCTTCGCCAAGGCGGAAACATTCGGACACCACGTTCGGTCCGCTGGCCTCATTCGGCAACCGCGCGCCGGAGAAACGGTCGATTTTGATGAACTGGCATTCCTCGGGAACCTTGAATGACCCGCCGCCGTATTTCTTGACCGCTTCGCGCATGAACTCGGTAAAGACCGGACCGCACATGCCGCCCCCCGAAGCACCGCGTCCCATCGAACGGGGCGTGTCGTAACCGATGTAGCACCCCGCCACGATGTTGGAGGTAAAGCCGACAAACCAGACATCCTTGGCGTCGTTTGTCGTCCCCGTCTTACCTGCTGTCGGCACGCTGAGATTGACCGTGCGGCTGGCGGTGCCGCGCTCGACCACGCCGCGCATCATCGAGGTCAGCTGATAGGCGGTAACGGCGTTCATCACCCTTTCGCGTTCATCCGCAATCATTGGGGCCTGACCGGGGGCCAGTTCAGGGTTGCTGCAATCCACGCAAACCCGTTTGTTGCCCAATGCCTGTTCATGCGAATAAACCGTGGAGCCATAGCGATCCTGCACACGGTCCACCAGCGTCGGTTCGACCCGCTGACCACCATTGGCGAACATCGCATAGGCCGCGACCATCTTGAACAGGGTTGTCTCATCCGCCCCCAACGCGTTGGCCAGCACCTGCCCCATGCGGTCGTAGACGCCAAATTTCTCGGCGTAGCTGGCAACAATGTCCATACCCACCTCTTGCGCGAGGCGGATGGTCATCAGGTTGCGCGACTGTTCGATGCCGGTGCGCAGCGGTGTCGGCCCGTAGAACTTATGAGAAGCGTTCTGTGGTCGCCAGATGCTACCGCCGGTGTTGATCTCGATCGGGGCGTCCACGACGATGGTGGCGGGTGAATAGCCAGAGTCCAGCGCGGAGGCATAGACAAAGGGTTTGAAGCTGGAGCCGGGCTGGCGCTGGGCCTGCGTCGCGCGATTAAAGACCGAATGCTGGTATGAGAACCCGCCCTGCATGGCAATCACCCGCCCGGTATGGGCGTCCATCGCCATAAAGCCACCCTGCACCTCTGGCACCTGCCGCAACGACCAGCGCATGAACGCGCCGTCGCTGTCCTGAGTAATGGCGCGCACATGCACGACGTCGCCAACCTCAAAGTTCTCTTTCAGGCTGCCCGAGAACCAATCCGTATCCGATCGCGGCACCTCTGCCCCGCGCGGGTCATCCAGCGCCACGTCCTCGATCCCGATCAACAGGGAATTGTCGCGCACCTCGCGCACCACTGCGACATGCCAAGGGTTGCCCAGCGTGACGTCGCGCGCCACGCGAACCTGCGCCAACGCCTCCCGCCATGCGGTCTCATCAGACAGCAGCGCCGCGTCTAGTGTCTTGCCGGTGCCACGCCATTTGCCCTGACCGCGGTCGAACTTTTCCAGCGCCCGCCGCAACGAGGCAGCGGCCTTTTCCTGCATCTCGGCGTCCAGCGTCGCGCGGACTGCATAACCGCCGGAAAAGAACTGATCCTCACCGAAATCGCGGCTCAACTGACGGCGAATCTCATCGGTGAAATAGTCACGCGGCGGCAATGACAATTGGTAAGGTTCAAAATCGCCGTTCTGGACCGACCGCAGCGGCTGCGCGACCTCGATCTCATAGGTGGCGTCATCAATGACGCCGTTTTCATTCATCTCTTTCAGCACGAAGTCCCGACGTTCCTGCAAGCGTTCCTTGCGGCGCACCGGGTGATAATCGGACGGTGCCTTGGGCAGAGAGGCCAGCATTGCCGCCTCATGAGGGGCAAGTTCTGACAGGCTTTTGTTGAAATAAACCTGTGCGGCGGCGGTCACACCATAGGCGTTTTGGCCAAGAAAGATCTCGTTGAGGTACAGTTCAAGGATCTTCTCCTTGGACAGCGCATTCTCGACCCGGCTGGCAAGGATGATTTCCTTGATCTTGCGCTCTGCCTGCCTGTCGCCTGACAGAAGAAAGTTCTTCATCACCTGTTGGGTGATGGTGGACGCACCGCGCACGTCGCGACCGCGCGTTTGCACTGCCTGCACCGCGGCGGCGGCGATGCCGCGCAGGTCATAGCCCTGATGGGTGTAAAAGTTCTTGTCCTCGGCAGAGATGAACGCGTCCTTGACCAGATCGGGGATCTGGGCGGCAGGCGTATACAATCGGCGTTCCTGCGCGAATTCGTCGATCACAGCCCCTTCGGTGGAATAGATCCGGCTGATCGTCGGTGGCGTGTATTGCGCCAAATGGTCATGGCTGGGCAGATCGCGCCCGTACATCCAGAACACCGCCCCGATGGTCAGCGCCACCATCATGGTGCCCATGGTCACAACGGCGAAAATCGCCCCGAAGAAGGAAAAGATGAAACGCAGCACCTGCGGCCCCCATTGCCGGATCAAACCCCTCACTACAGGCCCAGACGCGTGGCGTCAAAACACAACCGCGCGGGGTTTGGCCGATAGGGCAAGGGTTTGCCTACTGTCGGCGAAGTCCTGACAGCGCCGCATCCTCGACCAGCCATGCCGCCAGCCCGTCACGGATGCCCGCCGCCATCCCCGCGCGCCACGCCGGATCCTGTAAATTACGCAGATCGGCCTCTGTCGACAAGAACCCCAGTTCCAACAGGACAGAAGGAATGTCGGCAGATTTGAGCACCGAAAAGGCCGCCTGCCGCAGCGGGTCTTTGTGAACATGGCCCAGCGAGCTTTCGATCCCACCAATGATATGCCCCGCCAGCGCCTGACTGCGCGGCGTGTTGTCCAGCCGCGCAAGATCCATCAGGATCTGCGCCACGCGATCATCGGTTCCTGACAGATCCAGCCCGGCCAGCAGGTCATCGCGGTCATGTCGTTCGGCGAGGGCTGCCGACGCCGCATCCGATGCCTCTTCGGCCAGAGTGTAGACAGCCGCGCCATGCGCCACGCCTTCGGACAGGGCATCAGCGTGCAGAGAGATGAACAGGTCTGCGCCCGCGTCATGGGCCAGTTTCACCCGCGCCTCCAGCGAGACAAATTGGTCTTCCTGTCGGGTCAACACCACGCGGTAGTCACCGGCGCGCAGCAGTACCTCACGCAGTTCCTTTGCAAACAGCAGCATCAGATCCGCCTCGCTGACGCCGTCGCGCCGCGCCCCCGGATCAATACCGCCATGGCCGGGGTCCAGCACGATGGTCAGCGGACGGTCCGGATCAGCGACCACGCGCCGCGCCTTGGGCCGGGTCTGCACCCATGTTGGATCGGCAGGCTGCCCGGCGGCGGCGACAAAACTGTCCGCATCGGTCGAAATCAAACGCAAGGCCAGTGTCGCACCCGCGCCGTCCGGGGTCACACGCATCTCGGCCCGCTCTACCGCCATCGGAGCGGCCAGTTCTGCCACCAGCCGCGACCAGCCGGGCCGGAAAAGACCCATACGGAGGGCGGCAATTCGGTCGCTCTGGTCGATCTCTTCCGGATCGGCCCCCTGCCAGTCGACCTCGGCAAAGTCCAGCACCAGCCGGTCAGGATCGGTCAGGGTGAACAACCGCCACGGCACTCCCTGCGACAGGGTCAGTTCCATCTCTGTTGCACCCTGCCGGCGATCCTCGATCACGCCGCCGGTCAGACGGGCCAGCCCCGTGTCCTGCGCGGCTAGCGCGCCGCACCACAGGCACAGCGCCAACACTAAGGTAAAAATTCTGCTCATGAGCCCCGGTTCCGGTGGTTTGCGCCCAGTCTATCAGTGGCCGATTGGAGACGCACGCGTCAGTTATCCGCGCGCCGCCATATAGGCTGTTAGCCGCGCCAACCCTTCTTCGATGTCCGCCGTGGCCCGAGCATAGGAAAACCGCAGCGTGCCGCCACCGCGTACGGGATCAAAATCCAGCCCCGGCGTCACCGCCACACCCGCCTGATCCAGAATGTCCCGCGCAAAGGCGCGGCTGTCGTCCGTCAGGTGGCTGACATCAGCATAGACGTAAAAGGCACCGTCCGGCGGCGCGATCCGATCAAACCCGGCCTTTGGCAGCCCTTCCATCATCAAGGCACGGTTGCGAGTGTAGACGGCCAGATTGCCTTTCAACTCATCCTGCGCATCCAGCGCAGCCAGTGCTGCCACCTGCGCCGCGTGGGGCGGGCAGATGAACAGGTTCTGCGCCAGACGTTCGACCTGCCGCACCATCCCCTCTGGCACCACCAGCCAGCCGACGCGCCAGCCGGTCATGGAAAAGAATTTGGAGAACGAGTTGATCACCACCACATCGTCGCTGATCTCTAGCGCAGTCACGGCGCGCTTGTCGTACTCAATGCCGTGATAAATCTCATCCGACAGAAAGGCCGCGCCGCGCGCCTGCGCCGCCCCGATCAGGGCCGCAAGCGCCGGTTTGTCCAGCATCGTCCCGGTGGGATTCGCCGGACTCGCGACCATCAGGCCCTCATACTCGACCCCGGCCAGATCTGTAGGCGTGGGTTGCAGGCGATTTTCCGCCGAGGTCTGCACCTCGACCGGCACCAGATCCAGCGCTTTGAGGATCTGGCGGTAAGACGGATAACCCGGCGCCCCCAGCGCCACCCGCTCTCCGGCATCAAACAACGCCGTGAAGGCCAGAATAAAGCCGCCCGAAGAGCCGGGCGTAACAACCACGCGGGCAGGATCAAGATCGACCCCGTACCACTGAGCATAGAGTTTCGCGATTCTTGTCCGCAGTGCCGGCAGGCCGAGCGCCACGGTATACCCCAACGAATCCCGCTCCATCGCCTGCCCCAGCGCCGCCCGAGCGGCGGCGGGGGCGGG
>TARA_R100000789_G_scaffold76240_1_pt1 | contig 11952 bp, 9 predicted proteins | sample TARA_R100000789 | Tara Oceans TARA_R100000789 (sample SAMEA2623403) | marine metagenome | biome: marine biome (ENVO:00000447); feature: mesopelagic zone (ENVO:00000213); material: "saline water (ENVO:00002010), including plankton (ENVO:xxxxxxxx)" | depth 450 m
TGGTTCGAGTGTCGGCGAGTTGATGCAGGTTGTCCTCGTGGACCAATTCACGCGACTTCGCGATGGCGATCGTTTCTGGTATCAGAATATTCTTGGTGGTCAGGCTCTCAAGCAGGTTGAACAAACAACTCTGGCCGATGTTATTGAACGCAACTCGGATGTCGAGAATCTGCAAGCCAATGTCTTCTATGAGGCTTCAGTTCTGTATTTCAAGGTGCCTGATAATGGTCGCCATTACTCGCTGCATGTGCGGGTTGATCGAGGGAATGTCGAAATCATGGACCGCTTTTCCCGGCAAGTGCTGGCAAGTCAGTCAGCCGAGACTGTGGAGCAGGTCATTATAGTTGGCCGAGACGGCCAGAGGGATCTAATTATTATCGATGAGAGTGTGAATCAAAAACAGGTTTCAGATGGTGTTGTGGCCTGGGGTGGTCATGGGGTGGGAGATTCTCTGACGGTTGAAGGGACACGTCAAAATGATCGCATCGAAATTCACTCCGATGAGGTCGATGTGAATGGGCAACGTTTGAAATATGCCGGTTTTGAGCAAGTGAATGTCATGGGAGGCTCCGGTAACGATCGAATCTCCGCAGGTGGCAGATACTTGAATGTCACATTGAACATCTATGGCGGTCATGGCAATGATAAAATTACAGGGAGTTCAGGGAATGATCGACTCTTTGGCGAGGCTGGCAATGATCGAATAGAAGGACTTGCAGGGAATGATCTGATCGTTGGTGGCTCTGGTAATGATTATCTCCTTGGAGGAGAAGGGCGTGATCGAATTATCGGAGGCCCTGGTCGGGATTCCATTGAGCAGGAGGATCGCAAAGCTGCGAAAAAGAAATCTGCGAATGGGAATCCCGGTCGGTTTGGATCAGTCCTGTCGTCGAATAACGATGTGAAGAATCACAACGACAGGCGAAAGAATGAAGAGAAAGGTCGAACTTCCAGTTTAATGAAACCTTCCTCTAAAACGTTGGATCAGTTTGAGCAGTTGGGTGCGGCGGTGTTGAAGAATCTATTTCAGCATTCGTGAATAGGACCGATTGAATTTCGATTAAACGACAGACTGCAGGACAGGCATCCTGCTCATCTACCCAATGTCTAATGAGGGTCTTCAATTCAAATAGACAGGCTGGAAGCCTATCCTACAAATGTTAATTTACGAATCAGCGAGTGTTCTCCATCGTGAGGGCACTCGTTTTTTATTGGGGGAGTTTGAAACTTAAATCTCCAATGATTGTTAAAACCGGAATGATATTGATTTGAGACAGAGAGAGGTATCAAGCGATTTCTTCTTGTGGCAGCCATCGCATGTGGTTTTTTGACCACAAATCCAAAAATTTCCGACCTGTGCGGAAAACTCGACCTATGTTTCCGATAGCGGTCTTCTCGTTTTGTATGTCAGGCGAGACCTTCAGGAGAAGGAACGGATCGACGGGAGAAGCCGCAGGGCATCAACCAATAAATACCCCCTCACGATATTGGCTGAAAGGTACGAGACATGGATTGGCAATTTTTACTGGAAAACTGGCATGTCAAACTGGTTGCGGTCATTCTGATTGTGGCTGCCTGGATTGATGGCAAAGAATTACGCGTTCCGAACTGGATTACATTTCCAATGGTCCTGAGTGGTTTGATTTACTCCACTTATATGGCCGGCTGGATTGGCATGGGCGATGGCCTGTGGGGCATGACCGTTGGACTGCTCACACTGCTGCCCTTGTATGCGGTTGGTGGCATGGGAGCAGGAGACGTCAAACTGATGGCCGGCATTGGTGCCTGGCTGGGTGCGACAGTTACCTGGTACGCATTCTGTGTTTCCGTCATCGTGGGAGCGATTATGGCTGTGATAATGGTTTTGTACCGTCGCAGCTGGGAAAAGCATTACAACAACTTCCTGATGATTGTGTTCGAGTTTTTCGTTGTCCGTAAGCCCAGCGAACTGTACAAAATCGCCGCCGAGCGAAAACCACAGATGCTGCTGTTGCCTTACGGAATACCGATTTGCATCGGCTCAATCGCCTACTTCTTCTATGCTGGCATGATTTAGTCGTTAGACCATTGGAAATGGTTTGTAACAAAACAGTCCCCTCTCCCTAAGGGAGAGGGCCAGGGTGAGGGGGAAATCGACGTGAATATCAATTCGTACGTCCAATAAATCCGCTCATCCGGCCTTCGGCCACCTTCTCCCCAAGGAGAAGGAAAGGTTACCGCTCCCCAAGGAGAAGGAAAGAAACCGCTCCTCCAGGAGATGGGAGTCTGTGAAAAGACACCTTGGAAGAATAGGAAGATTGAGTAGCAAGAAGCGACAGGGGGATTCATGACGGCTCATCGGATATCCGTCACGACCAATCGAGTTGATACGTCCGTCATAAAGTGAAGAGTTTAACAATCGACTGCCGATGAAGAGACACAGCGGACTCTGTTCGCGCCTCTTCTCGGTCTATTTGATCGCCATCTGAACAGGTGGAGATCCCAAGTAAGGCTGATCGAGGGGATAACCATGAAGATGAAAACCGTTGTCGTCCTGGCATTTGCGGTCGCATGCGGCCTGATTGCCATGATGGGTGTCCAGCAAATGATCGCACAAAAATCCAACGAGAATGCCGACGTGCCAGTCAAAGTGCTGGTGGCCTCGATGGATATTCCGCCTGGCGTCTTGCTGAGCGAGAAAAACTGTGAGTTCAAGGAATACCCGGCGAGCGTTGTGCCGGCCGACGCGATTCAAACGAAGGAAGATTATCACGATCGTGGATTACTTGTTCCTGTAACTGCGGGAGACATCATTCGAGGAACCAAACTGGGTGGTCGCGGCGAGATTGCTGCGTCAGCCAGTATTCCGATGGGGATGAGAACGATTTCTATTCAGGTGAATGACACGAAGACTCACAGTGGTTTGATCCAGCCGGGAGATCGAGTCGATTTACAGATTTCATACAGCGTGAGAAATGCCAGCGGATTATTAATCACAAAAACGGCGACGTTGCTGGAATACATTGAAGTTTTTGCGTCCGATTCGATTCGAAATCTGGAAGCGGGCGAGTCCAAAGAGATTAAAGCGAAAAACATTTCGTTTCTAGTGACACCAGAACAATCCAAACTGGTTCAGCTTGCCAACACACGTGGCGAATTGATTCCGATCATGAGAAGCAAAGAAGACAGTAAAATTACCCAGAGCCCGGAAGAAATCCAAACGCTGATTACCGAGTTGAAGTCGGGGATGATGCAGGAAGAGGATCTGGTTGTCGAGAAGAAGAATGAAGAGAAGGAAAAAACAGAGCCACAAAGTGCAGCCCAGGCCTTCAAGAATTTCCTGAGCGGACAGATGGCAGAAGCGAAGCCGAAGCCAAAACCGGTTGAAGTTCCAGTCGAGGAGCCCAAGCCGAGCAATATGTGGAAAATTCAGATTTATGCTGGCGAGGAAGTGATCGAACAGGAAGTGGCGTTGCCTGTATCAATGACATCGGGACCAACATTTGGTGGCCAGTTCGAACAGACCTTTGAGCAGGAGCCAGCACCAGTTCCACAGAAAAAAGTTGAGAAGCCAATTCAGAAAGAAATGTCGGTTGAGGAGCCTGATGTGATTACAGAGCAGCCTCCACTCCGGCATCAGGAAACAAAACAGGCAGGAGTGCTGCCGAACGGTTTGCAGAATCTGCTGAACTCGTTCATGGGTGGCTCTTCTGAAAAAGACGATCAGGAACTCCAGGAGTATCACGATCAATTTGAGCCGGCTGAAACCGAATCCGAAGAATTTCGATTTCCAGTCGAGTCTTAAAACAGCTGTAGGTCAGGTATTGCCTGACATGATTAACTAACGATGTCGAATTCCGTCAGGCAATGCCTGACCTACAGCTGAAAGAAGAGTGAGTTCAACAGAGGTTGAACTGAGAAAATTCATCACGTACCGAGTTTCGATTTACTTGAGAATTCTCAAAGGAATCGAGACTTCACATAAAGTTTAACGGAGTGCAAGGATGCAACCGTTCGCAGTAGCTGCCATGAATGTGACCCGTCGACTCTTGAACAGAGGGCGTCATGCCTTATGTCAGTCGATGGGAGAACTGCTCCAGAAATCATTCGGTCGATCCTCTGGTCTGAAAAGTGGCCTGGTCGCGATGACGGTTTGTCTGGGGGCATTTCAATCTGCTCAGGCTCAGTCCGAGTATCCTGAAGCAGGACGTGGAAACACATTCCATGTCGTTTCCAACCGTAATGAAATGATTCTGACCGAACGTTTCGCCCGCATCGTTGAACTGGATAGCCGCATTACACGTGTCGATGGATTTGATCCGGCAATTCTTTCGGTTCAAGCTCTTACGCCGCATCGCATCCGTCTGCAAGCAGCCGCTTCAGGTGTCACGACACTGATTCTTGTCGACGAATTCGACAAGACTTACGAAATCGAAGTGTTTGTCGAAGGGGATGTCCGGCATCTGCAATCCTACATCAATCGCTTCTTCCCTGACTCTTCAGTGACCGCTGTCAAAGTGAAAGACAGCATTGTGTTGCGAGGAGTCGTATCAGATCCTTCACACATCTCACAAATTACGGAAGTGGCTGAGGAATTTTATCCGAAAGTGATTAACCATATGCAGTTTGGAGCCGCCAATCAGGTGCGGTTGCAGGTGCGCATTATGGAAGCTCAACGTTCACGTATTCGTCAACTCGGGTTCAACTGGTCGTTGTTGACAGGCAGCGGGTATGTCTCCAGTAATCCAGGTAGTTTGGGATCACCTACTAGCGTTACACTCGACAATGCTGCTGGTAACTCTCTGATTCATGGTGGCGCCAGTCTGTCAGATGCCTCGATCAGTTTCGGACTTGTCGGCTCGGGTGGAATCTTCCGTGGCTTCCTCGAAGCTCTCAAGCAGGAAGGTCTGCTGAGAATTCTGGTAGAAACGTCCGTGGTTGCCGACAGTGGTCGACCAGCTTCGCTGCTGTCCGGTGGTGAATTTCCGATTCTTGTGCCTCAGGCGTTGGGAACTCTCTCGGTCGAATGGCGAGAGTTTGGCGTGAAACTGGAAGCAGTGCCGATTGTATTAGGACAAGGCCAGGTCATTCTGGAAATCGCACCTGAATTCAGCGAACGGGACTTCGCCAATGCCGCGACTTTGAACAACACAACAATACCGGCCATCACAACACGACGAGCCAATACACAGGTCCGCATGAAGTTCGGTCAAACATTGATGATTGGCGGATTGATTGCTACCCGGTACACAGCCGAGACAGACAAAGTCCCCTTCCTGGGTGAACTTCCTGGAATTGGGGCCGCATTCCGACGTGTCCGTTATGATGAAAATGAAACGGAACTGATCATTCTGGTCACTCCAGAATACGTCGCACCTCTGGATCCGTGTCAGGTTCCTGAAGGTGGTCCGGGAGCGTTCTCCGACATTCCGACAGATCGTGAACTGTATCGCCAGGGCATCATGGAAGTCCCCAACTACGGTGGACCAACTCCTCCTGGTTTCGGTCCTGAAGCGATGATCTATGACCATCACGGTGGAAGCGGATATTGTCCACCGAGTGGTGGATACGAAATGCTCGCTCCTCATTCCATGGGACATCCCCCACAGCAGATGATGCTGGAAGAGGGAGAGCATTTAATTCCGCCATCCGACTCGAAGAGAGCTGTGCCTTATGTTCCGGAATCGATGCCGTATCCTTCATCAGGCACTTCCGCTGAGCCGATGCCACTATTACCACTGCCAGGAGAACCTTCTCAGCCGATGGATCTGGATTCCTCAATTCCGGCAGTTCCCAAGTTGCCACCAGCCATGCCGACCACTCAGTTGAATTCTGATGAGGACATCTGGGCTCCCGCTCGAGGACGCAGCAATGTTCAACTGACTGAAGGCTATGAATCACCACTGAGAGAAACAAACGCAGAATATGCAGTTCACGAATCCAAGTCGGAAACTCAAGCTCCACCCGCGTTGATTGCTCCTAAAAAGCAAAGTTCCGGGAAAGAATCACAGGTTTCGGCTCCGAATCCATAATCTGAATTTGAGTAGGTTCTCTATATAGAATGGCCTCAAGGCCTGGAATGCAGGAACTGACAGGTACTCGAAAAGGTCCAACACGCTCAAAAATCAGACACCGAATTGCCCAGGAAGTGAGTGAATTATGAAGAGGGTTTTACGACTCGCGGTCGTCGACCCGCACGATGTGACACGAGCCCAACTCAAAAATTTGATGCTGGGTGTGGACACTGTGTGGCTTGAAGCGGAATGCTCCCGCTACGAGTTCTTCATGGACGTAGCCCTGCAGACGATTCCCGACATTGCCCTGGTCGCCGTCGATGCGAATCGACAAGCCGCTCTCGATTTGATCGCCAAAATTCGTCAACAATTGCCCAATTGCTCTATTCTGGTCGCCAGTACATCACAGGATGGCCCGCTGATTCTGCAGGCCATGCGGAATGGAGCCCAGGAGTTTTTGAGTATCCCGCTGGAACTCGAAGACTTCATGTCTGCATTGGATCGAGTCCGTCATGCGAATGCATCCGGAGATGGTGAAGGTGAAGTTCGCGATTCTCAGGTGTTGACCGTAGCCGGGGTCAATGGAGGTGTCGGTTCGACTTCGGTCGCTGTCAATCTTGCTTCCGTTCTGGCGCAGGATAAACACAATACCGTCGCGCTGATCGACCTCGATCTCGCACTGGGCGATGCCGACGTCTGGCTCGATATCATTCCCGATTACACGATTCAGGATGTCGCTGAGAATATCACCCGCATCGACTATTCACTCCTCAAACGCTCATTGACCAAACACGAAAGCGGCTTGTTTCTGCTGCCGCGTCCGGTCAACCTGGATGGTGAGTTTCACTTGGGAGCTGATGACTTCCGCCGTGTGATTGGCCTGCTCAAAGCGACATTTACACACCTCGTGATTGATGTGAGTAAATCCTACAGTCCCCTCGAGATGGCAGCCATCTCCTCATCAGATTCCACACTCCTGATCACTCAACTCGACTTACCCTGCCTGAGAAATGTGGTCCGGCTGATACATTATTTCGAACAATTCGAAACGCTGTCAGAAAAACTCAAAGTCGTTTTGAATCGCTCGGGCCTGAACGACATGCAAATCAGTCTCAAGAAAGCTCTGGAGATTATTGGTCGAGATATCTACTGGAAAATTCCCAACGACTACGGCACCATGGTCGAATCCCGCAACAACGGCGTCCCGTTGATTCTTCAGGCTCCAAAAACGAAACTGACAAAATCTTATATTGATTTGGCCAATGAGTTGTCCGAATCAAAAATCGAGTCTCAGGAAGAGGCTCCTACCAAAAAGAAACTGTTTAGTTTTTTGAGTCGATAATTTTATACGCATTTACAAGCACGAAGCGCAAGCGAGTGTGTGAGTTACACGTCTATTTACACACTCGCTTACTGATTAATAAAGTATTGCAAATTCGAATAAATCATAACCCGACGCGTCAGCGAGGGGCCCGTGTGGAATTGTTCATCTGCTGGATTTGGTCTTTGGCAATCCGATTAAACGAATCGATAAGCAACCAGCGTTTATGCTTCAGAGGTCAGTTATTCACGTAAAAAACAGTAAACAACAGGTTCTAGAGTTTAACCGAATTGTTAATCGGAAGCCGTCCCCTCGCTGACGCGTCGGGTTAAGATGCTCTCGAAATTTCATACGCTGATTTCTCATTCGTTTTGAATTCTAGCGTTTTGCAAAACTTCAATGATTATTCAGACTTAAGATGAAATTCACCATCGATGTCATGGTGCGTCAGGACGCACCCTACTACTCCGTAAAAAAAGCCGCCTCACGTATGAGACGGCTCTTTTATTATTCAGCGTGATCGATTATCGGCTCAGGAAGGCGACGACCTGGTTCACATCGACTGGCAGGCTGACATCTGCGTAAGTCGGGAGTGAAGTGACGACGGCTCTGAGTTCTTTATCGTCGAAAGAAATCCAGTCGCAGGTTTCTGAAGAATGATTGTCGACGATATCGCGGTAAGCCTTCTGCAGGTTCGGGCGATTTCGCAGAGTGATCACATCTCCGGGACGAACCATGATGGATGGTTTGTTGACCTTCCGTCCATTCAACTGGAAGTGACCATGAACGATTCCCTGTCGAGCCTGAGGACGGGTTCCTGTAAACCCGGCCCGGCGGACCACATTGTCCAGACGACATTCGCAAATGACCAGCAGGTTTTCCCCGGTGTTCCCTTTGCGACGACGACCTTCGGCGAAGTACTTGCGTAACTGACGCTCCCGAAAACCGTAGTAAAATTTGATCTTCTGTTTTTCTGTCAGAGCCAGTCCATAAATGGTTGGCTTTTTGCGGCGAGAGTGCATTCCTGGTGGCACATTTCGCTTTTCAAACGCACGCAATGCGCCTGCATTTTCAAAGACCGCAGCTCCTAATCGGCGATTAATTCGAGCTTTCGCTCCTGTATAATGCCCCATCTGTTCTCCTCGGTAATTGTTGAACCTGATTGTCAACTGGACGATGCGACTGAACATTCAGTCATTAAACGTCAGTAGGATGACACCAGTCATCCGTGAAATAAATAACGCTCTCTCAATAAAATTGAGGGACATTGCAGCCTGAGCAGCAGGCGCAAAGGAAGCGTTTCCCCGGTGGGGAAGAGAGGAATCATCTTCAAATCCGAATAAAACGTCAACCTTCCAGGGCTGATTCCCTTGATAATCGTCGAAAATACTAACCCAAAGTGCAAACGAGTGTGTGAATTGGGTTATTCGTGGATTCCCTTTCAAAAATGGTTTTTTCGTCGCACTGCGGCGGGTAGAATCTTGTATTTCAACGACTGACAACCAGAATCCTTCCATCAGGCACTGATTTTCCTGATTCTCGAAGCCAAAGCCTGCCTGTAAATTTGAATACAAACATTATGCCTGAAAATGAGCACTTAAATCCAAATCCTCCTGCTCCCCTGCGCTCCTATGCCATGCAGCGAACTATTGGTGGCATTCTCTGGCTTAATGTTTTTGTGGCAATTCTTGTCATGCTGGGAACCACCCCCAAGTCGCAGGAGCAGCAACCGGCCACGAATATCATAATCGAACAACCAGAAATTGATTTGGTTGAGCGGGAGGTTGCCGACTTTTCATTGACGGAACGCAGCACTGAGACCATCACCAAGCAGGATCTGCTCGGCAAACCCTGGGTCGTGAATTTCATCTTCACAAAATGTGTGATGTCCTGCCCCACCAATACCAAAGCGATGATGGAACTGGCAGAGAAGTGTAAGGGTACCGGTGTTCGCTTCGTTACAATCACGGTCGACCCCGAACGGGATACTCCCGAACAGTTAAAAGGTTATGCGGAAATTTACGATGCCGACCCCGAACAATGGCTGTTTTTGACGGGAGATAAAGCGGAGATCCATCGCTTAATCCGAGAAAGCTTTCTGCAGATTGTCGAAGAACGCGAGGGAGATGACCGCCTGCTCGGCTACGAATTTGCCCATACCGATCGCGTCATGCATATTGATGAGACCGGAAAAATCGTCGGTCAGTATCTGGCAACCGATCCTGTCGAAATGGCGACCTTGGCTCGCGTATTGAAAGGGGAGCGGGAGACGCCCGAGGACAATAAGTTTCTTGTTCCGAAATCGCTGCCGAACCCTCTGAACATTGAGGCTCCGGAAGCTGGCACTTCTGAAGCAGTGTCTGCAGAAGAGTCTTCTGAAAACCCAAAAGAAGCGGCTGAAGTTGTCGTCGAGGATTCCGAAGTCGAACCTGCCAAAGAGGTTCCGACCTGGATTACCAATCTGCCAGCCGTGAATGCCAGCTTGAATGGGTTGGCCACTCTCTTATTAATGCTCGGATTTGTGCTCATTAAACAAGGGAAAATTCAAGCTCACAAGGCTACCATGCTGACAACATTTGGAGTCTCAGTCGTCTTTCTGGGCTGTTATCTCACCTATCATTTTGGCCTGCAGTATTACACGGGAGAAGCTCAGAAGTCGTTCCCCGATCTTGGCTTCATCCGTCAGGTTTATCTCACCATTCTGATCAGCCATATTATACTGGCCGTTTTTGTGCCTGTTCTGGCAGGGATGACCATCTTTTATGGTTTAACGAACCGCATCGAAAAACACCGACGAATCGCCCGCGTCACGTTCCCAATCTGGTTGTATGTCTCCGTGACTGGTGTCATAATCTACCTGATGTTGTACCAGTTAGCCGGGGTTTGAAATTGAACCGCCAGGACGCCAAGAGATTTTGAGGAGTCAACAATGAAATGGTTTCGCTACAGTTTGATAATGAGTCTGTTTCTGCTCATATTGATCAGCAGTAGTGAACATTCCATGTGTGAAGCCTGTCCCATGTGCAAGATGGCGACCGAAGATGCTGGGAACAGTTCGCAACCAGCCGCCTATATGGCCAGCATTCTGACAATGCTGAGCATGCCTTCGATTCTGTTTTCGGTGGTCGGAATTTCTCTGTACCGCATGTCACGACGGGAAGCCGAGATGATTGCTCAGGATGAAAATCTCAGCGGAAGGCAGTCGGAAACTGTTGACCCCAATTTCACTCAGGACAATTAATAGTCAAGCACGAAGCGCAAGTGAGTGTGTCCCCGGATGCGATTGAACACACTCGCTTGCGCTTCGTGCTTGTAACCATATCACTTTATCAATTTGAAAATATCCGATGACCGATTCCAATTCCAAGCTGCACTTTTCCACTCGCGCAATTCATGCTGGCGTCAATAAAGACACCCTTTTCAACAGCTGCACTACGCCCATTTACACATCTTCCACTTACTATTGGAATGATCTGACGTCCAACAGCGGTTACGAATACACTCGCGTTGCGAACCCAACTCGCAAGGCACTTGAAGAGAATATTTCGTCTCTCGAAGGAGGCGTGGGAGCCCAAGCCGTTGCGACGGGGATGGCAGCAATCACTGCGGTGATGCATCTGTTTTCTTCGAATGATCATATCATCACCGGTAACGACATCTACGGCGGCACCTATCGACTGTTTGCCGATATCTTCACCAAGATGGGGTTGCGGTTTTCATTTGTTGATATGAGTGATCCCGAAAAAGTCAGAGCGGAAATCTGTAATGAGACAAAATGTATCTGGATCGAAACCCCCAGCAACCCGCTGCTCAATCTCGTCGACATCAAAGCGATGACCGACATCGCCAAAGAACATAATCTGCTCACAATAGCCGACAACACATTTCTCTCGCCGTACCTGCAGCGTCCCTTTGAACTGGGAGCAGACGTGATTGTGCATTCGACCACGAAATATCTGAATGGGCATTCGGATGTTGTCGGCGGCTGTATTGTCTCGAACACTCAGGAACTAGCCGATAAAATCGCTTACATCGTCAACGCCCTCGGCTTCGGCTGTTCTCCGTTCGATGCCTTTCTGGTTCTGCGAGGCATCAAAACTCTCGGCCCACGCATGGAGGCTCATCAGAAAGGGGCGATGGCACTGGCACGGATGCTCGATGGTCATCCCAATGTCGAAAAAACCTATTTCCCCGGCCTGGAATCGCATCCGCATCATGAACTGGCCAAACGTCAGCAGGATGGCTTCGGAGGCATGGTCAGCTTTGACATCAAAGGGGGCCGCCCCGCAGCCGAACGGTTATTTGCAAAAGTCAAACTCTTCCAACTGGCCGAATCGTTAGGCGGAATCGAATCGCTCATCGAATACCCCGAAACGATGAGCCACGCTTCAATGACCAAAGAAGCCCGTCGAGATGCCGGGATTTCAGAAAGTACGATTCGGATTTCTGTGGGTATTGAACACCCGGAGGATCTGGTCGCCGATATGAAGCAGGCGTTGGAAGGATGAAAATGGGTGGCACGCTCAGAACGAAGTGACGGGCGTGGAATATGCAATATTCTCTAATGTGCCCAGCAGTTAAATAAAAGCCAACTTTGGGTGGCCCCGAAAGATTCTTTCGGGGCGGCGCAGCCGTAAG